>Ga0105240_10000238_pt1 | contig 109522 bp, 87 predicted proteins | sample KBSC54metaG_FD_80426 | JGI IMG/M metagenome (GOLD analysis project Ga0105240, IMG submission 80426) | Corn rhizosphere microbial communities from Kellogg Biological Station, Michigan, USA - KBS C5-4 metaG | ecosystem: Host-associated > Plants > Roots > Rhizosphere > Soil | place: Michigan, USA...
CTTCCAGATTCAAGTTTCTAACACTGGCCCTGATGCAGCAGCCGGTGTCGTTGTCACTGATTCCACTTTCTCGGATTTAACTGGAGTCACTTTTGGTTCCGCACCGAGTGGCACTTCAGTCAGTGGTAGCACTTGGACTGTCGGTTCACTCGCTTCAGGAGCAACAGACACGATTACTGTCAGCGGTATCATTACTAATGCTGGCACTTTCTCCAATACTGCAAGCGCCACTACAACAACTTATCAAGCCAATGATCCTTCGGGCAATCCAATTACCTCTACCTCCAGTGGCAGCGCTGTGGCTGATGCCAATTTAACTTTGAGCAAGACTTTACAAACCACAGGCACCATTTATGATGGCGAGCATGTCACCTTCCAGATTCAAGTTTCTAACACTGGCCCTGATGCAGCAGCCAGTGTCGTTGTCACTGATTCTATTTTCTCGGATTTAACAGGTGTAACCTTTGGTTCTGCACCGAGTGGCACCTCCGTCAGTGGTAGCACTTGGACCGTCGGTTCACTCGCTTCAGGAGCAACAGACACGATTACTGTCAGCGGTACCATCACTAATGCCGGTGCCTTCTCCAATACTGCGAGCGCTACTACAACAACTTATCAAGCCAATGATCCTTCAGGCAATCCGATTACTTCTACCTCCAGCGGCAGCGCTGTGGCTGATGCCAATTTAACTTTGAGCAAGACTCTACAAACCACAGGCACCATTTATGATGGCGAGCATGTCACCTTCCAGATTCAAGTTTCTAACACTGGCCCTGATGCAGCAGCCGGTGTCGTTGTCACTGATTCTACTTTCTTGGATTTAACTGGAGTCACTTTTGGCTCTGCACCGAGTGGCACCTCTGTCAGTGGTAGCACTTGGACTGTCGGCTCTCTCGCTTCAGGAGCAATAGACACCATTACTGTCAGCGGTACCATCACTAATGCCGGTGCCTTCTCCAATACTGCGAGCGCCACTACAACAACTTATCAAGCCAATGATCCTTCGGGTAATCCCATTACCTCAACATCGAGTGGTACTGCTGTTGCTGCCGCTGATTTAGTCGTTACTAAGACTTTAACGACTACAGGTACGATCTACGATGGTGAACATGTCACCTTCCAAATTCAAGTTTCTAATACCGGCCCCGATACAGCAGCCGGTGTCGTCGTCACTGATTCTATTTTCTCGGATTTAAGTGGAGTCACTTTCGGCTCTGCTCCCTCAGGAACCTCAGTCAGTGGTAGCACTTGGAATATTGGTTCTCTAGCTCATGGTGCAACAGATACTATTACTGTTTCTGGCACTATTACTAATGCTGGTGCCTTCTCTAATACAGCAACTGCAACAACTTCAACTTATGATACGAATTCAAACCCAAGCTCTACTGTCAGTGGAACCGCTGTTGCTGCTGCTGATTTAGTCTTAACCAAGACCTTACAAACCACAGGCGCTATTTATGATGGTGAACACGTCACCTTCCAAATTCAAGTTCAAAACACTGGGCCAGATGCTGCACAAAATGTAGTTGTGACCGATAATATTTTCACCGATTTATCCAATGTCACTTTTGGTACCGCTCCTTCTGGCACCACAGTCAGTGGCAGCAACTGGAACATCTCCTCACTCGCCAGCGGAGCAACAGACACCATTACCGTGAATGCAACCATATCGCATGCTGGCAGTTTCTCCAATACAGCAACGGCAACAACCTCGACCTATGATTTAAATTCTAATCCTAGCTCAACTGCCTCAGGCTCAGCGGAGGGCAGTTGTGATTTAGCGATTAGTATTTCTAATAGCAGCTCCGTGCCTGGTACTAGCGACACCTATACCCTGACAATAACCAATAATGGGCCAGACACTGTTAACAGCTTAACCTTGGCTAACACCTTGCCGATAGCTTTCCAAAATGCTCTTTACACAGCGAGTTCTGGTACCTTTAATTCCAGCACTGGAGCTTGGTCAGGCCTCAGTCTGGCCACGGGTCAATCTGTCAATTTGACTATTGCAGGTTCCTTACCTTCAAGCTTAACAGGAAGCTTAATCGACAGCGCTGTCGTCACTGCACCCAGTAATATGGTTGATACCAATTTAAGTAACAATAATGCCTCGCTTAATACCACTTTAACACCACAAGCTAATCTAGCAATTACTATTACCCCAAGTCTAAATACGTTTACTCCTGGCGGTGCTGAAACTTATACCATTACTCTTAAAAACACAGGCCCCAGTGACGCCACCAATGTCAGCATGGTAGACACTTTAGCAGCCCAGGGATTCCTCAATATTTCTTCACCCAACCTACCGAGCAGTGTTACTTTTAATGCCATTACAGACACTTGGTCTATTGGTACCTTAGCTGCAGGCGCTACAGATACTTTTCAATTATCGGGAACCATTCCTGCAGGCGCCACCGGCAGTAGCTACATCGATCAAGTCAGCGCTAGTGCCAGTGATGCTGCTACGGTTACAGCCCAATCTTTGATTTTACCCACCGGCATCGTAACTGCAAATCCTGACGTCGATACGGTTCCTGCTGTCATTGGTAATACCACTTCCGCCAATGTCATTACTGGCGTAGATTCTAATCCTCATTCAGGCACAAGCCTACAGGCAGACAATATTGACGCTTATGGCGGTGCTCATATTACTTCAATTAGCTATAGTAGCAATACCGCGAGCTTTAGCAATCCTACGCAAGTACATACTGATGGCCAGGGCAATAGTTATATTTCTTTGGCTGGCACTTATGGCACAATCAATATGTATTCCAGTGGTAATTACACCTATACAGTAACCAGCTTACCTGCAGCTACTGGTGTGAGCACGCTAATCGATGGTTCAACCTCGGTAACCGCCTCAAGCTCAGTCACTCAAGCCGATTGGTCTGGAGCAGGCCTTTATGCCTTCAATATTGGAACAGCTTATACAAATAGCTCAGGACTATTGGCTCTCAACCAAGCCAATGGCACCGTTACCTATGACCCTAATGGCATTGGTGTTCAAGCTAATATCGCGGATAGCCAACCTCAGACTCAAATTTTGTATAATCCGATGACAGGCCAAAGCGACGCCTTGGCTGTTGATCTCCATACTAATGCCACACAAGCCACTGTAACCGTGTCAAACTTGTTTAATGATGAAGCAAGCGGTGAACAAGGTTTATGGCAGGCTTATACTTCAACCGGTGTTGAAGTTGGACAAGGCATCCTCAATAGTTCCACCCTTAATTATGGCAGTAGTGACAATGTTGGCACAGCAAATATCCAAGTCTTAGGTGCAAATGGTCAAGCGATATCATTTGAATATATTGTATTTACTGCCCTGCCCTATCCCAACGCTAACCCAGCTAACAATCCGACAACGGATAGCAGTGATTATTTTGTCCGTGCCGTGCAGTATACCACTGCAGGAACCACACCTAATTTACAAGATGTCTTTGGCTACACTGTCGCAGATAGCAATAATAACCAAAGTTCCACTACCTTAACCATTCATGGACAAACAGCTGATCTTGGCGTTGCCATCGCCAATAGCACCCAAACACCTGTTCCTGGAGCCAGCGATACTTACACCATTACTGTTACCAATAATGGTCCTAGCACGGTCAATAGTATGACCTTAACCGACACGACTTTCAGCGGTCTAAATTCCTTAAATCAGTTCGCCAGCAATTTCAATAATGCAGTGATTACACCCTCTGCCGGCACCTATAATGCCAGCACAGGAGCTTGGACGGGACTAACCCTAGCTAGCGGACAATCCGTTACAATGACCGTTTCTGGAACAATTAGCTCCTCTGCAACAGGATCTCTAATTAACAGCGTGACTGTAGCCGATACCACAGCTGGCATTCCTGATCCCATCACCACTAATAATAGTGCAGAAAGCAGCCTAAGTTTGAACCCACACACCGCCTTAACACTCAGCATGACAGCCAGTACAACATATGCAGTACCTGGTGCAACAGAAACTTATACCTTGACGCTAACCAATACCGGCCCCAGCGATGCTTCCAATGTCAGCTTGGCAGATGTCTTACCATCACAGGGCTTAAGTAATATTAGCTCACCCAATCTACCTTCTGGTGTTACCTTTAATGCCACAACAGATACCTGGACAATTGGTAATTTAGTTGCAGGAGCCAGTGAAACTCTCTATTTAAGTGGAACTATTCCTACAAACACCACCGGTGCAAATTATGTTAACCAGGCGACTGCAAGCGCTTCAGACGCCAGCAGCGTATCTGCGAACGTCAGCTCACCCGTCGAAAACATGACAGCCTATACCATTGTGCAAGAACCCGGTCCCTCACCCTACAACCAAGGCGATGATGCTATTTATGGAATTAATCTTACAACTGGATCTTACACAGGTATCGTACCTAACTCTTTCAATTCTGATATTGGCGTTGGCAATGTAGAAGCCAATAATCACGTATGGGCAATTGCAGCAGACCCTCTGAATGGTTATATCTATGCCATTAACAATACTGGTTTACTACAAATTGATCCTGCCGATCCCCAAGCCACCACCACTTATATGAGTACCAGCTCAACCATAGCAAACATTGGATTACAAGCTGCGATCACTTTCAGTCCTGTTGGTGTGGGGAGCATTGAAACCTTATACGCAGTCAGTGAAACCAATACCAGTCCACTTTACTCCATTAATTTAGCCACTGGCACAGCAACAGCTTTAGGTAGTGCTATCGGATATACTATTGATGGTTTAGCCGAAAATAGCTCAGGTCAACTCTATGGTATTAGCAATGGTGCCTCTCCGACTCTATATCAATTAAGCACCAGCACTGGCGCAGTTTTAGCAACCCTGCCTGTTACCATGCCAAGCGGGATTTCTAGTGGAACCATTACTGGCCTTAGCTTCGATGCCAGTGGGAATTTATGGGCTCTAAGTCAAAATGGTGATATTTTTAATATTTCACTCACCAAGGATGCAAGTGGTCATTATGATGCTACTCTGGTTTCCACTTACGATACGACTAATGATGGCTCTGGCTTTGAATCTTTAACACTGGCGCCGACAAACTATACGCAGCAAAATTCACTGAGGATTACCCAAACAGAGAGCGCTTCCTCCCTAGAGGCTGCTATTTCTGGTACTAGTAACGAAACCTATACCATTACTATCACTAATACTAACGGCGCCACAGCAACGAATGTCTCCGTTGCCGATTTACTACCTACCGGCCTCTCTTTTGTATCAGATACACCTAGCACTGGCACTTACAATAGCACCACTGGCAATTGGGTTATCTCTTCATTGGCTGCCGGCGCTAGCGCCACTTTAACCTTGACAGGCCAAGTCAATGCACTAGGAATCTTCATCAACACGGCCACTATCAATTATGAAGATCAATACAATCTTAACTCTGCCAATAATACCACTACCACCAACGTGACTGGAGTAGAACAGCATTTCACCGCTATGATCTCCGACACTAATACTTCAGGTAGTGCAGTGGGTGTAGAAATGGCTCTCGTCAATCAAGCAACACCCTGGGATTCTGTCTTTACTCCCGTAGCACTGCCCACTGGCACCAATGCAGTCTCCTATATTTCAGTGCCCACTGATTTTAATATCACTGCTGGCTCTCAATATTCTTTAGCCGTTGAACTCATGCACGGTTCCAGTGGACAAAATCTTACTATTAACGGTTTCTTGCCATTATTTACAGATGTCATTAATCCTACTTCACTTGCCGGTGAAACTGATTCACGCTACGGTAGCACTTCAAATTGGACAGGGGGACAAGGCAATATTAATCTGACTAGTGGATCCCATGAAGGCTTTACCGCCGTTATCACACCTGGAGCCTCTTCATCTAGTCAGGGCAGTGAAACTCAAGGTGCTACCAGCAGCACCACAAGCAATACCATTACTGACACTTCAACTAAGGTGAATTTAGATTATGGAACTGGCACTGGCACTAACAACTTCACCGTCACCGGCAGTAACGCAGGTGATTTCCTTGATGCCAATTCCACCTCCAGCCACCATTATGCTATTTACGGCGGCACTGGCAGTGATGTCATTATTTATAATAGTCAAGACGCTTCGATTTCGGGCGGCACAGGAACTGCTCCTACCTGGAACACCCTGGTCACCTATGGTAATGATAATCTCTCTTTAAGTACTAGCAATGGCGTCACTAGCGCTACAACCTCAGGCGGTATCTCCGGCGGCACTCACCTAAGCAATCTAGAGATCCTGAACATTTCAGGATATAACGCCAATAGCAATGGCTCACCCATTATCAATTCCAATGGCACGATTAGCGGGGGCAGTAATACCGTCACTCTACATGCTGACGATGTATTAAATATGTCGACAGATACTTTTGCTAACTTAACCTCGACCGACTCTGCTTTCAATCAATTATCAGGACAAGCTGGAGTCAACTCGAGTGACAAAGTCATGATGATTAATGGTACTAGCAATAATACAGTGACACTTGCCGAAGGCAGTTGGACTTCTGCTGGCACAGCCACCGATTCCAATGGTAGCCATTATGCCGCCTATACCCATTCTGGATCTAGCATTAATGGTACTGCCCTAGTACTCATTAATACAGATATCACTCATGTGGTGGGACACACCTAATCTGATATATTTTTGAACACACCTTATTTACTAATTCCTCAAAAAATGCTACTAATTAATTAAAGCGTTAGCAAGTTTTCTAACAAAAGGAAAGAAAACAGTGCTAAAAAGGATGCTAGGAATTGTTATCCTGTTCCTATATGGCGTTTGCCCCCTAGCTGATGCTATGACCTTAGAGCAAAGCATCCACGAAACTATTCAACACAATCCTGATATTCTTGTTACTCAAAAAGATCATCGTGCTGTACAGCAAGCCTTGAAAGAAGCCAAAGCAGCCTATTTGCCCAAACTCAAAGTCAATCTAGGCTATGGCATTGAAAATGACCGCAACGTCAATACCCAAGTCCTGCCTGATACCAGTCCTACTATGTCGCCTCGCGAAGCGACGATTACCGTAGAGCAAATGCTGTTTGATGGCTTCGCCACTAAATGGGACGTCGCTCGAAATACTGCCCGCGTTGATTCTGCAGGCTATAAGATCTTAGGCACTATTCAAGACACCGTGCAGCGTAACATTGAAGTCTATTTAGGCGTATTACGAGAACAGGAATTAGTGGCCTTAGCCCAACGAAATTTAGCTTTTCATGAGAAAATTTATCAAATGATTGAACTGCGCGCCCAAAGCGGCGTATCACGAAAGGCTGATTTATTCCAAGCAGAAGGCCGTCTCTCGCTAGCTCGATCTAATCTCCTAGCAGAAATGAGCAATATTAAAGATGCAGACGCTAATTTTTACCGCACGGTCGGTGAGGCACCGACTAATTTAACAATGCCCTCACATCCAAAACCTAAATATTTACCAAACTCTGTGATGGAAGCGATTAACATTGCCTTGAAAAATAATCCCGTGATTAAAACAGCTGATGCAGATATCAATGCAGCTACTGCTCAACATAATTTTGCCTATTCTAGCAACTATCCCCGCTTTGACTTAGAAATTAGCGCTAACCGCGATCGTAATATCGCTGGCGTTCGTGGCGCTAGTTTTGAGGAGCATGCCAAAATCCGCATGTCTTATAATCTTTATAATGGTGGAGCCGACATTGGCAAACAACAGGAAACTGCATTTCAGGAAATGCAAGCCAAGGATATTCGACAAAGAGCTATCCGCGAATTAATTGAAGCAACAAAATTAACCTGGGATTCTTTAATCACCGCTCGCCAACAATTAGCTTGGCTAAAAGCTCATAAACGTGAAGCTGAACACACGGTTAAAGCTTACGCCGAGGAGTATCAAATTGGCCAAAGAACCCTCCTCGATCTCTTAGATAGTCAAAATGAATTATTTTCTGCTCAAAGAGCCTATGTCCAAGGACGCTATATACTCATGTTAGCTGAATATCGCATCATCCGAGATATGGGTTTATCTATAACTGCCTTGAATTTATCAAATGACGTAGTACTACCGACTAATGACTAAGTGCACATATTGATAATGATGGTGGAGTCGAGGAGGATCGAACTCCCGACCTCCGCATTGCGAACGCGGCGCTCTCCCAGCTGAGCTACGACCCCAGTTAGATAGCAGATAATATTACGCATTTTTAAGAAAAGCTAGCTCTGCTTGCGTTGAAGAACGCCCTAGAGCTGCATTACGCTGCGGAAAACGACCAAACTCATGGATCACACGGAAATGTGCATAGGCATAAGCTAGGAATAATTGATAAACCTGAGTGGTTTCTGCCATCGATAACGAGGTCAGATTTTGATAAAGACGGATGGAATTTTCCTGCAAATTTACCTTTTCAGCATGCACTAAAGGCATATAAAAAAAGATGCGTTCAATGAGCGTCAAAGAATGATCTGCTTTTTCCTTTAATCCCTCCAAACAAAGTGCTTGAGCCTTTTCATCATAAGCAAAAGCTTGCTGACTATTTCGGTAAATATAGCGGGGAAATTGATCTAAAAGGATAATTAAAGCTAGGCGACCACGGGGCGTATTAGCCCAATCATCCAGCAAACCCTGAATAGCTTCCTCAAATTCATTGTTAAAACTTTGAACAATTTGCATTTTGACTTTTTCGCTTTCACCAAACCATAAACTGGTGCGATTGCTGGCAGGTAAATCCGCATATCCAGCATCCCCAAACCAAAATTTTAATAACTCATGTATACGGTCCGACATGACTGTCCCTACTACAGAGCTTATACTTTTAGGATAGCATGAAACCGGTCCAAAAAATCAATTATTCAAAAATATTAAGAGGCGTACCAACTTGAATTAACTCAAATAAATCAATAAGATCAGCATTGTGCATACGCACACATCCCCGAGAGCCCGGCATACCCATAATCGTTTCATCAGGAGAGCCATGAATATAGACATAACGCCTCATGGTATCCACTGAGCCAAGACGATTTTTACCCACTTCGAGCCCACTAAGCCAAAATATACGCGTTAATATCCAATCTCTCTGAGGATAGAGCTGTTTCAGCTGAGGGGTATAAATTTCACCCGTAGGCCGTCTTCCAATAAAGACCGTATTATTGGGGCATCCCTGGCCGATTTTAGCCCGTATGATGTGCCTACCTCTTGGGGTTTGTTCACTGCCTAAAAGCTCACCTGCGCCATTTTTAGCAGTAGAAACCAAATAGTCCCGAATAATCCTTTGGTCATCCAAGACCTGTAGCCTTTGCGCCCTAATATTAACCTCGATACGCATAGATATCTTCCAAAATAGCTGTAAATGAGTACAATACCATGACCTTATAATTCAGACAAAAGGACATGCCCATGGGCTTTCTAAATGGTAAACGAGCATTAATTGTTGGACTCGCTAGCGAGCGCTCCATTGCACATGGTATAGCCACCGTTATGCATCGTGAAGGCGCTGAAATCGCCCTCACCTATCAAAATGATAAATTAAAATCCCGTGTTGAAGATATGGGCAAGGAGCTACAAGCCAAATGTATTCTGCCCTGCGATGTCAGCAGCGATGAGCAAATTAACGATTTATTTAAAAACCTAGGTAAGGTTTGGGAGGATGGGCTCGATATCATTGTCCATTCCGTAGCTTACGCCCCTGCTGATCAGTTGGAAGGCGACTATCTCAATGCCGTTAATCGGGAAGGTTTCCGAATTGCTCATGATGTTAGTTCCTTTAGTTTCGCCGCCTTGGCTAAAGCTGGCAGCAAAATGATGGAAGGCCGACAAGGCGCTTTATTGACGCTAACCTATTTGGGTGCGGAACGTGCTGTGCCTTTCTACAATGTAATGGGTTTAGCCAAAGCCAGCCTCGAAGCCAATGTGCGCTACCTGGCCGCTAGCCTCGGTCCCAAAGGAATTCGTGTCAATGCTATCTCTGCCGGACCCATTCGCACTCTGGCTGCCGCTGGCATTAAAAATTTCCGCAAGATGCTAGCCTTTAATGAAAAAGTATCCCCCCTGCGTAAAAATGTCAGTACTGATGATGTGGGTAACGTAGCAGCCTTCCTCTGCTCTGATTTGGCTTCGGGTATCACCGGTGAAAATATTCATGTCGATGCGGGTTTCCACGCCGTGTCTGCCATGATGTTAGACAGCGAAGAAGCAACTAATGCTTCTAGTTAATCATGAAATCTTTGATGTTAAGTGATCTCTCAACATGGTACAGGCGCTTTGCCTGTACCATGAGTTATGTCATTTTAATCGTACTCATTAACAGCATCTTTGTTTACGCACCCTATGTTACTGTGCGCGGTTCAGTTGTTTCCACAGGTGATCTGGTCGTCGGCATTGTTTATATGCTGCGTGATTTCGCACAACGTGAAATAAAGCACTATGTTATATTAGCCATGCTACTGGGCTGCTATTTCAGTTACATTCTGGCAGATAAACAAATTGCCATCGCCAGTTGCAGTGCGTTTTTTGTCGGTGAATTTATTGATTGGGCTATTTTCACTTTCACCCAAAAACCCCTATCACAGCGACTACTCTGGTCTTCTGGAATCAGCGCACCCATTGATTCCGCAGTATTTCTCCATCTCAGCAATATGCTTAACTGGGAAGGCTTAATAGCACTCACCCTGGGAAAATTCATGGGTATTTTTGCACTGTGGTTTCTCTGGCGGCGAAAACAAATTCTCCCCTTGCAAACTGCTGCTTAGTTTGATAATGATATAGACATTCAGCCGTTATCTTTTTTCTCTTTTCACTCTCTTACATCCTTTGGAGCATCCTATGAAAAAAACCATTTGGGGTTTTACCCTTATTGAACTCATGATTGTCATTATCATCGTTGGCATTTTAAGCACCCTGGCCTTGCCCAGTTATCACGATTACCTCAAACGAGCCCGTTTTCTTGAGGTCTTGACGGCTGCAGAACCCTTCAAAGTATCAGTGGGCCTAGCCCTGCAAGCAGGTTACCCTAGCCAGGAATTAAAAAACAACAATCACGGTGTCCCTCCTGAGCCCACTCCCACAGCCAATCTTGCCAGCATCAAAGTTGAAAATGCCATTATTACCGCTCTAGGCAGCGAATTAGTTAATCATGCCACTTATATTCTTAAACCCAGCGCTGATGGCAGTCGTTGGACCATCAGTGGCAGCTGTCTAAAGCTTGGCTTATGTGATAATTAAAATGCGTTTTAGCAATGACATTATCGAGCTTGTAGATCATTTAATTCACCAGGCTGATGAGCAGAATGCTTCTGATATTCACATCGAACCTGATGAACATGCTTGCCGCATCCGCTTTCGACAAGATGGTTTACTCTGTGAAATAACAGAAATAGCTTTGTCTCTTGCGGAGCAAATAATTACTCGTCTCAAAGTCATGGCCAATTTAGATATTGCAGAGCATCGTCTACCTCAGGATGGCCGATTTAAAGTTCAAAACCATCAGCAGCGAGCTATTGATATCCGTATCAGCACCTGCCCTCTCATTCATGGAGAAAAAATTGTCTTGCGGCTGCTAGATAGCGCCAAGGTGAATTTGAGTATTGAAGCCTTGGGTTTTACTTCTTCACAGCAAAAACTTTTTCTCAAACACATTTCACAAACCCAAGGCTTAATATTACTAACTGGCCCTACTGGAAGCGGCAAAAGTCTCACCTTATACTCAGCCCTCAACCATCTCAACGTCAAAGAAAAAAATATAGTAACGGTCGAAGACCCTGTTGAGCTCCCCATCAAGGGCCTTAATCAGGTTCATGTTAACTCCAAAGCCGGCTTAGATTTCAGCACCACCCTAAGAGCCTTTTTGCGACAAGATCCCGATATTATCATGCTCGGAGAAATACGCGACCGAGAAACAGCTGAGATCGCTTTACAAGCCGCTCATACTGGACATTTAGTCTTGGCCTCTTTGCATGCCAATAATGCTATTGAAGCCCTAACCCGATTATTATCCATGGGCCTAGCCAGCTACCAACTAGCTCCAGCCACACAACTGATTATTGCACAACGCTTAGTCCGTAAACTCTGTCCGCATTGTAAAATGGAAGGCTGCATCTACTGTCGACAAGGCTATCTCGGCCGCACTGGTATTTTTGAATGTTTAAACCTCAGTCCTAGCTTGAAACAATTAATTCTTCAAAAAACTGACAGCGCCAGCCTCCTAGCAGCTGCCAGACAAGAGGGATTCAGGACCTTAAACGAAACTGGCCTAGAAAAAGTCCATCAAGGTCTAACCACGCTAGCAGAAATAAATCGAGTGCTTAGCTCATGAAACACTTTATACCAGCCCCAAATTGGCGGCCCCTTACCCGTCGCGATCTGATCCATTTTTTTAGGCAATTGAGTACCCTGATTGCATCCGGCATTAGCCTGATAAAAGGGCTGGAAATCCTTCACCAAACGAACAATAAAACCAAATTCCGCCAGCTCATTCAAACGCTCATGAGCGATTTGGAAAATGGCCAGTCATTTTATCGCTGTCTTGAAAAACATTCTTCTTATTTTGATCCCTTTTGCTGTCAACTCATTTGCATCGGGGAACATACTGGCACCCTGGAAAAAATGCTGAAAAGAATTACCTTGTATAAAGAAAAAGAACAGACTTTACAGAGCCAATTAAAACAAGCTCTCTTTTATCCCGCCCTCATTTTCATTTTTACCCTAAGCACCAGCCTGATTTTACTTCTTTTGGTGGTACCGCAATTTGCTACCCTATTTCAACATTTTCCCGATAAAATTCCTGCTCCCACGCAATTCATTATCCATCTATCTTTCATGCTACAAAAAAATGGCCCCAGCCTGGGATTATTCATTGCTGTCATTCTGTTTGCTGTTATCCAAGCTAGGCAAACTCTCAAGCTGGGACCTCGATTTCAAACTTTGATCTTTAAATTACCCCTGATACAGGATCTATTGCTAAAACTCACCCTGGTACGATTTTCTCGCTATTTAGCCCTGATGCTAACCGCGGCTGCCCCCTTAAGCGAGGCTTTATTAATACTATCGCCTCTTTTTAAATTTGAAAAATTTAGGTTGAGCATTTTAAAACAGCATGCCCATATCCAAACGGGGAAACGTTTTTATAGCAGCCTAGCCCTGGATCCATTGTTCCCTGCTCTCTTGGTACAAATGGTCAGAACGGGAGAAGAATCAGGCAGTCTGGATTTGATGCTGGGGCAATTTGCAGAAATCATGGAGGTCGAATTGGAACAAAAACTGATTTACTGGCGTTTGCTACTTGAGCCCTTGATTATAGCCATACTTGGTGTTCTAATCGGTGGAGTAGTCATTGCAATGTACTTACCGATTTTTCGTCTAGGGGCGGCTATTTAATGGATATAAATATTTTTGATCTCAGCACCTGGTCTTATTTATCTACGTTTTTTACTGAACATCCTGAAGCTTTCGTTTTTTGTGTCGGTTTATTTTCCTTATTTATCGGTAGTTTTCTGAATGTGGTGATCTACCGTCTCCCTCGGATGATGCAAAATACCTGGCATGAAGAGTGTCGAATCTATCTAGGCCTCAAACCCCATAGCCACCAAGAATTGGAGCAGCTTTCACTGGCCCTGCCCTTTTCCCATTGCCCGCATTGTAAAAAGACCCTCAAACCCTGGCATAATGTTCCCGTATTCAGCTATCTTTTCCTGTTTGGAAAATGCGCCTATTGCCGGGCCAGTATTTCTTTACGCTACCCCATTGTCGAACTGATTACAGCAGTCTCCTCCGTTTATATCGCCTGGTCCCTAGGATTTAGCTTTCAAACTGGTGGCGCCTTGCTCTTTACCTGGATTCTCATTACTTTGACTTTTATTGACCTCGATTATTATCTCTTGCCAGATCAACTCAGCCTGCTTCTGTTGTGGTTAGGCTTATTTTGCAGCCTATTTTCCCTGTTTTGCAGTAGTCATGATGCTATTATTGGTGCTATTGTTGGCTATTCCATTTTTGCCGCCATTGAGTGGGTCTTCAAGAAAATAACCGGTAAATCAGGTCTGGGACAAGGTGATTTTAAACTCCTAGCCGCTCTGGGCGCCTACCTAGGTTGGCAACAACTGCCTATCATTGTCTTGGCTGCTTCTTTTATCGGAGCAATCTTTGGCATTACTCATATGTTTATTCGCCGCCAATTCAAAAGTATCCCTTTACCCTTTGGTCCCTATCTGGCTTTTGCAGGCTGGATCAGCCTCTTATGGGGCAATGAGCTGATGTCACTCTATTGGCAATATATGCTCAGGTAAGATGATATGCTAATCATCGGCTTAACAGGTGGAATTGGCAGCGGAAAAACTTCTACAGCCCAGTGCTTTGCTAAATTGGGTGTTCCAGTGATCGATGCTGATATCTTAGCACGTGAATTAACCCAAGCACCTTCGCCTGTCTTATCTAAAATTATCGAGTATTTTGGAAAATCGATCTTAACAGAAGATGGCCATTTAGACCGTAAGCAACTCAGAGAAATTATTTTTAATGGCCCGCAAAAACGTCTCTGGCTGGAAAACTTACTTCACCCACTGATCAATCAAGCCATCAAAAATCAACTTAGCCAGTTAAATAGCCCCTATTGTATTGTCGTTATTCCGCTCTTAGTGGAAACAGGCCCCTATTCTTTTCTGGATCGCATCTTGGTCATCGATGCGCCGGAACAACAGCAAATCGAAAGGCTCAAAACCAGAGATCAAACTAGCCCCGAGTTAATCAATAAAATTTTAAGCAGCCAAGCGGACCGTCAGGCTCGCTTGGCTGCTGCCGATGATATTATCATCAATGATGGAGAATTTGAGCATTTAGCTAAGCAGGTTGAAAAGCTGCATGCTCAGTATTTGAGGATAGTCAAGGGGACAAAAGCTTAATCGCTCACCCTGATAAGCCCAACCCACTAAAGTCGACTTGAACGATTATTTTGGTAATGACAGATTTTCAAGTTCAACCATCATCACGGTGCCAGACGAGGCACAACATCGTAGTTTTGCTTTTCAATCGACATATTATCATCAGTATCATTAGTAACATTAGTAACATTAGTAACAGCGGTTGTAGATAAAGATAATGAACCACCAATTCTTTGTCTTTTATTTTGATTCTTCTCGATCTCTGAGGCTTCTAATTGCGCAGATTGAGCTTGCATCATAGTTAATGTTCTAGCTAATGTAGACTGAGAATTTTTTTTCTCTTCAATTGATATAGGATCATGAGAATCTTGATCAACAGCAGCCATTGATAGATTACTTGATGAAGAACAGCTAGATTCAGTTGTTTGAAAAAAGCGAGGATTATTCTTTTCACATTTAGATTTTTTTTGCATACTAGTTACTGGAGATGAGCCCCCTTCTTCCGCATCAGTTTTACTTTCTTTTTCTACAACCAGTGGCGAGTTAGGTAACCGGCTTGCCAATTCTGGATGATATTTTAGCCATTGATTTAAAAAATTAAGACCCCTTTCACTGCGTGAAAAATTATCAAAAGCAGAAACATTAACATTATAATGTTCATCTTCATTCTCATCATTCCTGCCTGGAGGAACAGCAAACATAGCTTCAACAGTAATATCTTTTATTAGCTCAGGATTAGCAGCGCACAGTTTTTCTAAAAATTTCATACCCTGTTCTGAATTCGATAACAAATACAACACTGAGGTATTTTCATCCTCACCAGCCGCGCTAGGACGAAGTGCACAGATTGCTTTAACAGTAATACGTTTTGCTAATTCTGGATTATCCATGATTAATTGCTCTAATATTGCAATTCCATTCTCATTATACGACAACCAATACAATGCTGAAGTATTTTCAAGGCTACCAGTTTCGCTTGGAAGCAGTGCACAAAGTGCTTCAGCAGTAATATCCTTGGCCAACTTAGAATTAACAGTGAGCAGATGATTTAAAGCTATTTTAGCATATTGAGACCATCCATATAGCACTGAAGTGTTCCCGTATTTACTACCAACCATAACTGGACGCAGCGCACAGACTACATCAGCAGTAATATAATTTTCTAGTTCAGGAATAGCCGCTAGAAATTTTCTTAAAAATTCAGGACAATAACAATCTATTGATAACCAATACAATATCGAAGCATTTTTATCTGCGCCAGCCGCGCTAGTACGAAGTGCACAAATCGCTTTGACAGCGATATGCTGTACTAGCTCAGGATAAGGCATTATCAAAGAGTCTAAAGCTGCTCTGCCTTCTTTGGTCGCCGACAACCAATACAAGTCTGAAGTATTTTCGTCTTTTCCTGCAGAATTTGGCTGAAGCTCACATAATGCATCTATAAAAATTTCCTTAGCTAAATCTTCAGTAGCAGATCTTAATCGCTCCAATACCTCAGGTCTGTTTTTTAATTTTCGTATGGTATTACACTGATATCCAGTAGCAATATTGTCTATAATCATTTCATCTAATAAAGGACTTGCAGAACCCAATAAAGCCTTTATAAAAGGTGATTTTCCTCCTATGTTTGTAAACAACAATCCATACAGAAAACTACCATACCGATTTGCATCTAGCATCAATTTTACTAATTGATTATAAATTCTTATTGTTGCCAAGAGCTGATCAGAATCAACAGGAATATCCATCATTGCGCTAACAAGACCAGAACACCACATTGGAGAAAATAATATATTAACAGGTAAAATACCTTCTAGCATAGCTTCGCAGATATCAAATCTTCTACAAATATAGCTACGAAAAATCAATGGCCCTATCATTGCTCGACCAGGTACCATTAATTGATCAAGGTCAAACAAATATCCGAAATTATCTGAATCAATACCAGCTATAAATTCATCCAAATATTTAAACGGAATATCTACTTTAGCTGATCGTAGCAACCCATACATCAAGGAAAAGTCTCTTGCCTGATAAAAAAGCAATAGTTGGCCACATTCTTCCGCAGATAAATATTGCAAGGGATATTTGTCTGCATGTAAATTGAGAAGCTTTTTAATTGAAGAAATCGCCTTTATATCAGAATCTTGCCACAGCCTAGCCCAAGATAACCCATAGATTTCTTTGGCAAAACGCACCAGGTCTACTCTATCCTCCCACGCTTCTATCCCAACAGAATAACCGCTTTCAATAAGTGCCACATAGGCTGAAATACCTTCTTTATTTTTTATTTTACATGGACTTCTTTCGCGCTGCACCATTGCATGCAAGCAATCACGTAGATATCGCATAGCCGTTTGTTTTTCTAGTTTCGAAAAATTATCACGTGAAGCAAAAGATTTAATGGCTTTATGTATAATAGTTTCCCCTGAAACAGGATCTATTAAAGTAAAATGATAGCTGTGAGGCAGATTTGTTAAAAAAAGATGAACATAATCCCATTTAAGCATGCGAGCAAAAGCCAGCCCTGCTAACTCTTTTTCATTATCTATTAAATAAGGGACTAACTTTTTGATGCTCTCAAGATCGCTATTGAGCATTATAAATGCCTGTTCTATACTAGAAACAGAGAGACTTGGATGAGCTGCTGATAAAAATTTCGCTCGAAAACCGTAACAAGCCTTAAACTCGCTAACTAATTTTTGAATCTTAGGTCGCGCGCTTATTTCCATTTTTCCATGATCATCATCGGTCTTTTTTTCTTCTATACCGCCCGACCCTCTAAAAAATTCTGATAAACTTATTTTTAAATCATCAACTTCTTCATCATCTAATGCAAGTGTTTGACAATTATCTTCGATATACTGACACAGTATTTTTAGAGAAAATGGATAGCTTCTGGATTGCGACAAATCAGGAATGATATTACGTATCTGAGATAAATCGTCCGCAGACAGTTTCTTCTTATAAGTCAACATGGCATCAATCATAGCCAATTGGTTTGGTTGACAATTAATGATTTTACAGACTTTATCTGTTTTATTCACATAATATAAGCTTTCTTTTGCTCGTACATAGGCCGCATTATGATTCATGCCTAAGGCAGATAAATTATCAAAATTAGGAATAATCTCAGAGGGGATAAATTCACAGCTCGCATCAACCACAAGACTACCCGCATATTTTAATAAGCTTCTAAGCAGCTTTTCAGTAAATGACGTAGCCTTCTGCTCTACTTCTGCTATTGCTTTAAATGCTTTAGTAAATAGCCTGTGAATCTCTCTAACATGTAAGCCATTTTTTTGAAAAACAACATAGGCCGTCATGGCACGACCATGGCTTTCGATGCAGTATCCTGTTGTTAGCGTATTCATTAAACCGGTTAATCGTGACTCTCCCAGCCCTGAGTTTTCATATCCCCAAGCTATGCTCGCTTCAATATCAATAATTAGGCGTTTCAAAGCAGCAACATATTGATCTGCTGATGTATGTTTCTCCAAGCATAGCAGAACTCCATCACCTTCCCCGACACTCACTAGATTGCTAAAATTTCCCGGCTGTTGACGATAATTATTGTAATATTGTCCAATGAGTGTGAAATTTGCCTTAATCCAAAGATAAGCATCAATGATCTTGAGTGCTTCTTGGTGAATACCTTCCTTCACTAGCCAATGGTGAAAATACATTAATATATTAGGTGCATTATTAGCAGAATTAGCTGTAAACGGATTACATACATTGGGTATGTCAGATTTAATACTTTGGATAAACATGATGATTCTCTTAAATAAAGATTATGGTTTTATATACTAGTAGTACTATTGGCCTTGTTAAAAATGGCTTATATCATATCATTGTTTATATTATTTATAATCCAATTTTTGATTATTTTTTTGATTTAAAAACAGGTGTTTACTAAGGAATCGTCATTGCCATGCCGCGATAACACACAGAACATTCCTCGCAGCTTCGGCCTTGCGATGACAACCCTAAAAAGATTTATGTAATCTAGGCGTTTGTTTTTCAGTCTGCAGATGCTTATGGGTATTATTAGTAACGGTTATAGACCTATCAATTTCTCTTTTATTTTCACTCTTTATCTCTGTGCTTGCTGATTGCGCAGATGAAGCTGCTGCTCGGAGAACAGAAGAATACATTATAGTTAATGCTCTAGCTGAAGTGGATTTAGAAACAGGATTAACAGCAACCAAACGAGAATGCAAAAGAGCCTGTTGCGCTGCTGTCACTCCTGGGGCTAAGTGGACTGTTCTCCCACGTGGGATGGCTTGGATAGCTTCACCTGGCGTACTTCTATAAATAACAATCTCAATCATCTTATCTTGCAGATAAGCTATTTTTTCTTTGGTTGTTCCCGCCCCTAAATGGACTCTTCTCTTACCTCGAATGGCTTGGATAGCATCATTAGGTGTAATACCATAAATGAAAATATTAATCACTTCAGATTGCAGACAAGCCACCTTAGCAGCAGTTGTTCCACTCCTTAAATGAACTGCTTTTCCACCTGAAATAGCCTCGATCGCCTCATCTGGTGTACCATTAGAAATAGCAAGATCAACAACCTCAGGTCGCAAACAGAGGACTTGTACCTTAGTGACCCCTGTTCCTAGGCAAACTATTCTTCTGCCTGAAATAGCGCTGATGGCCACAAGTGGTGTATCGCCATAAATGGCAATATTCACCACTTCAGGTTGCAGACAAATCACTTCCACTTGTGCTGCAGTAACCCCTGCTCCTAGGCAAATTATTATTCCGCCGGGAATAGCTCGGATAAGCTCATCTGCTATATTGCCAAAAATAATAAGATTAGTGCGTAGATAAGCTAATTTTTCTGCAGTCATCCCTGCGCCTAAATAGACTAATTTTTCAATTGGAATAGCTCGGATAAGCTCGTTTGGCGTACTACCAAAAATGACAATATCAGTAACTTCGGGTCGCAAGCAAGCTATTTTTGCTTCAGTGACTCCTGCTCTTAGATGGACTCTTTTTCCACCCAGAATAGCTCCGATAGCCTGATCCGGTGTGTATCCATAAATGACAATATCGATAATTTCAGGTTGCAAATAGGCCACTTGTGCTGCAGTTGTTCCTAAACCTAAATAGACTTTTTTTCTACCCAGAATAGCCTGAATGACTTCATCTGGCGTTGAATAATCAATTTCAATATCTTGTATGTTAGCAGGTAGATCTTTAAATTGCTCAACGGTCACATCAGCACCCAATCTAATTTTGCACCGTGGAAGAGTTTTAATCATCGTCTCTGGAAAAGTGCTGTCCATTACAATGAATGATGGATCTTGAGCAATATTATTTTTAGATTTATTTATATTAGGTTGATTTATAAATGCTAGAACAGTAATAATGTAATTCTTGTGTGCTTCATGGTCATATTGCCGAGGAGATTTTTCAACCCGGGGATAATGTTTAAACTCTTCAATCTCCCTCCAAAATCTTCCAGTTTCTGGGTTTATGCTTATAATGCCTCTTAATATTCGATCTACATATTTTGAAATAGCAAAAAGCTCATAATAACGTTCATCTCCCGTAAATTTAACGCCATGCAAAATAGGCTGCTGCGTAAGGGGACAAATTATTGTTGATTCTTTAGATTCAAGCTTATCATTTCGTCCATCTGACATTGCCAATACCTCATCCCGAGGTTGCTCTAGATTAAAATTTTACCATGAGGGAGCTGTCATTGCGAGGACGAAGCCACGCAATGACGGCATGGTCTAAAATACTATCTTCTGCTCCGGAAAACGATAGGGTGCCGGATAGCGCACTTGAATGAGATATAAGCCCTGGGCAGGAGCAGTTTCAGCAGCTGCACGGCGATCTCGGGCTAGCAGCACTTCTTGGGCCCATTCAGGTTTTTCCCAACCAGCACCGATACGCATTAATACGCCAGCAAGATTACGCACCATATGATGTAAGAAAGCATTTGCTTCCACCTCTAGGACCACTAAATCATTTTGACGGGTGATGTTGAGTTCAGTTAGATTCCGCATCACTGATTTAGAGCCGCATTCTGAAGAACGAAAAGAACTAAAGTCCAACTCACCCAAGAAATACTGTGCAGCTTGCTGCATGCTGGTCACATTCAACGGGTAATAATGCCAAGTCGCCCGTGCTGATAAAATAGCAGGACGAATGGGATGATTATAAATCATATAACGATAGCGCCTGGCCAGGGCAGAATAACGAGCATGAAAACCATAATCTACGGATTTAGCCCAGCGCACAACAATGTCAGGTGGAAGATAGGAATTAGTTCCCCAAATCCAGGCATCCGGATGACGTTTGGCCTCAGTATCAAAATGTACGACTTGTCCAGTGGCATGCACACCAGCATCAGTTCTACCTGCACAAAATAACTCGATCTCATGATTAGCTACTCGAGCTAGAGCTGACTGCAAGCAAGCTTGTACAGTGGGAAGCTGCTTATGTAGGTTTTTCTGTGCCTGCCAGCCATGATAATGGCTGCCATCATATTCGATACCTAGGGCAATACGCATATTGATAAATTATTAGCTGGTTAAGGTCGTCCTTCGAGACGGCCCTAGCGGGCCTCCTCAGGATGAACGGATTAATGTGTTTATGATACCACTTGCAGATTGAGTAGCAATCTTTTTGCTTCTTCTCGCTGCTCAGCATTCCCCTGCTTTAAGACATTGTTTAATATGTTTTTTGCGAGAGATTTGCGATCAGTTTCAATATAAGCCCGGGCTAAATCCAGTTGGGTAGTGATCACATCCTCACCAGCAATGGTCTCAATATCCTTACTGCTGATAGTAAAATGCTTGCTAGCGGCCTGGGTTTGCTCAGCTAGTTTTTTCTTATGGGCATGTTCAGCACTAGAATAAAACCAGAAAAGTATAAGAAAAACTAACAGAGAAATAATCGCGCCGATAATTAGAATCATAAATATCCCTCAATCAACTTTTCTGCAATCTGCACCGCATTCAAAGCTGCACCCTTACGTAAATTATCCGCAACCACCCACAAGTCTAAACCCTGGGGACTGGAAATATCTTCACGTACACGGCCAACATAGACCACATCATCTCCAGCACCTTCTTTAGCAGGCGTGGGATAGGGATACTGACCTTCAATCAAACATAGCCCTGGTGTCTGGTTCATTAATTTTTTAGCTTGTTCCACCGAAAGTTTTTTTCGGGTTTCAATATGCAAAGCAGCAGCGTGCCCATAAAACACAGGGACCCTGACGGCAGTAGGATTAATTGTCAATCTCTCATCGTCAAAGATTTTCTGGATTTCCCAGACCATTTTCATTTCTTCGCGGGTATAACCATTTTCTTGAAAACCATCAATATGCGGGATCACATTGAAGGCAATTTGTTGGGCAAACACCACCGGTTTAATCGGTAGACCATTGAGCAGATGGACCGTTTGATCGGCTAATTCTTTTACGCCATCCTTACCTGCTCCCGATACAGATTGATAGGTAGCAATATTAATTCGCGCAATACCCACAGCATCATAAATGGCTTTCAGGGCAACTGTAATGGGAATAGTCGTGCAATTGGGATTGGCGATAATACCTTTTTTACGAAAGTCTTTGATCGCTTTTTCATTTACCTCTGGCACAATCAAAGGAACCTCCGCATCATAGCGGTAAAAGGAACTTTTATCGATAACAATAGCCCCAGCATCTACTGCTAGCGGCACATATTTGGAAGCAATTTCATTATCTGTGCAAAAAAAACAAAGTTGAACTTGCGAAAAATCAAAATGATGTAAATCCTGTACTTCGTAGGATTTACCCGCATAATCTAAGACCTCACCCGTCGATCGTGAGCTAGCTAGCAGATAGAGTGCTTCAATCGGAAAACCACGTTCTTCTAAAATAGTTAAAGCAGTACCACCAACCAAACCCGTCGCGCCAACCACAGCAATGCGATAGGCTTTTCTCTTGGCTAATTTTTTTGTCGGTTTTTTTGTCATTTAATCTCCACTGATAAAAAGCTCCTCGCAATGACGCTTCTCAGATTGAGTCCTAAATAACATGCTGCTCAACTGCCTGCAACCAAGCACTAATCAATTCACCCATCAATTGGGGACGAGTTTCCTGGGCAAAATGCAATTCTTCTCCCAAATCACCCACCTCTATATTCGGTAAATGCTCCTTGGCCCACATCACTGTAGCAATGGTCGTGATAAAACCAGGAATAGAATATAGCAGTAATTTGGGCAATTCAGACTGAGTTAATTTTTTAGAATAATGTTCAATCAGTTGATCAATCTTGCCCTTGCCATCTCCGCGAGGCAGTTCTTGCCAATATTGCCTAAGTACTTTGGCAATAGCTTCTGATTTAGCCAGGGGCTCTTGATAATGCTTCATTTCCTCAAGAGTCAAATGATGTAGCATACTTTGCGGCAAGAGTTTATCTACAAAAAAGGTGGGATTTAATTCAGGGCCTTTGGTATCTACTTCAGCCTGTAATTCTCTTAATTGCTCCTGATAAGGCAAGGATAAATCATGACCCTGCAAGGGTCTTAAAAATGCCTCATAAAAAACCATGCCTTTACAGTTATTCGAATGACGCATCGCATAATCAAAACCAATGAGTGAACCCCAGCCATGCATAATAAAAGTGATATTTTTTAATTTCTTGGTATTAATAAATTCTTCAATATATCGAATATGATCTTCAATTGTGTATGAAATATCAGGCACATCTGATCTACCTAGGCCAATAAGATCGGGCGCAATACAGCGGCCCAGGGGCGCTAAAAAGGGAATGATATTGCGCCAGAGGTAACAAGAGGTCGGGATGCCATGCAAGAATAGAATAGGATCGCCAGATCCCTGCTCAATATAATGAATTTTTGATCCATATACTTGCGCATATTGAGAGGGATAATTAAATTCCGCCGACATATCCGCTAATACTGTCTCTTCCTGCATGGCCAATCTCCTTATAGGTTATTCCAAATTCCCTGACAACTCCACAAAATCAAATAATTCACGCAATAACACAGAATAAGTGACAAATTCAATCACAGCGGAGGAACGAATATCCGCTAATAGATTGTTCCAGCGTGTCACAAATATTTGCTGTTCACTCAACCAAGCATCAATTTTTTCATCTAAGCTAGCTTTCTTCATTTTCTTTTTGGCAAAGAGCAAGGCATTAATAGTCAAGTTGCGTTGCACACGATCTAAGTCATCGCGGAAACTGGAACGACTCAGCTCACCCCATTGCGTCTCCAACTCATGACTATTAATAGAATCCCGTAACCAGACTAAATCCAGACGATTACCCAAGAGATAATAGGTTTGTGCCACTTCTTCCAGATTAAAATGACTGAGACGAGAAGCTTCAACGATATCCAGAGCGGTAAAGAGCGTGTTGCAGCAAGCGATACGATTAGCCAAGCTCTCAGGAACCCCTTTTTCAATCAGTGAAGCTGTTTGAATATTCAGCATTTCCAAATTAGCTTCGGGCAATAATTGCGGCATTTTACTAACCAACTCGGTGATAGGCGGCGTAAAGGCTTCAATGGTTTTCTCAATATCCATATCTGGCTTGCGGTTACGAAGGAACCAACGGGTGGAACGTCGAACCAGATAATACAATTGCAACATTAAATATTGCTGGGTTTCAATGTCCACTTGGTCATCCAAGGCTTCAATTTGCTGCCATAGAGATTCCAGTCGGAAAATGCTTTCTGCCACCGTATAAGCTCGAACTACAGAACCTATCGATGAACCGGTTTCTCCTTGCAGACGTTCAACAAAATTAATACCCATATGATCTGTAATACTCTTACTCAACTGGGTAGCAATAATTTCACGGCGTAGTGGATGCTGTTTCATTTCTGGGAAATATTTTTCACACAATAGCTTGGGGAAAGCTGTGGTTAAGTGCTTGATGAGATAAGGCTCTTCGGGAAGATCAGTCGTCAAGATATCTTGTTTTAAGAAGAGCTTGCAATAAGACAATAGCACAGCAATTTCAGGACGGGTAAATAATTTATTATTGGCTTTACGTTCCAAAATAGTTTTATCGTCCGGCAAAAATTCAAGTTTGCGATCCAAACGCCCCCGTTTTTCCAATTCAAGCATATAGCGACGGAAAATATCCATGGTTTGCTGAGAAACCGAGGATTCCAATCCTAGAATTTGGGTTTGTTCATAATTGTCACGTAAGACCAAGGTTGCCACTTCATCGGTCATCTTCTCTAGTAACTGATTGCGCGCCTCTAACGACATTTGGTGACTCATGACCAAGGCATTCAATAAAATCTTAATATTCACTTCATGGTCAGAACAGTCCACACCGGCAGAATTGTCAATAAAATCGGTATTAATAATGCCACCGTGCAAGGCGTATTCAATACGGCCCAACTGAGTAAAGCCAAGGTTACCTCCCTCGCCCACAGCCCGCGCATTCAAATCACAACCATCGACACGAATCATATCATTCATTTTGTCACCCACATCCAAATGGGATTCACGGTTAGATTTAACAAAGGTGCCAATACCACCATTCCAAATTAAATCCACGGGTGCTTTTAAAATAGCCCGAATCAATTCGGAAGGGACTAAATGATCTTCTTTAATGCCTAAAGCAGCCTGTATTTCCGACGAAATCATGATCGATTTAGCCGAACGATTATAAACACCTCCCCCTTTAGAAATTAATTCTGCTTTGTAATCCATCCAAGTGGAACGCGGCAAATTAAATAAACGCTGACGTTCTTCAAAACTGATTGCTGGATCGGGATTGGGATCCAAGAAAATATGCACATTATTGAAAGCAGCCACTAATTTGGCATGTTTCGACAATAATAGGCCGTTACCAAATACATCTCCAGCCATATCACCAATACCGACCATGGTAAAGTCATCGGTATCTGAATCAAGGCCGAGTTCACGGAAATGACGGCGCACCGATACCCAAGCACCTTTCGCGGTAATACCCATTTTCTTATGGTCATAGCCTGCAGAACCCCCGGAGGCAAAGGCATCTCCCATCCAGAATTCATATTCTTTAGCGATACTGTTAGCAATATCGGAGAAAGTTGCTGTTCCTTTGTCAGCCGCGACCACTAAATAGGTATCATCCTCATCATAGCGCACCACTTCACTGGGCGAAATAATTTTACCCCCTTTAATATTATCGGTCAGATCCAAGAGACCTCGAATAAAAGTGGAGTAGCAATAAATGGCTTCTTTTTGAATCTCGTCACGATCCGCATCGACAGGTAATTGTTTCGGGTAAAAGCCACCTTTAGCGCCAACGGGCACAATGAGGGCATTCTTAACTTGCTGGGCTTTCATCAAACCTAAAATTTCTGTGCGAAAATCTTCACGACGATCTGACCAACGAATACCGCCGCGAGCCGCCTTTCCGCCACGCAAATGAACACCTTCCACGCGGGGTGAATAGACAAAGATTTCAAACATAGGGCGTGGTAAAGGTAGATCTGATATAGCCGCTGGCTTAAATTTAAATGAAATATAAGATTTTTCAGAAATATGGCCTAGAGCATCAGTTTGTTTCTGGAAGAAATTGGTTCGCAGCGTTGCTTGTATAAGCTCGAGCATACGGCGTAATATTCTATCTTCATCCAAGCTTTGAACTTGATCCAAAGCTTGTTCAATGCGTTCTACTACAACAGTCGTTTGCGTGTGTTCCTGCTCAGTGTATAGAGGTGAAAATCGCAGCTTGAAGAGCTCAATCAAATCACTGGCGATACCTGCATTGTTTATTAAAGCTTGCTCAATATAACTTTGGCTAAAGGTAAATCCAATTTGACGCAAATATTTAGTGTAAGCCCGCAACACCGCAATTTCCTTGGGCAATAAATAAGCCTCAAAGACGAGACGGTTAAAACCATCATCCTCAATTTCACGATCCCATACCTTGGCAAAAGTTTCTTGGAAAATTTCAGAAACTTTATCAATATCGAGATCCTTAGCACTAGCATAGATCAAATCAAAATCATTAATCCAGACTGTTCTACTATTCTTTAATTTGATCTCATGAGGACGTTCACCCAATACGCGCAGGCCCATGTGCTCCAGCGTAGGCAATACATCAGACAGAACAATCACCTGTTCCATATAAAATAATTTGAAGCGCAAGATTGCCGCACCGCGCTCAGTATCCCTAATAAAAGACATACCCAAGGGAAGTGAAGCCGACAGAGTTTCGATTTTTCGAATATCTTCAACGGCCATAAGAGGTGAGCAGGATTCAGTATAACTAGCGGGGAAGGCCTTTTTGTACTTGACAAAATATTTTAATCCTTCTGCTTCGCCAAAAGTTTGAATGAGTCTCGTTTTCAAATCATCAGACCAGGAACGGGCCACTTCAATTAATTGCTGTTCCAATTCAGCTACCTCATAATGAGGCCGACTGTGAGGATCAACACGCACACTGTAATGAATACGTGCCAAAACAGAATCCGAGAAATAGGTAGTGAAATTGGATTCTAATCCGCCAAAGGCGTGCGAGAGTACATCTTGCATAGCCAAAGATAAATCAGTTGTAAAAATTTCTCTTGGTACATAGACCAAACAAGAAAAATAGCGACCATAAGCATCCTGACGCACAAACAAACGAATGCGTTTACGCTCTTGTAATTGCAAAATACTTAAGGTCAGCTCCGTTAACTCCTCGTGAGAAGCCTGGAAAAGATCATCACGCGGTAAGGTTTCCAAAATATGAGCCACTTCTTTGCCATCATGACTATTCGGGGGAAAATGGAGATCTTCCAAAACCTTGACTACTTTATGGCGTACAAAGGGAATTAATTTAGTATTTGAGTGATAAGCACTAGAGGTGTACAAGCCAATAAAACGACGCTCACCAATAAGCTCGCCCTGATCATTAAAACGTTTGACACCGACATAATCGGTATACCCAGGATGATGCACCGTAGATTTGGTATGCGTTTTGGCAATAATTAAAATATTTTTTGATAAGGCTATTTTTCGAGCCTGAGGCGGAAGCTCAGCATAACTGCGTGAAGCTCTTCCTGTGGCTTTATCACGCAATACCCCCAAACCTGAACCCTGAATCATTTGCAAGGCACGACTCATACCATCGCCGATCAATTTATAATCCCGGCATCCCAAGAGAGTAAAATTATTACTAATCAGCCATCTTAAAAAATCTTTTGATTCTGCTATGTCCTCATGATCCAAAGGTGGAGGATTGCTTTCCAATTCACTAATAGATTCTTCCATTTTATGAATCATGTTTCGCCAATCGGCCACCGCCAAACGTACATCACCTAAAACATGCTCTATGTTATTTCTTAGTTCTTCCATGGTCGCTGCATCAACAATGCGATCAATTTCGAGATAAATCGGTGCCTCTGAACAAGCGCCTTCAATCACAGCACCTACCGGCAAGATATCGGTAATACGGTCACGCGCATCACGCTTAACTTTCAAGCCCCCCATGTGAATTAAGAAATGGACTTGATAACCCATCCGATCCAGCTCCATGCGTGCGGAATCTACCAAAAAGGGAATATCATCATGGGAGATTTGCACAATGGTATGCTGGGATTGCCAATGATCCGTTTCTAAATAGGGGTTAAATACTTTAACTTTTGATTCGCCAGGCTTACGCTGATAGATAAATTGCCATTGCGATAACAATGCACCACATAAATCATCAATAGAACGTTCTTTTAAATCTTCCACTGCACACGCAGACAAATACCGCTGAGCAAAGGTTTCAACTAAAATTGCCTGGTTTTTGGGCAAGCGTTTTTGAAAATAAGCACGGATCAGATCAATAATAGTCTGGCGTTCATGGTCGGCTCTTAAGGCCATATATCGTTCTCCTTTACTACTAGGGTTTACCCTAGTTCAACATTTTTACACACATTATCTCGCAAATACGTAGGCAGAGCATCAAAAGATGACTTACCTTGGCCTTGTATATACTTTAGCCTACCCAATTGAGCAACGGCTAATGCTTTTGGCGCGCAATCCGCATCCATTAGTTTAATCTGTTTTCCTAAATTTTGCTGTAATTCTGTCTGATAAATAGACCAAGCACTGCCAACACCATACCATTCTTCTTCTGGTTGAACAGGTAATTCAATCGGCGGGCAAAGCCCTTCTCCAGCACTTAATTCAGCAAAACCCTGATCATTAATTTGATAGGCACCCCAATAAACCTCATTCATACGGGCATCTACCGCCACCAATAATTTTTTCCAACCCTGTTCTTGGTAAGCGGTTTGGGCAATAGCCGCTAAAGAGGAAACATTGACCACCGGTATTTTATAAGAAAATCCAAGGGCTTGTATCACGCTGGCCGCAATGCGTAAACCCGTAAAACTACCAGGACCACAGCCCCAAGCAAGAACATCAAGAGAAGCTAAATCAGACCCAATCATTTCATCCAAGAAGCCCAACAGCAATTTGGCATGCTTTATGGGAGAAAGCTCATGTTTTACTTTAACTTTATCTCCCTCAAGTAAAGCAATTGAGCAGGCAATAGTAGAAGTATCAAGGGCAAGAATCCGCATGGCGATAGATTTATTTCCACTCTTTTTCAAGATATTGTAATTTTCCATCGACATTGGCCCATTGATCCGCATCAGGCGGAGCTTCTTTCATGCGGTTAATATTGGGCCATTTTTCCGCTAATTCTTTATTTAACTCTAAGAAATTTTGATATTTTTCAGGAAGATCATCTTGAGAGTAGATTGCATTGACCGGGCATTCAGGTTCACAGAGAGCACAATCGATACATTCGCTAGGGTTAATGGCTAGAAAATTAGGCCCTTCATAAAAGCAGTCAACAGGGCAGACTTCAACACAATCTGTGTACTTACATTTGATACATTGCTCAGTTACCACAAAAGTCATCTGAATCGAACCTACTATATTATTTTGGTGCCTAGGGCCGGAATCGAACCGGCACGGAAAAAAATTTCCGAGGGATTTTAAGTCCCTTGCGTCTACCAATTCCGCCACCCAGGCAGTTATCGGGATGACCAAAGGCTGGGGTCGGAATTGAACCGGCGTCCACGGCTTTGCAGGCCGCTGCATAACCACTCTGCCACCCAGCCATAAAGCTTCTAAAATAAAAAGGTGGACCAAGTCCACTCCATAACCTTTGGCATTTGATCTGGAGCGGGAAACGAGACTCGAACTCGCGACCCCAACCTTGGCAAGGTTGTGCTCTACCAACTGAGCTATTCCCGCTAAATTTGCTAACTCACTCGCAATATTTCAATAACCTGGCACGTATTCTAATGTGCAACTTGATAGAGTCAAGACTTAATTTCACGTCATTGCGAGGAGCGCTTTTTGCGACGAAGCAATCCATATGGATTGCTTCGTCGCAAAAAGCGCTCCTCGCAATGACGATCAATAACCCCTAAGACTGACTCTCAATCCAGACCATATTGAGATAAATCAACATGGACCAGATGGTCAAAACAGCCGCGGCATACAATAACACATACCCCATTAAAACAACAATGGAGCTAGTACCATTATCACAAAGCAAAAGAATTAATAATGAAAACATTTGTACAGCTGTCTTAACTTTACCCAAGTAAGACACAGCCACCTTAGCTCTTTTTCCCAGATCAGCCATCCACTCCCTAAGGGCAGAAACAATCAGCTCACGACTCACAATAATCGCTGCTGGAATGGTAATAAAAAAAGCGGGGATGTTAATTACCCTGGATTTGAAACTGACAAACTGGAACTGGGGCTCGCCCACAATCAATACCAAGACAATACACACGATTAATTTATCAGCCACTGGATCAAGAAAAGCGCCCAACTTAGTGGCCTGCTGTAGGCTACGAGCCAGGTAACCATCTAACCAATCGGTAAAGCCAGCAATAGTGAAGACAATAGCAGCCAGCAAATGCCCCCAGACAGGCACATAATAGAAAATAACCAGTAGCGGAATAAGCGATATCCGAATAAACGTCAGCATATTAGGCCAGTTCATGCCCCGTCGCATATAATCCATCCTGGTGATAGGAAACCCCATCAGTTAATCGCAAATTGGCGAAAGAAGCAAGTGTTAGAGGTGTTCAGGAAGCCATTCTTAGTGCATGTGCTAGGGTGTGTCATCAATTCTAATCTAACCGAGATATTAGAATAATGACACACCCTAAGGGGCTACTCGATTTGGATTGACCATCACTGCATTTCGATTTTGTTGCTCCTGATTTGCCAGTAAATTTTGCATCATTAAAAAAAAGTCTTGGATTCTTACTTCAAATAGGCGGCAAAAGACCTCCAAATCAAACTGAACTCCAGTAATAGCATCCATCAGTACAGAAAGCCTTAATGAACCCTCGAATAACAACCGCACACGCAGTGGCGCTAGAGATCTATGACCTCTTACTAACGAAAAAGAACCGCACCCAAGATCAGATAAAGTAGAAGATAAAGATTTCCTATCGCCGGTAATATAATCATAAGTACAACAACTTGTCGGCCTTGGTGTAACATTAACATCAAAGTTAGAGTCTGCACTCCATGTATCTCCTTCTCGGGAAAACTCTTTTAACATATGTACCGGTAACATCTTTTTCTGCGCCGTGCCTAATTTAAACCATTTTTTCTCTAATTTCTTAGGTATTATTTCCTTATCAAACCCAAGCTGAAATTGTTTTACATTTTTCTTATAAGCAAGGAAGGGTTGTAAGCCGATCATTATGTTTTTTGTTCTAGTATTTGCTTGTTCTAGCATTTGCCTTATATATTGTTGTCGTAACTTAGGATCAGCTTCCTTTTCTATCTTTTCATAAAATATTTTCCACATGTAAGTGTCATATAATTTAAAAGCACATTTTAAAGGACTAATGCGTTCACTGCTACCATCACGAAATACATAATTAACCGATTCAAACATTAATGAAGAATTATACGCTATCATTTGCTCCACCTGCTCATAATCAGCATATTCAGTTGCTTTAAGTAACCTACCTATGTAAGTAGTCATTTTAAATTGGCGTGAATATGAAAAATCTCTTACTCCTTTTATTAGAGTCCCTGAAAAAGCAGTAGTCGATACAGAAGTGGCTTGAACTGCGATAGCTGTTGAATGATTTTGAGAAGATTCCTTTAATTCTTGTAAATCATAAATATTTCTGCCCAAAACTTGGTTGATACACGCATAATCTCTATGCGTTAAAAAGCTCCTTATGTGCAACAGTACATCAGATGTTGATACAGCACGAAGAAAAAATGAAGGGATAACACCCGTAGTTTCTTGGCTTTTGCCCTCATAGGACGAAGATAAAGGAGATATAGAAAGGTGCTGCTGTACTGTAGCAGCTTGCGGCTCACTGGGTTGTTGTAGCAAGGGCTTTGTTCTAGTACTCACATCAATAACAGGAAAAGAAGGGGCAATTATGCCTAGCTTTATACCAAACCAGCGCAAACCTGCTGCAATTTTGCGAACAAGCCATTGTGCTGCAGATTTAATTTTTTGCCACAACATCGTATACGCGTCCCTTAATTACTAATCATTATAATTTAATAGAAAATAAGGCGGATTACAGCACTGGCACACCTAATCTACCCACTGATTACAAACTTTTGTCGTACGCAGAGTTAAACAATGACCAAATCCAGTTAGAAATATCCAGCCTTTCTGGAGGGCGAATTACTGAATAATACTTTTATTCCTTTCTGTACCTCAGAAAAAGGAATAAAATTTCCGCTATTGATATACACGATAAAATCAATGGGCTAAAACGTTAGATTATGAGGCATCTGTTGAGGAATAGGTGCAGAAAGTAATTTGGTACGCCCTTCAGAATAGGTTACAGATTTCTGCTGAAATAAAGCCAAATAATCCAAGCTAAAAAAACGACCGCGGGCTACATTAAACCGGTTTAATTCTTTTTGATCCCAATAACTTGCAATTTTTCCTTTTATATTGTCAGGTAGTTTTGAATAATAAAGAAAATCGGCGAGCGCTCTATTAATAATTTTCTCATTTTCTTTATTAATGGGCTGTATACCTAGGGGAAATAAAGGGCAAATTCCAAGGTGTATTTTTTTAAGATCTTCTTTTCTCTTGACCCATTGTCCTTCTTTTACAAAATAAGCATCATATCTTTGTGTGGAAGAACTGGAACTATTAGAAATTCGAACCGGACAAAGTACCACAGCATGTGCTGGACAATCTTGAGGAGGTGAAGAGAGAGGCAAGGTATCAATAACATATAAAGCATAATGAGGAGAAGGTGCGTCAGCAACAAGCACTCTTTGAGTATGATTCTGGTTTTGATAAGCTGGAGCAGCCGTGACAATGCCGAGCTTTGTACCCAGCCATCGTAGACCGGCTGTCATTTTGCGAACCAGCCATTGGGCTGCAGATTTAATTTTTTGCCAAAGCCAAAACATTGTATATTCCTCTTGCACTTGAAAACGCGAATGGTATATATGCCTCATTTTTAATTCTTTAGATTCTAGCAAAAATTGATTAAATGATATTAAGGTTTACTTAACTAAAAAAAAGACGGGCACGCGGGCTCGGGCACGTTCACGATTTTACTTATGAGCGCAAAAACTCATATATCTGCTTAGCCAATTTAGCTGTCATCCCCGGGGTTTTGAGGATCTCCTCCTGACTAGCAGTTTGCAGAGCTTGTAGTCCGCCAAAATGCCGCAACAAGGCACTTCGTCGTTTAGCGCCAACACCGGGGATGGATTCAAGAATAGAAGTCCGGCGTTTTTTATCTCGCCTTTGACGATGACCGGTGATAGCAAAACGGTGAGCCTCATCTCTGATTTGCTGAATAAAGTGTAAAGCCACCGCATCAGCTGGCAAATGCACGGGTTCTCGCTCGGAAAAATGTAAGGTTTCCAAGCCTGGTTTTCTTCCTTCTCCTTTCGAGACACCCACTAACAATATTCCTGTAATAGCTAATCCAGCCAAGGCTTTTTCCGCTGCAGCCAATTGGGTTGCACCCCCATCAATTAAAATTAAATCAGGAGCAGGCTTGCCCTCTGAGGATGTGCGTTTAAAGCGTCGCAATAATACCTGACGCATAGCAGCCACATCATCACCCGGCGTAATATCACTGATATTAAAACGACGATAATCACTTTTTAAAGGTCCTTCGCGGTTAAATACTACGCAGGATGCTACTGGTTCCTCGCCCATAGTATGACTGATATCGAAACACTCTATTCTTTGGGGTAATTTTTTAAGCCCCAGGGCTTTTTGCAAGGCAGCCACTCTTTCCTGAATATTTGTTTTTTGAATCAATTGCCCAGCTAGAGATTGCTTGGCATTGGATTCTGCCATCTCCAACCATTTACGGCGATTGCCACGCTGCGGTTTAGTAATACTCACTCTGGCTTTCATTTTTTCGCTTAAAGCAGTTTCCAACCAATCTTTTTCCTCGATACTCTCTCCAACCACAATCTCTTGGGGCAATTCACCGCTCTCAAGCACCCCTAGATAATGCTGGCTGATAAAAGCAGACAATACCTCAGCAGAAGAAGCATGCACAGGCAAACTAGGAAAATACGAACGGTTTCCTAATAAACGTCCCTCGCGAATAGCTAATAGATAAACACAGGCCAGGCCAGCATGCATCGCCAAGCCCAAAATATCCACATTACTCCCTTCAGTACCGCTCGAGTTCAAAGCAACATACTGCTTTTCTTGGATTTCCTGCAAATAACTCAACTGATCACGCAACTTAGCCGCATACTCAAAATTTAAGTCTTTAGCTGCCTGCTCCATTTTTCGTTGCAGCTCATGAATAATAAGCTGACTCCTGCCTTTTAAAAAAAGCACAGCAAGCTCGACATTCTTTTGATATTCTTCGGGCGAAATCAAGCCCGTACAAGAACCGGAACACAGACCAATTTGATAATGTAGGCAAGGCCGTTGACGGTTAGCAAAATAACTCTCTTCACAACCGCGTAGATGAAATAATTTTTGAATAATATGAATCGTTTCTTTAACCGCTGTACTATGCGGATAGGGACCAAAATATTGCCCCTTGCCTTTCTTAGATCCACGATAGAGCATAATACGCGGATAAGATTGATCTGTAGTAATGAGGATATAGGGATAACTTTTATCATCGCGAAGTAAAACATTATAATGGGGCCGATATTTCTTGATGAGAAAACATTCCAGAAGCAGAGCTTCATGCTCAGTACGCGTAATTGTGATCTCAATCTTTTCAGCATTTTCAATCAAGCTCAAGGTCTTGGGATCCTGCACCTTAGCGCTAAAATAGCTGGTCACTCGCTTTTTTAAATCCCGAGCCTTACCCACATATAATACTTCTCCATGAGCACCCATCATTTGATAGATACCTGGTTTATTCGGTAAGTGATCAAGAAAAACCTTATCTTTAAGCATAGGCAAATACTAGAGCTTTAAATAATTCTATGATGGCTTTCTCTGTTAGTTGGTGCATATCTTTTTGCGGATTAAATTCTACTATTTCAAGACCCAACAAGCGAGCATCAGTTGCTAATTCCCTCAATCCCTCAGATAAATCTTTGACGGATATTCCCTCAGGCTCCGGCACATCTACTCCGGGCGCCTCTCGCGGATCCAGACAATCCACATCCAGGCTGATGCCAAACCCTACTGTCCCCTGGGTCACTATTTGCTGGGCCTCTTTAATAATGACTGCTAAGCCGCGTTTTCTAATCTCATCCATAAAAAACACCCTGACTTGCAGGCGCTTCAACAATTCTGCCTCTCCCGCTTCAAAACTTCGCACCCCAATCAAACAAAGATGTTCAGGCTGAATCTTGGGCCCTGGCCAAGCAAGCTCTGTAAAACGAGGATCACCATACCCCAATAAAGTAGCCAGGGGCATGCCATGGATGCGCCCGGTTTGTGTCGTTTCTGCAGTGTGACTGTCCATATGTGCATCAAACCAGATCAAGCCCAAAGGTCCAGATCCTGATAAAGCCCGATAAGCACCACTCCAGGTTCCTATAGCTGAGGTATGATCACCGCCAGTCACGATAAAAAATTCATTTTGATGAGTAAGCGCAGAAATATTCTGGGACAGCAGCTGACAAAGGTGTTGAACCTCCTCAGCTCGGGCTTCGGGAGAAAAAGTGCCCGCTTGAAGAATAACCTCCCATTTAAAATGTATTCCTTTCAAAGCCAGGGTATTCAAATATTGATTTAATTCTGTCGATTGTCTAAGCGCGATAGGACCCTTAGCACAGCCTGGATTAACCCCGCCAGCAGCAGAAGCATAACCCAGCACATGAAAAATACGTTGCAGCGATTCCATCAGTACCTCCATTTACTCTTCAATATGGCGCTCAAAGAATTGCTTGGCTTAAGGACTTATGCTAAGTTTTTATTCCCTAGATCCTTCGAGCAAAATGCTCGAAGGATGACAGAATAATGACCATGAATAATAATGAAAACTTACAGCATATCACTACTGAAAAACGGCTACCCACACCGAGTAGCCTTATTAATAGTTTACCGCTTGAAGCCAAGCTCATAAAGGCTATTTCAGCAGCTAGAAAAACGATCAAAGATATTATTCTGGGGAAAGATCCCCGCCTGCTAGTCATTGCAGGCCCTTGCTCTCTCGATGATGAAAAAGCAGCCTTAACCTATGCAGAATGCCTAAAATCTGCCGCCAAACAGTATGCTGATGAGTTATTTTTAGTCATGCGGGCTTATTTCTCTAAACCGCGCACTGCTGAAGGCTGGAAAGGGCTAATTTATGACCCATTTATGAATAAAAGTAATAATATTGAACATGGCTTATATTCAACCCGTAAAATTTTAATCGCCATTAATCACTTAATCCCCACTGCCTGTGAATTCCTCGATCCTTTTAGCCCAGTTTATCTTCGAGACTTAATTTCCTGGTGTGCCATTGGAGCTAGAACTTCTGCTAGTCAAATTCACCGTGAAATTGCTTCTGGCTTACCCATGCCTGTGGGCTTTAAAAATTCCGTGGATGGTAATATCCAAGTTGCCATCCAGGCGGTGAAATCAGCTAGCGTCCCTCATCATTATCTTGGCATTAATCTTGCTGGAGAGCCCATTGTCACACAGACCACGGGCAATGATACCTGTCATGTGATTCTTCGCGGTTCACTTCAAGGGCCAAATTATTCGCAAGCCCACATTGAAAATACAATCCAGGCATTACACCACGCAGGATTAAACCCACGCCTCATGGTTGATTGCAGCCATGATAATTGCGGCAAAAAGCCTGAACGTCAAATTCAAGTCATTGATGAGCTGATCCATTACCGACAACTCCTCTCTGCCCAATTTGAAATGCCTCCACTCTGTGGCATCATGTTAGAAAGTTATTTATTTAGTGGGAGACAAGACCTTAATCTCTCTCAGGGCTTGACCTTCGGCCAAAGTCTTACTGATCCCTGTCTATCTTGGGATGAAACTGCCCCCTTATTGGAAAAATTAGCCCGGGAGATGAAAGCTAATGAATACATCAGATAATAAGAACTTTATCAATCAACTCTGGGATACTTCCATTATTCCCACGCTAATGGAATATATTCGTATTCCCAATAAATCACCTCATTTTGATGCGGAGTGGCAGAAAAACGGCTATATGATGAAAGCTGCTAATCTGATTGCTGACTGGTGTAAACAACAAGGCCCTGCTGATCTTCAATTAGAAATTGTCCAACTCAATAATCGCACTCCGGTTATCTTCATGGAAATCCCTGGCAATTCTGATGAAACGATATTGCTTTACGGTCATATGGATAAACAGCCTGAAATGGTAGGCTGGGACAAGGAGCTGCATCCCTGGACTCCCGCGCTCCAAGGAGACAAACTTTATGGTCGTGGTGGTGCCGACGATGGCTATTCTGCCTTTGCTTCACTAGCCGCTATACTTTCCTTGCGTGCTCAGAAAAAATCCCATGCGCGTTGTGTGATTTTGATTGAAGCTTGCGAAGAAAGTGGAAGCTACGATCTTCCCTTCTACATTGAAGCCCTGCAAGACCGTATCGGTAACCCCAGTTTGATTATCTGCTTGGATTCGGGTTGCGGCAATTACGATCAACTTTGGATTACCACCTCACTCCGCGGCTTGACCAATGGGGTCTTGCATATTGAAGTCTTAACCCAGGGCATTCATTCTGGTGTAGGGAGCGGCGTGGTGCCATCTTGCTTTCAGATCTTGCGTCAATTATTGGGCCGCATCGAAAAAGACACCAATGGGGAAATTCTATTGCATGATTTGCAAGTGACTATCCCCGAACAAAGAATCACCCAGGCTAAACAAGCTGCTGTCGTCTTGGGTGATGAAACTTATAAAGCCCTGCCTTTTGCACGTGGTGTTAAGCCTATTTCCACTCATCCCCTGGATTTAATCCTCAATCACACCTGGAAACCGGCTCTCTCTCTTACCGGCAGCGACGGCATCCCTACCCTTGAACAAGCAGGCAATGTCACCCTGCCAAAAATAGCTTTTAAATTATCGATGCGTCTACCGCCTACTTGTGATGCCAATAAGGCTGCAAAAATTTTAAAAACAGCCTTAGAGTCTAACCCTCCCTATCAGGCAAAAGTTCATTATGAAATTACCGATAGCAACACAGGTTGGGATGCTCCGGCTGAAACACCTTGGTTAGCTCAAGCTGCCAATGAGGCTTCCACAACCTATTTCGGCAAAAATGCTGTCTATATGGGCGAAGGGGGTTCTATTCCATTTATGGGCATGCTGGGCCAAAAATTCCCTCAAGCCCAATTTCTGATTACTGGGGTTTTAGGACCAGGTTCTAATGCTCATGGACCGAATGAATTCCTACATATTCCGACGGGGAAGAAATTGAGTTGTTGTATTGCTGAGATTATTGCTAAGCATTTTGAACGCTAAAGGGAAAATTATATATATCAATAACTTATCTTCAACCCCTCAATTGGGTATATAATTAAAATATAGATTTAAGAACAGTTATGTTGAGGAGGTTTTTATGGAAAAAAGCACCTGGTTATTAGTCGCCAATGCCAGCAAAGCCCGTCTGTATAGTCTGTGTAAAGCCCGTCTCCTACAATCTGCCAACAGTAAAGATTTAACCTTAGAACAGGAATGTAAACACGATGAAAGCCGTAAAAAGGGCATGGATTTAATCACTGACAAACTGGGCAGTCATGGACATGGCACTTTTGTAGAGGCCACGGATCCCAAACACCATGAAGCTGAGCGCTTTGCCATTGAACTCAATGAAAAGCTTGATGTTGCACGCAAAGAGCATCAGTACCGTGAGTTGATTATTGCCGCACCACCCGCCTTTCTTGGCATCTTAAAAAAGCATATGCCTCATGATATTAACAAACTGATTTTTAAAACGATTGAAAAAGACTATACGTTTCACGATGAAAGGGCTTTGGTATCTGCTTTAGAAAATTACTTATAAAAATTATTGCACGGTGGATTACGCCGCTTTCGCGCCTAATCCACCCTACATTATTTACCATTTCAACGATTAATAATCATCATCACCTGTACCGGTATCACTACTGCTGCCTGAAGTATCATCACCACCTGAAGAAGGTGCTGCAGTATTATCGCTAGAGCTACCCGCATTATCTGTACCACCTGCCTGAGAATTATCTGCCCCCCCCGCTGCAGGTGCTTGTGATGATTGACTTGAACTATCATCAGCTAACATTCTATTGGCATTGCTATACTTGCTCGTCTCTGCCATGGCCAGCGAGCTAGCACACATTACCGTCACCGCCAGCACAGCTAGTGTTTTAAGTTTCATAACAATATCTCCTAAGTTTAGAAAGTGATACATTATAATTATATCAAATTTAGTAACTTGTCACCCTAATAGTAGCTATAAGCAAATGAAAAAAATCATAATCCTGACATCTGGTGGTGATTCACCGGGCATGAACGCTGCCATCCGTGCTGTTGTGCGTTCTGGCACCCATCAAGGATTGGAGGTATTTGGCTCTCAGCAAGGCTTCCAAGGACTTATTGATCAAAAATTGATCTCTCTTAGCCCTGAAAATGTGGCCAACTGTATACAAGCTGGCGGCACGATTTTAAAAGCTGAGCGCTGCCTTGATTTTTATCAAAAAGAAATCCGCAATCGCTGCCGGTCCTTTTTAGCCTCGCGAAATATCGATGGCATAGTTGTTCTAGGTGGCGATGGGAGTTTCCGCGGTGCCTCCCTGCTGGCCTCTGAAGGAAAAGAAAAACTGGCCGTAATCGGCTTACCTTGCACCATCGACAATGATATCATTGGTACTTCATACACGATTGGTTTTGATACTGCACGGAATAATGCCCTGGATGCTATTGACAAGATCCGAGACACGGCTTCCAGCCACTACCGGCATTTTCTGGTAGAAGTCATGGGCAGGAGTTCAGGATTTTTAGCCGTTGAGGTTGGAATCGCCGGCGGAGCCGAAATTATTCTCATTCCCGAATTTGAATTATCTCTTGAGAAGATTGCTGAAAAATTAATGAAACGACGTCAATCCAAATTAAGCTCGATTATCGTGGTTGCTGAAGCTGATCAACCGGGCAGGAGCATCAAAATGGCAGAAGACCTTCATCATTTAACACAGTTGCCATTTCGAGTCTGTGTTTTGGGACACATACAACGCGGTGGCTCACCCAGTGCCTTTGATCGTAAGCAGGCTTCTATCATGGGCTATCTTGCGGTAGAAGCTTTATTAAATGGTGAATCTCAAAAAATGGTCGCTTTCAATAATGATCAGTTCTCTTTAGTTCCCTTCCCAAAGCCTGAGGCTCAAGCCAGGACATTTCAACAAAAAGAATTACTCGAAATCAATGATATTTTGTGTTCTTAGGACCGTGCCAGCCTATGCAAAAAAAGCGTATCCCTTTTAAAAACATTAGTCATGAAATTCAACTGACCGCTCAGCGCTCCTGGACAGCCTTGATCATCATGATTATTCTGGCTTTGCTACTGGTATTTCGTTTAGCCTATTTGCAAATTTATAAGAATCAACTTTACAATACGCTTTCAATTAATAATGCTATGGATCTAGTCCCTCTAGAACCCACTCGAGGATTGATCTATGACCGTAACGGTATTTTATTGGCTGATAATACACCTGTATTCAGTCTAGACGTCATTCCCGATAAGACCCATGATTTATCAAAAGCCCTGGCTGAAATCAGCAAAATTATCCTACTCACAGAATCTGATCTCATTCATTTCCGCAAGCAAACCAAACAACATCGCCGCTTCGAGGAAATCCCCTTAAAATTGCGCTTAAGCGAAAGAGAAGTCATGCGCTTTGCTGAAAACCAGTATCATTTTCCTGGTTTTCTCATCAAAGGCCGCTTGATCCGCCATTACCCTCTCGGTAATAGTTTCAGTCATGTCCTGGGCTATGTGGGTCAAATTAACAATGAAGAATTAAGTAAACTCGATCCAGCAAATTACAGTGCCAGTCATTACCTGGGTAAGCTCGGTGTTGAAAAATATTTTGAAGAGGAATTACATGGCAAAGCTGGCTATCAAGAGGTTGAAACCGATGCCAATGGTCAACCAGTGCGTATCTTCAAGCAAATTAATCCTATCCCAGGAAAAAATTTATATTTATCGATTGATAGTCAATTACAGCAAGTGATTGAAAAAGCCATGACAGGCCATCGCGGCGCCCTCGTAGCCATTGAACCCAGTACTGGCCAAGTCCTGGCTCTGGTTAGCATGCCCAACTATGATCCCAATCCTTTTGTGCTCGGTATTTCCACCACTGATTTTCACGAACTACAGCAATTACCCGATCACCCACTCTATAACCGTGCAATTCGCGGTCTTTATCCTTTGGCTTCAACAATCAAACCCTATTTAGCCCTGCAAGCGCTAGACAATGACCTCATTGGACCGGAGGACACCATCTATGATCCGGGTTGGTTCATGCTAAACAATAGTGAACATGTTTTTCGCGATATGCACGTTCACGGTACCGTTGATCTATCAAAAGCTATCATGACGTCTTGTGATGTCTATTTTTATGAACTGGGCGCTAAGATGGGCATCAAAAAAATAGCTGATATTCTTCATCGCTTTGGTTTTGGTGAAGTCAGCGGCATAGAAATGGATGAAGAAGTCCCCGGTGTTATCTCCTCACCGTAATGGAAACGTCGTGTGAAAAAAATGCCCTGGTATGAAGGAGATACTATTATCTCCAGCATTGGACAAGGTTATATGCAAGCCACTCCCTTGCAACTTGCCGTGGCCGTCTCTACCTTGGCCAATCGTGGCAAACACCTGGTACCCACTCTGCTTTTTAAACAGCAGGAAGCAGACAAGCCTTTTGAATTTCAAACGCCCACGCTTATCGATAATGTCAGTTTAAGTGATAATGAGAATTGGGACTTAGTGATTAAAGCCATGCAAAAAGTTGTCGATGGACCAGAAGGAACAGCACGTCGCTTTGGAACTCATCCAGGATACTCTGTCGCTGCCAAAACGGGCACTGCTCAAGTACATGCCAAAAAGCAAGATGAAGAAGGTTTAGAAAATCAGAAAAAATTACCTGAGCAATTTCGTGATCATGGTCTCTTTATTGCTTTTGCGCCGGTCGATCAACCTAAAATTGCCCTGGCCGTGATCATCGAAAATGATAGATTGGCTGCTGTTCCAATCGCTAAGCAGGTATTGGATTTCTATCTTGGCCAAACTGCCGTACCCACCAAGGATAACGCAAAGGATCTCACTCATGAACAGCATTGACAGACACCCCAGAAACAAGAGCAATCCCACTTTCCGGCTCAGTGATTATTTGCATTTAGATCTGCCCCTACTCATCGCGATGCTCGCACTCCTGCTCATCGGACTAGTTGTATTATATAGCGCTGGCAATCAAAGCCTGGCGATCATTGACCGCCAGCTGATCCATATCCTCATTGCCTCCATCATCATGTTCATTGTTGCCCAAGTTCCACCCACTGCTTGGCAGCGCTGGGCACCTTGGATTTATGGTTTCAGTCTATTTTTTCTAATCGCGGTCTTGATCATGGGACATATTGGTAAGGGTGCCCAACGCTGGCTCAGCCTGGGTGGCTTCCGCTTTCAACCTGCTGAATTCATGAAATTCGCTATTCCTCTGCTTCTAGCCTGGTATTACAATAAAATTTATCTGCCTCTGTCATTAAAATCTGTCTTGATTTCCGCCTTGATTATTTTTGTTCCGGTCATTTTGACCGCCAAACAGCCTGATTTGGGAACTGCCATACTCCTTTTGGCTACAGGAGCGAGTGTATTATTCTTTGCGGGCTTAAGTGTGCGCTTTATTCTCAGTATGGGTTTGTTATTTGTCACTGGCCTGCCGCTACTCTGGTTGGTCATGCATGATTATCAAAGACAAAGGGTGCTAACTTTTCTCAATCCCGAAAGAGATCCCTTGGGCGCAGGTTATCACATTATTCAGTCTAAGATTGCCATTGGCTCTGGTGGCTTCTTTGGAAGGGGTTGGCTCAATGGCACGCAATCGCATTTGCATTTTCTTCCTGAACATACCACTGATTTTATTTTTGCCGTATGCAGTGAGGAATTTGGTTTTACGGGGAATATCATCTTAATCAGTTTGTATATGTTTATTGTCATGCGTGGATTGTATATCGCTATTAATGCCCAGGATACCTTTACCCGCCTCCTGGCCGGCAGCATTACCATTACCTTCTTCCTGTCCTTTTTCATTAATATGGGCATGGTCACTGGCATTCTTCCTGTGGTTGGTCTGCCCTTGCCCTTGGTGAGTTATGGAGGGTCTTCATTAGTCACGGCCATGGCAAGTTTTGGCATGCTGATGTCGATTAAGACACATCGAAAGTTGATTACCACATAGTCAACCCTGATGCGAGTAAGATTTAATCTGAATATAGGCTCCGCGGCACATCCCTGTGCCATCCCGATTTCCTTCCTTGGATCTAGTCGCCTATATTCAGATTAAATCTTACTCGCATCAGGGTTGAAGATATTATCATAATCGACACTACATTATGCTTCCCTGTTAGTCTATTTATGATAGAGTAATACAGATAGAATAAGCTAAATTTTCGCAGGTTAAATTATGTACCGATGGATAAGGGTCTGCTGTTTTTTATTAATTTGTTCTGTTTCTTCTCTAGCCTTCGCAACAAATAATTGGTTCATTGAAAAACCAGATGTACAAGACTTTATTCAGTATATGCATGACAAATATCAATTTGATAAAAATCGATTATTGTCTCTTTTTAAAACGGTCAAATTACAACCCGGGGTAATCGATAATATTCAACATCCTCCAGAAAAAGAAACCTGGAAGATTTATCAACAGGTTTTTTTAGATGAGGGACGTATCACTGAAGGCACGGCTTTTCGCAAACAATATCATACTGCTCTTGTTAATGCAGAAAAAAAATATGGGATACCAGGCAGTATTATTATTGCCACTTTGGGCGTTGAAACGAAATTTGGTAAACATACGGGTGGATATCGAGTGGTAGATTCTCTTTCTAATCTAGCCTTTAACAACCAACACCGCCCAGGTTTTTTTCGCACAGAATTAGAGCAATTCCTGTTACTTACCCGCGAACAAAACCTGGATCCTTATTCTCTGCAAGGTTCCTATGCTGGTGCCATTGGGGTCCCCCAATTCATGCCTAGCAGCTACCGTTATTATGCCGTCAGCGCTTCTAATCATCCTCACGTTGATCTGGTACATAACATTGATGATGCGATTGCCAGCGTGGCCAATTACTATAAAGTGCATGGCTGGCAAAACCCAAAGTTTGTCGCCATTCCTGTCACCGTCAAAGGCCAGGATTATTTGAAGCTGCGCCAACCCGATGGCTCGCCCATTAGCTTCTCTTCCTCTAAGGTAGCAAGCTATGGGATTAGCTCACAAAAAAGAATACCCAAGGGGTATCCTGTTAAATTAGTTGACCTGCAAGGCGCTCAAGGCACCGAATATTGGCTGGTATTCCATGATTTTGACGTGATTAAGCAATATAATGCCAGCAATTTATATGCTATGGCTGTTTTTCAACTCAGCCGCAATATTTTGACCTATCAGCACAAGGAAAAAGCAACCTAATGACTGCGGGCTCATTACTCAGGATAAGTATTTTTATTTTAGTACTCTTCAGTTTCACTTGGCTTGCCGGTTGCGGTACTTCGCACCGCAAAGATGGGCCACCGCCCTTCCGCGTGGATGTTTCTCGCATTCCTGATGCCGTGCCCAAGGCTGAACCCTTAAGTAGAATCGGCAACAAGCCCTATTACACGGTATTTGGCAGACGCTACCATGTTATGAAATCCCGAAAAAATTATACTGCTATTGGCATTGCTTCCTGGTATGGAACCCAATTCCATAAACACAGAACTTCTAACGGCGAAATCTATAACATGCTAGGCATGACAGCGGCACATCGTACCCTCCCGCTACCCACTTATGTAAAAGTTACTAACCTTGAAAATGGCCGCCATGTTATTGTCAAAGTCAATGATCGTGGTCCTTTTAAAAAAAATCGTTTAATTGATCTCTCTTATGCAGCGGCAAAAAAAATAGGTATGAGTGGCAAAGGCACTGCCCTAGTGGAAGTCAAAGCTCTAGATCCCAGTGCTCGCTCAACTCGATCTTATCACCAGCAATATGCCACTCGCCCCATCTATCGCTATCATCGATCACGAGGCTAATTATGCTATTGGAGCTAATACTATCGATCATTGGAATTTTACTCACCATCTTCATTGTAGTCGGTGTGCATGAAGGGGCTCATTTTATGGCAGCCCGTTTATTAGATATTAAGGTCTTACGCTGCTCTATCGGTTTTGGTAAAGCGCTCTACACCTGGCATGATAAAAAAGGTACGGAATATGTGTTAGCACCTATTCCTTTGGGTGGCTATGTAAAACTATTAGATGAAAGTGAAGGCCCCGTAAAAGATTCTGAAAAGCATTTGGCCTTCAATCGTCAATCAATATATAAGCGTTTTACCGTTGTGGCAGCAGGCCCTCTTTCCAATCTAATCATGGCTTTTTTTCTGTATTGGATTATTTTCCTTGTGGGCTTTCAAACAACCATTCCCATTATTGGCAATGTGAATCCGCATTCAATCGCCAGCCATGCCGGTTTACAAACTATGCAGGAAATTGTAAGCATCGATGGGCATCCCACCCAAACTTGGTCAGCCGTTAGCCTCAGACTGATTGAGCATGTGGGTGATGAGGATCAAACGCGTTTTGAGGTCAAACACTTTACTCCAAATCAAAAAGACCACGCCGGTTCAAGCACAACCCATATTTTAAATTTAACTGACTGGCAAATGAATGAATTAACACCTGATCCCCTGAGTAGTATCGGTATAGCACCCTATGAACCTGAGGTTCCTTTGATTATTGGAAAAATGAAAGAAGGCTCCCCCGCTGCTATATCTGAGCTTCAACTGAACGATAAAATTTTAGCGGTGGATGGTAAAAGCATTCGAACCTGGGAACAGCTCTTGCTGAGCCTTGATAAAAAACCAGATCAGGAATTGCGTTTCACCGTCGAAAGAAACAAAAAAGAGATGCATGTCATGGTCAAATTGGGCCATCATCGTGATTTATTACTACGCAAACATGGCTTTCTTGGCATCAGCCCTGATTTTCTCATGCCGGATTATTTAATGCATAAAATTCAATACGGGCCTTTAGAGGCAAGCATTCATGCCTTCAAGGAAGTAACCCAATTAAGCTATCTCAATCTGCTCTTGTTTGGAAAATTGCTGACTCACAAATTATCGCTGTATAGTCTAGGTGGTCCCATTACTATTTTTGAGAGTGCTGGCTCAGCCTTTCAATATGGTGCGTTGGCCTTCCTCGGTTTCCTCGCCTTCTTAAATGTCGCCCTGGGTATTATTAATTTCTTTCCTATCCCCGGACTTGACGGTGGACATCTACTTTTTCAAAGCATCGAAGTGGTACTCCGCCGCCCACTCTCCATGCATGTACAACTCTTTTTATATAAGCTGGGCTTTATTTTTCTTATCTTACTGGTTGTCCAAGCTTTGACGAATGATGTGTTGAGGATGTGGGGATAATGATAGACTATGGTGAAAAGTTACATTTTTCTGCCTTTCCCGATATATTGTTGCTTTTGAGATTATTCGGCGCTGTTAACTGATCAGTGGAAGAAGATGCTGCTACTGAAGAATCGGCCAACCCTCGTGAAGATGTTCTGGTATTTATTTCAACAGGGCCAATAACTTGTATAATATTTGCCGTGGTCGATGATGAAGATGCATAGGCCTCCTCTGTCTTAATTTTTTCAATATTTTCAAGGGTAATATTGGCCCGGCTAAAAAGAGCTCGTATTAATTCAATGTTAAAGAATGATAATGGACCAGAATTACGAGCATGGCCATGTGGCTTAGTACATCCACCGGTCGCTCCTTCTGCCTCCTCAAGATGTGAATAAAATTCTGAATACAATTTATTTAAATAAATTCTTTTATGGGAAGTGCCATTACCTATTTCCGCAATCGTTCCACCTAATTTAGTAATTAAGGTAGCAATTTTTCTAAACTTTAGACTCCTGTCTTTTTGATAAATAAAACATATCAAGTCAAGATCCCTTTGATGAAGTTTTCTCAATTTTTCCTTTAATTCTTCATTTATAAGTTTACTGTTATTTGAATCATTATTGTTTTTTACTTCATTTTGCGATGTCATTTGAACAAGGTTTTGATTCTTAACTTGACATCGATTCTCAGACACCTCTTTTTTATATTCTGCCAATAAGCATTTTTTCTCATCACGAAATTCAGCGATCTTTTTATTTTCTTCTTCTATCTGCTGTTTAATTTTTTTCTGCCTATCGTCTTCTTGTCTCTTCTTTTCTGATTGCTTAATAGAGATTTGCTCTTCAAGATCGATAATTTTCTTATTAAGATCAGCTTCTCTTTCTTCCATTGAAGCCATGCGGGATTGAATACGGTCTTCATCATTTCTTTTGAGATCAATATCCTTATCCAGGTTAAGGATATCGACCTTAAGCTTGACCAAGATGACCTGTGTCTCATTATACCAAGCATCTTTTTCTTGGCTTTCTTGCTGCAACATTTCATCTAGCAAAGCAAGTTTTTTTAATAACTCCTCTCTAACCAATGATATTTTATTAATTGCATTTTGATATAATTCATTTAACTGTTTTTCTTTTTTCGACTGATCCCGTAGTTGCGTCAAAAATTTAACACTCTCGCAATAAGTAAAATAAAGTGTAATTTGTTTTTTTAATAGTTCAATATTACCATTATCATTACGTTCACCATGCTCAGCTATTGCGTTATCAGCAGTATCACGAAAAAAAGCGAGAATTTGATCGTGCTTGACTTGAAGTTCTTCTGGACTGATTTGTTGTAATTGTGGTTTTAGTTTTGTCACTTCTTCGAATAATGACTTCAGTCGATGCCAATAGGGCCTCCAGGTTATCTTCCAACAAATTGTCGTATCGCCAAAAGTGGAGCCGCCTGAGAGATAAGAATGACTATTTTCTTTAATTTTAATTAACTTATCTATATCCTTATATTCATCTGGAAAAATCTTTTCGAATAAATTCTGTAACGATTTCAAAGCCTCATGTTCATTGAATGAAAAATCTGCCTTACTTTCTAAAGCAAGCTTATCTGCAAGATTGGCATTTATCTTATTTTTATGAAAACTGATTCTATAGTAGAATTCTAATAGCTTACGCAATAGACATAAACCAACTTTTTTATCAGCAATGTCAAAACACTTTTTAAGTTCTTGATAGACTTTGAATTGCTTATCAACATTATTTTTAAGCGCTTCTATTAAACTGCTTTTTTTCTTATGATCAGTACTAATTTTAATACCCACAACATCTTTGAGAAATATAATAACTTCTTCAATATCAATTTTATCAGCTTGTATATCTGTAAGATAAAGCTTCATTTGCAATAAAAAACGTAACCGAGCTTCTATGATTTGTTGAATGTCTGAAAGGGTAGATTGGTAAACAGTAGATTGGCTGTGCATGATTTTTCAGTTCTAAAGTTTTATAGAAGCATATTTTATATTGTAAAATATGCTCAGGTCAATGTATTAATTAGAAAACACCTCCTACCCCTAACCCCTTCCCCCATAAAAACATGGAGGAAGGGGGAATGGCGATTTTATAGATTACCAATCATCTTCTCTGGTCGCACAATTTCCCTAAATTCTTTTTCTGACAAATACCCTAAAGCCAAACACGCTTCCAGCAAGGAGGTTCCCTCATGCCAGGCTTTATGAGCAATTTCTGCCGCCTTGTCATAGCCAATTTTGGGTGCCAAACAAGTCACTAACATCAATGATTTTTCCACTGATTGTTTAATTTGCTTTTCATCAGCCTCTAAATCTTTGACTAAATACTTAGTAAACATGCGCATGGAGTCTGTTAACAGGGTGACAGAATTTAGGAAATTAAAGATGATGACAGGTTTGAATACATTCAATTCAAAGTTACCTTGCGAATCAGCGAAACTAATCGCAGCATCATTTCCCATCACTTGCACACAGACCATAGTCATAGCTTCGCATTGAGTGGGATTCACCTTGCCTGGCATAATAGAAGAACCAGGTTCATTGGCAGGAAGAATGAGTTCACCCAAACCACAGCGTGGGCCCGAACCTAGCCAGCGTAAATCATTGGCGATTTTCATTAAGGCGCAAGCCAGAGATTTCAAGCTACCACTCACCTGTACAAAAGGTTCATGGGAAGCCAGTGCAGCAAATTTATTAGGTGCTGAGATAAAAGGTAATTTGCTTAGCTTAGCAATTTCAGCTGCAGCAGCCTGAGCAAATTGGGGATGGGCATTCAAACCGGTGCCTACCGCAGTCCCCCCTAAGGCCAGAGGATAAAGGAGTGGTAAATTAAGCTCAATATAATGCAGCGCAGCATCCAATTGGGCCACATAGCCGGAAAATTCTTGACCCAAGGTTAAGGGCACAGCATCTTGAAGATGAGTACGTCCCGTTTTTACAATGTGTGCAAATTTCTTTGCCTTAACATCTAAAGCATCGCGTAATTCTTTCAAGGTCGGTATTAAACGATGAACCAAGGATTCAACAGCAGCAATGTGCATCGCAGTAGGAAAAGTATCATTGGATGATTGGGAGTAATTCACATGATCATTGGCATGAATCAACCTGGATTCACCTAAGGTGCCGCCGCCTAATTCAGAAGCACGATTGGCAATAACTTCATTGACATTCATATTGGTCTGGGTACCACTGCCAGTCTGCCAAATTTTTAAAGGGAATTGATCAGCCAACTTGCCTTCAATCACTTCATCAGCGGCTTTGATAATTAGCTGCATTTTATCATTTGGCAATAAACCGAGCTGAGTATTCACCGTTGCTGCCGCTTTTTTCAAAATGGCAAAAGCCCGAATTAATTCTGCTGGCATGGTATCTTGACCAATCGCAAAATGCAGAATAGAGCGCTGAGTTTGGGCTCCCCAATAGGCTGAAGCGGGGACCTCAATTTCTCCCATACTGTCTTTTTCTCGCCGCATAGTTTTTGTTGCTGTCATGATCACTCCTCTAAAATTAAGTTTTGCTTATAGTCCCCGGTCATTGCGAGGAGCGTTTTTTGCGACGAAGCAATCCAGTTTTTAAGCACACTGGATTGCTTCGCCTGCAAAAAGCGCAGGCTCGCAATGACGGAGCTGATTTATGCATTCATGCCGCCTCGCAATGACTAGCTATTAAGACAAAGCCTTGCTGACCAATTCATAAACATCTCGGGACAGCTTCTTTTGCAGAAGAATAGCTTCCAATTTTTCCCGCATCAAGGTCTGTCTATGGGTATCATAACGACGCCATTCCACCAAGGGTTTGACCATCCGTGCTGCCACAATAGGATTAAACTGATTTAATTTCAAGACACAATCAGTCAAGAAGGTATAACCCCTGCCCTCCCGTTCATGGAACCAGCGCAAGTTTTGTTGGGCAAAAGTACCGATGAGGGAGTAGACCTTATTGGGATTTTTGAGGTCAAAAGCGGGGTGTTTCAAAAGTTTAGTCACTTCTTCCAAGGTAGTCTCTAGCCTGGATCCTGCTTGTAAAGCCAGCCATTTATCCACGATCAGTGCCTGGTCCTTCCAGGTGTCATAAAATTGCTGCAAAGCTTTAGCTCGCAATTCACTGCCCAGATTATTTAAGCAACGCAAGGCGCCCATGGTATCCGTCATATTAGACTTTAAAGCCTCTTTAAACTGCTGCATACCCAAATGCTCATGTAGTTTGGTATCTGGTAAGAGCATTAAATAATGTAAGCAAAGATTTTTCATCTGCCGCTGACCCACTTCCTGCACAGTGTATTGATAAGGCGCTCGGGGATGATGCAGTTTTTGATAAATAGCCAACCAAGAATCTTTTAAACGCTTAGCCAGTTCCACAGACATAAATTCACGGGCAGCATAAATCGCTTCTACATCGATCATGGTTAACAACTCACTGAGATAGCGCTCAGAAGGTAGAGTCAACATTTGCGACAGTAAGAATAAATCTTCTGGCGGTTGTTCTAAGATTTCCGCCCACAGCGCAATAAAATCATCTGCCAGAAACATCGGCTTCTGATGCTGAAAATCGCGTATCAGCTGCAGCAGAATGCGTTCAGCATATTTTTGCCCTGCTTCCCAGCGATTAAATTGATCCGGATCATGTTTGAATAACAGTGCCAAAGCTTGATCGCTATAATGAAAATTTAATTTAACTGGTGCTGAAAAACCACGCAGTAAAGAAGGAATAGGACGAGTATCGACTTGGTGAAAAACAAACTTTTGCTCAGCTTCTTTAACCAACAAGACCTTTTCATTTTCATCCTTGACAGAAGCTTGAGAACTTAAATGCAAAGGCAGAGATTTACCCTGTTGATCCAATAAACCCATTTTCACTGGAATGAGCATAGCTTGCTTGCACGGCTGTCCTGGTGTGGGTGAACACATTTGTTTTACAGTCAAAATATAGCGTTTTTCATCTGCCTCATATTCATCCATGATATCCACCACCGGTGTCCCTGCTTGGCTATACCATAGTCGGAATTGCTTTAAATCCATCCCTGAGACTTCTTCCATGACTTTCACAAATTCCTCAATGGTAATCGCCGTACCATCATAGCGACTAAAATATAGGTCCATGCCTTGACGAAATAATTTGGGACCGACAATGGTGCGTAACATTCGCGCCACTTCAGCACCCTTATTATATACTGTTGAAGTATAAAAATTATCGATTTGCACATAGGATTCTGGCCGTACCGGATGAGCCAAAGGGCCCGCATCTTCGGGGAATTGCCGGGTGCGTAAGGCATTGACATCGCGAATACGTGCTACAGTTTTGGCTGTGGTATCTTCAGTAAAGGATTGATCACGGAAAATGGTCATGCCTTCCTTGATACTGAGTTGAAACCAATCGCGGCAGGTAATGCGATTGCCGGTCCAGTTATGAAAATATTCATGAGCAATCACGGATTCAATATAAATGTGATCATCATCAGTGGCTGTCTCAGGCGCAGCCAATAAGGTCTTGGTATTAAATATATTGAGGCCCTTGTTTTCCATGGCTCCCATATTAAAATCAGCAATACCGACCAGCATATAAATGTCCAGATCATATTCTCTGCTATAATTATCTTCATCCCACTGCATGGCTTTTTTCACGGCTTGCATCGCATGATGGCATTGATCGAGATAGCCTTTTTCTACATAGATACGCAAGGTAACTGGACGCCCCGAAGCTGTTTTAAAACTATCCTCCAAGAGATCAAAATCACCCGCCACTAAAGCAAATAAATACCCGGGTTTGCGGAAGGGATCTTCCCATCTCACCCAATGACGGCCATCTGTTAATTTACCAGAAGCCACGGGATTTCCATTAGACAGCAAGATGGGATAGGCTTCTTCCTGGGCCACAATGGTGGTGGTAAAACGAGACAAAACATCCGGACGATCTAAATAATAAGTGATACGGCGAAAACCTTGGGCTTCGCATTGGGTACAAAAATGCTTACTCGAACGATAGAGACCACTAAGCGCCTTGTTTTCCTGGGGCTTAATTTTGACTTGAATATCTAACTCAAATTCTGCAGGCACTTTAAAAATTGTCAGACTATGTTCAGTAACCTGATATTCTGTAGGCGCTAACAAACTCTTATTCAACATCACTGATTCCAGCACCATCTCCTCCCCGTTCAAAACCAAGGGCGCTTGGCTAGCAGTACTTTGTGGATTACGGTGAATCCTCAGATTCGATTTGACCGAGGTGGTTTCTTCACCTAATTCAAAGCTTAAATTAACTTCTTCAATTAAAAATTCAGGTACCTGATAATCGCGCAAATAAACGGTTTTGACTTGTTCTTTTTCAGCTTCCCGGGTTTCTAATTTAGTCTCTTTCATGACTTATCCTTGTTGGTTAAATATGCTATATTCCCGTTTGTCCTGAAGAGCTGTCATTGCGAGGAGCGCTTTTTGCGACGAAACAATCCACATGGATTGCTTCGTCGCAAAAAGCGCTCCTCGCAATGACGACAGCCCTTCAAAATGAACGGAAGTTATTACTATCATAACAAATTTATTAACTGGCCTAAACAAACAACATGAGCAAAAATATCGATAGCCGCGAAATCGCCAAATTCTCTGAGTTATCACCTCATTGGTGGGATCCACAGGGAGAATTAAGAACACTGCACCAGATTAACCCTTTGCGCTTAAATTATATCCAGACCCAAGTTGAGCTCAGGGGCAAAAAAATTATCGATGTGGGTTGTGGCGGTGGCATTTTAGCTGAAAGTATGGCACTACAAGACGGGCACGTGACGGGCATTGACATGAGTTCAGGCGCGCTAAAAGCAGCACGCTTACATCGCCTAGAAACCTTAGAAACTCATCCCGATCTAAAATTACATTATGAGCATATCACTGCTGAAGAAATGGCTGATAAGGAAGCAGGCAATTTTGAGGTAGTGACTTGCATGGAAATGCTGGAACATGTGCCAGACCCACTCAGTGTAATTCAAGCTTGTAGTAAACTTTTAAAGCCCGGCGGCCAAGTGTTTTTTTCTACCTTAAATCGCACCCTAAAAGCTTATCTCTTTGCCATCGTTGGCGCAGAATATATATTGAAACTCTTGCCTCAAAACACCCATGATTATGCCAAGTTCATCAAGCCTTCGGAATTAAGCCAATGGGCTCAAGCAGCACATTTAACCTCCCAAGATCTCAAGGGCATTCATTATAATCCACTGACCAAGGAATTTTCTTTGAATGAGGATGTGTCAGTGAATTATTTAATATATTTGCGGAAACTCTAATATACTCAGGCCCGCCAACATTGTCGTCCCATGATCCTGAGCGCAGTGAAGGATCTGCGGGATCCAGTTATTCTACCCAATCAAAACCAGATTCTGACAGATGAGCCAGCTGTATTAAACATTCAGCTGCAATGACCCCACCTTTGTATAGGAGTAAGGCCCCTACAACAATAGCTGTTACCCAAACAATTATCGATATCGCCATATCAACCTCCTTATTAAAAGATGGGATGATCAAAACTTAGCGATAAGCACCGGATAAATAAATAAAGGGTAAATCCTAATAGATTAGGTGCTCATCCTAACGGTTGTTCTATTTTTATTCAAAAAATTGCTATCGAAAAAATTTCTGCTATAATGAGCCTCCTTTAGAAAGATACTTACTAAGATCAAAACATCAAGGAGAAAATTATGCATATAGTCTTTGATTTCTTGTCATCTCTTAAAAATGCTTTCCCTGAATATGATGCACTTTATCAAGAGGCAGAAAAGAGTATTAAGAGCACATCTGATGTTGATATTAGCCGATTTCCTGATCAAATACAAAAAGCAATTGCTGAAGTGATATTAGGAGCACAGAATTTACCAGCTACAGCAGCTGGGGCAGCTGCTACCCCTCAACAATTACAAGCATTATATGATATCCAATTAGATAAGCTACGCCTTTTAGATAAGCTACGCCTTGAAAAAGCCTTACATGCGCTTGAAACACACACTCGCATTTATTCACTTAACAATTCACTCTATATCAATATAAATACCTATAGGTTGCTGGCTACCTTTTGTGGAGAAAAATCTATCGTAAAGAAAATAGATTATCTGCCTCTTACTCAATTTCTAAATCAGATAGGAAATTTTCATAATCACTTATATTCGCCTGACGGCCAGCACTTTCATGTCCTGATAGATAAAAGCAGTGCAACTTCTGCTGGAAAATCTTATATTTTTTTTGAAACAGATGAACTAACACACAAAACAGAATGTGAATTATTTATTGACGACAACCAAATGCAAGTAAAAAAACCAGGCAATTGCATATTAGGGGAAGCGCCTGTGGCAGACAGTTTAGCCGTATATAATCGCGTTACCCAACCCCCCCTGATACGTGCTATTCTAATGAAACTATTAGCACGAGAATATATAGTTCATCCATTACAATATATGCAAAAACCAAACTATTTATTTAAGTTGCCGGAGGGACAATATATTTTTATTACTTGTTCTGATGATGTTGATGATTTTCAAATCCTTATTGGAACAAAAGATCACTGGCAGGCAGTAAAAATCGAGCATAGTACTCGTTACCGCGATGGCGGCACAACAATCCTCGAGTTAGATGGAAATAGCGGTTACAAAAAGATTTTCTCTCCTGCCCCAGGTCAGAAAAATGAATTTCCATATTTAGTGAAAACAGATGGTAGTACTATAAAACTTGAAGAGTGCAAGCATCTCAAATTTGATTATGCCTCTATTGGTATTGTGTTAGATACCCCAAAACCGAGACGAACACCATTGGAACAGGCTATGCGGCAGGAAGATACATTATCAAATCAACCAAATAATAAACCACACCTACAATTAAACTTGTTCCCACCAGCTATGAAACAGAACGATGAAAAAAACCAAGCTACTTCTTGTGGATTTAAACCGGGATCATAAGGTAACCGTTCGCTCTTCGGAAGGCCTTAGTAAGGCCTCTCCTCGGGAGCAGGTTTGTTGCGTAAATCGGTTTCGTCATTGCGAGCCTGCGCTTTTTGCAGGCAAAGCAATCCAGTACGCTTAAAAACTGGATTGCTTCGTCGCAAAAAGCACTCCTCGCAATGACGGAATATATCCAATATTTAGAGAACCAACTCCCTACTCTTCACTAACACCACACCCTCATCCTGCATTTCTTTAAAAGCGGCTTGAATGTCGCCGGGTTTTAATTCCACTCCGCGGCAGCCATCCTCAATGACATAGACTTTAAAACCTAATTTAATAGCATCGCGGCAAGAGAATTTGACACAATAATCTGTGGCCAGGCCCATGATATATACTTCCTCGACACCCTTTTCGCGCAGATATTCTCCTAAGCCCGTAGAGCGCAGATGTTCATTATCAAAAAAAGCACTATAACTATCGATTTTCAGATCTACCCCCTTGTGAACGATTTTGTGAATCTGATCGGTATCCAATTGTGGATGAAACTCAGCACCAGGATGGCCTTGCACACAATGATCCGGCCATAATTCTTGTTTGAAACCATCGATCAATATAAAATCACCAACTCGGTGTCCTGGGTGAGTGGAAGCAAAACTCACATGATAAGGAGGGTGCCAATCTTTAGTGGCAACAACCAGCTCAAATTCTTTTTGCAAGCGATTGGCAATGGGAATAACTTGGTCTCCCTCTGAAACAGCTAAGCTGCCACCAGGGCAAAAATCATTTTGCAAGTCGACTAAAATTAAAGCTTTTTTTAGAAGTGACATAGGTTATTCCTTATTAATACGTTCTGCTGTCATTGCGAGGAGCGCTTTTTACGACGAAGCAATCCATAGTGGATTGCTTCGTCGTAAAAAGCACTCCTCGCAATGACAGCACCTATTCAGGACGAGACGTGTATGTTATCCTCTACCTCCTTAAAATCAATATATTTAATCATGCCATCCATGACTAACACACAACCTACCAAGGGGCTATTGAAAATCACCGGTCCTGATGCCAAGAAATTCTTGCAAGGACAATTGACCTGCAATTTAGACGAAGTCTCGGAGACCCAGAGTCGTTTAGGGGCCCATTGTAATCCCCAGGGCCGGGTGCTTTTTCTGTTCAGAATATACTTATTCTCTGCTGCTTATTATTTGGTAATGCCTAGAGAGATGGTTGGACTAGCTCTCCAAGCCCTAAATAAATACGCCAAATTTTTCAAACTGCAGCTAGAAGATGCCAGCGACACCGCCGAAAGTACCTTGCAAGCTTTGACCGATCAAGAATGGGCATTTTTCAACCCCTTGCAGGGCATCCCTCAAGTTTACCCAGCAACCTCAGGTCTTTTCCTACCTCATGAGCTAGGCTTACCTGAACGAGGAGGCATTAGTTGGAATAAGGGTTGTTACACGGGTCAGGAAATCATTGCCCGCATGCAATATCGCGGTAAATTGAAAAACCACTTATATCTAGCCAAAATTCAAAGCCCTAAACTACCCCAGTTGGGTGCCAATCTATTTAGCCTCCATGAAACAGGCCCCGTACCCGCAGGTCAAGTCGTAGATTTCCGCGAACAGAGTTATAATATTTATATTGTCCTCCTCCTCACTCAGGAGAATAGCCGATCCACCCTCTTAAGGTTGGATCCACACCAAAACGAAATATGGGAATGGTTAACGAATGGCTAAAAAACTTCGCATTGTGATCGCTCAACTCAATCTCCCAGTGGGTGATCTCGAAGGTAATTTACAAAAACATCTTGAAGCAGCTCAACAAGCGCGGGATCTTTATAAAGCAGATATCATTGTCTTTCCTGAACTGAGCTTGACGGGCTATCCTCCTGAAGATTTATTACTGCGAAAAGATTTTATTGTTAGCACCCAGCAATACTTGCATACACTTAGAGACAATATTAAAGACATCCATTGCTTGGTCGGGCATCCTCATGCTACTGAACAAGGTTTATTAAATGCCTGCTCATTGATTTATAATGGGACCATCCTGGGCCGTTATGCTAAACAACATCTACCCAACTATACTGTGTTTGATGAATATCGTTATTTTATTCCTGGCAATGCCACCTGTGTGATACCCATTCGTGGCATTCCCGTCGGCGTGGTTATTTGTGAAGATCTCTGGCAACCCGGGCCCGTTCAACAAGCCGCCACCCAGGGCGCTCGCATCATCCTTTCACCGAATGCCTCACCCTTTGAACTGGATAAACATGAACAACGTGTTGCCACCCTCAGCAAGCGCGCTAAACTCAATCGTCTACCTATCATTTATGCCAATCAAATCGGCGGCCAGGATGAATTAATTTTTGATGGGGATTCTATGGTTATTGATGAACAAGGCCAAGTTCGCCAGTTAGTAGGCTTTACTCAAGAAGCCCTACATCCCGTCGATATTGAAGTCAGTAGCACTGAGACTAAAATCGAAACCATCCCCTTTCATTTAGCAAACACTGAAGAAATGGTTTATCGCTATCTGGTCATGGGGGTTCGTGATTATATTGAAAAAAATCATTTCCCAGGCGCTATCATTGGCGTTTCAGGCGGCATTGATTCCGCGCTAACCTTGGCTATCGCTGTGGATGCCCTGGGAACACGGCGTGTTACTCCTGTCTATCTACCATCGCGCTATAATGCTGATATCAGCCAAGAAGATGCTAGCCACCTCTGTCAAAACTTAGGCTTAAATTTATTAACCCTCAGCATTGAAAATTGTTATGAAAGTTTTTTAAAAACACTAACCCCTATATTTAAAGATCAGACAGTCAATGTGACTGAAGAAAATCTTCAATCCCGTTGCCGCGGTGTACTCCTGATGGCCTTATCTAATAAAACTGGCCGATTGGTTTTAACCACAGGTAACCGCAGTGAAATGGCTGTGGGTTATGCCACCCTGTATGGTGATATGGCTGGTGGTTTTGCGGTGCTTAAAGATGCGCCTAAAACACTCGTGTACCGTTTAGCACAACATCGTAATTTACTTTCTCCCGTTATTCCGGAGCGCACACTGACCCGAGCACCTACGGCTGAGCTCGCACCCAATCAAAAAGATGAAGATACCTTACCATCCTATTCCCAATTAGATCCCATCTTGGATCTTTATCTCAATCAAGAAAAAAGCCTGGATGAGATTGTGCAACAAGGATTTAATCCCGAGGTTGTTGCTAAGATCATTCGCATGATTTCCCGTAATGAATATAAACGGCGCCAAGCCCCTGTTGGCATCCGTTTAAATTTCAAATCCTTTGGCAAAGATCGACGTTATCCGATTACTTCCGGATATAAGGACTAGTTAACTATAACTAGCCTCTCTGACATAGGAAGAATCAGGATAATTATATTGCAGCAACCGCGTGGTATCCCTTTCCTCCTGACCTAAATGCAGGGCACGATAAGAACGAATCATCACCACCAGGGCATCGGGCACCGAGGGAGCCCCTTGATAATGCTCAATTACACCATTGGCACGATTCACTGCCGCCACATAGGCCCTGCGATCATAATAATATTGCGCCAATTGTAATTGATGTTTGGCCATGATATTGCGCAAATAAATCATATATTGATAGGCACCCGGAGCATAGCGGCTATGAGGGAAGCGCTCTACAATAGCGGCAAAATCCTCATAAGCCTTTTTCGTGGGCGCCAAGTCTCGTTTCGCTAAATCTACAGCAAATACCCGATCCAGCACACCCTGGTTTTGGAAGAATTCGGAAATACCCTGAATAAAAAACACATAATCGGTATATTGGCTCATGGGATGCAAGCGCGTAAAGCGTTCCGCTGCAGCAATGGCCATAGGATATTCTTCCTTACGATAATAAGCATAGACCAATTGGACTTCAGCCAATTCGGTTTCACGTTCCAGAGGATATTGCACATCCAAAGCCTCAAAGCGCTTAATAGCCTCGCTATAATCACCTTTACGCATATCCGCTTCACCTGACTGAAAAATCTGCCGCGGGGTTTCACCTTTATAAGCTTCCGCCGGCCCCTCTTTATTAGCACAGGATGATAAAATAAAAGCTATTCCCAGCAAAAAAAGTGATACTATCATTTTCAACATAAATACCTACCCTATGAATCCCTTAATACTAGGGATGCATTGTAAACAAAAATCTGTCATCATTCACGCAATGAAAACTATGAATCAAAAAATTCAACATCATTTAGAGATACCCGCGGAATATAGTGGCCAGCGTCTTGATCAAGTATTAGTCAAACTCTTGCCCGAATATTCGCGCGCGCTCATTCAGAAATGGATCAAATCAGGCCAGGCCCTGCTGCAAGGCAAGCAGGTCAAACCCAGAACCCCTGTTACTGGTGGAGAAAACGTTAGCATTGAAGCCCAAATAGAATCATCAACAGGAGAATGGAAGGCGCAGCCACTGCCCATCAATCTGGTTTATGAAGATGAGGCTATTTTGGTAATCAATAAGCCCATTGGCATGATTGTTCATCCCGGCAGCGGCAATCCCGACTATACCCTTGTCAACGCCCTGCTCCATCAATATCCCGACCTGGAAATTCTGCCTCGTGCTGGTTTGATTCATCGTCTAGATAAAGACACCTCAGGCTTATTAGTTGTGGCAAAGACAATGTCAGCTTATACCTTGCTCAACAGACAACTCAAAGCTCGAAAAATCAGGCGAGAATACCAATGTATCGTGAGTGGCACGATGATCAGCGGTGGAACGATAGACGCACCCATAGCTAGACACCCCCTACACCGTAAACGTATGGCAATCATTGAAACAGGCCGGCCAGCAGTCACGCATTATCGAATTCTCGAAAAATTTCGCGCGCATACCCGACTTAAAGTTCGACTAGAAACGGGTCGCACCCATCAAATCCGCGTACATATGGCTTATATCCAGCATCCCATTATTGGTGATAATACCTATGGTGAACGGCTGCGTTTACCCAAGGAAGCTACCCCAGAATTAGTTAAAGCCTTACGAGAATTTAAACACCAGGCCTTACATGCTGATGAATTAGGTTTAACCCATCCCTTGAGCAAAGAAGAGTTATCGTGGAAAATTGATTTACCCCAAGATTTTCAAGCGTTATTAGCCTGCTTGAGAGAGGATACTAAAGAATTCAATCAAGCCGATAGACATGAATACTAAATTATTTATACAACCCGATTGGCCAGCACCACCACAGATCAGAGCCTATAGCAGTTTACGTGGTAAACAGCGTAAACCTGAATTTAACCTAGCCTTGCATGTTGAAGCTGATCCCCAAACGGTTGAAGCCAATCGTGCCTTGCTCCGCCAGCAGTTAAATTTACCCACTGAACCCCTGTGGATCACACAAGTACATGGCAACCGTGCGCTGGAAGCCTTGGAAATACATCGCGATCAAGAAGCGGATGCCAGTTTTAGTTATAATCAACATCAGATCTGTATAATCATGACAGCGGATTGCTTGCCTATCCTCCTTTGTGATATCAAAGGCACTCGGGTGGCAGCCATACATGCTGGCTGGCGGGGTTTAGCTCGTGGCATTATTCCCAACACCCTAAAGGCATTAAATTGTCCGAGCCATGAATTATTCGCTTGGCTAGGCCCTGCGATAGGGCCGCAAAAATTTGAAGTTGGTCAGGATGTATACAGCGCATTTTTAGAGCTATCCCCGCTAAATAATATCGCATTTCACCCAACCTCTAAAAACAAATGGTTAGCTAATATTTATGAACTGGCTCGCTTGCAATTACGCACTTTAGGATTAACTCAGATTTATGGTGGTCAATATTGTACTTATACACAACATAATGATTTTTTTTCATACCGTCGAGATGGACAAAAAGCCGGTAGAATGGCCAGTTTAATTTGGATTGAACCATAATAAATAGCTTGTTTTAACTCAATTATTTCTCCATAATTCATATAATAAGCCTAAAAGGAACAGTTAGATGAAAAAATTTATCAGCCTGTTTTCTGTCTTAGTTGCTTCTTGCTTGATGATCTCTTCTGCCTGGGCTGCCCTACCGATGGACTCCAGCATAGCGCCCATGCTGAAACAGGTTTTACCTGCCATTGTGAATATCAAGGCCCAGATTAAAGTCACCGATTATGCTGTCCTCAGAGAAATGGAAAAGCAGCGTGAAAAAAGTGGTGATAATAATCCACTGACTGATAAAGTACTTTCTGTTGCCTCTGGTGTCATCGTCAACGCAGATAAAGGTTATATTTTAACCAATGCTCATGTGATTAACGATGCTCAAACCATTACAGTCACCCTGGGGGATGGGCGTCATTTTGCTGCCAAAGCGATTGGCATCGACAAACCTTCTGATGTAGCTCTCATCCAAATCAAAGCCAAAAATCTGACAGCGATCTCCATAGCAGATTCTAATAAGCTCAAAGTTGGCGATGTGGTTGCAGCAATCGGCAACCCCTTTGGCTTAAGCCAGACTGTCACAGCAGGTATCGTGAGCGCCTTGGGCCGAACCACCCTAGGCATTGAAAGCTATGAAAATTTCATTCAAACCGATGCACCCATTAATCCAGGTAATTCTGGTGGTGCCTTAGTCAATATGCGGGGTGAATTAATTGGCTTAAATACCGCTATCCTGGCCCCAAGTCGTGGCAGTGTCGGCATTGGTTTTGCCATTCCCTCCAATATGGCCAAAAGCATTATGGATCAATTAATTCAATATGGTGATGTGCAACGTGGCGTCTTAGGGATTGTAACCCAAGACTTAACCCCTGATTTGGCAGATGCCTTTCATACCACGGCTACCCAGGGTGCCGCCATTACCATGATTCAGCCCGATTCCCCAGCTGAACACGCTGGCTTACACATCAATGACATTATCACTGCTGTTAATGGTTCCGATGTGAAAAATGCGAGTGATGTCATTAATACCGTGGGCTTTTTGCGGGTAAACTCCAAGGTCAGCCTCAACATCCTGCGCGACAATAAATCCCTCGCTGTTACAGCCAGTTTATTAGATCCCAAGGCCAGAACACAATCCATTCAATCTCGTGACCCATTCTTATATGGCATTGAAATCAAGAATTATAAAGAAGTGAGCCCCCTGCACGGCAATGTGGAAGGTGTTTTAGTTCTGGGCGTCGATCCAGAAAGCAATGCTTGGCAGGCTGATCTGCGTCCGGGCGATGTCATTATTTCTGCTAATCAACAAAAGACACCAACCATTGATCAATTAAAAGCAAGCGCAGCCAAAGCTGATCATACGTTGTTGGTCAATGTATTACGCGGCCCTGGAGCAATTTTCCTCATCATTAATCATGAACCTTGATTTTTGCGGATAATATAGTAGGGTGGATTACGGTGCTTTGCCGTGCCACCCTACTATAAAAAGAGAACGCAAAATGAAGAACACCTGCAGAACTTTCGGTTTACTGGTTTTATTTCTGACCAGCTATTTAACCTTGGCCGCCTCTTCTTCTCTCAAGCATTACGCCCTAATTATTGACGCTGGAAGCACGGGTTCTCGTCTTCATCTCTTTGAATATTCCCAAAGCACTGCTGTTCCTCAAATTAAAGATATTTTCTCTGAAAGCACAAGTCCTGGTCTCTCCTCCTTTGCAAAGAATCCAGCCGGAGCAGGGGCTTCCTTGAAAACACTTCTGGACGATGCCCTGCAACAGCTACAAGCTAAGAAAATTGATCCTCAAACTGTAAAAATCAGTGTTCTCGCTACCGCTGGAATGCGCTTATTACCCGAGAATATGCAAAAAGCAATCCATGAAAATGTCATCCAGTATCTTCAAAAAAACTATTCTTTTAGCTCAGTCGAGGTAATAACTATCTCTGGCAAAATGGAAGGCATCTTTGGCTGGCTAGATCTCAACTATCTTTTAAAAAACTTTGACAGCAATAGAGATATTACCCAAGGCAGCATCGATATCGGCGGCTCTTCCACACAAATTGCCTTTACCACAACAGACCCCATTCCTGTCGAAGATCAAGTTAATCTGACCATCGGCAACAACACTTATAAAATATTTAGTAAAAGCTTTTTAGGCCTAGGATTATCAGAATCTATTAAATACCTGAACCAGCAAACCTTGGCGGCCTCTTGTTATCCTGCCCATTATCCCCTTAATAGCCAAGATGCAGAGAGTTTTAACTTTCCTGGCTGCGAAAATCTGTTTGCCCAATTAATTCATCAACATCAAGTTGCTAAGCAAATCCCTACTTTAAACCAGAAACATTTTATTGCTTATTCTGGCGCTTATCATATCGACCATTTCTTTAAGTTGGGGTCCTCACCAAACAAGCTAAAATTTCAAGGCCGGGTACAGGAAGTTTGCAGCATGACGTGGGAAACCTTGAAAGCAAAATACCCCCAAGAACCTGAAAAATATCTAGCCACAGATTGCCCGAATGGCGTCTATCTCAGTGAGCTGTTGTACCATAGTTACCAACTTCAAGGTCAGCAGATCACCATTGAGAAACAAATTAATCAGGTTGATATTAGCTGGACCTTAGGGGCTTTGCTTTATGAGATCGAGGAACAGAAAAAATATGAGTGAAGACCCTATATATGGGAAAAAAAGAAATGATGAGAAAACTTCAATTTCAGCTTTATCCCCATCCTTAAGCCCCACGTCTACATCCCTCTCATATTCAGGATAATTACAATGAGTCGCACCCGTCTTAAGATAGTGCATAAAGCTGCTAGCAATTCTTCACATGACACAAAAAAACAGATTAATTCTAATTTTTCGAAGTTAGAACGCATAAAAAAATTATCATGTATATCTTTTGAAGAGCTTAAAGAGAAAATTGACAAAACGAAGACACTCATTAATTCACTCCCAGAGAATAACAAAAAAAAGAATAACGAAAAAGAAGAATATCTGATAAAAATTTCTCAATTCAAAGCCTATGAAGAGGAGAAATATGAAGCAGGCTATCGATTTAATTATGCAATTTATTTACATAATAAACTTAATAAAATTAAAACAATAGATGCTATAAAAAATACCGTTGAAGCTGCTACAAAAGAATTGGAGCAAGCAGCCATGTTATATGAGAAAATAAAAGACAAAGACTCTGAAGTTGAAGCTAAAACTCAAATATGCGATTTTTATACGATACTTTCTGATTGGCTTGCAGAGCCTGCTACAGATGTAGACTATTCTAATGATGAGGCATTGTTACTAGCTAACGAATATAATAAAAAAGCCGCTAAATATCGAGAAAAATTTGAAAAAGCGGGACCAATTTTGTCAAATAAAGCTCACAAAAAACATCAAAAAAAATTTAATGCCCATATTTCTGTTTCACATCATTTACCTTTATCCTCTTCATCGTCATCCTCTATCCCTAAAAGCAATCTCCAAGAATCAGATCATGAAATTGAAGCATCTGAATTGACGGAAGCACATCAACTTCCAAGTTATTCGCCTTCATCATCCTCACCTTCCCTATCGACAGAATTCGGGAATCATCACAATGTAAGTCATATGAATAATAGAAAAACAGAAAGGAAGGGGGAAAAACGCACACGTTATTCAATAGAGGATGAGAAAACACCTCTTCCTGTTCAACACGTGGAAAATAAAGCACAGGAAGACAAGGAAGATAGATCTCAGGAAATGATAATAGAAACTTATCACCCACAAAATCTATCTGCTCGCAGATCTCAAAGCCAAGAGCAGCTAAGTGATTCATTTGAAGATGATAAAAATATACCACCATTTAAAATATGTATATTGATATCTGAATTACAAGTAATTTCCAGATCACATGAAGATTTAATAAATTCATTTTCATTATATAAACTAGAAGAAACGAACCAGCTTTCATATCCAAAACACTTCTTAACATCTATTAGCAAGCTATGTGAAAAACTAGAAGATACATTCAAAATATTTTCTGAATTTTCACCATCAGCAATTAAAGATGATTTGATCCGAGAAATCGCACAAAAATACAGAAAACAAGCGAAAATGATTTATGAACTTGATCCCAAACAACTTCATAAAAATGATTTTATTGACTTCACCAACACACTGAGAAAACTACAAGAATTATTACTTACTTTACTTCAAGAATCTTGCCAAGAACAAGAAAATAGAATGTTAAATTTTCAAATGACACGGGGGATTTTTCCTAATTCTCTCACCGCACAAACTGCTGTGTATCATAGCATAAATGAACAGAAACGACGGGTGAGCCATAAAGAAATAGAACTTATCCAGTTAGAACAAAAAATTTTAAGATTACAAGTACATATTGAAGAATCAAGCAGGAATAACCGTTTTCTCTTAATTATTGAACAGCTACGCCTTCAGGCGAAACTAACCACACAACAAGGAATATTTTTATATTTTTATAGCCAACTTCTTACTTTAATGACTAAGTATATCTTAGAATTTGAAAAACAATTTAAAGCAGAAACGCAACACAGATATTTGCAACCCTCTACGCTATCGAACCTAAATAGCTCAAGTACAAATAATACTTCATTATCTTCACATTCTATTTTTCAATCAGACCAGGCTAAACATTCACAATATTGTGATAAGTTGAGAGAAAAGTATATGCATAAAAGAACTTCATCAATATCATTTTTTAATCAGGCACCATTTTCTGATACGGAAGAAAATGAGGAAATCATGATGGATGAAGAAAATCAATTATCTCAGTTAAATTCGGCTTAGCAATATAGTAGGATAGATTAGGCGCGAAGGCGCCGTAATCCACCCAATAAAAGGAATTGTATAATCCAGCAATCTCATCTACACTGAATTAGGGCTTTGTTGCATAAATCATTTTTCACACAAAACCGTCATTGCGAGGAGTGTTTTTTGCGACGAAGCAATCTAGTCTTTAAGCATGCTGGATTGCTTCGCCTGCAAAAAGCGCAGGCTCGCAATGACGAAACCGATTTACGCAACAAACCTCTGAATTAGAAATAAGGGATTAGTTATGCTTCGAAGATTCTTGATGACAGGTATTCTTTTAACCGCTTTACCTACTATCACTTATGCAAAAAGTTTCCCCTATATTGGCTTGAATGGCGGCGTGCAAAATACGAAAGGATATAATGGCCTCATGACCACGCTCTTAGGTGGCTATGGCCTTATCACTGGAAAATATGAGAACTATTATTTCGCTGGGGAACTTTTTGCAGACAGTGGTACCCTCCCCTTAGGAAAAAAATATTATCGACGCACCAACTATGGTTTTGGTGCTAGCATCACCCCTGGACTGATTTTACGCGAAACCGTTCTCATTTATTTACGCATAGGCATTGAAACCTTCCGTTATTCAACTGAATTAAATTGGTTTACTGGCGGTCAGTTGGGCTTAGGCATACAAAGCAGCATTGCAGGCAACTGGGATATGCGAGGAGAATATGTCTACACTGGTGAAGGCATTTATCATCATTTTGGCAATGCTCGCTTTAATTTTTTCAAAATTGGTATCATCTATAAGTTCACCTAAAACCGCCCTGGCTTACTTACTAATATCAGATAAAAAAAGTCCATTTTATTATAAAAAGATCAAATTTAATTCATTCATTATTTTTTTGCACCTTATGACTAGAGGCATTAAAAAAATGCTATGATAAAAGATATCCAGATAAAAACAGTGACAGCTAAGATCCCGCATTCACAGGAGAATGTGAAATCATGTCATTCCCAATTCTCAATGCAAAGGTTACACGCGTCAGGCCAACCAGCAACACGAGGTACTCTGCAGCAGCCATTGCAGTTGTTAGCGCGGTTAATCCGGACACACCTGGCGCGTCCCTATTTAAAGATTTCAAGCCAATGAAATCTTTAATATTTGTTTTAGCCCAAGCCACAGCCGTATTTGCCCTAGTTTCTCTGTTAGCCCCAAAAGCCCATGCAGCCCCAGTCTTCAGAACACAAACCGCTTTGAACACTGCTGCGTATAATAACACTGTTATTCAGATTACCCCGATGTTGTTTCACCGCATTGAATTAGGCATGTCGTATCAAGGCTTGATTCATGCTGTCGGTAAGTCCCCAATGTATTGCGACTCTGGTGAAAGCACCTGTTCTGCTGAATATGGTACTGTTAGCACGAGGTGTGTGGAAGCTGAATTCATTCACACCCATAAAACCTGGACCTGTCATTGGGATGGTGTCAGATCTAGACATGCAACCTCCAGCCTAGATGTTTGGTTTGTGAGCTCCCGTGTTAGTCAAGTGGCGGCTACTCTGCCCAATGGTGATATTTATCGTCGTGATACAGGTAATACTATCCATTTAGAACGTCGAGGGAATTAATATGTCTTATTCTATTCCTGTAGAATTACTACATCCCTTGTTCTATAATGTAATTATAAGGTACACAAGGAGGAGGCGATATGGCTAATAGTCAAAAAATACGCGCAACCTATGAAAATTTATTCCGCAAGTTGATCAATACTACTAAAGGCAATCAGAAAATCAGTAACTTTATCCAAGACTTTAAAAACACCTTTCAAGTCTCAAAAAATCTCCCTATTAAATTAGCCAAAGCTCGAGTGAGCCTAAGCGTCTCCACAAAACCGCTCGCTAAGAAAAAAGCTAAAACAACAGCAAGCAAAGCTAGAACAACTCAGAAGAGGAAGAAAGGAGATTAATTTTGTTGTCATTGCGAGCCTGTGTTTTTTGCAGGCGAAGCAATCCACGTGGATTGCTTCGCCTGCAAAAAGCGCAGGCTCGCAATGATGACTAATAGACAACTAATAAAAAAGGTGGATTAAGCTTTGCTTAATCCACCTTAATAAGAAGGTTTTCCTGCTCGCAGGAAAACGTATTCTTAGCTTACATTTTGGGAGCTGCTGGGGTAACAACAGGTTCTTCCGCCTCAGCCACTTTAGCTGCCTTAGTAGCTTCTTCAGCCGCCTTAGCTGCCTTAGTAGCTTCTTCAGCCGCCTTAGCTGCCTTAGTAGCTTCTTCAGCTGCCTTAGCTTCTTTATCAGCTTTAGCTTTAGCCTGAGCATCCTTCGTGATTTCATCGTTAGCTTGCAACACTTTTTCTGTTGAAGAGCCAGATTTTTTATCAGCTTCTGCAGTTTCTGCTTTCTTATTCTTCCATTCATTATACTTTCTGACTGGATATCTAACTGGAAACGTAATCATATTCCATAAACCAGTCGCCGCAGATACAATCGTTGACTTAATATAATTAAGCCCCGATACAATCCTTCTTCCCAATCTGTTAAAGAAGCCTGCCTTTTCTTGTTTGGCTTCTTCTTGCTTAGCCTGTTTTTCCTTTTCCTGGGCTAGCTTTTCAGAAGCTTTCACTTCAGGACTGCCAAACCCAATCAAACGCTTAAATCTTTCCCAGGCTGTGACTTTGGCAGCTACATCACCTGTTTTAGACTCAGCACTGCTTGTTGAAGTTGAAGACGCAGTAGCCACTTCGTCTTTTTTCTTGTCTGACTCAGAAGCAGGAACCAGACTCAAAGAAGCTGACTTCCCCCGTGCAGCATTTTCAGCATTGTTACCAGCTGTTGCGTCTTGGGCTTGTTGAGCCTGTACGGCAGCCGCCTGATCAGCTTGAGCCGCAGCACTTGGAGCACTATCCTGGGCTGCAACTGGAGCTTGATCTACTGTTTTTGGATTAAAACTGCTATTACTCATATTCATACTCCCTTTGGATATTTAAAGTCTCGTAAGATATATTAGCGGGTTATTTTGCAAAAGCAAGAAATTGATTTATTTTTTTTACTAGTTGAGAAGCATTTATACAGATTAGTGAGACTTTTTCATTTCTCTTTCACAACTACATTAATTAACAAGCAAAACAGGGCCTTAAGTAAACCGGCTCCGTCTATTGCGAGCTTAGGCTCCTGAGCTTGTCGAAGGATTGCAGGCGAAGCAATCCAGTTTTTAAACACACTAGATTACTTCGTCACACAAAATCTTTCTCGAAATAACAATTTTGTACAAAAAATATCTTACACAATATGATCATTTTTTACGCTAAATCTTAAGTTGGTTCCTGTTTAAAAACAGGAACCACAATCATCTTACGGTTTAGGAGCTGCTACTACGGGTACGGGTTCTGGTTTTTTAGCAGCATCCACAACAACGACAGGGGCTAAGACAACAAGAGCTTGCTTTTCATCCTTTTCACTTGTTGCAGCAGGAGCAGCTTGGTTAGGTTTCTTCGTAAGATCTGCTTGAGCTTTAGCATCATTCTCAGCTTTAGCCTGCACATCCTGCTTGATTTTAGCGTCAGCCGTAATTACTTGTTCTGTTGTAGATTTAGGACCTTCTTTACCAGCTTCTACCTTAAGCGGAGCTTCTGCTTTCTTATTCTTCCATTCATTATATTTTGTGACCGGAAACGTAAGTATACTCCATAAACCCTTCGCCACGAATATAATCGCTGACTTAATTTTATCAAGCACCCACACAATCCCTCTACCTAGTTTTCTAAAGAAGCCCACCTTCTCTTCTTTAGTTTGTTGTTGGTTCGCAGCCGCTACGGTAGACTGATCTTCAGTTTTTGCCTTAGTAGTGCCCTCACTTAAAGAAGAACTATTTGAAGACACAGTAGCCACATTGCCTTTTGCCATCTCTGGCTCTTTTCCTGACTCAAAAGCAGAAAGACTCAAAGATTTAGCATCTTTGGTTTGTTGAGCCAATACGGTGTTAGCAGCAGAACTTGGAGGTAATAAAGAAGCTGAATCTTTCGACGACACCATAGCAGCAGCCAGATCCAAAGGAGCCACCTGTTTATTAGTTGCTAATTTTGCTTGAGCCTCTGTGCTCGGTAACGGTGAAGCAACCTCAACAGTAGGTACATTTTTAGGAGAGGGAACAATCGTACCCACAGCAGCTGGAGTTACTTCACTCACAGAAGCTGGAGTAACCGCACTCACAGCAGCAGGAGTTACTTCACTCAACGGAGCTGGAATGATCGTACTCGCAGAAGGAGTTACTACATTCAGCGGAGCTAGAGTTACAGTGCTCACAGAAGCTGGAGTAACCGTACTCACAGCAGCTGGGGTTACCTCACTCAACGGCGCTGGAATTATCGTACTCGCAGAAGGAGTTACTACATTCAGCGGAGCTAGAGTTACAGTGCCCACAGAAGCTGGAGTTACTTCACTCACAGCAACAGGAGTAACCGCACTCACAGAAGCTGGAGTTACAGCACTCAACAGAACTGGAATTATCGTACTCGCAGAGGGAGTTACCACATTCAATGGAGCTAGAGTTACAGCACTCACAGAAGCAGCAGCTGCGCTCGTACCCAGGTCTATAACACTAACCCGACGCTCATCTGGTTCTATATTCCCCTCATTATTAACTCTTACAAAACCCAATTCATTAGCAAGACGAGGAGACGGCACCGGTTCAGAAAACTTAATGAGCGGAGAATCCCTCCCAGATTCAGAAAACTTAAGTTGAGGAGCCTCCCCTGGATGAAAATATTCCTCATTATTAGTAGATACAGCTTTTTCATCTTTTCCAGCATCAGCAGCCACTGGCGCAACAGGGGGTATAGGAGGTAGAGGTTTGCTATGTCGATGTGCCTGCATAATTTGAGCTATCCTGGCGTTGAACAATCCTTTCAAGACAGCATCAGCTTGGAATTGTGTCGCTAATTCTTTGACATACCCTACTTTAATATTTTTATCGCCATGCTTACCCATTTCAAAAATAATCACTGCCAAGAGGACTGCATACTTATTTAAATCTTTGTCTAGCTTTCTTTTTCCATCTCCACGCTCGTAAGTCTTTGCCAAGGTATACATCTGTTCCAAATTCACCACTTGAAATTCAGAGCCATTATCACTAAAAGCATCCCCTATATCACCTTTAAATTCATCCGCTGAAAAACGGGTAAACAATGCTTTAAATCCAAGCTCCTCCAGCTGATTATGAAACCATTTTGAATCATATTTCGGATTCTCAGAAGCACCCAACTGCATTAACTCGCTAATAAATTTCATAAAGCATCAACCCCCTTGAAGTTAAAGTTTGATGATTATGATTAACGGTTTTTTTTGTAAAAGCAAGAGATTGATTTACTTTCTAACATTGAAGATTATTTACACAGAATTGATATCGTACTTTGATTAATTTCTCATCATCGTCGCTTATGCAGGAATACTGAATACTAGGGGGCTGTTAACATTTCGCTAGGCCGAGCCAAAAATCGTTGATTTTTGGCCGGCATAGTAGAAATGTCTGCAAATCTCAAAACCAGGCCTTGGTAATCTCGCCCGTATTACCATCAATTTTTAATTTCACTTTCTTATTTTTTTGATCCAAGGTTCTCACAATATATTTACTACCATTATATTCCACCATGGAAATATTATGATAACCTGAACCCTCAACCCGTTTCACAGCATCGGATAAGCTAACATGCGGGATGGGATTTTCTTTAGGACTGGTGAGTTCGCCCGTATGAGCATTCATGATAATGGGAATCTCTTTTCCCTGAGGCGAGATTGCATTAATATCAAATACCTCTTTATCCAGCTCAATCTTACTGATAATTTCATAACCATTCATTTTTAAATTTTGTAGCACTGTTGACATGGGAACTAAGGTTTCAGTAGCCGCTTTAGCAGGAGCAGCTGGCGCTTTGGCTGGTGGAGCGGCTAAGACAGTTTGGATACTCATTGCTAGACAGATCCCACTGAATGAGCAAATTAGGGCTTTCTTATTCATCTTCATCAGTACAACCTCCATGGTTTAGAATGATTTCATAAGAATTATTATATCCTTTAATACTCTAACTGGGAACTTCATAGCCTCTAACTTTGACTTTAAATTGCTCAAACTTAGGGTCTTGCTTTTTTATTATTTTTTATTAAAATCAAAAGGTTGTGCATAAACATCCTTATGTTGACAGAAGACATAGATCTAAGGATAATGATCCAACCTTAATCTACTAGAGAAAAAATATAATCATGACAATCAAAAATCTAGCTCAACTAAAATCGTTCCCCCTCCATTTTTTCTCTATATTAGTTATTTTCTCCTAAGACCAAAACGTCTTATGGCTAGCATAGCAACCAGCATAGGAATTATTTTATGAGAGACCCTCGTCAAACTTTAACCATGTCCCCTGCTAACGCAACATTAGTACCATGGTTAATTTGCGGTATAGGAATGCTTTATTATTGTTATAATTATTTCCTCCGCGTCTCCCCCAGCGTCATGCAAAACGAACTTATGCAAACCTTTCACATCACTGCTTATCAATTTGGAAATCTCGCTGCTTTCTACTACTATGCTTATACGCCCATGCAAGTTCCCGCGGGAATGTTGTTTGATAAATTTGGCGCCAGAATGGTTTTCTTTTTTGCCTGCTTGATCGCTGTGGTCGGATTAGGTATTTTCATTACTGCTGATAATTATGCTTATGCTGCAATTGGACGCTTCATGATCGGCTTAGGAACCGCTTTTTCTTATATTGGAACGCTGAAACTCGCTTCCCTCTGGCTACCTTCCAATCGCTTTGCTACCGCTGCTGGTATGACGACCGCTGTGGGCATGACCTCCGCCATTCTTTCACAAAATTACCTAACTACCGTGGTTCAATTAGTCGGCTATAAACAAGCCCTATGCTCTGTACTCTTCCTGGGTATTGCACTCAGCCTCGTGATATTTTTTACTATTCGTAATCGCCCTACTAATCCTGCAAATCCCTTGTCCACTCAGCAGTTACCGATGGACTTTAGCCAGCTCATGAAATCTTTGCGTTTTATTTTTACTAATCCGCAAATGTGGATCATTGGCAGTGTCAGCTGTTTAACTTATTTACCGGCTTCAGTATTCCTGGATCTTTGGGGCATCCCCTATCTCAAAACAGTGCATCATTTGAGCCCTGAACAAGCTGCCTACGTTTCAAGCTGTGCCTTTGTGGGTTGGATCATTGCCGGCCCTACTATGGGTGCCTTTTCTGACAAAATTAAGCGTCGTCGCACCCCGCTTTTATTTGCTGGTACTGCAGGTGCAACCATGCTTTGCATTATTTTCTATATGCCTGGTTTAACAGCCGCTGAATTATCCATGGCCTTCTTTATGTTAGGCTTCTCTTGCGGTGCTCATCCTATTTGTTTCGCTGTTGGCAAAGAAAATAATCCTATTCAAATCTCAGGTACTGCTGTCGCCGCAACGAATATGTTAACCATGACGGGTGGCGCTTTATTTCAGCCTTTGATTGGTAAATTACTCGATTGGCATGCTGCTGGTATTCTAGGACCCAATGGCCTTCCCGTTTACTCAGCTCAAGACTATATTTTTGCTTTGAGTGTGATTCCTATGGGTGTTGCTTCGGGTGTTATTCTTTGTCTTTTCTTGAAAGAAACCTATTGCCGCTCTCAAGCCAAGGAAGAAGATATTCGCGTATTTTCCCCTGCTCCTATTGCTTTGAAAGCTGAGCCAGCTTCGTCCTAGTAGGTTTGGTGGATTACGGCGCTGACGCGGCGCCTAACAATAATCCACCCGACTAAACCCAATCCCTCGGCTTTAAATAATATTCATATAGCTCTGCTTCTTTACTCCCCGGCTGGGGTTGCCAATTATAACGCCAGCTTACCTCAGGCGGCAGAGACATTAAAATAGATTCAGTACGGCCGCCCGACTGTAAACCAAACAAGGTGCCACGATCATAAAGTAAGTTAAACTCTACATAGCGTCCTCGGCGGTAGACTTGGAAATCACGCTCAGCTTGCGTATAAGCCTGAATTTGGCGCCGTGATAAAATCGGTTGATAGGCTTGTATAAAATGCTCGCCTACACTTTGCATAAACGCAAAACAAGTTTCAAAATTCCATTGCTGGCCTTGAAGATTATTTAAATCATCATAGAAAATGCCACCGATTCCACGGGGTTCTTGTCGATGTTTTAAATAAAAATAATCATCACACCATTGTTTAAAGCACGGATAAACCTCACTGCCAAAGGGATCACAGGCCGCTTTAGCTTGGCGATGCCAGTGTTGGCAATCTTCTTGAAAACCATAGTAGGGCGTCAGATCAAAACCACCTCCAAACCACCAATGAGGCACATTATTTTCATCTTCCACCATAATAAATCGAATGTTGGCATGCGTGGTTGGTACATAGGGATTTAAAGGATGAATGACCAGAGAAATTCCCAGGGCTTGAAAAGAGGAATTTCGCCCTTGCAGTTCAGGCCGTTTTTGGGTCGCAGCCTGGGGTAATTGTATTCCCTGAACATGAGAAAAATTAACACCTGCTTTTTCAATGATTGCTCCTGCGCTCAAGGCACGTGTTAATCCTCCACCACCACTTTGATGCTGCCAGGGATCTTCTTGAAATTTAGCTTGGCCATCCTGCTGTTCTAACATGGCACAAATTCTAGCTTGTAAATCGCGTAGATAGGTTTCAATGCGCTTTAAAACAGTGGAACGATCAATCGCTTCGATATTATTCATAGCTTAGTTCATTTTAAATGATCATTAAGGTCTAGAAGCCATCTTCGCCATCGGCATGTTCCAGTTCCAACACCAGGGCGTTTAAGATGGCAAAACAACAGGCAAAGGCCACGCCCAATATCCAAGCAAAATACCACATTGCTGAACTCCTTAATTTTGCATGATTTGACTATTCGTCACCTTTCCACGCATCACATAATAAACCCAGGATGTGTAGATTACAATTAAGGGAATAAATACCAAGGCCGCGATTAACATCAAAAATAAGCTTAATTGGGTAGAAGATGCATCCCAGACCAACAAACTAGACGCGGGTTCCAGTGAGGAAGGAATAATAAATGGAAACATGCTAACACCCACGGTGGTAATGATGCCAAAAATACTCAGAGAACTCAGTAAAAAAGCCGACTTTAAGCCTTGGTAACGGATGGCTACCCAGGCCAACAACGCACCCACAATGCCAATCATGGGTGCACCCAGGCTCCAAGGATAACGATAATAGTTATGTATCCAAGCACCCAAAGAGCGTTCAACTTCTTTATGTAAGGGGGTGGAATAACCCTGAGGGGAAATCACTGAGCTAAGTTGATACGCATTCAAATAAAAAGCAACCCAAAATCCTCCGAGAATAAATGCTGCCACTAACAATAAGGCTGATGCCCTTGAAATCACCATTGCTCGTTGACTCAGTGGGTGCTCAGTTTTTATGGCCAGATAAATACCACCATGCATCAGCAGCATCAATAAACTCACCACACCACAAAAGCAAGCAAAGGGATTAAATAAAGATAAAAAATTCCCCTGATAACTCACCCGCAAATAGTCATCCAGTTGATAAGGGATACCCTGTAAAATGTTGCCGACCAAAATACCCAAAATAAGCGCTGGAACAACCCCGCCCACAAAAACACTCGTATCCCAGGTTGAACGCCACAGTGGATTTTTCAGCTTACTACGATACTTAAAACTTACTGGACGGGAAATACCCATGGTCAATAGCAGTAAAAGAATCAGAAAATAGAAACAAGAAAAAGTGACAGCATACACTAGAGGCCAAGCAGCAAATATAGCACCTGCTCCCAAGATAATCCAGACTTGGTTACCTTCCCAGACTGGACCAATGGTATTTAAAACGACTCGGCGCTCCAAATCATTACGTGCTACAAAAGGTAGCATGGCTGCTATGCCTAAATCAAAACCATCGGTAATGGCAAAACCAATAAATAAAATACCCAACAACATCCACCAAATTAATCTTAGGATTTCTATGTCAGGCATGACTCTCTCCTATTTAGTAATACCCCAAGGTAGACTGAGACGTTTTCTCTATCTTATTTAAAGAAAATTCCTCTGCTTTAAACAAAGCTTCAGGTCCCAAGCGGATGTATTTGACCATTAAATAAATTTCAATGACTGCCAATACAGTATAGAAGAATACAAAGCCAACAATGGAGATCCATAAATCCTGCGTAGACAAACTAGAAGCTGCCAGAAACGTGGGTAATTCGCCTTCTACCACCCAGGGCTGGCGTCCAAATTCCGCCACCACCCATCCCACTTCACAAGCTAGCCAGGGCAAAGGGAGGGAGAGCAAAGCTAGCCATAAAAACCAGCGTTTTTTAGAGGCCCGACGTCGCACCGTAAAATAATAAGCCATGGCAAACAATAAAATAAAGAAGAAACCTAAACCAGCCATCACTCGAAACGCCCAAAAAAGGATACCCACACGCGGAACAGTATCCCAGGCTGCTTTTTCAATGATTTCTGAACTCGCATGACTAACATCTTGGGTGTAGCGTTTTAATAATAGGCCATAGCCTAAATTTTCTTGATGTACATTTAAAACAAGCTCTGCTTCTTTATTATTTGGATTTTTTTGCAAAGCCAGGAGTGCATTATAAGCCACAATGCCGTCTTTAATACGACTACGCGCATCATCCACTAAATCGACAATGCCATAGACAGGGGTGTGCAAGGAACGGGTGGCGATTAAGCCTAGCAGATAGGGAACTTTAACTGCATATTCAGTAACATGCTTGTTCTCATCTGGCCAGCCGATCAAAGTTAGCGGCGCTGGTGCTGCTTCTGTTTCCCATTGACCTTCAATGGCAGCAATTTTCATTTTCTGATTTAAATCCGCTAAATAACCACTTTCATCTCCCAGAACGACTACTGATAAGGCTGAGGCTAAACCAAAAGCAGCTGCAACCATCATGGAACGTTTGGCGAAAGCGACGCTTTTGTTGCGTAATAGAAAATAAGCACTGATAGATAATACAAACATAGAGCCAGTCACATAACCCGCACTAATTGTATGCACAAATTTCGCCTGGGCTACTGAATTAAAAATAACATCGTAAATGCTATTTAGCTCCATGCGCATGGTGTGAAAATTAAAAAAAGAGCCCGTTGGATGTTGCATCCAGCCATTGGCAATTAAAATCCAAAGGGCAGACAGGCTAGAGCCCAGGGCCAAGAGCCAAGTTACTATTAAATGAGCGCCTCTCGATAAACGATCCCAACCAAAGAAAAACAAGCCAATAAAAGTGGACTCCAAGAAAAAGGCCATCAACCCCTCTAGTGCCAAAGGCGTACCAAACACATCTCCCACATATTGGGAGTAATAGGACCAATTGGTACCAAATTGAAATTCGAGGGTAATCCCCGTGGCAACACCCATGGCGACATTAATACCAAACAAGATCCCCCAATATTGGGTCATGGTGCGCCATATTGGACGGCGGGTGATAAAATACACAGTCTCCATGATTCCAAGGAGATTGGATAAACCGAGCGTCAAGGGTACAAACAAGAAGTGATACAAGGCTGTTAAGCCAAATTGCCAACGGGAAAGCAATACAACACTATCAGAGGGCAGCATGGTTCTTCCTTAATAAGGAAAATCTCACAGTAGGGTGGATTAGACGCGCCAGCGCCGTAATCCACCCTACCTATTTACCTATCTACAATACACTATTTTAATAACACAGAGCAATTCTATGCTATGATATTCGAGATTTTTATTGATATAAGGGGAAACTAAGATGGTTAATTCTTTTAAGGCCTATCGTGAACTTAAAGTTAATGGCCTAGATTATCATTATTTTAGCCTACCGGCTGCTGAAGAAGCCGGATTACGGGGCATTTCTAAACTGCCCCTTTCCCTAAAAGTCTTGCTAGAAAATCTACTACGTCATGAAGACGGCGTCACGGTGATGCTGCATGATGTTCAAGCGATTGCTGACTGGCTAAAAACCAAAACCTCTGACCATGAGATCGCCTATCGCCCTGCCCGCGTACTCATGCAGGATTTTACTGGGGTTCCTGCCATCGTCGATTTGGCTGCTATGCGTGATGCCATTAAACAAATGGGTGGGAATCCAGAACATATTAATCCCCTTTCCGCTGTAGACTTGGTAATTGATCATTCGATTCAAGTCGATGCCTTTGCCAGCCCCAATGCTATGGAAATTAATGGCCGCATGGAAATGCAGCGCAACTATGAACGTTATGAATTTTTACGCTGGGGACAAAAAGCCTTTAATAATTTCCGTGTGGTTCCACCCGATACCGGCATTTGCCACCAAGTCAATCTAGAATATCTTGCTAAAACAGTTTGGACTCAAGAAAAAAATGGTACTTTGCTTGCCTTTCCTGACACCTTAGTGGGAACAGACAGCCATACTACTATGATTAATGGGCTCGGTGTTTTAGGCTGGGGAGTGGGTGGCATTGAGGCTGAAGCAGCCATGCTGGGGCAACCGATCTCCATGCTAATTCCTGAAGTCATTGGCGTTAAGCTTAGCGGGCAAATGAAAGAAGGCATCACAGCCACCGATTTAGTGATTACGCTAACCCAAATCCTCCGTAAAAAAGGCGTGGTGGGCAAATTTGTTGAATATTTTGGTCAGGGCTTGGGATATCTTTCCGTTGCTGATCGTGCCACGCTAGCCAACATGGCTCCTGAATATGGCGCCACTTGTGGTTTCTTTCCCATTGATCAAGCCACGCTAGATTACCTTGAGCTAACAGGTCGCGATAAACAAACCCTTGATTTAGTCAAAACCTACGCCCAAATTCAGGGTCTGTGGCGTGATCAAAATACTGAAGACCCTATATTTACAGATATTGTTGAATTAGATTTATCCTCTATTGAGCCTTCTTTAGCAGGTCCCAAACGTCCCCAAGATCGGGTCTCGCTCAGTCAGCTAAAACCCGCCTTTGATCAACTCTTGGCTGAAGCTTCTGCTAATAAGGCCAATCCTGATCTGGGCTACAAAACCGATGCTGGCTATGAACTTCATCATGGCGATGTCGTGATTGCTGCCATCACCAGCTGCACCAACACCTCTAACCCCAATGTACTCATTGCTGCCGGCTTGCTCGCTAAAAAAGCTGTTGAAAAAGGTTTAACGGTTAAACCTTGGGTTAAAACCTCTTTAGCGCCAGGCTCACAAGTGGTCACTCAGTATCTCAATCAATCTGGCCTACAATCCTATCTCGATGCCCTAGGTTTTTCTCTGGTCGCCTATGGCTGCACCACTTGTATCGGTAATTCTGGACCCTTACCCGACGCTGTCTCTGAAGCCATTACTCAAAATGGCTTAACAGTATCCGCCGTCTTATCAGGTAACCGTAATTTTGAAGGTCGAATTCATCCCCAAGTCAAAGCCAATTGGTTAGCCTCACCGCCTTTAGTCGTGGCTTATGCACTGACCGGCACCATCCGCATTGATTTAAACCAGGATCCGCTAGGCCATGATCGCCAGGGTAAAGCGGTCTATCTCAAAGATATTTGGCCCACTAATGTTGAAATCACTCATGAAGTGATCAAAATCCATCGCTCTTTATTCCAGGAACAATATAAGGATGTCTTTACCGGTAATCAGGAATGGCAAACCATGAATATTCCGGAAAGCGAAACCTATCAATGGCAAAACAAATCGACTTATATTCAACATCCCCCTTATTTTCATCAGATAAAAAAATCTTCAGAGGTAATCAAGGAAATTCGTGGCACCCGCATTCTTGCTTTATTCGGTGATAGTATCACCACTGATCACATTTCTCCAGCAGGCTCAATTAAAGCAGACAGCCCAGCAGGGGCTTATCTCATCGCCAATGGCGTAGCAGTCAAGGATTTCAATTCCTATGGCGCGCGCCGCGGTAATCATGAAGTCATGATGCGCGGTACCTTTGCTAATATTCGCATCAAGAATGAAATGCTACCTGGGGTTGAAGGCGGGATGACTAAGCATTATCCCAGCGGTGAAGTCCTGTCGATTTATGATGCTGCAATGCGTTATCAAAAAGACCATGTTTCCCTGGTCATTATCGCTGGAAAAGAATATGGCACAGGCTCTTCACGCGATTGGGCCGCTAAGGGACCCAAACTCTTAAGCGTTAGTGCTGTGATTGCAGAAAGTTTTGAGCGTATTCATCGTTCCAATTTAATTGGCATGGGTATTTTACCCCTGCAATTCCAGGATGGCATGACGCGTAAGACCTTAAATCTTACCGGCGAAGAGCTCATCGATATCATTGAATTGCATGATCAAATTAAGCCACGCACCCTGGTTAAGGCACTGATTCATTATCCCAGCGGCACCAAGCAAGAAGTTTCTCTCTTGAGCCGCATCGATACCCTAAATGAATTGGAATACTATCGCCATGGCGGCATTCTGCAGTATGTTTTGCGAAGTCGGGTAGGCTTGTAAATTTACTTTCTTGGTGGATTACGGCGCTTTTGCGCCTAATCCACCCTCAGAAAATCAATTCGCTCAACTGCTGCCGGATATTCTCCAGGCAAAAGAAAACGGCATGAGCCGCTTGAGAATTTTTCCCCCCATTCGTCTTCAATCCATCTAAAGCAGGCAGTTCAATAGGCTGAGCGATATACGCTGATTTTCCATAACGCTTAGCTAGATTATCAAAAACGGAGATCATACTCTGATTAAAGGCCCTCCAGTGCTCTTGATTTTCAGGCTGGAGATGCTGAACAAAATCAGGGTAAACTCGGCTTAAAAAGGATATTCCGCGTAAGATATACTTCTCAGCATCCATGGTTTTTTGAAATACTCGGGGTTCAAACCGACTACCTAATAATTCCCGCCTAGCTTCTATCGCCTGCTTATGCTGAGTACGCAGGGATTCCACAATCTGATTGTCCAGTTCACTTAATTTTTCCGGCGTCAGTTTTGGCTCAGATACCACTGCTCGATAGTATCCTCCCAACAAATGAATAGCCTGGGCCTGACTGCGCCGTAAATGATCACGAGCATGAATAGGCAAAATGAATTGGGATATCAAAGTAGCCACTAAAATGCCGATGGTGATTTCCAAAAAACGCTCGCTGGTGAGTGCCAGCGTGGGGGTTGGACTGATCAAAATAATGGCAGTGGTCACTGCCCCTAGCGTCCCTGCATCACTATAACTTTGCTGAGCAGTGGCCAGATAACTAAACATCATGCTGGCCACTGCTATCACAGCAGCAAAAACAAGATCATTATCACCAAAACTCAGGATCGTGATCGCTGCCAGCAAGCTGCCCAGAAAGGTTCCCAGAAAGCGCATAGCAGACTTAAAAAGAATACTGCCCACACTGATTTGAGCACACATAACTACCAAGATAGTCACAATCAGCCATTGATCGAAAAAAAGATAATTATGCAGGGCCTTAACAATAGCAAAACCCAGCAAACAAGCAATGCCGGTTTTAAAACTATGAATAATACGTTCAAGATCAATCCACATAAAAATCCAGAAAGGAGTGATAAATCCATCGACAGGAAATATTTAAAAAACCCTTTGAGAAGGTCCTAGCGAGCCTCCTCAGGATGAACAGAGCTACCCCTGCCGCCAAGTAGTTCCTTGCGGAGTGTCCTCTAAAACAACAGATAAAGCAGCTAATTTAGCTCGAATCCGATCAGCCTCTGCCCAATTTTTTTGCGCTCGAGCCTTGTTTCTCGCTGAAATTAAATTTTCAATCTCCGCGGCATCAACCTTGGCTGATTTTTTTAAAAAGGCTTCTGGGTCATCTTGCAAAATACCCAGAACGCCACCCAACTGTCGTAGCAAAGCTGCTAGCGCTGCGGCTTGCGCAGAGTCTTTATCGCGTAGCTTTTGGATTTCATGCGTCAAATCGAAAAGCACAGCCAAAGCCACGGGAGTATTAAAATCATCATTCATGGCTTCAATAAAACGAGTTTGGAAAACTGAATGTTCCGCTGCAGGAACTGAGGAAAAATTTCGCAAGGCTAAATAAAATCTTTCCAAGGCTTGATGAGCTTGAGGGAGCGCAGCATCATTATAATGCAATTGACTACGATATTGACTAGAGATCAGAAAATAGCGCAGGGTTTCTCCTGAATGCTCGGCCAGAAGATCACGAATACGAATAAAATTTCCCAAGGATTTAGACATTTTTTCTTGGTTAATTTGCACATAACCATTATGCATCCAAAGATTGGCAAACTTCTTGCCGCTGGCCGCCTCGGATTGAGCAATTTCATTTTCATGGTGGGGGAAAATTAAATCCTTGCCACCACCATGAATATCAAAATGCTCACCCAATAAATCCATAGACATAGCAGAACATTCGATATGCCAACCCGGCCGCCCTACTCCCCACGGTGAACCCCAGGAGGGCTCACCCAGTTTGGCCATTTTCCAAAGCACAAAATCCAGCGGATCTTTTTTTACATCATTAATTTCAATACGGGCACCACTTTCTAATTCATCAATATTGCGATGAGATAAGCAACCATAATCCTTAAAACTACGTACATCAAAAAACACATCGCCATTCTCGGCCACATAGGCATGTTTTTTCTCAATGAGCTTTTGGACCAGCTTAATCATTGGTGAGATATATTCAGTGGCACGAGGCTCACGGTTAGGGGGTAACAGCCCTAGGGCATTAATATCCTCATGCATGGCCTTGATAAAGCGCTCCGCCAGTTGAAAATATTCTTCATTGTTTTCATTCGCACGCTTAATAATTTTATCATCTACATCAGTGATGTTACGTACATAAGTCACTTCATACTGACAAAATCGAAGATAACGCACAATGACATCAAAAGCGCAGAGCATGCGCATATGGCCTAAATGACAGTAATCATAGACCGTCATCCCGCAGACATACAGATTGACCTTGCCGGCTTGCAAGGGCTTAAAAAGTTCTTTTTGCTGAGTGAAACTATTATAAATCTTCAACATTTCGGTCTAATCTCGCTAGCTAATTGAAAAGCGTGACTGAAACGTTCACGCAAGCGATGGGGTCCCAAAATATCAGCCACTTGGGCCAATTCCGGACCATCGGTTTCACCGGTCAGAGCCACACGCAAGGGCATATATAAATGCTTGCCCGATATATTTAATGCCCCCTTAATTTCCTGGAGGATATTTTTAAAATTGGCACCATGCGTTTCCACAGCTTCTTCTGCTTCCACAAAAAACTGTTCGCCCGCTTGACGCAAAATGCGAATGTGTTCATCGGTAAAATGCAGGCGATGATGAAAGAAAACCGCTGCCCATTTCGCCGCATCTTCGGGAAAGCAAATATTGGGCTTTACCACTTCGACAAATTTATCTTGCATCTCTTCTGGCACTTGTTTACGGATCTCATCACCTAGCCATTTCCATAAATGCACGCCATCCAGAGCAGTTACTGCTAGTTTTTGCCAGTGAAGTAGCTGATTTAAGTCAAAGCGGGCAGCAGAACGACTGATTTTTTCAAGATGAAAACCCTGGGCTAGTTTATCCATGGACAACAAATCCAGAGACTCATAAGAATGCCCTAAGCGTCCAAGATAATTACTGATAGCAACCGGCAAATAACCCCGTTGCCGTAAATCACTCAGGCTATAGCTGCCATGTCGTTTGGACAAGGGCGTGCCATCATCCCCCGTAATCATCGCTAAATGACCATAATGCGGTTGTGGCAAATGCAAAGCTTGCATGATCATCAACTGCCGCGGCGTATTGGCTAAATGATCTTCTCCACGCAGCACATGGGTGACCATCATTAAAGCATCATCAATGGCATTGCAAAACATAAATGAGGCTGTACCATCTGCGCGTCGAATAATGAAATCGCCAATATCATCACTATTAAAACGCTGGAGCCCTTTCACCAAATCCTCAAATTCAATCTGCGTGTGTAAAGGTACGCGAAAACGTAAAGTCGGCTTTAAGCCTTTAGCTAAACGTTCCTCAATAGCTGAGGCTGTCAACGAACGACAGGTCCCCCGATAACGTGGCGCTTGACCACGAGATAATTGTAGCTTTCGTTCCAGGGCCAGCTCTTCCTCTGTGCAAAAACAAGGATAGGTCAGGTTCTTGGTAATCAGCTGTTCATAATAATGTAAATAAATCGTATGCCTTTGCGATTGCCAATAAGGTCCATATTGGCCATCAACCCCCAAACCTTCCTGCCACTCGATAGCTAACCACCGTAAATCTTCCTGCAGAAAATCGACATATTGAGTTTCTGAACGAACAGCATCTGTATCCTCAATACGTAAAATAAAGGTTCCATCCGCTTGGCGAGCATAAAGAGCGCTATATAAAGCTGCTCGAGCATTACCGATATGTAATAAGCCTGTGGGACTCGGTGCAAATCTTGTACGTACAGTCATTATGATGATCCTAAGCTAAGTTAAATCTTCAAACAAACGCCTGCTTTCCAGAGGACGTCCCAGTAAGGTCGCTAAAACAAAACGCATCAGGCGTTTCATTTCTTGCAAGCTTTGGCTATCCTCAAAATTCTCACTGAGCAAAGCATTTAAAGTCTTACCCGCAAAAATACCCGACTGTCCGGAGCGGTCCTGGACACAGGGTAAAAAACCTTGTTCCACATCAAAGCGATAACGGGACTCATTATCAAACTGCTGTTCCTGCTTCAAGGGCAAGCCATAACCGATCTCAACTAACAGTTTTTTCTCAAATAACCGCAGCACTTTTTCACGCGTTCCCTCAGCTGAAATCTTATTCAATTCTTCTAAAGTTTGTCTATAGACCTCAAAGAGTTGAACATGCGGATCATGTTTGGGCAAGAGACGCATCAGCAACTCATTTAAATAGAAACCGCAACGTAAATTGCTGCCACTAAGCACCTGAGTATAACCATTCGGCTCTGCCTGACTCAAGGTCTGTAACTCTCCCTTACCATGACAAGAAACCAGTAAGGGCATAAAGGGTTGTAACAAGGCTGCCATTCGCGATCGGGCTTTTCGTATTCCTCTCGCCACCACGCTGATTCGTCCGCCATCTTGGGTAAATAATTCAATAATCAAACTGGTTTCTCGGTAAGCGCGACGATGCAAAACAAAAGCCGGCTGCAAGATAATAGACATCAGTTATACCCTAACTGCCGCAGCGCTCGATCATCATCAGTCCAGCGTTCCTTGATTTTGACCCACAAGCGCAAAAACACTTTCTTCTTTAACAATTTTTCAATTTCCTTGCGAGCCTCGATACCAATCCATTTGAGACGCTCACCCTTTTTGCCAATCACAATTAGTTTTTGTCCCTCTCTTTCCACCCAGATCAGGACACTGATCTCATCGCGCTTCTCTTCCGTTTTCCAGTCTTCCACTTCAACCGTAGTATAATAAGGCACTTCCTGTTCTGTCGCCTCAATTAATTTTTCACGCACAATTTCAGCTATCTGAAATTTCTCATTTTTATCGGTCACTTGTTCATCTGGATAAAGATGCGGGCTTTCGGGCAAATACTGACTAATGATCTGCTCTAAATGAGCTAAATTCTCGCTTTTGGCCGCTGCCACTGGAATGATCTGCGCAAAGGGATATTTTTCTTTTACAGAGTCCATAAAGGGCAGTAATTCTTTTTTATCGCCTAAGAGATCAATTTTATTCACCACTAAAATGACTGGTGCCATGGTTTTTTCGAATTTAGATAGCACCAAATTATCCTCATCGGTCCATTTTCGCGCTTCAATCACAAAAAGAATCACTTGGGCATCGGGTATCACTGCGCTAGCTAAGCGATTCATATAGCGATTCATTGCACTAACTTCATTTTGATGCAAGCCTGGCGTATCAATATAGATAGCCTGAGAACTGTCCTGTGTTTTGATTCCTAAAATTTGAAAACGGGTAGTTTGTGGTTTATCCGAGGTGATACTCACCTTAGAACCCAATAAGGCATTCAATAAAGTCGACTTCCCCACATTGGGACGGCCCACAATAGCAACATAACCACAACGAGAAACAGTGCTCACTTGACTAAGACTCCTAACATAGCTTCCGCCGCTGCTTGTTCAGCTCGGCGTCTACTGGTACCTTTTCCTAGGGTTTTTTCTGCCAGACCTTCAACATTACAGCTAATAATAAAGATTTGTTTATGTGCTGCACCTTCAACATTCTCGATATGATAAAGTGGCAAAGGCAGATGCTTGCCCTGTAAATATTCTTGCAATAAAGTTTTAGGATCTTTATGACTAGAAGCGCTGGACAAGGATTGTAACAGAGGCTCATACCAAAGCATAATCGACTTGGCTGTAGTCACAAAATCACTGTCTAGGTATATGGCACCAATCATAGCTTCCATCGCACAGGAAAGAATAGACTGACGCTGACCACCGCCGCTTTTCAACTCACCAGGCCCTAGATACAGATAACTGCCTAAATCAATTTGCTTGGCCAACTCCCCTAAGGATTCTCGGTTAACCAGAACCGCTCGCCAACGGCTTAATTCGCCTTCAGTCGCCTGGGGAAACTGTCGATACAAGGCTTCGGCAATAACACAATTAACAATCGAATCCCCCAGAAATTCCAAACGCTCATTATGTTTGCCACTTTTGCTGCGATGTGTCAAAGCTAATTTCAATAAGCCAGCATCACGAAAATGATAATGAAGTCGCTCACATAGTTTTTCAAAGTCTTCAAGCATTTTAATAAATCCGTTTTCCAATGCGATCCCAACGTATTTTATGGGTGCCATAAGGCGCGAAGGTATCCCAACTCATCCATATCAGCACTGCCTTACCCACAATGTTTTCTTCGGGTACAAATCCCCAATACCGGCTGTCAGCACTATCATCTCGGTTATCGCCCATAACCAGATACATTCCTTCAGGAACATGAATATTCTGAAAATTGTACCCTATTTTGCTGGGTTCCTGATAAATATCATGTCTAACACCAAACAAATCCTCTTCTTTTTCAATAACTTGCATAGGTTCTCCCGATTCCCGAGGAACAGATTTTTCTGCAGGAATAACCGGCACAGAAGTTTGCAGTACTGGTTGGCCGTTAATGGTCAACTCTTTATTAACATAATCAATACGATCGCCTGGTAAACCAATCACCCGCTTAATAAAATAGTAATGCGGATTAGGTGGCCAGCGAAATACAATGATATCTCCTCTTTTGGGCATACCGATATTTAATATCTTGGTGTGCAAAACCGGCAAACGTAGGCCATAATCAAATTTATTTGCAAGAATAAAATCACCCATAAGCAAGGTCGGCTCTAAAGACCCCGAAGGAATGCGGAAAGGCTCAAACCAAAATGAACGCAGCAGAAATACAATCAATAGAATCGGAAAAAAAGCCTGAGAATATTCAATCATCATCGAAGGCTTGAATTCAGAACGAGGAATCTTGGGAAAAGCTGCTGCTAATTTACGTTTTCGACGCCGTGAAAAATATAAAAAATCAGCCAAGACAATTAAGCCTGTAACCAGGGTAAACCAAAATAATAATTGTTCAAAATCAATGTTCATCATATTTAGATCTCAGTATTATTGTGTTAAATCGTTCGTCCCGCAGAGACTGTCATTGCGAAGAGCGTTTTTTGCGACGAAGCAATCCACGTGGATTGCTTCGTCGCAATGACTTATTTCTTCTCCTGATCCATCTTTAAAACAGCCAAAAATGCTTCCTGTGGAATTTCCACATTTCCAAGCTGTTTCATCCGTTTTTTACCTTCCTTTTGTTTTTCCAGCAACTTACGTTTACGCGAAATATCACCGCCATAACATTTTGCAGTCACATTCTTGCGTAAAGCTTTCACCGTCGATCGCGCCACAATCTGTGCTCCAATCGATGCCTGAATGGCGATATCAAACATTTGTCTGGGGATCAGTTCGCGCATCTTCTCCGCCACGGCCTTACCTCGATGGTAGGCTTGATCACGATGCACAATCGAGGCCAAGGCATCCACCTTATCCCCATTGATCATCAAATCCAGCTTAACTAAATCTGCCGCTTGGAAATGCACAAAATTATAGTCCAAAGAAGCATAGCCACGACTCACCGATTTCAGACGATCGAAGAAATCGAGCACGATTTCACTCATGGGCAAATCATAAGTCAAAGATACTTGATTCCCATGAAATAACATATTATTTTGCGCACCGCGTTTATCGACACACAAGGTAATCACATTACCCAAATATTGTTGTGGAACCAAAATATGCGCTCTGCCTATAGGTTCGCGAATTTCTCCAATCGCATTAGGGGGTGGAAGTTTGGCGGGATTGTCCACATAGAGAATTTCGCCCTTAGTGGTCAAGACTTCATAAACCACCGTGGGTGCTGTGGTTAATAAATCCAAATTATATTCACGCTCCAATCTTTCCTGCACAATTTCCATGTGCAACATACCCAAAAAGCCACAACGAAAACCAAAACCCATGGCTTCGGAGGATTCGGGTTCAAAAAACAAGGCAGCATCATTCAAACGCAATTTAGACAAGGCATCTCTCAGGGCAGGAAAATCTTCTCCGACCACAGGGAACAAACCCGCATAGACCTGGGGCTTAACCTTCTTAAATCCAGGCAAGGCTTCCTGGGCTGGATTATGGGTATGCGTTAAGGTGTCACCCACAGGTGCACCATTAATATCTTTAATGCCTGCCACCACATAGCCCACTTCTCCCGCTCTCAAGATTTCTTGAGCTTCACGCTTGGGCGTGAATACACCTAATCCCGTGACTTCATGGCTTTTACCGGTAGACATCACCAGAATTTTATCGCCAGTGCGTAAAACACCATTCTTCAAACGTACCAGCGAGACCACCCCCAGATAGGTATCAAACCAGGAATCAATAATTAAAGCCTGTAAGGGAGCTTCACGCTCTCCTTCCGGTGCTGGAATCCCGCTAATAATTCTTTCCAATAATTCTTTAATCCCCAAGCCTTGTTTGGCACTGATTCCTAAAGCATCTTGGGCTGGCAGGCCAATAATATCTTCAATTTCATGAATCACCCGCACTGAATCAGCCTGAGGTAAATCAATCTTGTTTAATACGGGAATAACTTCTAAACCTTGATCGAGAGCCGTATAACAAACCGCCAGGGTTTGGGCTTCTACCCCTTGGGCAGCATCCACTACCAAGAGCGCCCCTTCGCAAGCAGCGAGGGAACGCGATACCTCATAGGCAAAGTCCACATGCCCTGGGGTATCAATAAAATTCAACTGATAGGTATTACCATTATCCGCCTTATAATAAAGCGTGACACTATGCGCCTTGATCGTAATACCTCTTTCACGTTCCAAATCCATGGAATCCAGAACCTGCTCAGCCATTTCTCTCGAGGATAATCCGCCACAGAGCTCAATCAAGCGATCGGCCAAGGTCGATTTGCCATGATCAATATGGGCAATAATGGAAAAATTACGGATTTTTTGCATGTTAGATAATTGCATAGTCAATCTTCTTTAGTGAATCTTTGTTACGCCTAACCTCATTAACATTTGCCGGTATATATCCGGATTAACTGCATCATGAAATACCACTACGGCCATTTTTCGTGCCCGATTCATCACCACGCTCGGCATCAATTTAAATCGTAAAATACTCAGCCCTGGCCAGCCCGAAAATGCTAAATGAGTACTCGCTCGGCTAAGCACTGCTGGATAGCACTGACCTGAGCGTTCTTTAAGCAGCCAGGTATTATCTTCACCACAGGCTAAGGCCACAATAGCCTTGGGACTCCAGAGACCAACTTCTTTCCAGATGATATGCAAGCCATAGAACAATACTGCCACCATCAATAGAAGCTGTATATAATACGGCAAAAATGAACAAAAGATACTGATAATAGCTCCAAAAATAATAACCAAGAGCATTATAAAAAATAAGCGGGATGGTTTTAAGTGAATTTGCAACTTAGGCATGCTGTTGGATCTTCACTATCAGAGGTTGAAATCGAGCTTCAGCAGCTTGGCAATTACCCAAGAGCCAATTGTATAAATCTTGATCAGTTGCAGTGAGTAGTTCCTTAAATAAAATCTGCTCTTCAGGCTTTAAATTCAAATAATGCTTATCCAAAAATTGACCTAATATTAGATCAAGTTCTAGCATCCCTCGCCGGCAAGACCAACGAAGTTGCGCAAGCTGTTCATTTTTACTCATATTCTGTCACCAAAATTTCTGCTATCATTAGTATTAGAACAAAACAAAGAGTGGATAAAAAATGCCTTCCGAAATTAATCCATCCCAATTGCTAGAAAAATTGATTCAAGCCTTAGAAGCGGTTAATAGCACCGGCAAGTTAACCTATCTTATCAAGCTATTACAAGCAAATGAAAGAAAAACCGTCAGTGCAGCTGAAATTTTTGTCCTTATCTTTGCTTGTGCTTGGTGTGATCGCGAGATCAGAAAACATTCCCAACCCTTCGAACAATTATGGCAGACTTGCTACACCAGTCAGCCACCTGAAATCATGTGCCCTCAAATCCTGGAAGTTTTAAATAGACGCCAAGATAAAGAATTACTCAATAAAGAACTAAACGACTATTTCATAGAGTTTATGTTTTCTGAGTATACGCTTAAAGCTGAAAAAACGCCCACTCATCGCACAAGAAAACGACCTTAAAGGATTCACTCATGTCCAAGCAAGGAATGCTCAACCATTTAAAACAGGAAATCGCTAACCTGAAAGAAGCAGGGCTTTATAAAGGTGAACGTATCATCGTCTCTCCCCAGCAAGCCATTATTACTCTGCAAGATGGCTCAGAAGTAATTAATCTATGTGCAAATAATTACCTGGGCTTAGCAGATCATCCCCATCTGATTGAAGCAGCCAAAGTGGCCCTAGACCGTTATGGTTTTGGTCTGTCTTCAGTGCGCTTCATTTGCGGCACCCAATCGGTACACAAAGAACTCGAAAAAAGCCTCAGCCATTTTTTAGGCACAGATGACACTCTCCTTTATTCCTCTTGTTTTGATGCTAATGGCGGACTTTTTGAAACCTTACTCGGCCCTGCAGATGCTGTTATCAGTGATGCCCTTAATCACGCTAGCATTATCGATGGCATTCGTCTCTGTAAGGCCCAAAGACTGCGCTACGCCAATAATGATATGAATGAACTAGAGCAAAAACTCAAAGAGACCCAAAACTGCCGCTTTCGCCTAATCGCTACCGATGGCGTGTTTTCCATGGATGGGATCATTGCTAATTTATCCGCTATTTGTGATTTAGCAGACCGCTATGATGCCCTAGTGATGGTAGATGACTCTCATGCCGTGGGCTTTATGGGCAAACAGGGCCGTGGAACCCCGGAATATCATCAAGTCAGGGATCGCATCGATATTATTACTGGTACCCTGGGCAAGGCCCTAGGGGGTGCCTCAGGGGGTTATACCAGTGGGCGCGCTGAAATCATCACCTGGCTGCGTGAACGCTCTCGCCCCTATTTATTTTCTAATACTCTGGCTCCCGTCATTGCCGCAACTTCCATTCAAGTCATTAATATGCTCGAAACCTCCCAAGCGCTGCGTGTCAAATTACATGACAATACCCGCTACTTCCGTCAGCAACTCAGCAGTCTGGGTTTTAACATCATTCCTGGCGATCATCCTATTATCCCCGTCATGCTGGGTGATGCCAAACTCGCTAAAACCATGGCCGATGAGCTCTTGCATCATGGTGTATACGTAATTGGTTTTTCATATCCTGTTGTACCCCTGGGTGCAGCACGTATCCGCGTGCAAATTTCTGCAGCACACGAAAAACATCATTTAGATACTGCCTTAAAAGCCTTTGTTCAAGTCGGGCAACAATTAGGAGTCACTGCATGAAAGCATTAGTCAAAGCAAAAGCAGAACCCGGAATTTGGATGAGTGAAGTTCCTCGCCCTACCGTGGGTCATAACGATGTGCTCATCAAAATTAAAAAAACAGCGATCTGTGGTACTGATGTTCACATTTATCACTGGGATCAATGGGCCCAGCATCATATTCCCGTCCCCTTGGTCATTGGACATGAATTTGTCGGTGAAATCGCAGAACTTGGAGAACATGTTAAAGGCTTTAAAGTTGGTGATCGGGTTTCTGGTGAAGGTCATATTGCCTGTGGACTCTGCCGCCCCTGTCGAGCCTGGCGCGCCCATATTTGTCGCAACAATGAATCCGTTGGCGTGACACGGGCTGGTTGTTTCGCTGAATATGTGGTTATCCCTTCAAGCAATGCTTATCCCCTACCCGATACTATTCCAGATCGCATTGCTGCCATTTTGGACCCCTTTGGCAATGCTACCCATACAGCTCTTTCCTATGACTTGGTGGGAGAAGATGTCTTAATTACGGGTGCAGGACCAGTGGGCTTAATGGCTGTAACCCTTGCTCGTCGAGTTGGTGCTCGATATGTTGTTATTACTGATATTAATGAATACCGTTTAGGGTTAGCTCGAAAAATGGGCGCCACCTTGGCTATCAATCCTCAAAAAACCAACTTGCAAGAAGTGATGCATCAGTTGGGAATGAAAGAAGGCTTCGATGTGGGTTTAGAAATGTCTGGCAATGCTCAGGCTTTTCAAGCCATGCTAGTCAGTATGGCTCATGCTGGTAAAATCGCCCTGCTTGGTTTTTTGCCGGAAAACACTAGCATTAATTGGAGCGCTGTCATCATGAAAGGCCTACAAATTAAGGGAGTTTATGGCCGGGAGATGTTTGAAACCTGGTATAAAATGACTTGCTTATTACAAAGCGGTCTCGATATTTCTCCTGTGATCACTCATGAATTTCCCATTGACCGTTTCCAAGAAGCCTTTGAAGTCATGGCTTCGGGACAAAGTGGTAAGGTGATTTTAAATTGGGCTTTTTAGCTTAATCTACCGCGTTTAGCATGAGTATCATCACTCATTTGCTTCTGTTCCTCCACCGAGCTAGAACTGCTACTACTTGCACTCCAGATGGGGCTAGGGTGATTAACAAATGATGTGCTAGAGCTACTAGTGCGTTTGCGTTTAGCATGAGCACCATCATGAGCATGGCTTTCATCCATCGCACTACTCTGCTCTTTTACCGAGCCAGAACTGCTACTACTTACACCCGAGATAGGGCTAAGGTGATTAACAAACGATGTGCTCGAGTTAGAAATAGAAGTACTAGCACGAAAAGGCCAGTATAGTGTCATTTTTTCTTTGTCGATATGTTCGGAAACATTCTCGTTTAACCTCAAGACCCTGGCTCTTGATAAGGTCTTAATTATTGCAGCTGACATCACTGTCTTGATATCACTTTCGATCGCTTTTCTTAATTTATAATTATGATGAAGATTAACATAGTATAAGCCAAGTCTTGCTAAACTGTCCGGTAACCGATTAATTAAAGTACCTTTAACAATAAGCTCTCTTAGATGAGGCAAAGAATCTCCCAGATCCTCCGGAAGTTGAGTAAAATAGGCAGTGCTACGCGCTTTCTCTTCAGGTTCTTTCGTATAACATCCTGTATCAGCATTCACCTCATCGTTATGTTCACGAATAGCTAATCTTATTAAGTTTTTTAAAAACTTATAGGAAGGCGGAAGTTGATCAATTATGTTACCACCCCTTAATTCTAGAATCCTCACTTTATCCGCTAATTTATATTCATTAAGAAATATAAATAGCTCATCGAGCTGTTCAACGCTTCTTGCCCCTTGAATCTCCAATCCTACAGTACCTGCAATAGTCTCTACGAGTGAAGCAGGGTTTTCTAGATGATGCCTAATTATCTCTATAATTTTTCCCGGGTCACCGAATAAGGTTGTATGACGGGTGTCTGACATAACACAGGTTCCTCATAATATTTTTTAAATAAAAAATCCACTTATTAATAGCGAATGTATCAACATAATTTGTGCATTCCTCAAGCAAATCATCCTACTCTGAATCTAGAATTTCCCGCTTTCGCAGGAACGGCTCTCGAATCTTCCAACTCTGTTGTGACATCTGCTTCTGAGGTCAGAATTTCTTTTTTCTGATCTCGAAACAGTGCCACATGAGCCCTCAGTTCACTCAATTTATCCGGTATAGCATCTTCTTCAAGGTGTAATTTTTCTCTATATCTGCGCTTAACTATTTCCTCATGCCGTTGAACAACCGCCTGACGAGACTCAAATGTTTTTGTGAAAACACGCTTATCATGATAATGATATACATCGGCATCACCTTGGTCTGTGATTATTTTTGTTTGAGAATATATTTCGACTCGATATAAGCATGAACTCTTATTAATAGCAGCAATTAAAGCCTTCGTAATATCTAATTTCACATAATCGGCATACACATGGGCAAAATTATCCAGAAATATAATTTTAGCATGGGTGATTCCAAGTTTAGCATTTTCTAACTTACCTTGCACTACATACAAAGCAGCTATGTGATTAACATAATATACATCTGTTTCTCTGAAAATAAGTTGATCATCGCAATGGTATACGCATTCTTCCTTCGAGTCATACTCTATTTTTTCTTCTTCATCCAACTCTTCCCATTCTCGTTGTTCGACTGTCTCAGTTATTGTCCGAGAATATATTTCAACAGGATACAAAGAGGGGCTCTCATGAATAGCGGCAATCAATTCTTCCAGAACATCTGATTTCTCTTTACAGGTATACACTCTTGCAAAGTCCTCTAGCAGTGTAACTTTAGCTTCCCTGATCTCAAGATTCGCATTTTTTAACTTATTCTTTGCTGCATTTAAAGTTAATATGCTATCAATATAATACTCATGCATCATGACCTCATAATATTTTTATTTAGGAAACAAAACGCTCTTTTAAATAAGCAAACAGTGCACGCAAAGTATTCGCCTCCCCACCCTGAGGCCGGCCAGGACGCCCTTTCATATTCCAGGCCATTATATCAAAATGAATCCAAGCTATTTCATCAGGAACAAATTCCTTCAAAAATACCGCTGCGGTAATGGCTCCTCCATAGGAATCTGTCGAAGCATTGGAAATATCCGCAATTGAACTATTCAAACTCTCACGATAGGATTTATGAATAGGGAGACGCCACATTAAATCTTTTTCTCTTTCCCCATGCTGTAGCAGTTTTAAGGCCAATTCATCGCGATTAGTAAACAAAGCCGCAAGCTCGGTTCCCAAGGCAATGCGGGCAGCACCCGTTAAAGTGGACAAATCAATTAATAATTCCGGCTTCTCATTAACCGCTTCCACTAAGGCATCAGCCAACACCAGCCGACCTTCGGCATCGGTATTGGTGATTTCAATCGTCAAACCCTTGCGGCTCTTAATGACATCACCCGGACGATAAGCATTACCAGCCACAGCATTCTCTACCAAGGGAATCAATACCCGTAAATATACCGGCAGTTTTTCATGCATCACCATGCGCGCCAAACCCAGGGCATGTGCAGCCCCAGCCATGTCTTTTTTCATCAAGGCCATACCGCTAGCCGGTTTCAAATCCAAGCCACCAGTATCAAAGCAAACCCCTTTACCAACCAAGGTCAGCTTGGGATGGTTCTTATTACCCCAACGCAGTTCTACTAAGCGGGGCTGATCATCGCTGGCCCGACCGACAGTGTAGATACAAGCATAATTTTGTTTCAATAAATCCGTACCAATCACTTGATTAATCTTGGCGCCAAAATCCTTGGCCAATAAGGCTGCTTCATGGGCAAGCTCCGTCGGCCCCATATCATCAGTAGGTGTATTGATTAAATCACGCACCCAGTAGATAGATTCTACAATATTGAATAGGGTTGCTGCCTTAACTGCATCTGGCAAAAAGAGTTGCGCAATTGTTTTAGTCGGTTTTTTATAACGGGCAAATTGATAAGCCCCCAAACCCCAGGCCAGAGCAAATCGATGCTCTTCGCCACGTGTTTCATTGACCACATGCTCAAAGCAATAGGCACCGGGAGGCAGTGATGAAGACAAAGTTCCCACGCCCCAATAATCTTGATCATCAGCCAGGACACAGGCAATGCGCCCAATTTTGCCATCACTATTCGGCAAGAGGAGAACCAAGCCTGGATCCCAGGGCAGGGGATTACTACTATTGAGCCAATTTTTGGTAAAATCGGTTTGTCTGGCCACCCAATCCGCTGCTGATCGTTGGGGAATTAATAATATTGGCATTGCCAAGGAATCCAAGCTAGTAACATAGCAATTCAGCATACCTTATCTCCAAACTATTTATCTTCATCCCGATCAATTCTTCTCGCCCGCGATTCCAGCATGATAGGAATCTCATCCACAATAGGATAGGCTAAACGATCAAATCGACAGATTAATTCTTGACCGCTGCGATCATAAACCAATTCACTTTTACAAACTGGGCAGGCCAAGATTTCTAAAATGTTTTTGTCCATTTTTCTACCTTAATGTATCTTAATCATTTCAGTATATCTGATTCAAATACGTTATGCTAAGATCAGTTGCTCGGTTTTTGGAAGAGTTAGGGACTGTGGAAGATTGAGACGGCAGAATTCTTCAGCTTGCGCCTTGCTGGCTTCAAGACGCGCCACTACTCTGAGACAAGGTATACTTTCATATGAGTAAACATCAGTTTAACCTGCAAGCTGTGCATCCCTCTTGGCATGATTGCCTGCTAAGCGCTTTGCAAGCAATGGATCCTGCCTATCTTGAAAACTTACAAGCGACAGACCATTGGCTCCCAGGGCCTGACAAAATTTTCTCCGCTTTTTCCTTGCCTCTATCCAAGGTAAATTATTTATTATTAGGCGAGTCACCTTATCCTCGTGCCGCTTCTGCCAATGGTTATGCTTTCTGGGATGCGGCGGTGGGTGAACTTTGGTCTCCCCAAGGCATGAGTAAAAAAGTAAATCGCGCTACTTCTCTGCGGCATTTTATCAAAATGCTCTTTGTCGCTGAGGGCCTGCTCCAACCTCAGGCTTGCACCCAACCTCATATTGCAGCTTTAGATAAAACCCATTTGATACAAACCAATAATGAACTCTTCACCCACTTACTGGATCATGGCTTTTTATTGCTAAACGCTACTCTGGTTTTGCATTCTCAGAGCAAAAGCTCACAGGTGCGCAAAGATGCTCTCGCTTGGCAGCCTTTTCTTAAATACGTCATCGCTTTTCTGGTAGAACGTCGCCCTGAAGTGGAATTTGTTCTTTTCGGAAAAATTGCCCAGGTCATTGAAAAACTCTTGCCTGGCGCTCATCTCAAGAAAATTTTCGTGGAACATCCTTATAATCATTCCTTTGTTGGCAATCAAACTGTAACCAATTTCTTTAAGCCGTTTCATTTGTTGAGAGTGTAGCAACAGAACAAGCTTGAAATTATGTGTGACATAGGTTATACACAATAGAGGTGATACTTTGCATAAAACTGCCATGGGTTAATGCCCGTATAGAGCCCAAGTTAAAAAATAAGGCTGAGATGATTCTTCATAAAGTAGGATTAACCTCAGCAAAAGCTGTACGTTTTTTTATATGCAAGTCTGCCTGAAAAATGGATTACCTTTCGCAGTAAAAATTCCCAATAAAACAACCACTAATGCCATAAAAGCCGCTAATAAAAAGAAAACTCACAAAATAGTTCCTTGATTCTTGAGAAACCAAGTATTCTACTGAAAGTGCTGCGGTTTTTTTATTTATTTCATGGGCTTAGCGTTTTCTGTCGTGTGCAGAGGCATGAGAATGCAATCACCTAGCTGCTAATATTTTCTTAATATTTTTTTAGTATCATATAGAAAACTATAAGTGAGGAGGTCTTTAAAAGCATGTCATTATCATTTTTAGAATGCTGTCAGCTCCTTGGTCTCAACCAACAAAAAGTTGATGAAAATGCAGCAAAAAAAGCTTATAGGAAGTTAGCATTAATATATCATCCAGACAAGGCCCCTGATGATAAAAAAGAAGAATATCAAGAGAAATTTAAACAGCTTGTTAATGCTTATGAGCAACTTGAGAAGCATAAATTTAAGCCTTTTGAAAATTCTTCGAGTCACGAAGCCGACCAATCCGCATCCAGTTCTGAATATGAAAAATGGTATCAATCATATTCAAATTCTCTAAAACGACAGCGTGCAATGTTCGTTACAGAAGCTGAATACCTTAAAGAAGAAATTAAACCAAAAGTTAATTATGCCTTGGAAGAACAAAAAGAATTATTTAACGCTGTTTGCACGATGCTCACGGATGCGTCACAGCATTATAATCATGCAATTGACTTATCATTAAAAAATTTTGGTAAATTAATTGGTAACTATTTTAAAATCTTAAATGACTCCTACTTTCTTGGAGATTCTATAGAAGAGAATAGAGTTAATTCCATTTTAGAGGAAAGTTGCAGAAATGTATTGCCATTTTTTAAACTATTAATTTTACTTATTGATGGGCAAGTAGATCCTGATAAGGGATTTCTTGCTAGATTATCTAACATAAGAAATGATTTTAACCATATTATTCAAAACCAAGCACGTATTATATCTGGATTAAAAGCTTTAAACTATTCGCTCTTGGAAAATGATTCTCCTGATTTAATAAAGATTAAAAAAGAGATATATCATTCTGGCCTAGAGGCTGCTGCTATTATTCTTGATCAAAGTTATCAAGGCTTTTATAAATCCGCTAAGAACATTTACGTACACAAATGTGGCTCGCTTTATTCATGGGGGTTTACTACTCGCCCTCCGGATAAACTCTATAATCATGCAAAACAGGAATTAGAAGCATTTTCTGATGTAGCAAATGCATTTACTAACAGAAAATTGCCAGATAGCTCACTGATAAATGGATTAAATTGGGACATTCCATATTGGAAGAGATTTATCCTCGCTCTAAGAAAGTTAGTTCGTATGATATATCAGAAGATAGAACCTCATGATAGTATTCCTCAGCCTACGATGTTTAATAAAAAGATTGGATTAGATGCTACTGAGCAAAAGAGTATTTTTTACGATTCATTAAAAAAACTAGGTAGTTGCCCACGCCCATAATAAGCGCAAGAGTATTAAAAAATCCAATTTGCTATTTAGCCTGAAAAAAATTAAAATTCATTATCAATCACCTCCTTATAAGCGACTTTATGCGCGTACTCTTGGTAGAAGATGATGAATTATTAGGCGACGGCCTAAGAACTGGCCTAATTCAGGCAGGTTATACTGTCGATTGGACAAAAAATGGGCTAGCTGCTGATCAAGCCCTACAAAATGAAACCTTTGATTTAGTGATCCTCGACCTCACCCTTCCTAAAATTGATGGCATTTCACTGTTACAAAAAATGCGAGCCCGTGGCAACACCACCCCAGTACTGATTCTTACCGCTCGCGAATCCATTGAAGAACGCGTAAGAGGCCTAGATAGTGGTGCCGATGATTATTTAACAAAACCATTTGATCTCGATGAAGTGTGCGCACGTTTAAGGGCCTTGCAAAGACGCTTTGCTTCACGCGCCATGCCGCAAATTATTCACGGCAATCTTACCTTGGACCCCGCTTCGCATATGGTCACCTTAGATAATGAAAACATCACACTACCACGTCGAGAATTCGCCCTGCTTCATATTTTGCTTGAAAATGAAGGCCGCGTTTTATCACGCGAACACTTGACCCAATCCTTATATGGCTGGGGAGAAGAAGTCGATAGTAATGCCTTAGAAGTGCATATCCACAATTTGAGAAAGAAATTTGGCCAAGAATTTATCCGCACTATCCGCGGCATTGGCTATATGATTGAAAAAGCCAAAGACGCAGATAAAGACAAGAAAAGCACCGGCAAGAAATGATCCGCTCGATACGCTATTTTTTGCTGGTCAGCCTCTTAATTAGCATCACCATTGCTTCCGCCATTACTGCCATTGGAAATTATTTGCTAGATGAGCATGTGGTGCAACCCTCCTTAGACATGCAGCTCACCAAAATCGCTTCTCTGATTGATATCCTGAGCCAATCTGCCAAAGAAAATGAATATGTACGCCGCACCATTATCGAAGATCTCCGCAAAACCATGACCCCAGCTTCTGCGCAGAATTTTATTTTTCAAGTCTGGGATAGAAAAGGCAATCTGCTCTTGCACTCCAGCAATCAATTTCCCAGTTTAAAAAACGTGCCCTTTGGTTTTAGCGATCAAGTACTCGATAATCGAGATTGGCGTATCTATGCTATTAGCGACGACACTATGAAAATTAAAATCATTGTTGGTGAAACCTATATCACCCGTATCCAATTAGCTGATGATATTGCACGTAACAATGCTTATATTTTACTGATCACCTACCCTATTTTTGGACTCTTGGTCTGGCTGATTGTCACCCTAGCCTTGCGCTCCATCACCCGCGTGACCAGTGAAATTTCAAATCGCGCTTCAACCTTTTTGGCACCCGTTCGCACCAAGCAAATCCCCATTGAAATTGAACCCTTGGTCTCAGAATTAAATAAGCTATTTAATCGTCTAAAATTGGCTTTTGAACGCAATAAACGCTTTGCGGCTGATGCCGCCCATGAATTACGCACACCACTTGCTGCTTTAAAAACGCAAAGTCAGGTAGCCATTAAAACCGAAGATCAAAAAAACCGTGAAGAAGCATTATCAAAAGTTATTCGCAGCGTAGACCGCTGCTCCCATGTTGTTACCCAATTGCTAACACTCAGCCGCTTAGGTGAAGAAAAAGCCCTAACCGAAGTCAAACCCGTCAATCTACATAAATTAGCTACTGAAATCATTGCCTATTTGGTCCCCCAAGCTCTGGATAAAAATATTGAAATTGAACTTACTTCCCAATCAGAAGAAGAAATCATCGAAGGCGCTGATGCAGCACTGGGTATCCTGATACGCAATGTGGTCGATAATGCTATTCGTTATACCCCGCCCAATGGCCGGGTCAAAGTCGAAATTTTAGAAACTGTGCACCATGTGATTTTACGCATCACTGATACAGGACCGGGGATACCGCCTGAATTACGCGAACGTGTGTTTGAACGCTTCTTTCGTATTCCGGGCACCACGGCTTCGGGTAGCGGCTTAGGCTTAGCTATCGTCAGCCAAATTGCTGAATTACATCATGCTCGGATTTCATTAAACGCGGGCCCTGGTGGCCTAGGCTTACAAATGGACATTATCTTTCCTAAAAAATGATTGACGCTCTGCTTTCTGCTTTAAAGCCCAATACGCTCATCTTAACACCCAATCAGCGTTTAGCCGCTACCTTATTAAAAAAATATAATCAACAGCAAATCGACCAAGGACACGCTTGCTGGATCAGACCTCTGATTCGCCCCTTAAGCAGCTGGATACCCGAACTCTGGCAACAATATTGCGCCCAAGTGATGGATGCCCATTTTATTTTATTAACCGCCAATCAAGAATTAATCTTATGGGAGGAGCTCATTGCTGAAGCTCCAGAAAGCGAGCAGCTGCTTAAACTATCGGACTTAGCTAAACAAGCCAAATCTGCTTGGTCTATACTCAAGCAATGGCAAGTAAATTACAATCATCCCGCCTTTCTTAGTACTGAAAATAGCCGTTGTTTTCAAACCTGGGCCAGAAAATTTGCCCAGCGTTGTCAGCAGCAAAGTTGGATCGATAGCGCCAGCCTGATTGAACTCATAATCACTTATATCCAAGAGCAAAAAATCAAGTTGCCTCAAAATATAGTTCTTCTCAATTTTACTGAACTCACCCCCCAATACCAAACTTTTCTATCCGCCTGTCAGGCTCAAGGTTGCTTGATTCAGATAATCGAGAATCAGCAGTTCGGACTTCCGGCAGGGAATAGATTCGCAAATAGGCGACTAGAACCTCAACACAATGCTTATCTCATTGGCCTGGAAACTGAAGAAAAAGAAATCCAAATCATGGCCGCCTGGGCCAAGAACATTTTAGAACGTGAACCTCTGGCCCGTATTGGTTGCATTGCCTCCGAACTAGAGGATAAACGCGAAATGATCTTGGCCATTTTTCAGAAAGCCTTTGGGAAGCCAGAATTTTATAATATTTCAGCGGGGCGAACCTTAGCCTCCTATCCTGTTATTCAACAAGCTTTACAACTGTTGAGTCTCTCATTGCAAACATTAAGTGCCACTCAATTAAGTGCACTGCTACATTCACCTTTTATCGGTGACGCCGAAAAGGAAATGCTGTCACGTCTGCAATGCGATAGTTATCTACGGCGCCGTAACATCAATAATCTATCCTGGCCTGCAGCACTGAAAGAAATACAACATTCCTCTTGTCCAAAATTAAGTGCTAGGCTACAAGCTTACTGGCAGCAACGCGAAAATCAAAAGAGTTCACAAAAAATTAGCCGCTGGATGCAATGTTTTGCTGAACTGCTAGAAACTTTAGGCTGGCCGGGAGAACAGAGTTTAAATAGTCAGGAATATCAAGTGGTACAAGCCTGGTTGCAATTACTGCTAGAAACAGCAACCATGGATCTCATTTTAGCACCACTCTCCTACCATCAGGCCCTACATTATCTCACCGTGCTCGCAACCAAGACTTATTTCCAGCCAGAATCCCCAGAAGCACCGATTCAAATTCTAGGTCAACTGGAAGGAGCTGGTTTACCGTTTGACTATTTATGGATTCTGGGGCTCACCGATACGGCCTGGCCACCTGCACCTTCACCGAATCCGCTGATTCCGCATGAATTGCAAAAGAATTTAAAAATGCCTAATGCCAGCCCTATCCGTCAGCTTGAATATAGCCAGCGTTTAATGGAGCAATTCAAACAATCTGCTGCTGAAGTTTTTTTTAGTTATTCCCTCCAGAATGAATATGAAGAACAAAAACCTAGCCCTTTGATCGCTGCTTTGCCTCGAAAAAATTTACCCGACTTAGCCTTAAGCACTGTAAACACTCAGTCACACCTAGCGCTTCAAGCTATAGTCTTGGAACAATTTAAAGATGAGCAGGCTCCACCTTTATCCGTAGAGGAAAAGCTGCGTGGTGGAGCCAGTATTTTTGAAATGCAAGCCGCCTGCCCTTTCAAAGCTTTTGCCAAACACCGTTTAGGGGCCCGTGCCATTGAAGAAACTCAAGCAGGGCTTCCCGCCAAAAGCCGGGGTACTATTGTGCATAAGGCCCTGGAATTATTTTGGAAAGAAATCAAAAATCAAGCGAATCTAAAAGCCTTGCCAGCAAACGCCTTACAAGAAAAAATTCAGCAAGTTATTAAAGCCGCTTTACAACAAACAGCGGCTTTCATGGATGAAAAGTCACAATATAATTATCTAGTTAGACTGCGCCTGGAAAATCTCCTTAGCCAATGGCTTAAACTGGAAAAGGAGCGTCCACCTTTTTCAGTACTAGCGCTTGAAGAAGAAAAAATCATTGAGATGAATCAATTCCCGATACAATTGCGCCTCGATCGAGTAGATGAATTAGCCAGTGGTGAAAAATTGATAATTGATTATAAGACACGGAAAAACTGTGATATTCAAGCCTGGTTTGGCGAGAGACTGGATGAACCTCAATTACCACTCTATTGTATCAGCAGTCAAATGAATATTAGCGGCCTAGCCTTTGGTCAAATCCATAGCAGTAAGGTTAGCCTCAAAGGCTTGGCTGCCCATGAACTCGATCTTCCCGAGGTCAAACCCTGGTCTGAAAAAACCAAGGCTGATGCCCCGAATTGGGAAGCGCAATTAGAAATTTGGCGACAACATATACAAAATTTGTTTGCTGATTTCCAGCAAGGCAAAGCTCAAGTTGACCCTAAACACGCAGAAGAAACTTGTCGCCAATGTGATTTACAAACCCTGTGCCGTATTCATGAGTTAACCAACCGCTATGACGAATAATACTATTCTAGATCAAGATCAACGCGAACAGGCTTTAGATCCCAGCCGATCCTTTATCGTTCAAGCCCCAGCGGGTTCTGGAAAAACAGAATTGCTTACTCAGCGTTTTTTAAGGCTACTGTCTTGCGTCAATGAACCTGAGGAAATTTTAGCGATCACCTTCACTAAAAAAGCCTCTGCAGAAATGCGCTCCCGTATCCGGGATGCCTTGTTGCGTGCTCAGCATACACCGCTTCCCCAGGCACCCCACGAACAAAAAACCTGGTTACTCGCCCAGCAAGCCTTAAAACAAGACCAAGCACATTCCTGGGATTTACTTTCCAACCCTAATCGTTTGCGCATTAAAACGATCGATGCTTTCAATACCTTTCTAACCCGACAATTACCATTGTTATCGCATTTTGGTGCTTCACCAGAAATCATGGATTACCCTCATTCCCTCTACCGAGAAGCAGTACAAAGTTTCCTAACACATTTAGAAGAAAATTTAGCTTGGTCTAGCGCTATTGCCGAATTACTGCTCCATCTTGATAATAATTATCAGGATGCTGAAAAATTATTAATTGAGATGCTGAGCAAACGGGATCAGTGGCTGCCTCATTTACTTGTCCATCCTCAGGGGCAGGATGAAAATTCCCTACGGCAACTTTTGGAAACTGATTTGACCGCTATCATCAAGGAAAAACTCAAAGAACTCCGAGCTCACTTTCCTCCCTCAGCTGCTGCTGAACTGATTTCCCTGCTACAATTTGCCTGCGGAAATCTAAAAACCATTAATCTTGAATCACCTTTACTTGCCTGTGAACAGTTAACAGATTTACCCGGCATGGAGGTCGCGGACTTAGCCGCCTGGCAGGGCATAGCCAAATTACTGTTGAAAGAAGATGAATCTTGGCGCAAAACCGTCGATAAGGACCTGGGTTTTCCCGCGGCAGATAAGAAGCAGGAGCTCAATGCCGCTAATAAAAAACGGATGAAAGAACTACTCGAAGAACTGAGCGTTAATGAAAAGTTACTCGCCCTTTTGGCCGATCTCTTACATCTTCCTCAGCCGCAATATTCAGACACACAGTGGAAAATTTTACGCTCTTTGCACGATATCTTAAAGATAGCGGTAGCACAATTGAATGTTTTGTTTAAATTAACGGGAAAAATTGATTACACTGAAAATGCCCTAGCCGCACTCTTGGCCCTAGGTAGAGAAGAAGCCCCAACCGATCTAGCCCTGGTCTTAGATTATCAACTCAAGCATATTTTAGTCGATGAATTTCAAGATACCTCAAACAATCAATATGAACTCTTAGAAAAATTGGTTGCTGGCTGGCAACCCGATGATGGTCGCAGCTTATTTTTAGTCGGCGACCCCATGCAATCCATTTACCGCTTTCGTGAAGCGGATGTTGGCTTATTTCTTCGTGCCCGGCAAATTGGCCTGGGCCCGGTCCAACTGCACTCACTCACACTCTCCGTTAATTTTCGCTCCCAAGCGCCTATCGTGGAATGGATTAACTCCCATTTTAATCGAGTCTTGCCACCTTTTGACGATATTGCCAGCGGCGCCGTCTCCTATACCCCCAGCATCGCCGGTAAAAAAGGAGATCTAGGAGCCCCTAGCAGTGTGCAACTCCATTGCTATAATAATGCTCAAAACCTAACACAGACCCAGGGTATCATTCGCCTAATTCAACAAAGCTTAGCCCAAGATTCTCAAGGGAAAATCGCCATTCTGGTACGCTCTCGTTCTCATTTAAAATTATTAATTCCCGCTCTAAAAGCAGCCCAGCTTCCTTATCAAGCCGTAGATATTGATGCCTTGCAAACACGCCCACTGATCCAAGATCTTTTAGCACTGACACGCGCCTTACTCTATCCAGCAGACCAATTGGCCTGGTTTTCCATTCTACGAGCACCCTGGTGTGGGCTGAGCCTCAGTGATCTACTTATTCTCGGCAGAAACCAGGAACCCAGTCTTTTGCTACATCGTTTACGACAAGTCGATAGAATTTCCCAGCTGAGCCCCGAAGGACAACAACGCATACAACGCATCATGCCTGTTTTGGAAAGCGCTCTGGCCGAACGCCATCGAGAAGATTTACATCTCTGGGTAGAAAAAACCTGGCAAGCTCTAGGAGGCCCTGGCTGCGTCGAAACAGAAGCTGAGCAGCAAGATGCTAAAGTTTTTTTGGCCTTGCTTAAAAAATTAACTCAAAATGAATTGAGTCTCAATTTAAAGTGGGCTGCTTTAGAAGAGGCTCTCACGCAACTCTATGCCCAAAGTCAAATTCAAGCCAATTGCCGCATTCAGATCATGACAATTCATAATGCCAAAGGTTTGGAATTCGATACTGTGATTCTGCCTTGCCTGGAAAAAGCTAACGCAAAACAGGATAAGCCTCTTTTAGCCTGGCTAGAGCAGCCCCTGGTCACTCCCAGTCATAATACCACTGCCTTACTCTTGGCCCCTATTCCCGAAGCCGGTGACAAAAACGATAAAATCTATCGACATATCCTCCGCCAAGATAAAAATAAAACCCAACATGAACAGGCTCGCTTACTCTATGTCGCTGTGACCCGGGCTAAAAAGCATTTGCATCTCTGTCTCTCTCTGGATCTCAATGAGCACGGTGAGTATAAGCTTCCTGCTGAAGGCAGCATGCTGAGAAAATTATGGTCCACCATTAAACATGAGCTACAAGAAAAAGTAGAAGAAATAAGAATGAGTACAGAAAATAATAATAAAATTCCACTCCTCAAGCGTCTACCCGCATCCTGGATTCCCCCATTCCCTCAAGAGGAAGCGGCTCCAAGGCCTGCTCATAATAAAATTCAGGGCTTTCATTTATCTCATACCACGAATCCTATTATGGGCACAGTCATTCATTACCTGCTGCAGCAAATTTCAAATTTTGGATTTTCATGGTGGGAAAATACCCCCCTTGCACAGAGAAAAACTTATCTCAAGACCTTGTTAATCAAAAATTATCTCTTAATGGAGCAACTGGAGCCTGCTATCCAGAACATTGAAAAGGCGATCCGCAACACTTTAACTGATCCTCGTGGACAATGGCTGCTGCAAGCTCAAAACCAAGCCCAAACTGAATGGCCCTTGACCCTGGTTTTGCAGGATGAAACCAAGACTTTCATTATTGATAAAACCTTTGTGGATGAGAATAATCAGCGTTGGATTATTGATTATAAATCTTCGACACCTGAATCAGCCCCTCTTGAAAAATTTCTCCTGCAAGAAAAAGTAAAATATGCAGAGCAAATGCAGCATTATTATCAAGCCTTAAGCCTGATGGATCAGCGAACCATTAAAATGGGACTATATTTTCCGCTGATCCCAGCTTGGTGTGAGTTTTAGTGTAGGCTCTTATGGGCCATTTCTCAAACTAATACTGGGCACTTGATTTGCCTCAGTATCGAGAATTTCAGTTGCTTTAAGCACTTGCTCGTAGAAAGCGTTATCCTGAGTAAAAGTAAGCCTAGAGAGAGGATTTTTAAATGCCAGAGGATCTATATTTTTTGCCAGATAATTTACAAAATAATTTTTATCTAATTCAGCAATTAATGGATTATTAGAGGCTACTCCTTTTTGAAAATCTTCCATTTGTTGCTGTGCTGAATAAATTTCCACACCCTTATCTTTGGTAATGATTAATAACGGCATACCATAGGGGTATTTTTCAAGAATAAAGGGATATTTTTTCTCTAAATATATTTTAGTCACTAAAAGATGCAAGCGACTATCTAAAGTATTAATGCTATCAAATATTCCATTAAATCCTTTTTTAGAAACACAAGCTAAAAATTCATTCCACTCCTCAACATAACCTTTGAGCTTTACTGACTGCCTATTTTTTTCTCTTATTGCTTCAACTGTGCTGGCTCTAATTCGCTTTCGGCCATTGGCATGTTCACCTACCCAGAATATAAGGTTGCTATTCACATCTCTGTCAAAGACATGCTTAGGCTGGCCGGTTTTTTTACTGATTTTTAGATAGCTTTCGTTTAGGTCAAACAGCAAACCCACTTGCAAAATAGGATCGCGTACTATTAATTGCATTTTCCCGTTTGCTGGGAGCAAGGCAAAAGGTTCTTTTTTCGTGTAGGGATAATCTGCTGGTTTAACAGAAGCTTTAACACGCTCCACTGGGACATCCCGTTTTTCTAATTCCCCCGTTGTGGGATCCCACACATGCTGTCTATTGTCTCCTGCCTGCAAATTGAGATGTGGCCTTAACCACCGACGATTTACCGTATCCTCCACCTGCTCCATGAAATAATCAATCGCTTTAATAGTTTTAACATCTTTAAGTTCTGGGAGATGCGGTGGCGGCGTTGTTGGCACTATTTTCACTAGTCCATTTTCATCTGCAATCACTTTTTTAGCTTGTCGACAATAATCCTTATATTTTAAATTGGCTTCCTGCTTACTATCAGATTTTAGGGAAAGATCATAGGCAGTATGATCATCATTATTTTGAATAGTAAGAGAGGCTCCTTTATCGATTAAAAGGCTGACAATTTCTGGAGGCGCATTAGTTCGAACTGCCCAATGCAGTGGTGTACAACCGGTTTTATCTTTGGCATTGGGATTAGCGCCATGCAAGAGTAAAAAATGAATAGCTTCTTTATGACCTTTGATGACAGCCCAATGCAAAGCGGTCAATTGCTGCTCTTGATCAGCTATATTAATGTCGATGCCGTTATTGAGAGTTTGCTCTATTTCTTTGCATTCACCCTCTTGTGCAAATTTGAAAAAATTTTCTTGGATATTCTCAGCAGTCTTTTTAAGGGTCTGGTGTATAACAGGATTTTTGTTATATTTGACCGCGATATCATAGGGTGTATCACCATTCAAGTCTTTGAGATACAAATTAGCCTCATTTTTTATTAATTCCTCAATAATTTGCGGATCAGCATTATTTCTAGCGGCTTGATGAAGTACTGTCCATTTTGTTTTATCTCGACTATTTACATTAGCTCCTTTTAAAAGTAGCAACTTAACAGCATCAATATGGCTATTCATAGCAGCCCAATGTAAGGCAGTACAGTGATGTGTTGAATCAACCGTTTTATTAATGTCCATCCCAGCTTGCAGTGCATCCTCAATTTGCGCACAATTTCCTTGTTGAGCCCCTCTAATTAAGCTATTGGGATCTTCTCTTTGCATAAAAACTCTCTTCTTAATATAGGGCTTGTTGCATAAATAGCCGCGAATACGGTCGCCCAACCCTTTGAAATTTCAAGAAAACTCCATTAAGATTCTTTCGCCAAAAATCATCTTAGGTGGAAGGATC
>Ga0105240_10000241_pt1 | contig 108694 bp, 120 predicted proteins | sample KBSC54metaG_FD_80426 | JGI IMG/M metagenome (GOLD analysis project Ga0105240, IMG submission 80426) | Corn rhizosphere microbial communities from Kellogg Biological Station, Michigan, USA - KBS C5-4 metaG | ecosystem: Host-associated > Plants > Roots > Rhizosphere > Soil | place: Michigan...
TCAAGGGCATGCTGCCGAAGAACCCGCTGGGCCGTGCGATGTATCGCAAGCTCAAGGTCTATGGTGGCTCCGAGCATCCGCATACCGCACAGCAGCCGCAGGCGCTGGAACTCTAAGGAATCACTATGGCGATCCAGCAAAACTACGGCACCGGCCGCCGCAAGACCTCCGCCGCTCGCGTGTTCCTGCGCAAGGGCAAGGGCGAAATCACGGTCAACGGCAAGACGCTTGACCAGTTCTTCGGCCGCGAGACCTCGCGCATGATCGTGCGCCAGCCGCTCGAGCTGACCGAGAACACCGACAAGTTCGACATCAAGGTCACCGTCGCTGGTGGCGGCATCACCGGCCAGGCCGGCGCCATCCGCCTCGGCATTGCCCGTGCCCTGATCGAATACGACGAAAGCTTGAAGTCGCCGCTGCGCAAGGCCGGTTTCGTGACCCGCGACGCGCGTGAAGTCGAGCGTAAGAAGGTCGGTCTGCACAAGGCACGCCGCGCCACCCAGTTCTCGAAGCGCTAATTGCTCAATTAGAGCAGGCGCTTCGACCTTTCAGTGCTCCAGGTCAGAGCGCACTGATCGGCCCGGTATTGGGAGATCGTCTAACGGTAGGACAACGGACTCTGACTCCGTTTATCTAGGTTCGAATCCTAGTCTCCCAGCCAAATTGATGAGGGCCCTGAGAAATCAGGGCCCTTTTCTTTTGGGCTGCATCCGCAACCAAAGATGCCTCTCTCCGCTAGGCGGCCCCGGCGGTTACCGGAGATGCGAAGGCGTTGGCTATACGGTCGATCGCTCGAGCGAACGTGGCGCGACTCTCGAAGGCGGCCAGCTCCTCATTCGGCAGGGCGCGCGTGCGTTCGAGAAAGTGCTGCATGCTCGTCGCGATGCTGGCTGGCATGCTCACCACCTGATCTTCCCGCAACAGGTCCGATAACTTCACGACGTCCTTCAGGTGCTTGCGCACCTTGGTGGAATCGATCGCCTCGCCACCGACGCGCCGATCGAACAGATCCATCCAGGCTTGTGCCTTAAGGGGTATGAGCCGTTCCTCGTTAATCAGCGACAAGCCCCCGATTTCAATCCGGCCTTCCATCAGGAAGTGGTACGCGTCGTCGTCGAGCAAGATAGCGGAGAGACTCGACATATCCTCTTCGACCGGGATAGGCGTCAGGCCATTGTTCTGCTCCAGCGGGACCAACAGGTCGAGTCGGCGTGCGAACAGCTCGATCATGGCGGGGAAAGCCGGATCTTTTGGATGGTCGAAACGATAGAAGCATGGCCTGCCTTCACCGCCGCGCATGCGAAGCGCATACCCGCCCGCCTCAACGAAGCGCCAAAACTCCTCGGCGAACGTGACGTCGATCGCTTCGACGACCAACACGACGTCGAGGTCCTTGGTGGCGCGGAACTCCAGGCCAGCCTCTTCCATGATCGTGCTGGCAGCACACCCGCCGATCAGTACATATTTGTCGCGGTGTTGGGTAAACCACTCGACGAAGATCGCCAGGCCCCGAATTACTGCCATAGCTTCATCTCCAGCTCCGCGATCGCCATTTGTACGCGCTCATCGTTATTGCCATCCAGGGTAAGAAGCAGCGATAGAGGGTCGACCGTCGTTCCGTCGCCACCGAGGGTGGGTGGATAGCTCCATATCTGCACTGACTCGCCGGCGTTCTCCGCACCATCGGGCGGAATGAGATCTTTCAATACGCCAGGCCAATCGGTCTGGCTGATGGCCCAGACATAATGCTTCGACCCTGCGAGCATGGTCAGCTGCGACAGAGCATCGAGCCCCGCCAATCTAAGTAGATGGCGGCAGTTCTCCATCGTCGCATGTCGCGGGTATTCGACCCGCAAGATAGGGCTGCGCATGAGAGGCCTGGCGAGCCTCCATGTGCGCGCCCGGTCCTCGATCAGCGCGATCTGGTTGGTGCGGCCCTCCCGGTGTAGACGTACGAGGCCATAAGCATGCAGCTCGCGCACAGCGCGCGTCGCCGTCATTCCGGTATAGCCGATGTCGCTTGCAACAGCTGAGGCGGTCACCGGCATCAGCCCATTGGAAAGCAGCAGAGAGATCAGAATGGCCTGTGCGGACGGGCTCAATTGGCCAGTGGGCTGACTGCGTTGGGTAGCAAATTGATCGCGCAAGACAACACCCAGCCCTGGGGCGAAGAACTGGCTGTCAGGGACCAGGAATTCGACACCGGCTTCGATCAGGCGTTTACGCTGATAGGACTGCACGGCTTCAAGGACGTAGAGGATCCGCATGCCAGTGATTTCGGTAATCCGCGCCAGCATCTTTTTGGTGTCTCCGACGCTGCTTACCCATACCCCGGTTGTCACTGCGAGCAGGATGGTCTCCCCTGCGATGGGCACGGACCATAGATCGAAGCGGTCGATCAAGTAGTGCGGTAGCTGCTTGCGAAGCTCCGGGGAGATCGGGTGTGCGCCACCTACCATCCCCTTGAGGATGGATTGAAGATAGGCCTCGGCCTTGAAGGCGAGCGGGTTCATGGGGTGCTCCATAACATTAATATGCACGATAACATGCATGATGTTATCGTGCAAAATGATGTTAATAACACCGCCAGTGCCGGGTTAGTCTTGTTGCCGCGGTCGCTAAGGCGTGGCTTCGCAGCGGAGTATGGAGACTTCCGATTTCCCGGTTAGCAGCCTCAAGGCACTGATTATTTGAGGCCTTTGTATCTTGAGGGCGCGCAAATTCTTGCGCCAGGCCGTTCTTACGGGGCTATACTCCAGAGATCATGTGCCATGCCTGCCATCGTCCCGAGCGATGCGCCGATGATGCATTCATCGGTGGCGGGCAGCACGTAGCCCGCCTGAGTCCCTCCCACACTGGCCGTAGCGGAGATCCGCCGGCAGGACGACGTCTCCGGTTCCGCGCCTGGCGGCCGGCCGGAACCGTTGACGATCCGCCGCACCGATCCCCTGGGTTGCGGAGCGCGTGCTCATGTCCATCAACGAAGAAAAACTCAATGCATTCCTCGGTAAGGCCGTCGGCGACCTCGGTGCCGCATTCAGTGCGGTGCTTGTCCTGCTCGGGGACGAGCTGGGCTTTTACAAGGCACTGGCAAAAGAATCCCTGACATCTGCCGAACTGGCCACACGCGCCGGCACCAACGAGCGCTACACACGCGAATGGCTTGGCAACCAGGCCGCCGGCGGCTACGTCGACTACGATGCGGCGTCGGGCAAATACCGGCTCAATGACGAGCAGGCGGCATGCCTTGCCGATCCTGCTGGCCCGGTCGACCTGTCCGGCGCTTACGAAGTTGCGCTTGCACTGTTCCACACCTATCCGCGCGTGCGCGATAACTTCCGCAGCGGCGCCGGCATGGAGTGGGGCGAACATCATCCCTGCCTGTTCCATGGCACCGAGCGGTTCTTCCGCGCCGGTTACAACTCCCATTTGCTGAGCGAATGGTTGCCGGCACTCGACGGTGTCGTCGACAAGCTTGGGCGTGGGGGCAAGGTAGCCGACATCGGTTGCGGGCACGGTGCCAGCACGGTGCTCATGGCCAAGGCGTTTCCCGCGTCGCATTTCGTCGGCTACGACTATCATGCGCCGTCGATCGACGTTGCCCGCGAGCGGGCGAAGGCGGCGGGGGTGATCAATGCTTCGTTCGAGCAGGCGGATGCCTCTCACTATAAGGGCCGCGACTTTGACCTCATCGCCTTCTTCGATTGCCTGCACGACATGGCCGATCCCGATGGCGCTGCCCGGCATGCGAGAGATGCATTGAAGGATGACGGCACCTGCATGGTCGTCGAGCCGTTCGCCGGCGACAACACGGCGGACAACCTCAATCCGGTGGGTCGTGTGTATTACGCGGCTTCGTCGATGATCTGCGTACCGGTGTCGCTTGCCCGCCATGGCCCGGCGCTCGGTGCGCAGGCCGGCGAAGCGCGTCTGCGCAAAGTGATCGTCGATGCCGGAGGCTTCCATCGTTTCCGCCGTGCCGCGGAAACGCCATTCAACATCGTGCTGGAAGCGCGCCCTTAAAGCCTGTTGGCAGCCAAAGAGGGTGGCCTAGGGTCGGGGCTGGACAGCGACAAATGCCCGGATATCCGCGGCGAGTCGCCGGCGGGCTTCCTGGCCCAGATACGCCATGTGACCCGAGGGATATTGATGGAGACTGACCCGGTCCAGAGGGATGCCGGCGTGAGCGAAAGTGTAGTCGGCGTCTCCCACGGTCGTGACCAGATCGTAGAGGCCACTCCCCACCATCACCCTCAACGCCGAATTACGGCGCATCGCAATCGCCAGGTCCGGGGCAAAGTTCCTGTTCAAAGGGACGCCGGGCCCATCGCCGTAGTCCCATTGCCCCTCCACCTCCTTGAACGAGATCGCTCTATAGGGAGCATCGATCCTTGCGCCCAGTTCGTTTCGCAGGTAGTGATTGAAGGCGGCTACGAAACCTGGAGCGTATTGCCCCATCGCCGGATCGTCGGCCACCGGGTCGTGGCCGCTCACTTTCGAGGGGAGCGTGAAGCGGGCGTCGAACATGCCGACTTCTTTGCCCTGGCTCGCCAACAGCAGCTTGGCGAACTCATCGTTGTCGATTCTCAGGTCATGCGCCTCGATCACATCCGCGGGAATTCCGATGAGTGCCGACAGCTGATCGGCGACCTGCGCATGCTGTGCCGGCTCCAATCGCGCGCCTCGATAAAGCACATTGAGGTACGTGCCGGCCGCAAAGCGTTGCGCCACATTCGCTTGGCCCGACGGCGTGCACGGCGTTATTAATCGCCCGAAGTAACAGGCGGTCGCCGCCAGCGTGGGCAGCGACGTTACGAAGTGCCTGTCTCCCGATAAATTCAAATCCAAGGCTTGGCCAAGAAGGATCACTCCATTGAGCGTGACGCCGTCCAGGTCACCGGTCTCGGTGGGACCGCCCGCCAGCAATCGGGCCACCAGGGCGGCCCGGATCGTTCCGTAGCTCTCTCCCAGAAGATACTTTGGCGCGTTCCAACGATCATGATGATCGATCCAGTCCTTGATCACGTTAGCCGTCGCCATCGCATCGGCTTTGGATGCATAGAACTGGTTGAGCTTGCCATCGGGCAGAACCGTGCTGAAACCAGTGCCCGGTGGATCAATCAGCACCACGTCTGCCACGTCGAGCGGACTGTCCGGGTTATCGATCATGGGAAATGGCGGCGCCGTATGGGGTTTTGCCGGATCGTCGAAGTCGATGCGCCGCGGACCGACAAGCCCCAGGTGCAACCACATCGATGACGATCCAGGACCGCCATTGAATACGAACAGGATGGGACGAATCTCGTCCTTCGGTCGATCGGTGCGCTCGTAACTGGTGGTGAACACACTGGCGACGCGCTTACCCGCCGCATCAACCACGAACTGCTCAGCGACCGTGGCGCGATAGTGAATGACCTGACCGCCGATCGTGGCTTGATGATTCGATACAAACTGCCGTGGCGCCGAGTCGGAGTGTGCTTTCTCTCCTGCGGTGGAAGCGGCATCGACCTGGCAAAGTGGCATCAGCCACATCACGCTCATGAGAAATCGGAACATCGTTTTCATGACCATCTCTGATCCTTGGCTGAGTTCGCCGCTCAGAACGAGTAAGTTGCGGTAACCCCGAATGTCCGTGGCTGGATCACGGCAAGCCCATAGGAACTGACGCCCGTGGCAACGTTCTGCGCCATGGCGCTGAGATAGCCTTTGGCATCCGTCAGATTTTTCACATAGAGGTTTACATTCCAGTCCAGCGACTGGATACCCGCATGGAGTTCCGCGGTGGTATAAGCGCGCAGATCGAAACGTGGCACGCTGGCCGAGGATGTGAAGCTGCTCTGACGATCTCCTACATAGACCATGCCGCCGCCCAGGTTGCCATTGAGGCTTGCGGTCAACGGATAGATGTAATCGGCCGATAGATAGGCAGACCATCTTGGCGAGTAAGGCAAACGATCACCGGCTTTGCCGTAGGTGCCGCTGGGTGCCTCTCTCGTTAGAACCGCATCCGTAAAAGCCGTGTTGGCGCTCAGGGTCAGTCCGTGCAACGGATGCCAGGCAAGGTTGAGTTCTCCGCCCTGGCTTTTGGCGCCGCCGGCATTGACGAAGTAGTTTTGACCCGTGACGGTCGATATGGCGCTGAGCTGGATGTCTTTCCAGGAGATATAGAACAGCGCCGCATCCAATGTCAGCTTGTGATCGGCAAGATCGCTCTTGAGTCCCCATTCGTAACTGGTGAGCGAGTCCGACGTATAGCGTGTGGGAAACTTGCCTTCGTCCTGGAGAAAGACGGTATTGGTGCCGCCCGCACGATAACCGGTGGCCACACGGAGATAGGTCATCACATTGGCGTTGAAGTGATAACGTGGGCCGAAACTGTAGGTCCAGACGTGGTCCCCCGTACGTTCGTCGTCGAACGTATCGCCGCCATTGAGTGGGCCGGAGTACGCGTTGGAGAAGCGTTGGCGCACGGAGCTGAAACGACCGCCCCCTTGCACGTCCCACTGGTCGGTGAACTTGTAGGTCAGATTCCCGAAGGCTGCCAGCTCCTTGAAGGTCGAAGGAGAAAGCCCCTCGTAGAGAGGATCCAAGCCCAGGTCCGCTCCGGTAGCTGGAGCGACTGCCGTGATGTCCTGCAAACCGAAGGTGCGCTCATGGGTGAAGAAAGCGCCGCCTATCCAATTGAACATCCTTCCGTCATCCGGAGATGACAGGCGAAGTTCTTGGGTGAGCTTGCCCGTGCGATTGTTGTTGATGACCTTCGCGCCGGCATCGGATACGCCGTAGAGCGATTCGATCAACCCCTGAAACGTACCGGTGGCATCCTGTGGGCCGATCAGTCGGTATTGGCTATAGCTGGATACCGACGTGAGATTCGCCCAACCGAGATCGCCATCCATCTGCACGGTATACATGCGTGCCCGGATGTTCGCGGTATCGGTGCCCGGCAGCCGGGCATGCGCATAGGGACCATACAGCGGCGTGTAACTGTCGCCCTGCATGAACACGCGGGTCGTGCTTCCGGTCCACACGTTCTGCGCCAAGGCCGAAGCGCGCACAGTGAAACGCTCGCCGGCATTCCACACGGCCGAGAGGCGACCGCCCTTCGCATGCCCTTCGTTGACGTTTTTCCGGTGCTGGGCCACGTCGTCCATGAAACCGGCGTCGTGCCGATCGAAAGCGCTGACGCGAACCGCCAGGTTGTTCGTCAGCGGTATGTTTATCTCCGCGCGCATGGCGGAGCCCATACTGCCGTGCTCGACGCTGGAGACATCCGATTGCACGCGTCCTCCGAAGCGATCGGTGCTCGGGCTGGCCATGACGAACTTGATCAGGCCACCCATGCTGCTGGCGCCATAGAGCGTTCCCTGCGGTCCTCGCAACACCTCGATGTGATCGATGTCGAAAGGGTCGAGATCCGGGATGGAATAATCGGTCGTGGAGGAGCCAAAGGGCGCATCGTCGACGCTCAGCCCCACGGTCGGGTTGAGTTCAGGACCGGCGGAGATGCCGCGAATGACCAGCGTGGCGCGGCCCGCGCCGCGGTCGTTGATGCTCAGTCCCGGAATCTGCGCGTAGTAATCGCTGAGCCGTACCAAACCCATATTCAGCAGCGTGTTAGATTCCAGTACGCTCATGGAGATCGGAACATCCCGTTCGGACTCCGACTTTTTCTGTGCGGTAACTTTTATATCCTGCAGCGTGGTGATCTTGGGCGTAACGGCTTGCTTGTTCGTGTCGTTGGACTCGACATCCTGGGCAGATGCCGATTGAACGACGATCAGCAACGCACACGCGATAACCCCCAGCGATGTCTTGCACTTCGATTCGGCCAAGGCGATGGTCCCTGGCCGGCGCGTCGCAACCTTCATCATGGTTTCCCCCTGATCATTGAACGAGGCCGAACCACTTCCTTTGGCCCGAATGGACAGCTGCTGACGACATGCAAACCGGGCTCGTTTAGCAAGGGTGACTTGCCGTCGATCAGGTGCGACCGACCAGCTCCCTATGAATCGGCCTTCCTGCGAGGAGGAGGCGACTGGGAACTAACCCTGGCTTTTTCGCAAGCGTTCTCGCCGATGCTCTTTGTCTGGCGAGTTGCGGGGTCAATATAGGGTTTGCCGACGCATCATGTTTTGTCATTTCAGGACTTTTGTTGGCCCGACATGACATGTTGAGACGACCGTCGTTGCCGACCGGACGAATCACGGGGTTCTTGGATGATTGTCACGGTTGCTGATGGGCAGTAGTCCCGATCTGGCGAAGCACACATTGGTTGTCCGCGGTGCTCATCCCCAGGCCTGGCGGACCCGCGGTTACAACATCGGAGCGATGACCGGTGCAACGACGAGCAACGGAAGCAGATAAGGGGAGGCTTTGGACAAGCCGCGCTCGTGCCAGAGGCCCGTTGTGATCTCCATCATGGCGACGAGGTAGAGGAGATACAAAATCAGCAAGGGTGCATGGCTCGCGGCGTCGGTGAACATGGCCACAAAACCAAAGCCGCTGGTAATGGAAACCGCGATCGATGCGAATGTGGTTAACGCGGCGAGTTCCGGTTGAATCATCGAGGTGATCTTGCGATGAAAACCCCGTCCCCGAAAGGGGAAAAGCATCATGCCAAAAATCATCAAAGGGATAGCCAGGCAGAATATCGTTGTCATGGCGACCTGGTCGCTCCACAGATTTTGCGCGAGCGTCACGGGGTGGTCGTGGGTCCACAAGAGCTTGTGTGCGAGGCCGAGCAAAAAGCCAATGCAGAAATAGACAAGAAACTTGGCACGAAGGAACGGGGCGACGTGGAGTTTCGGTTTCTCATGGGACATGGGAATGGCGACCTTTGTAGTGATGGTGTAAGGCATCTGGTACTCACTTTCGTGAGGGTAACGAGTCATTCGTCACCGATGGTCCACTTCGAAGTCGGGGGCTATTCATGCCCCCTAATCAAATCCTAATCACGTCGGACGACCATGGCAGCCGTTCGACCGGGCGGTTTGCCAGGACATGGCAAGCGCCGTCTGTAGCCGATCGTGTCGCTCATCCGCACTGAAGGGGTAGGTGACACAGTCGCAGACGGTCGTCGTGTCGGCTCAACACAGATGTTTTATCTCCGATCCGTGACCTATGCTTTTGGAGTCATTGCTTATGAAGAAGACGTTGCTTTTCATCCTTCTCACCGGTGCAAGTCTGCTGAGCGGCTGCATCACCGTCGACCGGCGCGATAACTATCATGACCAGCGGCGGGATCGGTATGAGGAATGTCGCCGGCACTACGACGCCGGGTATTGCGACAGCCGGCGAAATTGAGCCCGTGGATTGTTATCCATTTTCACGGCGGCCGATTATCGCAACGCGCTGTGAATCTGCGAGAGGTCATGCAGCGTTACCGACCTATGGCTTCGCTGCTCTGGTAAATGTTCCCTTGAAATCGTCTAGCGCGATCGTGCCGCGATCAGGACCATCGAATGTCAGTACCAGATCGTGCGAGGTCATGAAGAAGCGTCCGGTCGATTCGACATAAAGCGGATCGACCACACCTTTCCAGATCTCCGCCACCAGGCCTTTGCCGAGAAGGCGGATCTCGAAGTCGCCGACGCCTTGCAGTTCGTATGAGCCGACGTACTTCGCCAGATCCGACGCAGGCAAGTCGATGGCGGCTCGTTCTACGGGATGCAGATCCGGCCAACCGTAAGCCATGGCCACGGCGCGCGCGATCTTCTGGCCAAGTTCATAGCCCTGGTCGCCATTGGTCAGGACCACCATGCCATCGCCGGATTTGAGATAACCCAGCATCGTCGCCTTGTAGCCGGCGTTGGCGCCATCGTGGAAGAAATAGGGTGCGCTGGCTGCTCCACGTACGCTTACGCCCAGGCCGTAACCATCCTTGACGGGTGCGACCATCAGCTTGGCCATCGTCGGCGACAACACGTGTCCTTCTTTCCCTTGAGCCGCCTGCTGCAGGTCGATCACGAAGCGGGCCAGGTCATTGGCGGTGGTCCAAAGTCCTGCTGGCGCTATTTCCGGATAGGTGTGCGGACCGCCGGAAACGGGCTTGCCTGCCGAGTCGTGGGGCCAGGCGGCGTGAGCCTGGCGAGCGGCGTCCAAAGGCTGGTCTTCGGTGCTGCGATTCATGCCGATGGGTTTGAAGACCTCATCGCGCACCAGCGTCGGAAAGGATGCACTCGTGGCATCGATCATCATCTGCTGGGCAATCACGTAGCCGCCGCCCGAATAGCGATAAGCCTTGCCCACCGGCCCATCGACGATAACCGGTTTTGAGTTGGCCGGTGCGACGCCATTGAGTACCTGCGTCAAGGTCGGGACGGCCTCGCCAGCCGCGTACCCCTGGTAGCCATGCACGGTCATGCTCGCCGTGTGGGACAGCAGTGTGCGCAAGGTGACCGGCGTTTGCGCCGTATAAGCACTGGACGGCAGCTTCCACGTCTTCAACGTGGCATTGATGTCGGTGTCGAGCGTCAGGCGCCCGTCTTGAACCAGTTTCAGCGCGGCCATCGCCGCCACGGGCTTGCTGACCGAGCCGGCCTGAAACAAGGTGTCGGCCGTTACGGCGTCGCTGTCCTTGCGGGTGACGCCGAAGCCTTGCGCCCAGTCGACATGTCCGCCACGGATCACCGCAATCGCCACGCCAGGCACATGCATGGCCTTCATTTCGTCGGCCAGGCTTGAGCGAACCGGCGGCTTGCCTTTGATCTCAACGGCGGGACTCAAGCCATGAATCACCGCCTGGATGCGCTTTTCCACGGTGTCGCTCGTTGCGGCATGTGTTGCGGATGCCGCCAGGAGCGAGCCGATCAGTACGAGAGCCAGCCGTGTGTTGCACATGTGAGTCCCCTTGTTTGTATCGATCCTCGGGATTCTCAGGCAGAGGGTCAACAGGGACTAATGTGCTGTGAAAAGCTGATCTTGGAAAACGGAGAGTTTAAGCGGATATTTTTGCTAAAAGGATCCATCGGAAGAAATGGGACCACCGTCATGTACATAAGAAGGGCGACCATCGACGACGCGTTGACGATTTTCGCGATTCGTCGCGAGGCGATTCGCGCCCGGTGTCGTGATCACTATCCCTGGCAGGATCTCGAGATATGGACTTCAGGAGAGATGTCGGAAACGTTTGCCAGACGCGTGGCCGATAAGTTCTATGTCGCGGTCACGCCTGAGCAAATCGTGGGCACTGGCATGATCGATCTCGCCACAGGAAAGATCGACGCGGTTTTCGTGGAACCCGAATACATGGGGCATGGTGTTGGACGCGCCATGATGGCGTATCTGGAAGGCCTGGCGATCAGTGGTGGGCTTCAGGACATTCACCTGGATGCCACGTTGAATGCCGCGCCGTTCTATCGAGCCATGGGATTCGAAGGCAATGACACGGCCGTGTATGAGTCGTCGCTTGGTGTAAGCCTTGCCTGCGTGCCTATGATCAAGCGCTTGGGCGCAGTGCCTCCAGCCGGAGAATGGAAATGACAGTCGATTTCCCAAGTGCCATCCCCGAAATCCCGGTGAGCGATATTCGCGTGGCGGTCGACTACTACTGCCGAAGCCTCGGGTTCGAGCTGGATTGGGGTGGAGATGAGGAAGGAGGAATCGCAGGTATCTCCCGGGGCTCCTGTCGTTTGTTTCTGGCCAATGGCGCTTTCCGTCAAGTCCATGGCAATGTTGGACCTGTACTCACCTGGATCAACCTTGCAAGCTGTGAGGACGTCGATGCGCTGTATCAGTCATGGACGCACAGCCAGGCGAGGATTGTCGGCGAGCCGGAGCGAAAGCCATGGAAGCTTTACGAATTCACGGCCTCCGATCCGGATGGCAACTTGCTGCGTATTTTTTACGACTTTGCCTGGGAAGAGCGCGCATGACTGGCTACACCTGCCTGTGGGAATTTCTGGTCGATCCAAAGGATGAGGCGCAGTTCGTTGAGCACTACGGTCCGGAAGGAACATGGGTGCACCTTTTCAAGCAAGCCGAAGGTTTCATCGAAACTCGCCTGCTGAAAGACAAGGATCGGCCAGGGCGGTACGTCACGATAGATCGATGGACCAGCCTGTCTACCTATGAGGCTTTCCGTGAACGCTTTGCACAAGCGTATGCGGCGCTCGATCAACACTGTGAGGGCCTCACGCAATCAGAGACATCGTTGGGTGCGTTCCGCGATCTCTGATGAGGTCTCGGCTTTCGGTGCGAATGCCGAGACCGATTCTGCTCATGCTTCTACTTCAAGAGACCAAGCCGGATCAGGCTCTCCGCGGTCGCGACAATGGCCTCTTCGCGCGAGCGTGGATTCCAGCCGAGCAGGCGTCTGGCTTTTTCGCCCGTGGCATTCATGTTCACACCAAGCAATGGCACGATTCCTTTTATTACCGGGTTACCAAGCGCGATCAGTCGCACCAGCCAATTGGGCAGCACGCGCGTCGGCACCTTGCCTGCTGCCGCTCCCATACGACGTCGCAGCACCTCTGCAATATCGTTCATCCACATGCTTTCGCCGGAGATCGCGAGAAAGCGTTCGCCGTTGGCGGCGGGATGAGTCATGGCATGCAGGTGCAGATCGGCCACGTCCCGCACGTCGACAACGCCGGTATTGATCTTGGGACAACCCGGTTGGCCGTCCATGAGGCTCTTGATCATTCGGATCGAGTGCGAATAGTCCGAGCCAAGAGCGGGACCGAGGACAGCCACCGGGTTGACCGCTGCTAGCTCAAGCCCGCGCCCTTCACGGGCCACGAAGTCCCAGGCGGCTCGTTCGGCGAGGGTCTTCGATTTCTGATACGGCGCGACGTTGCCGGTCAGGTCGCTCCAGTCTGCTTCGTTGAATGGCCTATCCAGCGCTGTATGTCCAACACCGATCGCACCGAAGGCGGAGGTGAGCACTACACGTTTGACGCCGGCATGTCGCGCGGCACGCAGCACGCGAAGATTTCCATCGACGGCGGGTCCGATCCAATCCTCTTCGCGGACCTGATCGCCCGATGGTGTTGGAGAGGCTCCGTGCAGCACGTAAGAGCAACCAGCAAGAGCCTCCGGCCAAGCCTGGTCAGCGCTGAGGTCGGCAGTGACAAACGATAGGCGATCGCCTGGCTCTGCCCCGCCAACGCGGAGATTCTCACGGACTTCGGCTTCTCGCGACGGCGCACGAACGGTCGTCCGTACCCGATAACCGCGGCTCAATAGCGCCAATATGCAGTGCTGTGCAATGAAGCCGGTTCCACCGGTAACCAGCACCAGTTCGTCTTTCATGGTGATTTCCTGATGTTTTTGTCGATCACGGCCGTGCCCGTTCAGCGGTCAATCGTCGCCATGATCCAGTCGGCGTAGCGGTTTCCGGAGACGGTTCCGGTAACCAGGGCGGTGTCGAGGGTTTGCGTCTCGCGGGAGTCCAGCCGAATAGCTCCTGCTGCTATGTTCTCTTCCAGATACGTACGACGCTTGGTGCCTGGAATCGGCACAACGTCGTTGCCCTTGTGCAGCAGCCACGCAAGCGCGATCTGCGCAGGTTTCACGCCTTTGTCCGCCGCTATGTCGAATACGATCTCCGCCGCTTTCACGTTGGCGTCGTAGTTCGTATCTTGATAGCGTGGATCGATCCGCCGGGTATCTCCTTCCGGATAGTCCTCTGCACGCTTCACGCCGCCGGCCAGGAAGCCGCGTCCGAGCGGACAAAAGGGCACCAGACCGATGCCGAGTTCGCGCAGGACCGGAATGATCTCGGGTTCCAGATTGCGCTCCCACAGCGAGTATTCGCTTTGCAGCGCTGAGACTGGATGCACCGCATGCGCACGGCGGAGATTGGCGACACCCACCTCGGAAAGACCCAGAAAGCGGACCTTGCCCTGTCTGACGAGATCGCCGACGGTACCCGCCACATCTTCGATCGGTACGTTTCGGTCGAGACGGTGCTGGTAGAGCAGGTCGATATGGTCGGTCTGAAGACGGCGCAGGCAGCCTTCAACGACCTTGACGATATTCTCTGGCCGGCTGTCCATGCCGACGATCTTGTCGCCATCGAAACGCGAGCCGAATTTGGTGGCGATCACCACCTTTTCGCGCCGATCCTTGAAGGCCCTGCCGAGAAGCGCCTCATTGGTGAACGGACCGTAGTTCTCGGCGGTGTCGAAGAAATCGCATCCCAGCTCGATGGCACGATGCAGGGTTGCGATCGATTCGGCCTCGTCCGCCGGGCCGTAGGATTGGCTCATGCCCATGCAGCCAAGGCCGATGGCTCCAACCTCCAATCCCTGGCTGCCGAGTCGTCGTTTGCTCAAAGTCATAAAGGTCTGCTCAGATGTCGCCGGCGTGAGTGGCGTGGTGAACGGGTGAGCAGGTTAGGGTGGGGCATCTGGATTGTGAATGCTTGAGGGTGCGTATTACTTGCGCGATAGTGCGGAAATGAGCGCCGACCCCTTCTCCGACATTCTCAAACTCACGAACGCCGAATCGCTCGTAACCGGCGGTTTCAAGGCAGATGGCGCGTGGGCGATCCGATTTCCCGCGCCTGACAAGATCAAGTTCTTTGCCGTTGTGAAGGGCCGGTGCTGGGTCAGCATCGACGGGGAGCCCGAACCCATCCGTTTTGAAACCGGTGACGTCGGTCTTCTGGCGGCGAAGCGATCGTTTGTGTTGGCCAGTGACCTGAGTGTGGCGCCGGTCGACGCCATGGCCGTATTTTCCGGCGCAGGCAGTACGACCGCGATACTTGGTGATGGCGACGACTTCGCCCACATCGGCGGCCATGTGCTGCTTGATCCGGCGAGTGGGCGGCTGCTGGCGGATGTATTGCCGCCATGGATTCACGTGCCCACCGCTTCACCTCAGGCGGCCAGTTTCCGATGGCTACTCCATGAGCTTGTCGAAGAGCAGGCCGCCGGACTGTCTGGCGCACAGCTGGCGTCGGCGCATATCGCCCAGCTTCTCTTTATCCAGATTCTGCGCGCGCATCTGAAGACGTCCGGTCCCATGCCCGCCGGGTGGCTGCGAGTGCTGGGCGATCCGCGCATAGCGCCCGCGCTTCGCTTGATGCATGGCGATCCCGCTCGTTCCTGGCATCTTGATGAACTGGCCAGGGCATGTGCCATGTCGCGAACGACATTCGCTTTTCATTTCAGGACGGTCGCGGGCGTGACACCGCTGGCCTACCTTATTGAGTGGCGCATCCGTCTTGCCGAGCGCGCGTTGCGAGAGGAGACAACTCCGGTGGCGGTTATCGCCGGGTCGCTGGGCTATACATCCGAAAGCGCCTTCAGCAATGCCTTCAAACGCGTAACCGGCAGTTCGCCCAAAGCGTATCGCGTTGCCAGGCAGTTTTCTGGTGTTACGCAGCAACCCCGACAGGCAGACAGGTTGGATGGGCTTTCCAGGCTTCGGTGACTTTTGCCATCAGCTCGCTGGACCCCGTAAGCCCCGCGAGCAATCGATAAGAAAGATGCAGCAAACCATTTCCATTGCGGACCTGCTGCACGGCTAGTTCAACCGGATAGCCTTCGATGCGACGGCGGATGGGATGGATACCGGTGTGCACATAGGAGTTGAGGCCGTGCCAGGCTAATGAATGGAAATGTTCCAGCGGATCCGTAAGGCCGGCCGGCGCACGCCCCGATAATGCTTTCAGCATCGAGGTGGCGCCGGGAAGTTTGCGCGCACTTTCATCGGAAGCCGCATTGAGCGGCGCGTTCATCACATCGATCAATTCATCGGTGGCGACGTATAGGGCCCATGCGCTTCTAACGAGCGCTTCGAATTGAAGCCGAATCAGCGCGGTGGCGGATTGGTAGAGCATGTTGCCAAAGCATTGGCGAGCTGCGATGGCGTGCTCGATAGATACCAGAGCGTTGGCGGCGCTGACCGAGTAGCGTGCCTGGCCCAGTGGAACTGGCGGCGATGCTTGAATCAACCCGTCCAGATGTTCATGGAAGGCATCGGAGCGTTGGAGTAGCTCAGTGATCATTGGGCTATCGACTTAGCAGGTTCGGTTGGACTGCGCTGGGCATGCCGCCGAGGCTCGGAAGGGCTTCTTTCTCGCCACTCTATATGCATTCGTAAGAAATTACGTTAAGAGGATGGTTTATCACTTGGCGTTAACAGAAAGGCTTTCCGGGCGCATGGCTCCGTCGTACGCCCAATGTGAAGCCTGACCATGAACTGATTACTTCCAGCTCCTATGCGATTTCGAGGCACCCGATCTATAGACGTAAACGAGTTTGTTCGAGACAAAGTCCCGGCGCTTACAAGAGGGCCTCTCGGCGAGGCGCTTCAACGCGCGTCGGTCGATGAGCAGAAGAAGATCGCCTGGGCGCTGGGGAGGCTGCGAGAGCTGTTCGAGGTGATCGATATAGGGCAGCACATCCAAAAGAAGTGTCGCCGGACTGAAGTCATCAAACCGGGACAGTTAACTCGTTCTCGGCCACTTCCACGCATACCAGACAATCAGTAGCGACAAGACAATCTCGATCACGCCAAAAAATAAATAAAACCACCATGATCCCGGCATGGAAACGAGCATGACCAAGGCGTAGAACACGCCAAGCACCATGTTCACCCAGCGGTTGATCGCCGGCTTCATGGCCAGCGACAGAAAGATCATCAGGGCGGGCACAGCGAGCAGGGCGGATGTTCCGAGTAGTACACCTTGTGTCGCCGGACCCAGCGGGCCCATCTTTCCTTGCAGCATGTCTTGCAGATTGCCGGTCTGAAACAGGCCGAAGTAGTCGCCATAGATGTAGCAGAACATCAGGCTGGTCCATAGGCCGGCGAGCTTCAGCTTGACTGGCACCGGGATATCTTCAAGTCGCGATGATTTTGCAGTCGTATTCATCGTGCGCTCCAGCGCGTGCTTTGCAAAAGAAGGATGCTCAGGTGTGAGCTGGCATGCCAAGTGGTTTGATCTTGAGCACACCGATCAACAGCGACAAAAGAGCTAGTGACGATCATTACGATGTAGAGCGGGCCGGCCACTCGACCGAGCCGGTTGTCGGAAGTCATGTTTTCTTGTGCCTGAAGGCTTTTGCGTCGAAGTGCTTTCGGGTCAGCTCCACCCCACTTCGTTGCGTAGTCGTGGCCATCCATTGAACATATCCAGGGGGACTGGGCGCCTGCGTGTGCCATTCGGCATGCCACCGGCCTCCATGCAGCTAAACTCGATGGCAGTTCCATGAGCCTTGCCAAGGCGTAAAGTGCGGCACTGATTCGTGAAAGGCATATCCATGACAAATGGTAAACATCCCGAGACGCGACGACTTGAGGGCGGTTGCTACTGCGGCGCGGTTCGCTACGCCGTCGCGGATGAGTTTCTCTATGCGGCCAACTGTCATTGTTCGAACTGTCGGCGTACGACGGGGTCGGCGTTCAAGCCGCTTGCGGGGATCGAGCGTTACAAGCTGACTGTCACCAAGGGTGAGCCTGGCCTGCTGATATTCGGCGAGGAAGACGCCAACGATACGCATTGCAAGGCGTGCGGTTCGCTGCTCTATTCGATCGTGCGCGATGGCGCGTTTGTGCATGTGGCGATGGGGACGCTGATCGATGCGCCTTCCATTCGGCCGTCCATGCACATCTTTGTCGGCTCCAAGGCGCCGTGGTTCGCCATCACCGATGACTTGCCGCAGTACGAGGAGCATGGGCCGTGATGGCGTGATGCCCGCACGGTGGCATTGCTGCATTGCAGCTTGTCGCTCGACCGGTCCTTATTATTATCTTAAAATAAGACAATATAGACTCGCGGTTCGGGTCGATCCGCAGCGGCGATGGGCGAAGCAGTGTTGGAGTGCGATGCGTTGTTGCGTTTGATCAATGATCAACTGAGCGTGCAGATTCTGCCTGAGCTGGGCGGTGGGCTTGCCGGTTTCGACTGGCGTGCGCGTGGTCAGGCCATTCCCTTGATGCGGCCGGCGCCGGAGCATCCGAGCGATCCCAATCAACTTGCCTGCTATCCGTTGTTGCCGTGGAGCAATCGGATTGCGGACGGTGGGTTTTCCGTAGAGGGGCGTCATGTCGCCTTGGCGCCCAATCGCGACGACGAACCTTTCCCCATCCATGGCAGCGGCTGGCAGCGCGCCTGGGAAGTACGCGAGCACAGCGAGCGCGAAGCGCTGCTGGAATTGCAAGAAACGCAGGCGGATGGCTATACCTACCGCGCCAGCCAGCGTTACACGCTGCACGATGAGGCGCTGGTTGTCGAGTTGAGCGTGACTAATACCGGCCCGTCGACGATGCCGTTTGGATTGGGCCTGCATCCCTTTTTTCTGCGCCATGGCGAGGTGCTGCTGCACGCACCCGCGTCTCAGGTGTGGGTGAATGACGGACAGACGCCGCTGCCGGTGGCGCGCGTGGATGTCCCTGAGGCATGGGACTTCCATCAGCCGCGCGTGCTGCCGGACGAGGGCGTCAATCACGGCTTTCAGCCCTGGATGGGCGATGCGGTCATTGCATGGCCGACGCTCGGCTTGCAGCTGCATGTGGAGACGGACGTCGATACGTTCGTGCTCTACACCCCTGCCGACGATGAGTTTTTCTGTTTCGAGCCGGTCGATCACCCGATCAATGCCGTGCATCTTCCGGGTGGCGCGGTAGCCAACGGCATGACATACCTGGTGCCGGGTGCGAGCCTGACGCGGCGTTTTGTTTTTCGCGTGGTCGACGACAGTGGAAGGGGTAGAGGGTGAATCGAGTGACGATGTCCAAGGCGGTTGCGGTTCTCGCGCTAGGTGTGTGGTCGGTTTGTGGGGCGCTGTCGGTGGATGCCAAGTCGGCTAAGCCCCAAGCGCAGCAGGCAGCATCGATTCATTACGACGAGGCGCACCGTGTGTTCCGTATCGATGCGGGCAAGATCACTTATGCATTTGGCGTCAACGGCGACGGTGCCTTGCAGACCTTGTATTGGGGTTCGCGCCTTGCGCAGGACGATCCGGTGGGGCCAGCGGTGCCGCCCAAATCCTGGTCGTCATTCGACCCCGTCGGTGCCAACACGCCGCAGGAATACGCAGGCTGGGGCGGTCCGATTACCGTCATGCCTGATCTCAAGCTGCATTTTGCCGATGGCAACCGTGATCTGATCCTGCGTTACGACAGTTACAAGATCGACAAGGACGGCTTGCAGATCAGTTTGCGCGACGCTAAGGCGAACGTCACGGTCGGGCTGCGCTATATCGTCGATGCCGGCACCGGTATCGTCGGTCGCTCCGCACGGATCGAGAATCATGCGACGCAAGCGCTCACCATCGACAGCGCGGCCGCGGCAAGCTGGAACCTGCCGCCGGCCACCGATTATTCGCTGCGTTACCTCACCGGTACCTGGGCCAGCGAATGGCATGTGCGCACGCGCCAGGTCACGCCCGGCGCCACGGTGCTCGAGAGTCGCCGTGGGTCGACCGGCGACGAAAACAATCCCTGGTTCGCGATCGAGCGCGGTGGTGCATGGAACGAATCACATGGCCGCGTGTGGTTCGGTGCGCTGGCCTGGAGCGGTTCGTGGAGTATCCGTATCGATCAGGACGTCTTGAATCAGGTACGCGTCACGGGCGGCTATAACCCGTTCGATTTCTCCTACAAGCTCAAGCCGGGCGAGGTGCTGGATACGCCGGTGTTCTACGCGGGCTATACCGACGCGGGTATTGGCGAGGCGTCGCGCTTGATGCATCAATTCGAGACGACGCGCGTGCTGCCGCAAGCGCCTCGTCCGAAGTTGCGGCCGGTGCTTTACAACTCCTGGGAGGCGACCGAATTCAAGGTCAACGAGCCCGAGCAGGAGCGCCTTGCCGAGAAAGCCGCCAAGCTGGGTGTGGAGCGTTTCGTTATCGACGATGGCTGGTTTGGCGCGCGCAATAGCGATCACGCCGGCCTGGGTGACTGGACGGTCAATCGCGAAAAATTTCCGAACGGCTTGAAGCCGCTGATCGACAAGGTCCATGGCCTGGGCATGAGCTTCGGCATCTGGGTCGAGCCGGAGATGGTCAATCCCGATAGCGATCTCTATCGCAAGCATCCCGACTGGGTGCTCCATTTCGAAGGTCGCCAGCGTACCGAGGGACGCAACCAGCTGGTGTTGAACCTGGCGCGCGACGACGTGCGCGACTACGTATTCGAAGCGCTCGACCAGTTGCTGAGCAAGAACGATATCCAGTTCCTGAAGTGGGATTACAACCGCAACTGGACCGAGCCAGGCTGGCCGCAGCTGTCGCCGGAAGAGCAGCAGAAGGTCTACGTCGTCTACGTGCAGCACCTGTACGACATTCTGCGCCGCCTGCGCGAACGTCATCCGGGTGTGGAGATTGAATCGTGCTCCGGCGGTGGCGCTCGCGTCGACCTGGGCATCATGGGGCTGACCGACGAGGTATGGCCTTCGGACAACACCGATCCATCCGATCGCCTGTCAATCCAGGATGGCTTCTCATACGCCTATGCACCTGCCGTGATGATGTCGTGGGTGACCGGCTCGCCGAATTGGGTCAACGAGCGGCAAAGTTCGCTGGATTTCCGTTTCCTGTCGTCGATGCAGGGCGGCCTGGGTATCGGCGCGAAGATTCTGGAGTGGACGCCGGCAGAAGACGCGACGGCGCAGCATTACATCGCTGCGTACAAGGACATCCGCGCTACCGTGCAGCAGGGCCGGCTGTATCGGCTGCTGTCGCCGCAGGAGCGTGCGCCTTATTCGGCGACCGAGTCGGTGGCAGCCGATGGTGCGCAGGCCGTGCTGTTTGCCTTCCTGCGCCAGGGGCAGGAAGCGCAGGCGTATCCGACGCTGTATTTGCAGGGCCTCGATCCGAGCGCGCGTTATCGCTATCGCAGCATCCACGGCGAGGCCATGCCTGGTACGCCCGCCGTGGCAAGCGGTGCGTACTGGATGAGCCATGGGATCGATCTGAAGCTGCGCAGCGATCTGGATGCTGCGGGGCTGGTGTTTGATCGAGTGCAGCCTTGATGGTTACCTGGTGCTAGAGCCCCCCTCACCCCAGCCCTCTCCCCCGGCGAAGCCAGGGGAGAGGGAGCAGGTTGCGGAAATGCGAAACACTGAGGACTTCCTCAGTCAGCTCCCTCTCCCCCGGCTTCGCCGGGGGAGAGGGTTGGGGTGAGGGGGTGCAAGAGGCGAAGCGAAGCAAGCCTTCTGCTTAAGAGCTCGCCTTACCCGACTGCTGCCGCCGAATATTGCTGCGCGAATCGGCCACCATCTTGATCATCGCCTGACGCGCGACTTCCGGTTGGCGGCGACGAATGGCTTCGTAGACCTTGAAGTGCTGCGGCAGTGCATTCTTGAAATTGGCCGAATTGCGCGCGGACAACACGAAGTACGTACCTAGCGCCGTCTCGATCACCGAGAACAGCGACGTCAGCAGCTCGTTATTGGTCGCCTTGAGCATGCATTCGTGAAAGGACAGGTCGGCCACGGTCCAGGCATCGAGGTCTTCGGCCGCCGCCATGGCTTGATAGGCCGTTTCAAGCGCCGCCAGTTGCTCGACAGTGCGGCGGCGTGCGGCAGTCGCTGCAGCGGCCGGCTCGATGATCTCGCGCATTTCCACCAGCTTGTCGACAAAGCTGTCGGTCGGCATGGAGGCGCAGCGCCAGGCCAATACGTCGGCGTCGAGCTGGTTCCAGTGGATGGGGTCGCGTACCCGCGTGCCGGTCTTCTGGCGCGACTCGATCAGGCCCTTGGCCGAAAGCACCTTCATCGCCTCACGCAGGGCGGTGCGGCTGACGCTCATGCGTTCAGCGAGTACTTCCTCGCGTGGCAGGCTTTTGCCGGCGGCAAGCTCGCCACTCACGATCAGCCGCCCCAGCTCCTGGATCACCTGATGGTGCAGATTGCGCACGGCTCCGAGCTTCACCATTCGCTGTTATTTCCTTGGGGCGGGCTTTCCATAATGACGATGGTATAATTTGTCATACAAATAACCATTAATCCCCTTTATAACAGGTTGATTAAAAGGCGTCATCTGTCCTTTTGGCTAGTTTGTCAGACAGAGGCGGCGCGAGCCAGTTCGCGTTATGTTTCTCAAGGCACACCGGCTTAATCCGGGAAACGGTAAAGTCCGGCCCTGGCGCAGCCTGCCCAGGCGCGACCAAAGGATGAACCTAAGTGCCAGAGAAGGAGATCCGCATGCCCGCCCAAGGATATTCAGCTGGATATCGCAAAAACCGAGCCTGGCTTTTTGCATTGTCTCTCGCAGCAATGAGCGTCTGCGCATCCGATGCAGTCGCCTTCAGCCCTACCTCGAAGTCTGACAAGGAGAAATCGGTGATGACCACACCCGTCAAGAGTGATCCCGCGCAGTCCACCATTACCGCCAAGGAAGCTCTGCAGCGCCTGCTGGGTCTGCTGCGCGAAAGCAAAAGCATCAAGGATTTCACGCCCGACTTCATCGGCAAGGGCATGGGCGTCCACGTTACGGTTGTCGACCAGGACACCTACGGATATGGCGCGAAGCTATCCAAGGATTGGGGCTGGGGTATTTCGCGACAAAATTCGCGTGTGACCGGTCCGCGCATCGACTTCGGTTTCAGCAGCGATCCGGGCAGCAACCCCGCGGCGACCGAGATTTGCGACATCGACTATATCAAGTTCACCTCCGAACTCGAGGCGATCGGTTTTTCCCGCAAGGAAAATCGTGGCGAGCACGGCACGGTCGTCTCGGAGAACTTCGACCGTCCGAATTTGCATGTCCAGGTGCTGGCGCAGGCCGAACATCCGCAGGCGCAAGACGGCGTCACCAACCGTTCCTGCGTGAAGACGGTCATCATCCAATAAGCGAAGGAGCGCTGTCATGCCTGGGATTTCACCGCAAGCACAAGCCGTCATCGATGCCTTCGGGCACCAACCCGGCGTTACGGCCGATCAGGTACACAACCTGCAGGCCGTCATTACTGCGTCACCGGCACTGACCGATGAAGTCAATCGCTCGGTGGCGGCCGGTCATCTGCAGCATATCGTTCCGTTGACCAACCCTCATGCAGGCGGCGAATACAGCGCGGGGGATCACTCCATGCGCCTGCCGTTGAGCATCCTGTCGACGCCTGGCGGCGGTGCGAAATTCGACGCCGGCGAGCCGACGTTCGTGCTCGGGCACGAGCTGCAGCATAGTTTCAATAACGCAGCCACCGCGCAGGCTTATACCGATTTTGGCAACGCGGCCAAGGCCGTCGCGCAATCGCATCAGCACGATCACGATTACACCACCGCGATCGGCAACCTGATTGCCGCCAACCGTCGTGATGAAGCCGGTGCGGAAATTTCAGGCTGGAATGCCATCGTAAGCGCAGCGCAGAAACAAAGCGGCGCTACACCGACCATGAAAGACATCTACGAGCGCAATCCTGGTCGCATGGCCGATTTCATCAACGTCGACATGACGCATGTGCCACCGGCCTATACGCTGAAACCGAATTTGCAGGTCAAGGCCGATATGACGATGGAAACATCGGCCCATAATCTTGCCGGCATGGGGCAGAATTTCTTCGATAAGCCGCGGCCGGTCGGTGGCCTGGGTTTTCACGGAAATTCGGACTATCCCAATTACTACGGCGCTTATGCGATTGGCCTGGCGGTGCAGTACGAACGCGCCAACAATGTGCCGCAGCCCGGTGTTACGCCGCCGGAAATGAGCGTGAACATGGCGAGCCTGCATCTGTCGCGCAGCCAGGTCGAACAAAACGGGATCGACCTCGGCGCCAATCACCATCAGATGCCGTTTCTGGATAAAAGTACGGCGCCGCCAACGCAACAACATTTCGACCACACGGCGAGCACGCATGCTTTCGTGCCGCTACCGCCGAACGTCGCGCCATCCCAGGTCAATCTGCCTGCGCTCGAAACCCCGGCTGCGCCGCGCCTGGACCGTGCCGGTCATCCCGATCATGCTTTGTTCGAGCAAACGCGCGATGCGGTCTATCGCCTGGATGCGCAACACAACCGCACGCCCGATCAGCACAGCGACAATCTGGCTGCCGCTTTGGTCGTTGCGGCGCGCAGCGAAGGCTTGCGTGAGGTCAACCATGTGATCTTGAACGACGATGCGTCCCGTGCATTCGCCGTGCAAGGCGATTTGAACTCGCCCTTCAAGCAGACGGCGCACGTGCAAACTGCGCAAGCACTCAATGCTTCGGTGGAGCAGAGCAGCCAGGCCTGGCAGCAAGCGGCGCAAGGCAAGGCGCAGGAGCAACCGGCGGCAAAAGCGCAGCAGCCGGCGCAGCCTCAGCCTCATATGTAGGGAGCGAAAGCGGCCTGACTGGCCGGGCGAGCTTATGGCTCGTCCGGCATCTCGCTCAGGATCTTGGGCTTGCGACCGCGCCGTGGCTTGTTCTGCGAGGCGGCGATCAGTTGCTCCAGATAGGCGATGCCTTCTTCGGGTGGGAAAAAGGCGACGACGTCGGCGACCGTCAGCTCGTAGCGATCGCGAAACGCCAGGAATTCGGCGCGAATCTGCGCCAGCCGCTCGGCGGCCGCCGCCTTCTTGCTCAGGCGCTTGACCGGCGCTGCTGGCGGCGGCTCGGGCGCGGCCACAGGCGCAGGCGTCGGCGCTTTGTCCGGCTTGCGTTGCTCGATTTCGCGTTCCAGCGCGGCAAGTTCCTCCTGGAATTGGCGAAATGGATCTTTCGAAAGTGCCATGCGTTGTGGGGGTTGGATGTGTCCGGGGGCCCCCATTCTTGCATGGCTGCTGCCGGATGGCGTACGTCGCAGCCAAAGTTCGGAGTAGTTTTAAGCAAGTCGCCGCCCATCCGGTGGCTGGCTAGGCCTTGCGTTGCGGCCCGTTCCCGAAATGGCGGACAGCTTTGCGGGCCTCATGCAGACGACTGGCATGGGCGGCCAGCAGGTCACCGCGAGTCAATATGCCGACGATGTGCCGATCGTCGCTGTCGTCGACGACCACCAGACGGCCCACGTCGGCTTCGACCATATGGTCGGCGGCATCGCGCAGGGTGTGTGTCTGGTGCACAACGATGGGAGCACGGCGGCTGAGTGCCTGTATGGATGCCGTGTCGGCTATCTCCGTACCCCATAGATCGCGCCGCGTCAGTACGCCAAGCAGGCGTTGCTCCTCGTCCACCACGGGATAGCCCTGATGACAGGCGTCCTTGTCACTGCCCGATTGCATCCACTGGCGAACCTCGGCAACCGATTGCGTGGCACGTAGCGTCACCACGGCGCGGCTGCAGGCTTCGCTAACCAGCAGGCGGTCCAGATGGTCGGCGACATACTCGCTGGGCACACGCACGCCGCGCCGCGCGATTTTCTCGGTCATGATCGTATGGCGCATCATCAGGCCGGAAACCAGATAGGCCGCTGCGCAGGCACCCAGCAAGGGCAGCAGGCCGTGCGGTTGCTGGGTGGTTTCGAAGGCGAAGACCACCGAGGCAAGAAAGGCACGCGATGCCCCGGCAAACATGGCGGCCATGCACACCAGTGCGGCCATGCGTGCGTCGACATGCAGCCAGGGTGCCCACGTCACTAGCGCGATGCCACAGGCACCGCCCAGGGCGCCGCCGATGGTAAAGAGCGGTGCGAGCGTGCCGCCCGAGGTGCCGCTGCCCAGCGCGATCGACCAGGACAGCAGCTTGAACAGGCACAGCGAGAGCATCGCGCTGAGGCCGAGCTGACCGGCCAGCACGCTGGCGATATTGGCGTAGCCCACGCCCAGCGTCAGCGGCATGAAATAGCCGATCACGCCCACCGCTACGCCGCCCAGCGCCGGCCACCACATCCAGTGGATCGGCAGCTTTTCAAAGCCATCCTCGATGGCATAGGTCAACTTGGTAACGCCTACGCTGACCGCACCCACCAGCGCACCGAGCAGTGTATAGACGGCCAAAGCCATCGGCTCCGGCGCCGCCAGGCCCGGTAGTGGAAACATGGCGTCGCCGCCTTCGAAGACGAGCCGCACACCCGTGGCCACCACGGTGGCCAGCGCCACCGGAATCAGCGAACGCGCGCGGCGTTCGAACAACAACAGCTCGATCGCCAGGAGCACGGCCGACACCGGTGCGCAGAACACGGCTGCCATGCCGGCCGCTGCGCCGGCAGCCAGCAGCGTCTTGCGTTCGTCGGCGGTGACATGCAGCCATTGGCCAATCAGCGAGCCGAGCGCACCGCCGGTAGCGATGATCGGGCCTTCGGCACCGAACGGACCACCGGTGCCGATCGCCACCGCCGATGACACCGGCTTGAGCCAGGTGATCCGTGGCGGGATGCGACTCTGATTCAGCAGCACCTGTTCCATGGCTTCGGGAATGCCGTGGCCGCGAATCGCGCGCGATCCCCAGCGCGCCATGACGCCGACGATCAGGCCGCCGATCACCGGAACGACGATGACCCAAAGGCCAAGATGATTGCCCGCCGGGCTGACAAACGCGGTGCTCCAGCGCCCGTAGAAGGCAAGGTTGGTGACCAGGCCGATCAAGGCGGTCAGCAGCTGCGCCACGCAGGCAACACCGACGGCGAGCGACATGCCCAGGGCACTGATCCACAGCACACGCCGGTCCAGCGGGCGGAACTGCCGTGGCATCTGCGCCGCGGCAAGCGTCGGGTCCAGCGAAGGCGCAAGCGGAAGCGCCGCACGACTGTGCGGTTCGCGTGTGGGTTCGGACATGGGAGTGGTATCGGCGTTGAGGCTGCGCAAGGTTACGCGTTTGAGCGCGCAGTAGCTGGCTGGAAAATGAACAGGCGGTGGACCGCTTAGCCGCGGCTGTTCCCTTTAAACTGCCCAGCTGCCGATCCCTTGAACGCATCCTCCGTGAGCAAAGCTTCGCCTGCCATTCCGCGCGTCGTGCTGGACACCAATGTCTGCCTGGACGCGTTTGTCTTTGCCGATCCCCATGCCCAAACCCTGCTACGCACGTTGCAGCGCGGTGCCGTGCACGCGGTTATCGATCAGGCCTGTCGCGACGAATGGCTGCGTGTGATCTCCTATCCGCAATTTGCGCTCGATAACGATCGGCAGCAGCACGCCACCGAACAACTGGACCGGTGTCTTCGCTACCTGCCGGTCGAAGGGCGCGTCAGCTGCGATATCGTGCTGCCGCTTTGCAAGGACACGGACGATCAGAAATTCCTGGAGCTGGCACTGGCGGCGCAGGCCCAATGGTTGATCACCAAGGACAAGGAACTGCTCAAGCTCGGCCGGCGTACGCTGCGTGATGCCGGGTTTGCCATCCTTACCCTCAAGGAATGGGATGCGCGGTTCACGCTGGTTTGATCGTCCCGCGACGATGCTAGCCGCTCGCCATGTTGCGGAGCCGTCGTATGAAATCGATCCTGCTCGCGGGAATTGTCCTGGTGCTGGCCGGCTGCGGCACGGCTACGCAACATGACACGGCTATCCGGGATGCGGTCGCCAACCGGGTCTTTCTATATCAATCGCCTAATGACGGCGATGCCACATTGACGGTAACCCGGGAAAACGGGCTGTTCGGTGGCGGTTGCTCCAGCCGTTTGAGCATCGACGACAAATTCGCCGCGGATATCGAGATCGGCGAGCAGGTGACCTTTCATCTGCCCAATGGGCAGCACAGCCTGGGCCTGGAAAGTTCAGGTGCCTGCCAGAACAACCCGGTCCATGCCGATGCGAACATCGGCGCCGGCGAAACCCGCCAGTTTGCGATCAACAAACACGGAACCGCGCTGTCGGCGGCGGACAAGCGCTGATCAGGGCGCCTTGGCCACCTGTGTCTGAGGCGCGCTGCATTTCAGATAACGCGAACCACCGAGCCATTGGCGATCGGGGTAGTAGGAGAATACGTATTGCCCGCCCTTGAGCGTGTCGATCAGCCGATGCGCTACCGCCGAACGTACCGCCGGACAACCCCAGCTGCGGCCGATGCGCCCCTGCCGGCTGGCGGTTTTCGGGTCGACATAGCCTGCGCCGTGAATCACCAGCGCACGGTCGAGTGCGCGGTCGTTGACGCCCGGCTCCAGCCCGTTCATGCGCAGCGAATAACCGTTGTGCCCGTCATAGGTGTCGAGCGTGCGGAACAAGCCCAGGCTCGATTCGAGGCTGTCCGGCTGATTGGAAAACTTCGTCGCCATGTTGTCGCCCGAATTGCGCCCGTGCGCGACCAGTTCATGGAACAACAATTTTCGGCGGGTCAGGTCGAACACCCACAGGCGCGGTTCGGTCGATGGCCGCGAGTAGTCGATGACGGCCAGACGGTCCGACGCGGGCAGGCCGCTGGCGGTCGCGCAGTCGGTGGCTTTCAAGGCAAGCCCGATCACCTGCGGGTTGGCCTGGGGCGCCAAGCGGGTGAGCGCATCCAGCAGCGTGGCATCGGCTGCGTGGCTGGGGGCGATGCAAAAAAAAGCTGGCACAAGCGCCGCAATAAACGCGGCGTAGCGTGGGAGTCGGAACATGAGATGTCAGGCTGCGAAACAACATGATCATCCTATCAAGGAACTGTTAATTCTTCGTTGGATCATGTATTTAGCGGGTTGTGAGGGATGGTGTTAAGTCGAGACTGTCGAAATAAAGCGGCCTCAACCATGGAGCAGGGGGATGCAGATGTCGTCGCGTGAGGCGTTCAAAACATGGGTCAGGCGATTGCTGGTGGCAGGCGCGCTGGTGGCTGGCATACCGTCGGCGGGTGCGCAGGCGCTCGACCCGGTGGCCGATGCCGTCCATCGACGCATCACCGAGATAAGTATCGCCAATGTCGGCACGCCGGGGCTGGGGCGTGGCTTGATCGTGCTGTATGAGCAGCGCATGGATCGTCCCTTGTGGACGCAGCCCGAAGCGCTCGATCAATTGTTTGCCGCGCTCGATGGTTTGCGCGACGACGGCCTCGACCCGAACGATTACGGCCTGAGTCAGTTGCAGTGGCAGCGCGCGTCGATCGACAGCGGCGATGTATCGCCCGACCAGCTTGCCTTGTTCGATCTGCGCGCGACGGATGCGTATCTCACTGCGCTGACTCATTTGTATCTGGGCAAGGTCGATCCGGCCTCGCTCGACTTGCATTGGAACTACGATGCGCGGCCGCTGAATATCGTCGACGGCTTGAATGCGGCAAGCGATGCGATCGCCAGGAACGATATCGTCGGCTTGTTCGATCGGGCGCGCCCGCAACATCCGCTCTACAACCAGTTGCGGCATGCCTTGGCGTCGATGCGCGAGGTCGCCGAGCGCGGCGGCTGGCCGGAGATTCCGGACGGGCCGACGATCAAGCTCGGCATGAAGGATGTGCGCCTGCCCATCCTGCGTGAGCGTTTGATCGCTGGCGGTTATCTGCCCGACAGCGACGTGCAGAGCGAGCGTTACGACAGCACGCTGCATGAAGCCGTCAAACAGTTCCAGCAGGAACAGTACCTGGAAGACGATGGCAATCTTGGCCCCGTCACGCGTATTGCGCTCAATGTGTCGGCGGACACGCGCGTGGACCAGTTGCGCATCAACCTGGAGCGCGCGCGCTGGTTGTTGCACGAGGTGCAAGGCGATTTCGTGTTGGTCGATATCGCCGGCTACAAGATTGCGTATTACAAGGACGGCCAGCCGATCTGGAATGCGCGTGTGCAGGTAGGCAAGCCTTATCGCAGCACGCCGGTCTTCAAATCCAGGATCACCTACATCACGCTCAATCCGACCTGGACCGTTCCGCCGACCATTCTCAAACAGGACATGCTGCCGAAAGTGCGGCGCAGCCGTGGGTATCTGGCTGCCAATCGCATTCGCGTGCTCAACACCGAAGGCAAGCCGATCGATGCGTCAGGGGTGGACTGGAACAATCCGCGCGGTATCGTGCTGCGGCAGGATCCGGGACCGGGCAATTCGTTGGGACGTTTGGTGATTCGTTTTCCCAATCCCTATGCGATCTATCTGCACGACACGCCGCACCAGAATCTGTTTGCGCGCGGACAGCGCGCCAACAGCTCCGGTTGTATCCGCGTAGAGCGCCCGCGCGAGCTGGCGGCGTTGCTGCTGGACGATCCGGAGAAATGGAATGCGCAGGCGATCGACAAGGCGATCGATACGGTGAAGACGCAATCAGTGATCCTGAAACGCCCCGTGCCGGTGCTACTGGCGTACTGGACGGTAGAGCTGCACGATAATGACCGTCCGAGCTTTCGCCAGGACATCTATGACCGCGACGACGTGACACAGATGGCGCTCGATCAGCGCCGGGTGTCGGTATTGTCGCCACTGATACTGGGAGAAGCGCCATGAGCGGCGGTGCATTGGAATTCGTATCGGTCAACTGCCCGTATTGCGGCGAGCCCATCGATCTGGCCGTCGATACGTCCGTTGAAGATCAGCAATACACCGAGGATTGCCAAGTCTGTTGCCGACCAATGATGGTCGGCGTAGTAGTGGACGACGAAGGAGAAGTGGAAGTTCGAGTTTGGCGAGAAGGCGGAGAGTAACGCCCTCACTCACTCCTCACTCCTCTCCACTCACTCCTGCTTCTAACCCACCGCACTCATCGGCAGCAGCTCGAACAACCTGCGCGAATCCATCACATCCACCTCCAGCCGATCCAGCCGTGCGCGCGTGGCGATATCGGTTTCCGAGGTGACCGGGCGGGTCAGATCCCACAGCACGTGGGTCTTGAAGCCCATGTCGACGGCATCCTGCGCCGTCCACAGCACGCAGACATCGCGCGCAAGGCCGCAGATATAGAGCTCGAAGACGTTGCGGTCGCGCAGCCAGCCGGCCAGGCCGGTGCTGGGGCGGGAGCCGCTGGGGCCGTGGTTTTCGCGAAACCCGCTATAGGAATCCACCCGCGGATCGTTGCCCTTGCGCAGCACCAGGTCGGCCGCCGACCAGTCGATATCCGGATGCAGTTCCGCACCCGGGGTACCTTGCACGCAGTGCGACGGCCATAAGGTCTGCGCATGGCCGTAAAGCGGGATGCGTTCGAACGGTTGCCGGTTGGCATGCGATGCGGCAAAAGACACGTGGCCGCGCGGGTGCCAGTCCTGGGTCGCCACTATGTGGCGAAACAGGCCGGTATCGAGCAGGGCGGCGATGCCAGGCACGATCGCGTCGCCATCGTGGCAGGCCAGCGGGCCGCCGGGCATGAAGTCCGGTTGCACGTCGATAACAATCAATGCGGCGTGTTCGCTGATGAACTGGCTCATGGTCGCAGCTGGCCCAGTTGTGAGTCTTGTGGTGGTGATGCCCGTCGGCACATCGAGTCTAGCCGCTACCGGCCCCGCCGGATTGTGATGGGGTGGACTCGACGATTGTGCTTGATGGCACGTATTCAGATTTCGTACCGGTGCGTTCTATATCCGCTTAGGGCCTGCTAACGCTATTTGTGTGGCCCGCGCCGGGATCTGTTTGCTCGTCAGCCAAGGAAGAACGAGGGAGTGTACGTCCGTACACGACCGAGTGATGACGCCGGCTGGCGGGCAAACAGATCCGGTCCTTTGGATTGCTACCGAGTGGCCGCCAAGCGGCAGCGCACGGCTTGACCTGGCAATGAGCCAGGTCAAGCCGCGCACTACCACCTGGCGGCCACTCGACAGAAACGCGGGCTACGCAAATGGCGTTAGCAGGCCCTGACCCAATGACGCCCGGGCATAATGGGCGACCGACTGACAGGTAGCGACCAGTAATGCATTACGACCAATCGTGGATGGGCTATGGGATGGTGGGGGGCATGCAGGCGGGGTTGATTGCCCTGATCGTGGGCGTCCTGGTCTTTGGGGTATTTCATGCCATCGGCACACGCAATGGCTGGCACTACGGCGCACAGTTTGGCTGGTCGTACCTGATCACCCTGGCGCTGGCGGCCAGCGGCGACCTGTCCGACCTGGTCTATTTCAACTACGGCCAGTTGCAGTCGATCCAGTTGCTCAAGGCGAAGCTGGCCGAGGTGCATGACCCGGACGGCATGGGGACGCGGGTATTTTTCGAGTTCTGCGGTGCCGCCGCAGGTCTTTACGTCGGTTGGCTGCTGTTTGGCGTTCTAGGGCGACGTTGGTTCGCCAGTCTGCGAAAATAGCGGCTGTTCGCATCGGCAGGTCAGGTGCGGCACCCTTTCCCCGGAAGTCCCCGTCCCATGTCCAGCCCTGAAACCGAAACGGTCGGCAAGGCGCAGCTGACGCTGCGCATCGTGCAGGTCGTTTGCTTTACCTTTTTCGCTTACCTGGTGATCGGCCTGCAGCTTGCCGTGTTGCCGCCGTTTGTTCACAACGACCTGGGCTACGGTGCGGTGCTCGCCGGCCTGGTGATCAGCACGCAATATGTAGCCACCTTGCTCACCCGCGGTTTTGCCGGGCGAACCACGGATGTCGCCGGCCCCAAGCAAGCGGCCTTGATCGGCATGACGGCCTGCGGCGTCAGCGGACTGCTGATGATTTTCGCCGCACTGGCGCATGCCACGCCGGGGCTCTCGTTCGGCCTGATGCTGGTCGCCCGCCTGGCCCTGGGATTCGGCGAAAGCTGTGTCGGCACCGGTTGCATCATGTGGGGTATCGGCCGTGTCGGTGCGGCGCATACGGCCAAGGTGATTTCCTGGAACGGCATCGCGACCTACGGTGCGCTCGCCGTGGGTGCGCCGCTGGGTGTGCTGCTCACCGACCGGTTCGGCTTCATCGCGATCGGCATCAGCGGCATGTTGCTGATGATCGGCGGCCTGCTCGCGGCCTGGCACCGTCCCGGCGTGCGCGCCGAAGCGGGTGAACGTTTGCCGATGCGTCATGTGTTCGGTCGTGTCATGCCGTACGGCATGGGCCTGGCGCTGGGCGGGATAGGGTTTGGTGTCATTTCCACCTTCATCACGCTGTACTACGCCAGTGTGCACTGGAGCGGTGCGGCATTGGCGCTGAGCGTGTTCGGCATCTGCTTCGTCAGTGTGCGCCTGGTCATGGGCAGTGCGATTTCGCGCTTTGGCGGTTATCGCGTGGCGATGACATCGCTGGTGATCGAATGCCTGGGTTTGATCGTGTTGGCGCTGGCGGGCAGCTCGGCCATAGCGATGCTCGGCGCGGCACTGACCGGCATCGGCTTCTCGCTGATTTTTCCTGCGTTGGGCGTGGAGGCGGTCAGTCGCGTCAGCATGAACAACCGGGGCGCCGCGCTGTCGGCCTATTCGGTGTTTATCGACGTGGCCTTGGGCATTACCGGGCCGCTTGGCGGCTGGATCGTTTCCGGCGGCCGCTACGGCCCGATGTTTGCGATTGCCGCCGGCTTGTCGCTGGCGGCGATGTTGCTGACCGGGGTGCTGTATATGCGCTACGGCAAACCGGTCCGCGCCTGAGACGTCCATACGCTGTGTGTGTCGCCCTCACGTGCGCGTCGCGATGAGGCGCTCGCGAAGGCGAAGAATGCGACGGCCAATACGACGCCGACCAGATCGACACCGAGCACGGCCACCGTTTGCGGTGTCCATGGCTGCATCCATGCGCCGGCATTGCGCAACAGATCGGCCAGCGACACAGCCAGCGTAAGCATGCCGGTAGCGATCAGCAGCTCGACGGTCGCGCGTGCCACCGGGCGCACGCAGGCGTACGCGCAGGCGGCGAGGAACAACCCGTAACACGCCGCGCGCTGCGGCCATTGCGCTTCGATATCCAGGGACGAGGCGATCATCGTTGCCGCGAAGGTACCCGAGATCGCCAGGCACGAACCGATACAGACGCCAACGGTGGCGCGCGCCATGGCGCGGGTCTTGAAGGGTTGATCCTGATGGCGCCGCTTGCGTCGCGACTCGATCCACAACAGGTTGCCCGAATAGAACAGGAAGGCGCCGGCCAGGCCGAGCAGGAAATACAACCATTGCACCGGTCGGCCACCGAAATTGCCGAAGTGCAAGGTGTACATGGCCGAGTAGACGACGCTGTTGCCATCGCGGTTGCCGCCGACGCTGGTCATCAGCGGTTCGCCGGTGCCGGCGTTCAGTGCGATATAGCCGTAGGTATCGAGTGCGTGCTCGGATAGACCGCGCACCATGGCTACCGCGTTGCGATCGCCGTAGTGCGTGAAATGCACATAATCGGGTTCGAAGTTCGCCGCGCCGCGTGTCTTTGCGATGGCCTGCGCACGAGCGACAAGTTCGTCATACGACAGCATCGTTGCAGCGACACCGCTCGCTTGCACGACCGGCTCAGTACGCGTCGCTTCGGCAAACGCATCGAACAGCTTGCCGTTGAAAGCGGTGACGTTGAGCGCGAGCATCGTCACGGTGAACAGGCAGAACACCGCGCCGGTTATCGCGAAAATGATATGGAAGGGCAGGCTGAGCACGCCGATGGCATTGTGCGCATCCTGCCAGAGCCGCTTGATGTTCTTGCCCACGCGCAGCGCAAACAGGTCCTTGACCAGCTGTGGCAGATGCAGGATCACGCCCGAGACCAGCGCCAATCCATACAACACGCTGACGATGCCCATGAAATACAGCCCGACTACCGGAAAGCCCAGCGAGTCGTGCAGTGCGTAGACGAAGTCGGCCAGGTCGTTGGGGTTACCTTCCAGGCGGGGTTGCACCAGTTCGCCGGCAGTAGCGAAACGCGATTGACCATCGCTGACCCAGAACGCGTAAGGTGCCTGCCCTTGTGTCGGCGGCAGTACGATGCCGAAATCGGCACGTGCTTCGGGATGCTGCGCCACCAGTTTGTCGATCAAGCCACCCACGGGTACGGCCGCATCCGGTGTGCTGCGCCACGGCGGTGTCTGCCAGGCGGCGATATCGTCATGAAAAACGGTGAGTGCACCGGCATAGAACGCAATGAACAAGGCAAAGCCCGCCATCAGGCCGGTCCAGGTGTGGACGACCTGGAAGGTTCTCAGCGTGGATGCTTTCATCGCCTCACGCTCCGCCCAGATGACGGGTCAGCCACAACGCGGCGAAGGCGGCGAGATTGGCAGTGCCAAAGCTCAACCACGCGCGCGCGCCGCTGCGAAAGAAATAGGCGACCGTCATGCACGCGATCCACAGTGGAAAGAACAGCAGCAGCAGTGCGATCAGCGCGCTCTGGCCGCCGGGCAGGGCGTACAGCAATGCGATCAAGGCCGCCGACAAAGGGAAGCCGAGCAGGACGCCGGCGAGGCAGCGGGCGATCATGCCGACGCCTTGCAAACGGTGCGCCGCCACCACGAAAGATAGGGCAGCAGTACCCAGACCAGCATCAGCGTGCTTAGCGTGGCGGTGATGCCGACACCGGTACCCTCGGCGACGATCCATGCCGCCAGGCTCATGCCGACCAGTAGCCAACCTGCCCAGCGCGCGATGGGCGGCCATGGCTGGGCTCGCCATTGCTGCTGTGGGCTGGCGAGATAAATGCTGGTGCCGCCGGCAAGGCAAAGCAGAAGCGCGCAGGCTGTGATCACTAGGGCGAGCCGTCTAGTTACAAATGAGATTTATTATCATTTGTAACGATCGTAGGGTCAAACCTGGGCTGTAGTGGCGCGGTCACTTAAAGCCCCCCTCACCCCAGCCCTCTCCCCCGGCAAAGCCAGGGGAGAGGGAGCTAACTGAGGCAAGCCTTCAATCTTGCGCGCTTTTGCTCCCTCTCCCCTGGCTTTGCCGGGGGAGAGGGTTGGGGTGAGGGGGCTGGGTGCTCGCGCGATCTTACCTACAGCGCAACTTCGCACTTGGCAGGCGGCGCGAAGCGAGCACGGTCATACAGCCACCCATTCAAAGCTGCGGATCGTCAACCCGATGGCTGAACATCCACGGCCACAGCTCCGGCAAGGCATAGGCCGGGATCCAGGAGCCGTGGTTCACGCCAGGAAATTCGGTAAAGCGAACATCCGCGCCGCGCTTCTTCAGTGCGGCATACATGCGCCGAGAGCCCTCCGGTGGGACGACATTGTCAGCGCTGCCATGGAAAATCCACACCGGCAGCCCCACGCGGTCGGCCGCCCAGCCATAGGGGTCGCGCTGCACCGGCAAACCTTCGACCAGCAGGCCGGGTTCGTCGCTCGCTGGCGCGATGTCGCCGCAGATGATCGCCGCCGCGGCGAAGATGCCCGGATGATGGATGGCGATCTCCCATGAGCCGTAACCGCCCATCGACAGGCCGGTCAGGTACAGGCGATGCGTATCGCCGTGAAACTCGCGCACGCTGTCGCGCAGCGCCTGCATGGCCATGCGTTCGCTGTCGCCGGTCCAGTACGTATCGTCGGGTGCTTGCGGAATCACCACGACCGCGGGGAAATCGGCGCCATGCTCATGTAGCCACGGTGGCAGCCCCTGGGTCATCTGCTTCTGGTTGTCGTTGCCGCGTTCGCCGCTGCCATGCAGAAACAGCACCACGGGCCATGATTGTTTGGCCGTCCACCCCGTAGGCACGAAGACCTGGTAACGGTAATGGTGGCCAGCGACGGTGACGTCGCGCGCGACGAAATGCGACGCCTCGGCGTGCGCGGTGATGGAAGTCGTCATCATCAGCAAGGCCAGCAGAATGAAACGTATGGTCATGGGATGCCTTCTAAAGAACAGGGTCGAAGAGTCGTGCCACGTGCATGATCAGGCGCCGCAGATACGGTGCCTTGGTGTAGTCGTCGGCGCTTACCTCACGTGACTGCGCAAAATCGGCAAGGAGCATCGTTTCGACCTCGGCGGCGAAGTGGCGATCGATATTCAACGAACTGATTTCGAAGTTGAGCCGGAATGAGCGATTGTCCAGGTTCATGCTGCCGATCGATGCAGTGTCGTCATCGACCAGCATCACCTTCTCGTGAATAAAGCCGGGCTGGTAACGGAACACGCGTACGCCGGCCAGGACGGCGTCATGCGCGTACAGGCCCGAAGCCTGAAATACGGCGTAATGATCGGGGCGTGATGGGATCAGTACGCGCACGTCGACACCGCGAGCGACCGCCAGACGTAGCGCGGACATCACGGCCTGATCAGGCACGAAGTAAGGCGTGGTCACCCACACGCGCTGAGTCGCCGCATGAATCGCGCTGACAAAGTAGAGCGAACAGCTTTCCTGTGCATCGGCCGGGCCGGTCGCGGCGATCAGGGTGAGTGCGGGCCCTTCGATCTGCTGGGATGCCGCCATGGGCGGTAACTCACCGGTCACCCAGTACCAGTCTTCGGCAAAGCTGCGCTGCAGCTCGGCCACGGCGGGACCCTCGATCTGCACGTGCGTGTCACGCCAAGGCGCCAGTGGCGGTTTCAGTCCCATGTATTCGTCGCCGACATTGAGTCCGCCGGTGAAGCCGATATGGCCGTCCACCACGACCACCTTGCGGTGATTGCGAAAATTGAGTTGGAAACGATTGCTTTTCTTGCGTGTCGTAAACTCGTGGATCGTGACGCCGCCCGCGCATAACGTCTGCACATAGCGCTTGGGCAATGCATGACTGCCGATGCCGTCGAACAACACGCAAACCTCCACGCCGGCCGCTGCGCGCTCGAGCAGCAATGCCTGCATGCGCCGCCCCAGTTCGTCATCGTGAAAAATGAAGAACTGCACCAGGACATAGTGCTGCGCCTTGCCGATCGCGGCAAAGATGGCTTCGAACGTGGCCTCGCCGTCGATCAGCAGGCGCAGGCGTTGGCCGGCATAGAAACGCGTATCGAGCAGGTTGGCGATCGACTGGTAACGCATCGCCTCGGAGGCATCCGAGGCGTCGGCGGCCATCAACAGGGCAGTGGCTTCACGCGACTGCAGGCGACTGGCGCGATGTCGGTTGATGTAGCCACGAAACCGGCTGCGGCCGAGGTAGAGATACGGAATCAGGGTGATATAGGGCAGCAGGATCAACCCCAGCGACCAGGCGAACGCACCCTGCGCGGTGCGCGTATTCATGACCGCATTGACTGCCGCGACGATGCCCGCGAGGTGGAACAGCAGGACGATCAGGCCGATCGCGGTACTAAGCATGAGGGATCTTTCCTTCCATCGTTTCCAGGACGGCGCTCTCGTGGCGCTCCATCTCGGTCTGAAGATAGTCGACAAACAGCCGGATCCGCGTGGGCAGAAATCGACGGCTGGGGTATATCGCATAGATCGGCGCGTCGATCATGGCGATATCGGTCAGCAAGGGCAGCAGCCGGCCGGCGCGAATGTCTTCGGCGATATCCCAGATCGACTTGATCGTGATGCCGTGCCCGGCAACGGCCAGTTCGCGCATCAGATCGCCGCTGTCGCAGGTGATCGCCGCCTCCACGCGCACCGCGCGCGGGCCATCGGCGGTCTGCAGGGTCCAGGGCAGAATGCCGCGGCCGGGACGATGCAGCATCAGGCAGGCGTGGTGTTGCAGGTCGTCGAGCGCGCGAGGTCGGCCGCGTCGATCCAGGTAGGCCGGCGACGCGCACAACACTCTTACGTTGCGTGCGATGCGGCGGGAGATCAGGCGCGAATCGGTCATGTTGCCGCTGCGCACGGCGACATCGATGCCGTGTTCGAGCACGTCGAGAGTGGCGTCGGAAATACTCAGCCGCAGGCGCAGATCCGGCTGTTCGGCGGCGAAGCGGGCGGCGGTCGGTCCGATCCATTGTCGCCCCAGATCCAGCGGTGCCGACACGTGCAGGCTGCCGCGAGCCTCCATAAGACCGGCGCCCACGGCGGCATTGGCCTCGTCGATGTCGCCCAGGATGTTGAGGCAGCGCTCGTAGTAGACGCTGCCTTCGGCGGTCAGGGCGAGGCGTCGCGAGCTGCGCTGCAGGAGCCGTACGCCGAGCACATTTTCCAGTCGCGTCAGTCGCTTGCTGGCGACGGCGGGTGACAGTCCAAGCTCGCGACCGGCGGCCGACAGGCTGCCATCGGTGACCGCCCGGGCGAACAGACGCATGTCTTCGAGATCGATCATCTTCAACCTGGTGGAAAAGATGCTTGCCTAGTTTGGTCAATTCACAGCCAAGGCGGCAAGCTTCATAGTGTACGGGTCCGATCCTTTCCCCCTTCGTCCTTAGCTTGGAGCCTCCCATGAAAGCCGTGGCCTACCGTACTTCGCTGCCCAGCAGCGACCCCAACAGCCTGATCGACGTCGAGCTGCCCGAGCCCAAGCCGGAGGCCCGCGACCTGCTGGTGCGGGTCGAAGCGATCTCGGTCAATCCGGTCGATACCAAGATTCGCCAGCGCGTCGATCCGCAGGGCGCCGACAAGGTATTGGGCTGGGATGTGGCCGGCACCGTGGTGGCGGTGGGGAGCGAAGTCAGCCTGTTCAAGCCCGGCGACCAGGTGTTCTATGCCGGTGCCATCGATCGGCCCGGCGGCAATGCCCAGTTGCAGGTCGTCGACGAACGCATCGTCGGTCGCAAGCCCGGCACACTGGATTTTGCCGAGACCGCAGCTCTGCCGCTGACGGCAGTGACCGCGTGGGAGTTGCTGTTCGATCGCCTTGGCGTGCCGCGTGACGGTACCCGGCCGGCAGGGACCGTACTGATCATCGGTGCGGCCGGCGGTGTCGGCTCGATCGCGGTGCAGCTGGCACGCAAACTTACCGGAGCAACCGTCATTGGCACGGCCTCGCGCGCCGAAAGCCGCGAGTGGGTGCTGGGCCTGGGGGCGCATCATGTGGTCGATCATCGTGGCGATCTGGCATCGCAGGTCAAGGCGATTGCGCCGCAGGGCGTGGACTATGTGCTCAGCCTGACCCATACCGAGCAGCATTTCGCGGCGATCGTCGAGGTGCTCAAGCCGCAAGGCAAACTCGGCCTGATCGACGATCCTTCCTCGCCGCTGGACGTTACCAGGCTCAAGCAGAAAAGCATTTCGCTGCACTGGGAGTTCATGTACACGCGTTCGCTGTTCCATACGCCGGACATGCAGGCACAGCATCGGATCTTGAACGAGGTTGCCGATCTGGTGGACGCCGGCGCGCTGCGCAGCACCATCAGCGGAAACCTGGGCACGATCAACGCGGCGAATTTGCGCAAGGCGCATGCGCAACTGGAAAGCCACGGCACCACCGGCAAGCTAGTGTTGAGCGGTTTCTAAATCGAAAAGAGCACCGCAGGCCATGCGCTTGCGGTGCTTGCTGCCGCGTTTATGGCGCCAGGATACGTTCGGCCAGGCTACGCGCCTGCTGGCGGATTTCCGGGATGGCCGTGGTTTCCCAAAGCGTGCCGCGCAGCATGCTGCCGATCGCGAAAAAGTTGGGCCATGCGCCGTTGCCGTGGCGCAGGCGCCCATCGGGTTCGGCTTCCAAGCCCAGGCCCAGCGGATCGGCGGTCACGTGGCCGTTGGTGCTCAGCTGGCGGATCAGCGCGTGCGGTGTGCGGCGTACATCGGTATTGAGGCCAACGGTCTGGATGACCAGATCCGCCGACATGGTCGTCGCCGGACCAAGCCCGCGCGGTGTTACGTTCAAACGCAGACGTTCGCCGTCGAGCTGCACATGCTGCAAGCGCCCTTGTCGACGCTGCAGGCGGCCGTCGCGTTCAAGTGCTTTCAATGATTCGGCGGCCTTCGGCGGCATGCGATGTCTGACCCGTTCCCAGGCCCAGCGCACATGACGCAGAAACCGTGCACGTTCGGCATCGGGCAATTCCTGCCACAAGCTCGGCAGGTGCGGGCGCAGGCCATCGACAACGGTACGCCAGTCGTTGGTGCCTTCGATCGTTTCGCGTACCAGGCGCATCCATGTGCGCAAATCCGGTGCATCGCGCATCGACTCGAACAGTTCGCCGCCATCGTCCAGTGGCACGGACGGATTGAGCGTGTGTGCCTCGGGCAATTTGCCGTGCCGCGAGATGGCGGTGAAGCGCGCGTTCGGCCATTGCGCACTCAGCTCCAGCAACACGTCGGCGGCGGTCAGCCCCATGCCGACGATCACGATCTCGCGTGCCGTGGTATCGGGCTTGAGGTTGGCCATGAACCGCCACGGATCGACGATGTAGTCGCCGCTGGCAAGCACGTCGTCGCCCACGCCGATCAGCGGCTGGGGTGGCAGCGAGCCGATCGCAAGAATCGCCGCGTCGACACGCCTGCTTTCATCGCCCTGAATGACGGTGACGCCCTCGTTCTCGGGCACCAGCGCGTCGACTTCGAAGGGCGTCACCTGCACGTCGTGACCGGCCTTGGCGGCCTGTTCGAGAGTACGTTTGACTTCCGCTTCCAGGTAATCGCCATACAGCCGGCGCGGCAGAAAGTCGGTGCCGGCGATGCTGTTATCGCCGCGTTGGGCGAATTCCAGGAAGCCGCGCGGCTTGCCGGTGAACATGCTCATCGAGGCTGCGCGGACATTCAACAGATGGCGTTCGGAGGTTGTGCCGTATGCCACGCCGCGTGCCACCGTGCCCGCGCCGGTATACCAATCCAGATGCAATGGTTGCGCAGACGGGCGATCCAGCAGTTCGCTGATTACTGTGGCGGCAGCTGCGCCGCCGCCGATAATGGCGACCCGTCGAAACATGCATTTCCTTCTGATGTGCGCTGAGTGGAGAGCTTATGCTCAGGCGAGCAGCGGGCCGGCGATAACCGCGCGCTGCGGCTGAGCCAGCCAACGGTCGGCTTGCTCGGCACGCTCGTAGGTGAAGTACTCTGCCAGATTGCCGCCGTAGACGTGAAGCGTCAATGCGGTTTCATGCCGCGACAGGTTGCGGCAGCGGTGAGCGTACCGCTCGCCGCCATCGAACCAGGTGGCATCGCCAGGGCCCAGCCAGTCGCGGCCACGGCTGCGCAGGCTGTCGGTGGCCGGGTCGCGTTCGTAGGATTCCACTTCGAGCGCGCCATGCAGCGCCAGCTCCAATCCCCACAAGCCGCCATGATCGTGCACGGGGGTGTGATGATTCGGCGGCCAGGCCATCACCAATACACTGATTCCTGGTTTGTTGCGCTCGGCCAGCAGCCAGCGCGACAGCCCTTTCTGCGGCTTGCTCAGTCGCGACACGGCGGTCATCGGTAACGCGCCGTTGCGATGAATCACCGCACCGAGGTCGCGCGCCATCGCAGCAAGGTCCGGCTGCTCGCCGACACCGTACGCCAAGGCGATTTCACGCAATGCCTTGAGGGTATGTGAATGCTTGCCCATGCTTTGAAGCTCTGCCGGAATGGGCGGAGTGGAACATGGCAGTCGTTAAAGACCTGTAACCGCGGATTCCTGCGGATAAAGGTATGACTTTCGCACCATGCGGACCTTGCCGGGCCATCGTAATCTGGGTGCGTGGGTAGTTAAACCCTTGAGTTCATGACGGCATCCAAGGTGTGTACGGCTTCAATCGGCCGCATTCGCAAGGAGAGTAGTGATGATCGCGATCGGTATGCTGGTGATGGTGGTAGCGACGCTGTGGCTGGTCGTGGCGGCCATCGGTTTTGTCTTCAAGCTGGCCTTCGCCATTGTCGGCGGCGTGTTCAGCGTGATCGGCGCCTTGTTCGGCCTGGTGATCGGCGCGGTTGTGCTGCTTTGCATCGCACCGCTGATCATATTGGCGATGTTGCCGGCCCTGCTGCCGCTGTTGTTCGTGGTGGGTGCGGTATGGCTGATCGTGCACGCCACCCGTTCGACACACGCGGCGCCGACACAAAACACAACTGCGCACTGAGATTCTGTTTCTGTTAGCCGTGGAAAGGCCCGGTTCGCCCTGGTGCGGACCGGGCCTTTTCTTATGCGTGAATCGGAAAACTTACATCACAGCTGATTGAGGTTGAACGTGACCGGGACGCGTGCCCAGGCCTTCACGTGTTGCCCTTGCACCACGGCCGCCTGGAACAACCACTTGTGGAGCACTTGATCCTGTGCGCTGCGATCGAGTATCCGCTGACCGCTGCTTTTCTCGATGTCGACTTCGATTGGTTTACCGGTCTCGTCGACAAGCACGCGCAACAGCACCGTACCTTCAAGGTGACGAGCTATGCCGTCCTTGGGATAGGCGAGTGGTGCGGTGCGATAGGCAAGCGAGGTTTCCACCGGCGCCGCTACGGGAACAGGGGCGGGCGGTACCAGTGTTTGCGTTGTATCGGCGACGGGTACGGGGTTAGCGCTGTCATCCGTTATATGCGTGGATGTCGGTGGCGGTTGCTCGATCTGCTTGGTCGGCTTAGGTATGGCCTTGGGCGCTACGACCGGTTGTGGCTTGGGCATCACGACGTCCGGCGGCAACGGCGGCAGCGGTTCGGCCGTGATCCAGCGTACCTGCACTGGCGCAGGCGCATGAAAAACTTCCGCGATCTGCGGAGCCATCGGCCGTAGCACTAAAAGTAAAGCAGCAAGGTTGAGGGCGATAGCTGCGCTGAGCGCGGTAATACGAACGCTATCGGGATGCGGACGATGTGCAACGGCAACACCTGCGGACACCATAAAGCCACCTCCTGATGTAGGTAAGAGGAAAGCACGGCGCCGAACGAATAACGGCCCTGAAAGTTGCATTGGTAACGGGTCGCTGGGGAATTCGCCCGGTCGACGCCAGTCTGTACTTTCCGCGGGATCCAACGCAAGAGGGGAGACGGTGGGGTTGGCGGTATAGGTGGCTGTTTGAAACGTTGGTCGTGGAGATCATTTGAAGAGCCCCCTCACCCCGACCCTCTCCCCCGGCAAAGCCAGGGGAGAGGGGGCTGATTGAGGCAAGTCTTCAACACTGCGTGCTTTTGCTCCCTCTCCCCTGGCTCTGCCGGGGGAGAGGGTTGGGGTGAGGGGGCCGGGTGCTCGCCAAAGCGCTTCCTAATGCGCAACCAGCATCGGCAAATCGCTATGCATAAACAGATGCCGGGTCGTTCCCCCAAGCATCATCTCCGCCAGCCGGGAGCGACTCCATGCGCCCATGACAATCAGGTCCGTTCGACGTGCGTGCGCCGCTTCCAACAGCAAGGGCCCGGCCGCATGCGTCGGACCGGAATCGAATTCTTCGATGTGGGCGCGGATATCGTGGCGCTGCAGCCAGTCAGCGAGCCCCGGCGGGGGCAGGACGGGAATCGCGTCTTCCGGGAGCATGCTGCTGCCGTCGAGCACGATCACTTCGGCTGCCTGTCGCAACAATGGCGCGGCAGCGGCCAAGGCAATAGCCGATTCGCGGCTGCCGTTCCAGGCAACCAGGACACGTGCGCCGATTTCGCCGATGGTGATCGTGTCGGGGACCACCAGCACTGGCCGACCGGTGCCGAACACGCTGCGCGAGACTTTGCCGAAACCGACCGGCGCGTCGCTGCGCTGCTGGCTGCGTTCCATCACCAGCAGGTCGTAGCCGGAGGCGGCCTGGCAAACCGTCTGCACACTGTCGCCCTGGGCGACACGCCACACGCCGGATAGACCCTGGGACGAAAGCAGTGTGCCCCAGGCCTCGCCATGCAGCTCGGCTTCGGCACAGCGGCGGCGGGTTTCTTCCAGTTGTACCGGCACGGCTTCCGGAAGGCTGAAGGCGGCGGCCGGTAAATCCGCTACATAGAGTGCGTCCAGTCTGGCCTCCAGCCGTCGCGCCAGAGTCAGGGCGGCACGCGCGCCTGCGGATTCCAGGTCGAGGTGATCCATAAACAACAGCAGATCGGTGCCGGACATAGACATCTCCCATAAGCGACGCTGGAACCAGCTTAGCGCGTCGCGCGTCGGCTTCGGAGAGTTTCGCGCCCGGATAGACGGGCAAAAAAAACCCCGCACAGGGAGCGGGGCAGGAATGACCGGGCATCGGGGGGAATGGGGATGCTCGGTAAGCTTCAGTCTCCGGGTCAGGCAGGTGTACTGGCGTGCAAATTCCGTAAAAAACACGTTCATCCGATTCTTGCGACAATGAGCAGTCCGGCACGACCGGAAGTCGCAAGGAGTTACAGCAATGAAAATGCGTAAATGGATTATGGCAGCGGCACTGATCGCGGCAGGGGCAGTGGTGTTGCCCGCCCAGGCTGCGGACCTGTCCTGCAAGATGTCGTTCGAGATGAAGGGCTGGTCGGCGATCTACCAGACGGCGGATGGCTACGGCACGATCCGTTGCAACGACGGCAAGAGCATGCGCGTCAAGCTGAGCGCCAAGGGTGGCGGGTTGACCGTCGGCAAGAGCTCGATCACCAACGGTCGCGGCGATTTCACCGGCGTGCACAGCATCAATGATTTGCTCGGTAGCTACGCCAACGCCAACGCACATGCCGGGGCCGAGCGGTCGGCGGGCGCGCAGGTGTTGACCAAGGGCACCGTCTCGCTGGCGCTCAGCGGCACGGGCCACGGTTGGGATCTGGGCGTGGCGCTCGGCGCGTTCAAGATCGAGCGACGTTAAGATAGACGGCCGCCCAGGGATGGGCGGCCACTCAAGCACTCTCACGGGGAAGGTCACATGTCTGTTGCAACCAGTACCGCCGGTCCGCGCTACGCCTTCGGCGATGAGCTGGCGAGCAGCGTCATCCACGGCATCGGTATTGTGCTGAGCATTGCGGGGCTGGCGACGCTGGTGGCGTTTTCCGCGAGATATGGCGACGTCCGTGCCGTGATTGCCAGCGCGGTATTCGGGACGACGCTGATTTTGTTGTACACCGCATCCACGCTCTATCACTCGATTCCCGGTGAGGGTGCCAAGCGTGTACTGCGCACGCTCGACCATATCGCGATTTTCCTGCTGATCGCTGGCACCTATACGCCTTTCACGCTGATGGCTTTGCCGGGTGCGTGGGGTTGGAGCCTGTTCGGTACCATCTGGGCGCTGGCGTGCATGGGTAGCGCGCTGGAGCTGGGCATGCTCAAGCGCTATCGCAAATTTGCCGTGCTGCTTTATGTGGCCATGGGCTGGGTTGGCCTGATCGCTTTCAAGCCATTGATGGCTTCATTGCAGACAGGTGGTTTGGCGTTGCTGATCGGTGGCGGCGTGGCGTACACCTTGGGCGTGCCGTTCTACCTGGCGCGCAAGCTGCCTTACCACCACACGATATGGCATGTCTTCGTGCTTGCCGGCAGCGTGTTGCACTACCTCGCGGTACTGCTCTACGTGCTCCCGGACCACGCCGCCTAAGTGCATTTCCCGGGTCATAGCCGGGAAATCGTCACCACCTCCGATCCCAACGCTACCGACTCCTGGTCACCTGCGCGCAAGCTGCGCGAACCCTGCGCCTGGGCCGTGCCGGCCAGGCGGTAGCTCAGCACGATCGATCCATCGACCGCGCGATGCGTGGCCAGGGTAAACCGTGTCGCGCCGACGACGTCGCTGATCTCGCCATCGTCGGCGGTCAGCACATCGGCTTGTTCGGTCGTTCCGGTTGCGGGGTTTTTCACCACGATGCGGTAGAGCGCTTGTGCCGGCGGCTGTTTTGGATCGATGCGTACTACCTCGTCGGCCAGCTGTGCCAGGCAGTCGCTGAAGTAGATGCTTTCCACCGAGCAGATCCAGTACTGCGTCGGTGTGTCGACGTGGATGCTTGCTTCGGCGGTATGGCAGGGTTCGCGGTTACCGGGGTCACGTACCGACAGGCAGGCGGCTTGATGCGTGGTGTCCTCGACGGACGGCTGGCCGTTCGAGGCCGATGCCACAGGGATAAACATCGAGGCCAGCAAAGCGAGGGGGATGAGGCCTTTGCACATGGGAGACTCCTTGCTATCGCGTGTTCGGGGTAAACAAAAGACCCACGCGCAACTGCCAACGCGTTGAGCCAACAACCCACTGAACCCGTTTTATCGACCGCTCCCTGTGCGCCTGCTACTTCGCGCCAAAGCCTGTGTATTTTGTGCGAATTACGTCACGCGAAGCGCGCGCCAAAAAACGGGGCCGAAGCCCCGTTCTTGTATGTATGTCTTATGGCTTATTTTTTGCCCTGAATCGACGGAATGAACTGCGTGCGCACCGCCTCGGCCAGCTGCTGCGGCGGCAGCAGGCCCTGGTTGATGACGAAGTCATTGAACGCCTTGCGGTCGAACTTCGACCCGAGCACGAGCTCGGTATCCAGGCGCAGCTGCTGCAGGCGCATATAGCCGTAAAAATAGGCCGTGGCCTGGCCCGGGCTGTTGAAGGTGTAGCGATCGAGTTCCTGCCGCGCCATCGCTTCGGACAGCCCGACATCCTGGGTCAGCACGTCATGCGCTCGCTCGCGCGTGATCATGCCCAGGTTGAGCATCGGGTCGAGATAGGCGCGCGCCGCGCGCAACAGGCGAGCCTGCAAGGCGGCAAACTGGCCGGCCGGCGGCTCGTATTGCAGCATCTCCGACTCGGAATACAACGCCCAGCCTTCGACATTGACGCTGTTGAAGGCAAACAGGCTGCGCGCCAGCGATACGCCGCGTTCGACCATGGCCGCAAATTGCAGCTCATGGCCCGGACGCCCTTCGTGCGCGGTCAAGGTCCAGGCGGCAGCCTTGAAGGTGAAGTCGTCGTAGGCCTGGCTGCTGTCGCCGTTGGCGGCAGGGTTGCCCATGGTCAGCACGAACGTGCCTTGCTCGCCGTGATTGTTGATGAATGGCGGCGGGTCCATATGCGGCGCGGGCACAGCGGCGGCTTCGGCTTCCGATGCCAGGCGCATCTGCATCTTGCGTTGCGGCAGGGTCACGATGTTTTCGCGGCGGATCGTGTCTTCGATCTTGCCGATTACTTCGTGATACCACGGCTCGACATCGTTCTTGCCCAGCTGTTCTTTCTTCAGCGCCTTGAGCACGTCGCGATAGTCGGTGCTTTGAATGTGCTCGGCCTTGGCGACTTCCGGCGCCAGCGTGCGCATCCAGCTACGTAGTTCGACAAATTCGAGCTGTGCCTGCTTGATCAGTTCTTCCGGCGCAATGTCGATACCGACCTGCCGCAGGTTGTACGCGTATAACGCTTCCGGCAGGCGGAAATCGGTACGTGCGCGTGGCAACACCGTGCTGCGTACCCAGGCGTCGTAGCTTTTCATCTGCTGATCAAGTGCAGCGAGTGCGGCCTTGGCTTCGGGCGTGCCGTCGAGTTTGTATTTCTGGAACAGCTGATGGATGCCTTGGGTATAACGCGCGCTGTTGGCGAGTTTTTGCTCGACATCGCCTTTGTAGGGCCCCAGCAGATTCTTGTCCTTGATGCTCGCAGCCACCAGTGCCTTGGCCTGATCGGCGAGCGGCGTGCAGCCTGGTGCCTTGCCGACATAGCATTCCAGGCGCGCTACGGCCTTGGCGCGGCGCTCCGCTGGAACATCGTCTTTCAGCAGCGCGAACTCGCCGCCGAAAATCAGGTTGCCCACGTCCTGGTACGGCAACAGGTATTTGTGATTGAGATCGATGCCTTCGATCTGATCGCCCGCCGCCTTGATCATGATCTGCAGATCCTGGCGCACATTGGTGTCCTTCTCGCTGGCAAGCATGCCTTCGAGTTTCACCTTTGCCTCGACCAGCGCCTGGCGCGAGCGTACATCGATGTCAGGACCCAGATCGGCCGCTTTGTCGTCGTAGCCGGGCAGCCCCACCTGCGACGCAAACTCCGGGCTGAAACGCGAGATGGCCTGGAGAAGTACTTGCGCGTCGGCGTTGCTTCGTTCTACCCAGGCCTGCGAAGCGGTCTGCGCATGCGCCGTGCCGGCGCTCAATAACGTGGCCGCAATGACGGCTGCGAGTCGTTTGGACATAAGGAGCTCCCTGTAAGGTGCGAGCGAGACTACGGTGGGGGAGGGGAATCCGCCTGTGCCGTTGGAGCTAGGCGATCCACCAGGCGAAGGCAAACAGGCCCACCATCGTCACTGAAATCACCAGTTTCACGATGGTCCCGAAAATGAGGCCGAGCCAGGTGGCGATGCCGACGTGGGTCGAACGCAGCACGCTGGTGCCAGAGAGCAATTCGCCCGCCACGGCGCCGATAAAGGGCCCGAGCAACAGGCCAGGGATGCCGAAAAACACGCCGACTAGGGTACCGATCGCGGCACCCCAGATCGCCAGTTTGCTCGCTCCGACGCGTTTGGCGCCCAGCGCGGTGGCGACGAAATCCACGATAAAGCCGATGGCGCCGAGCACCGCAATGATGCCCAGCCACCATGCTCCGACATGCTGGTATCGATCCACGCCGGCGGCCAGCCACAGCCCGCCGAAAATCACCGGAATACCTGGCAACGCAGGCAGGATGGTGCCCGCCAGGCCGATCAGGACCAATACGGCGGACAATACATAGAGCGCGATATCCATATAGCTCAAGCGGGGAATTCCTTGTACTCGTTTCGTGGCGTGGTGCCGTGCGGATCGGCCACAATAGCCCTTGGCGACCCGGTGCCGAGTGTACCGGGCGTGATGCTATAGAAGTGCCTATCCGCGTGCCCAAGACAATATTACTTAAGGCTGACGAGCTCGGTCGCATCGAAATCACCGAACGCGACGGCGTCCCCATGATCCGTCGCGATGTCGCCGCCGCGCGCTGGTGGGCGCGCTGGTTCGCGCGTCGTGCTGCGGCGCGCGAGGCGCGTGCGCTGAGCAAGCTGGCAGGTATCGATGGCGTGCCCGCCTTGCTCGGTTGGGACGGCAAGGAGCTGTTGCGTGGATACATCGCCGGCTTGCCGATGCAGCAGGCGCAACCGCGTGATCGCGACTATTACCGGCGCGCGTTGCGCTTGCTGGCGGTGTTGCACCGTCGTGGCATCGTGCATAACGACCTGGCGAAAGAGCCGAACTGGCTGGTTCGCGATGATGGTCGGCCGGCGTTGGTGGATTTTCAGATTGCCTGGACGCGGGGGCGGCGTGGTGCGTTGTTTCGTTTGTTGGCGCGGGAGGATTTGCGTCATTTGCTGAAGCACAAACGTACTTATTGTCCAGAAGCGCTGAGTGCGCGGCAGCTGGCGATGCTCAATACGCCGGCGGTGCATTCGCGGGTGTGGCGGGCTACGGGGAAGCGGTTGTACAAGTTGATTGCGCGGCGGGTGTTTGGGTATTGGGATAATGAGGGGAAGGGGCGGGTGCGGGATTGATTCGCACCTCGGTATGCGTAGCGTTTCCTTTTTCGTCATTCCGGCGTAGGCCGGAAGCGCTTTACAACAGCGAAGCTGGTCACCCAGTGGCGCCAGTGTTTGGTTCTTGCCTGGATGCTTTCGCGACTTGGCCGCTTGCGTAGCGCCTCCTACTTCGTCATTCCGGCGCAGGCCGGAATCCATACCTCAGCGCATCGGCTTGCGACACGTTGTCTGACAAGCGAAAGACTGAGGGGTGGATTCCGGCCTGCGCCGGAATGACGGAGGGGTGGGAATGGGGCAGGAAGTTGAGCCTCGCGCTCTCACTCGCTGCTCACTGCTCTCCATTCGTCTCTATCCTTCAGGCGGAAACTGCGCCACCAAAAACTCAATCACGCTGCGCAGCTTTGCCGTCGGTCGCCGATCCGGTGGATACAGCAGATTCATCGGCATGGGCCGTGAACCCCAGCCAGGCAATACATTCACGAGACGGCCTGCTTCGAGGTCTTCGCCGAGCAAGACCTCCGGCTGCAAGATGATGCCCGCATGCGCCAGCGCGGCAACGCGCAAGGCTTCGCCATTGTTTGCTGCGAAGCGACCTTTGACGTTGATTTCAATCTCGCCTTTCGGCCCGACCAGCCGCCAGCGATCGCGCGGAGACCAACTGCTCAGACTGATGCAGTTGTGCGTACTCAAGTCAGCGGGCGTTTGCGGCGTGCCGTGTCGCGCGAGATACGTCGGCGTTGCGGCAAGCAACATCCGAAAAGGCTGCATCGGTCGCGCTACCAGCGTGTCGTCGGTGACATCGCCAATACGCAGCGCCAATTCGAAGCCTTCGCTGACCATGTCGTAGACGCGATTATCCAGCGACAGCTCAATGCTCACTTCGGGATGCCGTTCCAGATACTCGGTCAGCGCTGGCACCAGACGGCGGCTGCCGAAGGTAAGCGGAGCGGTCATGCGCAGTACGCCGCGTGGTGTTGCCTGGAGTTCCGATGCGCTGGCTTCGGCCAGCTCGATATCCGCCAGCACTTGCTTGCAACGCTCGTAGTAAAGACGTCCGACTTCGGTCAGTTGCTGGCGTCGTGTCGTTCGATGCAGAAGCCGGGCGCCCAGGCGCTGCTCGATGCTGCGGATATGTTTGCCTGCCATGGTTGCCGAGACACCCGCCTCGCTGGCCGCCGCCGCGAAGCTGCCGGTGTCGACCACGCGCACGAACATGGCCATGTTGGCGAGTTTGTCCATGATTCGAAACCTGATGGTTCGTAATACAGCAATCCTAGCGCTGTTTATCAACTAGCGAAATGGCGGGACACTGGGCTATTCCAGACACTCGAAGGAACCGACCATGCGTATTCTGATCATTGGCGCGACCGGCACGTTGGGCCGTGCCGTCACCGCGCTTTTCGCCGACCACCATGAAGTGCTGCGCGCCGGGCGCAGTTCCGGCGAGCTGAAGGTGGATGCGAAAGACCCGGCCAGCGTCCAGGCCATGTTCGAGCAAGCCGGCCCGCTGGATGCAGTGGTGATGACGGCCGGTGGCGTGCATGTCGGCCCGTTGGGCGAGATGACGCCGACACAGGTCCAACTCGGCCTCGGCGACAAGCTGATGGGACAGGTCAACGTGGTACTGGCCGGCCAGCGTTATCTGCGCGATGGCGGTTCGTTCACGCTGACCAGCGGCATCGTCGCGCAGCAGCCGATCAGGCAGGGCGTGGCGATGATGACTACCAATCGCGCGATCGAGGGTTTCGTGCAATCGGCCGCCTTCGAGCTGCCGCGCGGCCAGCGCATCAACGTGGTCAGCCCGAGCGTATTGACCGAGTCATGGGAAGGTTACGGCCCCTATTTCGCCGGCTTCGAACCGGTGCCAGCCGCGCGTGCGGCGTTGGCTTATCAGCGCAGCGTCGAAGGTGTGGAGAACGGCCAGATCTATCGCGTCTGGTAAGGGCGTGAAGTCGGCCACTGCGTGGCCTGTAAAGAGGAAAGAGTAAAGGGGAGAAAGCAAACGCTGCGAGTTGGCAGTGCGATGCTTTTCCCCTTTACCCTTTACAGCGCCAAAGGCGCGACTTTCCAGGCCACGCAGTGGCCGACTTCACTCACCGAGAGTCACTTCTCGACGAAAGCGCGCTCGATCACGTAGTCGCCCGGTTCGCGCGTGCGCGGCGAGGCCTGGAAGCCGCGGCCATCGAGCAATGCGCAGATGTCGTCCAGCATGGCCGGGCTACCGCACAGCATGACGCGGTCGGTGTCGGGATTGAGCGACGGCAGACCGGTGACGGTGCTCATGACGCCATCGGCGATCGCATCGGTGATGCGTCCGCGATTGCGGAATGCTTCGCGCGTGACCGTGGGGTAATAGGTCAGCTTTTCACGGACCAGTTCGCCCAGGTAATCATGCTGCGGTAGTTCGCGCTCGAGATAATCGGCATAGGCGAGGTCGTCGATATGGCGCACGCCGTGCGCCAGCACGATCTTGTCGAAACGCTCGTAGGTTTCCGGGTCGCGGATGATGCTCAGGAATGGCGCCAGTCCGGTACCCGTGCCAAGCAGGTACAGATGCTTGCCCGGCTTGAGATCGTTGAGCACCAGGGTGCCGGTCGGCTTGCGGCTGACAATGACGGGGTCGCCCGGTTTCAGATGTTGTAGACGCGAGGTCAGCGGGCCGTTGGGCACCTTGATGCTGAAGAACTCCAGATGCTCTTCGTAATGGGCGCTCGCGATCGAATAGGCCCGCATTAGCGGACGCCCTTCGACCTCCAGGCCGATCATCACGAAATGACCGCTGTCGAAGCGAAAACCCGGGTCGCGCGTCGTGCGGAAGCTGAAAAGACTGTCGTTCCAATGGTGCACGTCGATTACGTGCTCCGTCGCCAATGCCACCATGCCGGTTACCGTTACCAAAGACTGTTAGAGGGAAAGTGCTGCACGACGGCGCTACCGGTAAATCCGGTGTCTGGGCTCGTGTGGGGTTGCAGCAGGACGCCGCGGCCTGACGAGCGCTGCCAGGAGTGCAGCGACAAGGCCACATTATGCCATCAAAGGCGGGGCGGTGACCTTGGGGCATCTCCCGGTTTGTAACCAGGACAAAACAACCGGTTGTTTTTCATATTGCACTGCACAAAATAGTGCCCGATTGCGCTAAAATAGTCGCACTGCCTGACAGGATGCCGGGCCGATCTTCCCCTTACGTTCCATCCGGCCCACGGCGCCGGCTTTCGGCGATCCCGCATGTCCAAGTCAACGATGTACCTACCGCTCCTGGCGCTGGCGATTGCCGCCTTCGGCATTGGCACGACCGAGTTCGTGATCATGGGACTGTTGCCCGAGGTGGCGAAGGATCTGGGCGTGACCGCGCCCGCCGCCGGCATGCTGGTTTCGGGTTATGCGTTGGGTGTGGCCGGCGGCGCGCCGATCCTGGCGATGGTGACCTCGCGCTGGCCGCGTCGCCGCGCGCTGCTCAGCCTGATCGGCCTGTTTATTCTCGGCAACGCGTTGTGCGCGATGGCGCCGGGTTACTGGTCGCTGATGGGCGCGCGTGTCGTCACCGCGTTCTGCCATGCCGCCTTCTTCGGTATTGGCGCCGTAGTTGCGGCGGATCTGGTGCCGCGCGACAAGCGTGCACAGGCTGTTGCGCTGATGTTTACCGGCCTGACTCTGGCCAACGTACTTGGCGTGCCGTTCGGTACCGCGCTGGGCCAATGGGCTGGTTGGCGCGCCACGTTCTGGGCGGTAACCGTAATCGGCATGGCGGCGCTGGTCGCCTTGCAGGTCTGGTTGCCGCGGCATTTGCCGCGTCCGGCGCCGGGCAACCTGTTGCGCGAATTCCGTTCCTTGCTCGGCCCGCAGGTGCAACTGGCGCTGCTGATCAGCACTCTGGCATCGGTCGGGATGTTCAGCGTGTTTACCTATATCGCCTACATCTTGCGCGACGTCAGCGGTTTCTCTGCCTCGGCCGAGAGCTGGGTGTTGCTGCTGTTCGGCGCCGGCATCACCGTAGGCGGCCTGGTCGGCGGCAAGCTAGCCGACTGGCGCCTGATGCCGGTGCTGGCGGGTTTGTTCGTCGCCATCGCGTTGGTGCTGGTCACGTTCGCCTATACCAGCCACTACCAGATTCCCACACTGATCACCTTGTTCGTATGGGGTGTGGTGTCGTTCGCGGTCGTGCCGGCTTCGCAGGTGCGCGTGCTCGACCAGGCGCGCGAGGCGAGCAATATCGCCTCGACCTTGAATCAGGGTGCGTTCAATCTGGGCAATGCCACCGGCGCCTGGCTGGGTGCCTTAGTGATCGGAGCGGGTCTGCCGCTGACCTACCTGCCCTGGGTGGGTGCATCGGTGGCGGTGCTTGGCCTCGGCGTGGTGCTGTTGTCGGCATCGCTCGACCGTCGCGACGCCGCTGTCGCAGTGCCGTGCGATGCCAATGGTCCGGCGGCTTGAGGCCATCGGAACTAAGCCAACGCGACGATCTGAAATAATAACAAACGGGGATTTTCGGCATCCGCCGGGTAGGAACCCTAAGGGTTTCTATCGCTGACATGCGACATAAGTTTATGTCGCATCTTCATATTTCGGTGCGCGGGGCACCCGTTAACCTGGGTCGCGATGGGGAGCGGGAACCGGTACGTCATCACAAATCCGGGCGAAACATGACGGCTCTTGTGGATCGCTGTCACGTAACTGTCATTATCCGCCACCAGTATTTGGGAAGGGCTCGTTAATCCCGGGGAATACAAGGGGTTGAGCGTAATTTCTTGCGCCTTTCAGGCTTTTTTTTAATTTAAGGGAAAACAATCATGCGTAAGTCGGCGATCACGGCGGCATTGCTGCTGGCATTTGGTGCAATGGGCGCGGCCCATGCCACCGATGACGGCGGTGTCGACGATATCTTTGTGCGCGGCCATGTCGATGGCGAACTGCGTGCGTACAATTTTGACCGTCTGTACGACAGCAAGACCACCCCCGATGCGCATGCGTTCTCGGGTGCGGCGCTGATCAATGCCCAGACCGGTTCGTTCTGGGGCGGCTTCGGTTTCGGCACCTCGTTCGTGACGGCCAATTCGTTCGGTACGCATTCGGACGCGGTGTCGCGCATCGATACCACGCTGGCCGGTCCGAACAATTCGATCGGCGCGTTCAGCCAGCTGTACGCGCAGTTCAAGAACCAGTACATCGGCGTGCGCGGCGGCTACCAGTACCTGGATACGCCGTGGATGGGCAAGAACGACTCGCGCGTGATTCCCTCCTCGTACAACGCGCTGTCGTTCGACGTGACGCCGATCAAGGGCTGGGACATCTACGCCATCCGCGCCTTTACCTGGAAGAGCCGCACGTCGACGGACATGTTCCACGACAACCTGTACTACCCGTCGACCTATGACGGCGACTCGAGCTATGGCAATAACGGCTCGCTGCCGGCGAGCGCCCGCCGTTCGAACGGTACATCCGCCTTCGGTACCACCTATGTCAACGGCGGCCTGAAGGCCCAGGCGTGGTACTACAACTTCCTCGGCTTCGCGAAGATGACCTACCTCGACGGTGGTTACACGTTGAAGACCGATTCGCCGTTCAACCCCTTCCTGCAGGTGCAGTACCTGCACGAGACCAGTGGTAGCGACAACATCCTGGTCGAGACCCAGACCAAGTTGCTCGGCTTGGCCGGCAACCGTGTGGACGCGCAGCTGTGGGGCGCGGACATCGGTACCAGCATCTACGACGGCAAGATCGATTTCTCGTATAACAAGCTCGACAATGAGAAGGGTGCGGTCGGTGGCGGCGCGTTGATTTCGCCCTACACCGCCAACTACGCGACCGACCCGCTTTACACCACTTCGATGATTCGCGGTCTGGTGGAAGAAGGCCCGGGCCACGCCTGGAAGGCGCGTGCGCAGTACAACTTCTTCGACAAGAAGCTGCAGCTGGTGGCAGCCTATGCCAAGTATGTCACCGACCTGCGCGGTGACAGCCACGACGTCTACTTCGACATCATCTACAACCTCGACCAGTGGGTTAAGGGCCTCACCGTTCGCAATCGCTGGGAGCGTTCGACGGGTGGCATCAACAACTTGAATCCGAGCAACCAGCCGTTCGTGTACAACCGTGTGATGATTACCTACAAGTTCTGATCGATCCGTTCCGATCGACAGCGGCTTGTACCAAAACGCCCCGGAGTCATCCGGGGCGTTTTTTTTCACCCGTCGGATGCGGCATGATGGATGGCAGGGCAACCTGGGGGTAGGTTGTCTTCAGCGTGGTGTGCATGGGGAGTGCAAAAACGCATGAGTGTTCGCACGGATCAGCCGGTCGAGGATCGGCACGTGGCACAGAGGCATCTGGACCGCATGGTGATGTTGTCCGATGGCATTTTTGCCATCGCGATCACCTTGTCCGCGATCGAGCTGAAACCGGAGGCAGTGCCGGGCAAGACGTTATGGCAGGTCTGGTCCACGCCGCTGTTCGTCTATTTCATCAGCTTCTTCATCATCGGCCAGCTGTGGCTGATGCATCGTCGCATCGTGGCGCATCTGCGCGACGTCGACGGCGTCGGTGCGGCGATCAACCTGCTGTTGCTCAGCCTGGTGGCGTTGATGCCGGTGATCATCCGCTTTGCGTTGAGCGCGGAAGATTCCAACCAGGCGACCCAGGTTTACGGCGCCGGCCTGGCGGTGACCTATGCCTGCATGGCCGTGCTATGGGGCTATCTCGCGTTTGTTGCCAAGCTGGCACCGGATGTCCGTAAGGGCCTGGCACTGTCATGGCTGTACGAATCGCTGTTTGTCGTGTTCGCCTTTGTCGCGATCGTGTTCTATACCAGCCATCAGATGATCGGCCTGGCGATCGCCAGCGTGGTTGCACTGGCCTGCCGCTGGTACAGCTCGCGCGTGGCGCGCGAAGAAGCGCCGTCCGCATGATGCGGACGGCGTGGTGACTCAGTTCGAGAAATCGAGGTTGACCGGCGCTTCCGGCAAGCTGGCCGGCAAGGCGCCCCCGGTGACTGCGACATTCTTGTCGACCGGTTCCAGCTTGAAGTCGTCGGCCAGAAGCTCGCCCTTGCCGCTGAGCAAAAAGCCGAAGGCGATGTCGACGGCGTCGCCGGGAATATCCAGCACGATGTCGTAGCGCTTCCAGTCGTTGTCGCCATGCAGCGAGCGGTCATCCATATTGTCGAAGCCGACGACTTTCTTGTCCGAGCCATCGATGCGCATCCACATGCCGGCCTTGTTTGCACCGGTGGTTTTCAACCAGCCGGAAAGGCGCAGTCGTTGGCCATGGTAAGTGTGCGCATCGACCGTCTGCATCATGGTGCCGAAACCGCTGGAGTCGCGCTTTGCACGGATAAAGCCATTCTTGTCGCCAGCATGACGGCTACCCGCCTGGCTACCCATGTCGTAATCCGCGGGTGCCGAGCCGGTCTTGAACCATCCTTGCGGCATGGCGGCGTAGGCGCTTGTGGTCATCGAACCGAACAGCAGGGCGATCGCGACGATTTTTCCGATGTGGCGTTTCATGATGACTCCGTAGCTTCAGGGTGATGTGTATGGAGGGTGGAGAAGATAGGCGGCAACATCCGATGTCGGCGGATTGACGTCCATGCCGAGTAGATAAGCGCGTGAGCTTCCTTCCAGATAACCGGGTGGATGGGTTCCGGTATGACGGGGCGATGTGGCGTGCTGCGTTGCGAACGGTTGCGCCATACCCAGCCAGATCATCACGCTGGCCGCGGCCGCAACGAGCCAGGGCAGTTGTCGCATCGCGCGTTGCTGGCGGTTGCTGTTCAGGGCGATGCGCAAGATGCGCGCGTCGACCATGGCTTCGGGTGCCTCGCTGGCATGGCGCCGATAAAGCGCAATGGCTTCGTCCAGCGACGTATCGTCGGTGTCCTGATTCATCGCCATGGCAGCATGACTTCGCGTAAACGCTTCTGTGCATAGCGCAGCCGGCTTTTCACCGTTTCGCGATTGGCGCCGGTAGCGAGCGCGATATCGTCCAGGCTCAGCTCGCCCTCGGCCTTCATCAAAAAGGCCTCGCGTTGCGGCAACGGAAGTTTGCCGATGGCATCGAGCAACGCCTCACCCAGCGACTGGCTTTGCCATTCGCGCTCCGGTGTGGCTATGGCGTCGTTGGCCGACAGCGGGAGTGCATCATCGAGATCGTCCGTGGCGTTCAATCCATCGGGCGCATGCCGACTCAACGCACGCCAGCGATCGGCGGCGCGACGGTGCGCAATCGAAAAAAGCCAGGTAGCAAACGATGCGGAACTGTCGTAGCTGTCGCGACTGCGGATGACCGCGATCCAGACTTCCTGAAACACTTCTTCGGCTTCGCTTTCGCGCGTAGACAGACGCAAGACATAGCGATGCAGCTTTTCCCGATAGCGCTGATAAAGCAGGCGAAAAGCCTGGTCGTCGCCTCGCCGGTAGCGTTGCATGCAGGCCTCGTCACTCAGCGCGATGGCGGCGGCTTGCTCTTTATCGCCCAGGGCCTCGTTCAACCATCGCAACGGAAGGCCTTCCATGGCGAACCCCTGAGGCGGTGCCCATAAATAGGTGGCTGTCCCCGACATGCTTCCCTTTCCTGAAATCCGATACTCCATATTCGCTGGAAATCTGGAAAAGGGGTTACTCGCCAAAATCGGAAAGGCCGAGAGTTAGCGTGAGCTCGATGAGGCTCTAGCCCCCCTTAGTCGTCATCCCGGCGCAGGCCGGGATCCAGTGGCTTCGGTTTCCGGCTTTCGCGATAGAGCGGATGCTCGTTGGCTCTCGCGATAACCGATCACACAGTCACTGGATCCCGGCCTGCGCCGGGATGACGATAGGAGAGGTTGATGTTACTCAAGCGGGGCTGCCTAAGTAATGGACTCCAAGGAAGTCCGAAACGGCCGCCACAACCCATCGGCCCCTTCGATATTGATAACGACAGACCGATTCTCGATCCGCTGGATACGCTCGGCCTCATCCGCAACGAACTGAATCGCATCCCGCCGGGTCGCAAAGGACCGCCGGCGTTCTCCTCCGATCGCTATGGTCCAGTGGGCGCCACGGTCGGGCGCAAAGGGGATATCGATAATCAGCATGGCGGTGTCCTGTCGCGCAAGAGATTGCGGCCACGACCGCGTACAAAGCGTCGCGGTCGAATAACCATGCTGTTCACATCGGTATCAAAACGGACTCGGGGCAGCCCGATTATGAGCGTAGGCCTGCATCCCGGCGCCGGCGCCAAAAAAACGTCGCGAGCCAAGTTTGCCGTCGTATGCAAATGCGCTCTATGCCACGATATTTCTCCTCAATTTCACGCGCGCCGGGCCGATACATCCAGTAACGGAACGGGGCGGACCCATGTTTGTCATTATTGGATCGATCGTTGTGCTGGTCAGCGTGATCGGCGGCTTTGTGCTGTCCCACGGCAGCCTGCTTGCGCTATGGCAACCCTATGAGGTGCTCATCATCATCGGTGGCGCGCTGGGGGCCTTTGTGGTTGCCAATCCGCCATCGGTGCTGAAAGCGAGCTTTGCCGGCGTGTTGGGCCTGTTCAAGGGTCCCACTTACGGCAAGCAGGATTATGTCGACCTGCTTTCGCTGCTCTATGACTTGTTCAGCGTGATGCGCAAGGAAGGCCTGCTGGCGCTGGAGGAGCATATCGAAGACCCGGCCTCCAGTCCCGTCTTCTCGGCCTATCCGCGGCTGATTCGCGAGCATCACCTGATCGACTTTCTCACCGACTGCCTGCGTTTGATCGTCGGCGGCAATATGAATGCGCACGAGCTCGAAGCCCTGCTCGACGTCGAAATTGAAACGCACCATGCCGAAGCAGAGGCGCCGAGTCTTGCCGTCGCCAAGGTCGCCGATGCCATGCCTGGCTTCGGCATCGTGGCGGCCGTGCTCGGTATCGTTACCACCATGTCGCAGCTGGGTGGCGATACCTCGCGCATCGGCGAACACATTGCCGGCGCCCTGGTCGGTACCTTCCTGGGCATCCTGCTCAGCTACGGGTTCATCGGTCCGCTCGCTGCCGCCATGGAGGCGCGCGTGCAGGAAGACGGCCGTGCGTTCGAATGCGTCAAGGTGGCGCTGATGGCCAGCCTGCGCGGCTACAACCCGATGATCGCGGTGGAGTTCGGTCGCAAGTCGCTTTCGTCCAGGACGCGGCCCACGTTCCAGAATCTGGAAGGTCATTTAAAGGCTGCACGTTAATGAACGACGATCAGCCGATCATTATCGTCAGGCGACGGAAAAAGCCGAAACACGCCCATCATGGCGGTGCATGGAAAGTCGCCTACGCCGACTTCGTCACCGCCATGATGGCGTTCTTTCTGGTCATGTGGATTCTCGGCGTGGGTTCGCGCGAACAAAAAGCCGCTATCGCCGATTACTTCAAGAACCCCTCGATGACGGCAGGCTCTTCCATGCGTGCCGTTCCCGGCGTGATGGGGCCGGGTGGTCCCAGCGTCAGCATGATCAAACTCGGTGGCTCGATGGATCTGCCCAAGGGCGAGGGCAAGGACGTTCGTCAGGCCACGCCCGGCAAGTCGCCCACGGTCGATGACATCAAGCTCGCGCAGGAACGCGACAAGGCGCGCCTGGACGAGTTGCGCAAGGATCTCAATGCCGCACTCGATCGCAGCCAGGCACTGGCGCCGTTCAAGGACCAGCTGCTGCTCGATATCACGTCTGAAGGCCTGCGCATCCAGATCGTCGACAAGCAGAACCGTCCGATGTTCGACACCGGTAGCGCGACGCTCAAGCCCTATACCGTAGAAATCCTTACCGAACTGGCCGGCTTTATCGACCAGGTGCCCAACCGTATCAGTATCTCCGGCCATACCGACTCCACGCCATACAGCATGACCGGCGGACCCGCACACTACGGCAACTGGGAGCTCTCCGCCGACCGTGCCAACGCCGCGCGTCGTGCCCTGCTCGACGGTGGCATGCCCTCGGAAAAGGTCACCCGTGTCGTTGGCCTGGCCGAAGCCGTGCCGTTCGACCGCGCCCACCCGGACGATCCTTCCAATCGCCGCATCAGCATCGTCGTGATGACCGACGAAGCCGCCAAGGCGGCGTTGCAGCAGGAGATGCAGCCGCGCACGGTGGCGCCGGGTGTCTCGTTGGTGGCTTCGGTCGGGCGTTGATACTCAGTCCATTGGCTTGAAGATCGACACGATGGGACCAACTCTTTGAGTTCTGTGTCTCAACTATGCGAGAAGTCATTCATGTCGATCGACCAAGGCGCGGCAACGCGTCGCCGCTATCGCGCTTTCCTGTTCGACATGGATGGCACGGTCCTCAACTCGATCGCTGCGGCTGAGCGTATCTGGGCAGCATGGGCCGTGCGTCATGGCCTCGATGTCGAGGCCTTTCTTCCGACCATCCACGGTGCGCGTTCCGTCGATACGGTAGCGAAACTGGATTTACCCGGCGTAGATCCCGTGGGCGAAGCTGCCGCCATAACTCAGGCGGAAATTGACGATGTCGAAGGCGTGGTCGAAATCGACGGCGCCTCTGCGTTCCTGCGCGCATTGCCGGGCGATCGCTGGGCCATCGTCACGTCGGCGCCACTGGCATTGGCGAAGCGCCGTCTTGAGGCCGCGGGTATTCCCATGCCCGCAGTCCTGGTGACCGCCGAAGATGTCGTCAACGGCAAGCCGAGCCCGGACGGATATTTACTGGCCGCCCGGAAACTGGGAATCGATGCAGCCGAGTGTCTGATCTTCGAGGATGCGGCGGTCGGCATTCGCGCCGCCGAGTCGGCTGGCGCTACGGTGATGGTGGTGACATCCACGCACAGCCATCCCATGGATACGCCTCATGCATCGATCGAAGGATATCGCGCGTTACATGCGAGTCTCGACAAAGAAGGATGGCTCGAGCTCACGCCACGCCAGTCATAGGCATCGAGGCAATGCGCCCTACCTCGGCGAGTACACGGTTGCGACCGGCATCGTCGGTATCCGGATTGACGTAATACGCGGCGATCAACAGAGGCTTGCGATTCGGCGGCCAGACAATCGCGACGTCATTGCGCTCGCCATGGCTGCCGCTTCCGGTTTTATCGCCGGCGGTCCAGCCAGCAGGCAAGCCCGCGCGTAGTGCATCTTTGCCGGTGGATGTTGCGCGCAGCCAGGTCGTCAGCTGTTCGCGCGATGCCTTGGAAAGAATATCGCCCAACGACAACTTTTGCAGGTCGGCGAGCATGGCATTGGGTGTCGTCGTATCGCGTATATCGCCCGGGCTCGACACGTTGAGCTCCGGCTCTGTGCGATCCAGCCGCGTTATGTTGTCCCCCATGCGGCGCGCGAACGCGGTGATCGCCGGTGGCCCATTCAGGCTGGTTAGCAGCAGATTGGCCGCGGTATTGTCGCTGACCGTAATGGCGGCCTCGCACAGCTCGCCGACAGTCATGCCCTGGCCACCAACGTGCAACGAGGTAATGGGAGCATAGGACAGCACCACATCCTTGCCGAAAACCACGCGTCGATCGAGCTTCTCCGTGCCCTGGTCCACTCGCGCCAGTACCGCGCTCGCCGCCAGCAACTTGAATGTGCTGCACATCAGGAAGCGCTCGTCGGCGCGATACGCGATGCGTTGGCCGTTGCCGGTATCAAGCACTGCAACGCCCAGCCGTCCGCCATGCTGGCGCTCCAATGCCATCAGCCTGTTGTCCGCGCCATGCGCGCTGTTGGCTAGCGAGAGTTGAGGGCGGAGGGCAAGCGCGGCTGCGCCAAACAATGTGCCTTTCAACAGGCTTCGACGATCCATGTAGTGATCTCTCTTCTGGGTATGGCGTGCGTAGTGGCGGCATCGTAATACGGTAGAGAGACCGTGTTTACCCTCCGATTGGAAATGTGCCGTAGCCGTCCCAGACTTGCTTTATGCCTCAGGAAAGATCGCGGTATGCCAGAACCGAGCCAGATTTATGGGCAATGATCGATGCGGCAGATCGCACCAAGCGGCTTTACAGATTCCCTCAGCACCAAACTGTTCCACGAGATATGTCGTCGTTGTAGGAGCGACTTCAGGGAACCTCGAATAACCCTTCCTACTCGTCATTCCGGCGCAGGCCGGAACCCAGTGGCATCAGTTTTCAGTTTTTGCGATAGAGCTGACTCTTGCAGGCTATCGCGACAACCGATCGCAAAGCCACTGGGTTCCGGCCTGCGCCGGAATGACGATAGGAAAAACTGAGGTTATTCGAGGCTCCTTTCAGTCGCGACAAGCCGCGACGTGACCGTAGGTCGCGGCTGAAGCCGCTCCTACAAGCTAGCTGACTTTTCCGGAAACTGAAGCCGTTCATGCGAAGCCGACATTTTCGATCAAGCAGCAAGCTTGTCCACAGCAGGAAAATCCACTGGCACGCCGGTAACACCGTGCAGATAGTTGGTCACCGTCTTGTCGCCGATGATGACGATGACATCCACAAGATTTTCCTTGGTCCAACCAGCAACGAGGAAAGCATCGACCAGCGCCGGATCGGCATGGCCGCGCCCGATGGCGATGCTCTTCACCAGCCGAGCCAATGCGTCGAGCTTGCTATCGAAACGTGCGGTACCGCCACGGATTTCCAGCGCCTGCGCATCCGTGAACCCGTTCATCTTGCCGATGACCGTATGCGCGGCAAGACAGTACTCGCAGTGGTTGACTTCGCTGACCACCAGGTTGACGACTTCACGGGCCTTGCCCGTCACGCTGCTCTTGGCATTCTGCAACGCGAGGTAGCTGCCGAGCGCGTGCTCGGAGTAGGCCAGGGTGGCATAGAGATTGGGCACCTTACCCAAGCCCTTCCTGAGGTTGTCGAACAACACCTGATTGGCTAGGGAGACTTCGTCGCGTGTGGGGACACTGAACTTGGACATGATGACGTTCCTTGGGGCATGACGCCCACGGGTTGCTGAAGATGGGTGGATGAAAGGGATGTAGCCGCCATCGACAGCGGTGGATTGGCTGGTCTGAAAACACTTTGATTGATTCCATGCCTGACTTCTACTGCGCAACTTGTCATATCATTCAGTCCTGATAGGAATAAAAGGGCATCTCGATGGACAAGCTGCAAGCCATGAGGACCTTTGTCCGTATCGTCGAGGCGGGGAGCTTTTCCGCCGTGGCCAAGGAGTCCAACACCACGCAAAGTGCGGTAAGCAAGCAGGTGGCCGCACTCGAAAATGTCCTGGCCGCGAAGCTGCTGGTTCGCACTACGCGCTCGCTTGCGCTGACCGAAGAGGGTGAGCGCTACTTTGAACAGGTCAGGCGCGTGGTCGCGGAAATCGCCGAAGCGGAAACATCGCTGAAGCACGGCGAGCAGCAATTGAAGGGCTGGCTACGTGTCGCTGCATCGGTGGGCTTTGGGCGGCTGAAACTGATGCCGCTGGTTCAGACCTTTCTGGCCGCGCATCCGGAGGTAAAGATCGATGTGCGGCTCAACGATGGCTTTATCGATCTGGTGGAGCGCGGCATCGACGTGGCGGTACGCATTGGCGAGCTGCCGGACAGCAGCCTGATCGCCAGGCCCATCGGGGTATCGCGGCGCGAGCTGGTGGCGCATCGCAACTATCTGCGCAGCCTGCCCAAGGGGATCAAGCCACCCAGGTCACCGGACGACCTGGGACAGCACAACTGCATCGTCTATACCGAGGCGACCATGCGCAATGCCTGGCGTCTCAGCGCTGGGTCAGGTGCGAGCGATCCCGAGGGCACCGTGCGTATCGTCAAGGTCGAGGGAAATTTGCAGACCGACAGCAGCGAGGTCATCCGCACGTCGGTCCTCGCAGGCATGGGCATCGGTTATGCGCCCTCGTGGCTGTTCGAAGACGAAATCGCTCGCGGGGAGGTGATCCGCGTGTTGCCTGATTGGTCGGTACGCTCGCCCATCCATGTCGTCATGCCACAAGAGCGACGCCACTCGGCCAAGGTCAGGGCTTTTTCCGATCACCTTGCACTGGGCTGGCGTGGGGTATGAAGCCTTACGCCGCCTTCGCTAGAGTTTCTCCCCGTTGATAGAACGTGGCTGTGGATAAGCGTAGTCTTGTACAGGTAACTCCCTGCAGGGTAGGGGGCGTGGCCATGATGGAGAAATCGAAATGAGCAAGAGCCTGGATTCAAAGAAAAGCGACAAGAAAAAGCCGGCCAAAACCATGAAGGAAAAAAAGGCGGCCAAGCAGGAAAAGAAGAAAAACGCCAAGTAAGCGTTTTGTTTCAGGGCGACATATCAGCGATGGATATATCCCGCTTCGATATCTGCTTCGAGCGTCGGCATCTGAACCATGCCGACGTCCGGTTGCCAGCCGCCCATGAGCTATCGCAAGCGTGACGAGCTCGATCCGGTTCTGGGTGCGCCCGGTGTATCACGGCAGCGAGCTGCTGGTGGAAGTGCTGGGGGATCATCGCGCCGACGGCTTTCCCGATGTCGCGGCGATCCTGCAAGGCGCGCTGCATTCGACCAGAGAGCCACATCCCGAAAACCTGGATGACACAAGCATTGCGATGTTTCAGGATCGCTACTTCAGTTATTGGAAGTACGCTGGCGGTTTCTACGAGATCGACGACGATATCTGGTCGCTCTTCGTGACCGCGAAAGTCGACAACACTTCGATAATTGCCGATATCGAGCGGGCTCTGCTTGCCTCGGGCGACTTCGTCAAAGAAGCGGTGGATTTCGGGCGATTCGAGTAGGCCAGACCATGTCGCTGCACGCAGGCCAGCTGGGAACAGCCAGTCATTTATGAGAGCCTATCGCGGCTTATCGCTCAGGAATTCCCCCGATGAACGGCAATACCTTGCAAGCTGATCTGGTTCGTTTGTTCGAGCGCCATGACGTGGAGCTGGAGCAGGATGAAGATTGGCTGGTTACCGACGGCGATTTTCCCGCCGTGCGCGCCAGCTGGCATGAGGGCGCGGAAGGTGCTCCGGGCCGGTTGGACGTGGATGTAGTGCTCAGCGAAGAGCGTCACATCGAGGAAAGCTTTGCCGGCCATGGAGGCGGTGACGCCGGTGTACGCGATGCGCTGAAGGCATTCGAACGCAACGCCTTGTACGTGCTGTTGGCTGCTTGCTGGTACGTCACCGACGATCGGCGTATTCAATTGCAAAGTTGGGATCTGGGGCTGCGGAGCTGGGATGTGTTCGTCGGCCCGCTGACGTTCAGTCGTGACGATGTGGCGGCACCCGAAGGCTTGTTGTCGGGTTTGCAGGATGCTCTGCGCAATGAATCATTGAGCGGCGAGTTGCATTGGATCCGCCTGTTCCATCGTCGCGCCGATGACGGTTCGGTGGTTACCGAGGCGTTGCTGGATAACCAGCCATGGCCGGGTGGGGATCGCCTGCTGAGTCAGCTGGCTTGGCCGTCGACGGAGAAGGGATACAGCGCGCGTTGCTTCGTTGCGCTGGATATTCGCGACTACTGAGTGCGTGCATCGCCCTTGCGGCAGGCCATTAATTTGCTACCCATCGCACCTGACACGGCGGGGTCGCGCGCATCGCGCCATTAAGCGGGAGCGTACGTCAACTTGATCACGCTCTCGACTTCATTTAACTACCGCCGTCTCCTTATTTAGTGGCGTTCGCTTTCGAACCGAAGCGAACACACCAGGATCACGCCTCTCCGCCCGGCCACATGCCCGGTTGTTGGCCGGGCACAGCAAGGATAAGCTGCCGCAAGAGCTAATGAGTTGTATAGAGCTCTCTCTGCGAGATCGGGAATGTATAACCAGATAGGCTTGTCACTGGTCAGGCGGCACGACAACTAACGATGAATTCTTTGAGCCACGAACAGGCTTCGCCATCGTTGCACGGTTCCTGCCACTGTGGCTCAGTGCGCCTTGCGCTTCCAGCAGCACCCGAAATAGCGACGAGTTGCAACTGTTCGTTATGTCGCCGCACGGGAGGGATATGGGCTTACTATGGACTCGGCTCAGTCTCAATCGAAGGCCACCCCGAGAACACGGAAAGCTATATTTGGGGCGATCGATCTTTGCGGAATGTGCGGTGCAAGATCTGCGGTATCGTCACCCATTGGGAGCCGATTGAATCAACACCCGGCGCTCGCCACGGCGTTAACCTACGAAATTTTGAACCCGCGCTTCTGGAGTCGGTTGTCATCAGACGCTTCGATGGGGCGGACACCTGGAAATTCTTGGATTGAAGACTGCCGCTTTTCGCACGGGTACTCCGCGGAAAGTGGGGTGGGGCAGTTTTCTGGATGAGCATCGTATCTACGTTCCGAAAAATTGTTCTGACCCGTTTGTTTCCGTTGTCCCCATGATGGACTGGGCCTACGAAGTCCCGTAGGCCGCGCCACTATGCGGTTTTTTGAAGATCAATTTTTTGTCGGTAGCACCGTGGTAGCACTGGGTCTATTGAGGCGGTGCCAGTCGCGAGCCGCCTGGGTCTTTAGATCATCCAAATAACTGGCCAGCTTTCCTGCGTCCACCAGCCAGGGTGACTTCTGGGAGCCGGCCCGAAATGTGGGTACGGGTAACGACTGTTTTCCTGCCCGTTTGGCCGCCTCCTCCGGAGCGAGTCCAAATAGGTGCGCGCAGCGTTCAAGCGGGATATGACCAGTACCGTACTCGGCCATAAGAGCGAAAAAGGTGTTCATGAATCCCCCTGGTGCGGCACGTCCAACCAGGTGCCGCGAACCTTCCATTGTTGCCTCATGTCTTCACGCAGCTGATCGGCGGCCACCTGGCCGCGCTTTCCTGCTACGAGCTTGCATAACTCATCGACTTTCGCTCGGGTCGTATAGCCCTCTCTAATGCGTGCCCTCGCCTCAAAGACACGCCGTTGCTGTTCCTGGTCAGCCCGCGTCATGTGGTCTAGGTTCCTTAGGCATGAGCAGCCCCTTGGCGCCGACGAACGCGGCGTGGAAGGGGTAGGACGGATGGCTCACTGGATGGCGGTGGCAGAGCGAGTCGCATCTGACCAAAGCGCTGACCCCAGTCGTTGATAGCCCCTTGTAGATCCGCGTACAGGCCCGTACAGCGACCGCAGCGACATTCCAAGCTATGACGCGTTGCCGGGACGTCAAACCTCATGGTTTCACGGCGCGAGCGGCCGTGGGTGACGTAGTGGCGAGGCTCGTGGTTGCAGGCGCTACATGGCCAGAACGTTCCCACCGGAGTGGGTTTATGGTGTTGATGCATGGCTCAGTGCTCCACGGTCGCGATGGCGTAGTGACCGAACATGTCGGGCGCCTTGATGACGCCATGGCGCTGCATGCGGTCGAGCATCTCCCTCGCTTGGGATGTGCCTAGCTCGGCCAGCTCGACGGGCGTGGTCGCCGTCGCGCCACCGTGGCGGCGAACTGCCACCACAATGCGCGCGTAGGCGGAGTCGCCGCGTAATGCGCCGATCAGCGACGGCGATGTGGCAGGTAGGCCGACACCGCCGATCAATTCGCCACAAGCAGCTCGGAGCGCCAGTGCGCGTTCCTCGGTCAAGATGCCCATCGTGATAGCTAAGGCAATGGCGCCGTTCACATAGGCCGAGTGCTGCTTCGCGGCCTCGGGATTGGTTTTGGCATCAAGCCCGAGGCGGTTTGCCATGCGAAGGACAGCGAGTTCGACCGTTCCAGCGAGAGCTGCTTTACTGCGGCGCTGACGTCCAGTAGTGACCGCCGCCTTGGTTGCGGGTTGCGTCTGCATGGTCGCCTCACCGAAACGCGTGTTGAAGGATAGGGAGGACGAACGGTAGAAATCCGCACGTCGCCATGACGATGCCGGCAAAATAGGCCGCCATCAGGTCGTACTCGCCATAGGGTCGAGCCTGGATACGAAATGCCGCGCGGGCACGCCGCAACCAGGTGCGATGGTTGGTAGACTGGGCGCGGAGCTTGAGTCCGACCGAAGCGTTCAAAACGTGCATATGTGCTCCTTTCGTGGATGTCAGGTAGGGCGTGGGGAGTGCTGCAATCACTCCCCCAAGCTCCACCCTCGGTGAGCCGCTTTTTTCGGCTGTTCGTTGGGGCCGCGCTGGAAAACCCAGCACTTCACGCTGCGGCCTTTGCTTTCGTCGGTTTCGTTGACCAGGTACAAGGCGCTATTGACGGTTTTCACGTCGACGAACTTGCGCGTGCGTGATCCGCGCAGGTATTTCTTGAGGTCGGCCAGCACCGGCACCTGTAGGCGCATTTCGGCGGCCAGCTGCTGGAAGTGGTTGAGGTTGACCGCGATTTCAGCTGGGTTGCGGCTGTGGTTGAGCCGCGGTGCCGCCGCATCCCAACTGTCGATGTATTCGAACCGCTCCCAGAATTCCTGCACCACCTTGTGATCGCTGCTGATCGTCTGCTGACGCTCCACCGCCATGGCGTGCACTTCGTCGTGTACGGCCTTCTTTTGCTCGGAAGTGAAGGGCAGGATGTCGGTCAAGGCCTTGAACACCGCAAGCAGCTGGCCATGGTTCTTGGCTATACGCGTCGTCTTGACGTGCGGGTTGGCCAATAGCTCCATTTCGTACGCACCAACGCTGGAGTTAATCGTCTCCATCGTCTTGGCCTCAGATCGCGTGGCGAGGATCAGGAAATAGCTAACAACGTCCACCGGCATCTGTTCCAGCTTGAGCGCCTTGGCGCGTGTTTCGGGCGTATGCGCGGAGCGGTCGACGGTGATGTGGCAGATACGCTGCATGATCGCCTCGGACGCCTCGACTCTGGCGTTCTGGCTGATGACGACGGTGGCGCGAAAAGGTGGTTCACGCGTTTCGTTGCCGCTGTTCTTCACGCCGGTGGAACGTACGGCGCGGCCGTTGTACGCGGTTTTCAGCTCGTCCCAATCAAACTTTTTCTTGGCGTCGTCGCCTTCGCGGTCGCTCTCGATCAGCACAACAGGGAGGTTGGACACCTGGGCAAAATTGCGGGATCGCGCGGCGGGCGTGGACTTCGAGGGGTCGAAACCTTCGTAGTCGCGTCGGCCGACAAGCTTCCACAGAAATTCCACTAGCGTGGACTTGCCGGAGCCTGCCTCGCCGACCAGCTCGAAGAACGGGTACGACTTCTGTTTCTCGCGGATTTGCTCGGCAAAAATGGAACCGAACCAAAATGTCAGCGCAACAAGTCCTTTGGCACCGAAGCATGCCCACACCAGGTCAAGCCATTGGTCGCTATACGCGTTGCGATCGCGGCTGATGGTCAGTTGCGGCGAGTGCGTGAGGGTTTTGAGGTTGAGCCGGCCGATGTCGAAATAGTCTTCGTCATTCAGCTCATGCACCGAGCCTTCCTTCACAGCCAGGTCGCCGAAGACGTAGGTTTTATGGTCTTTGGCGTACCCGATGTAATCGATGGTCTGCACGGTTTTGATGCCGAATAGTTGAACCTTGATGATTCGATCCAGTTGTTGGCTCGTGCCAGTCCACACCGCGCCGGGTGCGATGCTAAGAAGCCGCTTTTTGAACTCGCTCGCGCTGGAAAGGCTGCCGCCGGCGAAGGTGCTTTTGATCGTCGCGCCGGCGTGGGGAAACGACACGCGGTAGTAGTACCAACTCTCGTCGGTGACCGGATTGGCCTGGAAATACAGCGGATGCGGGTAGCAATTGGCGAGTTCGACGTTGTCGCAGGATTCGGCCAAAGCCTTTTCACGTAGTTGCGGGTCGTCCAGTTCTTCGTCCTCGCCCTTGTCCTGCAATTGCTGCATGGCCTTGTCGTAGGCTTTGAGATCGAGGTCGAACCAGTAGAGTCGATTGTCGTGTTCGTAGAAGAAGCTCGACATGCCGGTGCGTGCATACATCAAGCGCGCCTTTTCCATGTGAGTCGCCGCGATCAGCAGCGAACCCTGATACAGGTATTCCTCGACGTCCTTCTGGGCGAGTCGGCCTGCAAGGTGTTGGTCGTTCCAGTCGACCTTGTCACGGCTACTCTGCGGGATAGTCGCCGCTTCACACTTCCACCCATCCTCCCTGGCACGCTTGACCCAACGAATCGTGTATTCACGCCCGGCCTTGTCACCATCGAGCGCCCACACCAGCGTGGGGCGCTTCTTGCCCTGGCAAAGATCGGCGAGTCGCTTGAGGTAGAGCGACGGGTAGTTATTGCAGGACATCGCCGACACGGCGCTGATGCTGTTATCGATCAGCGCGCATGAGTCGAAGATGCCCTCGACGATCCACAGCTTGTCCCTTTTGGTGACCGCATCGTCGTGAAGGGTTGGATGCACCCATGCATGACCCTGGTAGGACTTGCCAGCCGCAAACCGAGCTTTCATCTTGCCGAAGCGCTGCGGTCTGTCGATCAATCGTTCCCAGTAGGAGCCTCCTGGGAGCGGAAAACGCACAGTCGCACTGGTGTGCTGGGAATCGCTGTCGCGAAACAACTCCTCGCTGTAGGCACCGCGAAGCGTGGACACGTTGAGGCCGCGCGAGCTAGACAAATACGCATCAGCCGCTGCGTTGGGATCGCTCTCAGTGCGCTTGAATCGATCTGACCAGTTATCGAAGAGGTCGTCGTAGATATCCTTGATGCGGGACTCGTGACCACAATTGTTCGTGCGGCCGCAACGCAATACCCAGGGCGCCTTCGCACTGGCATACAACTCATTCTTGCTGCAATCGGGGCACTTACCCCCGCGCAGCCAATCCTTCTTTTCTTTGAAGCCATAGTGCTTGACCAGGCGCCGAGTGACTTCGTCGAGCAGTTGCGGGTTCAAGCCTGTTCCCCCTGCAACTTCGCAGCGAGGCCTGCCGGCCACCAGCGAATGCCGCCCATGCCGCCGCGACCGTCAGCCAGAACCCGGCCATACGCGGTCGCTTGCACCAGATGGCGTCGCGTCGTCGTTACCGACTGGCCGTATCGCTCAGCCACTTGGCGCGTGAACACGCCATAGAGGCAGGCTGACTTGTCGCCGTTGCGCAGGACAATGGCGCGTTCCAGCGATGCATGCAGGAAGCGCTTCTCGAATGCCTCACGAGCCAGGGTTTCGAGCGCGGGGACGACATTCAGATATTTAGGGCGCTTTTCCCACATAGATGCCGACGGGCCGCATATCGCACCTGGCTTGCGCATGACGCCACAGAAGGTGCCCAGGTATTCGGTGCGCTCATCGTCGTAGCGCGCGTCATCGTCATCCTGGTCGATAACGCTTAGTGGGCGGCAGTCGGGTGGCAGCTTGCAAAGATGAAGGGGTTTGGTAGATGGGTCGCTGAACAGGTGGAGTGCGTGGTAGTGGATGCAGTTCTGGCAGCGTTGTAGCGCGCTCATGGGCGGACGTCCGCTGGCGTAAGGTCGAGGAAAGCTGCTGCTTTCGCCAGCTGTTCGCGTGGCATGTCAAAGGCCACCGTGCCGATCCAAAGGCACGGAGCTGCGCCCATTTCCATGCGGACGTCCGCACGCTGGAACGAAGCGAACGCGAGGGTCTTACCGCAGGCGTGGAGTTGTGCCGTGCCTGCGAGGCCACCGGTTCGCGACAGTTGCAGCGCGAGTCCCTCATGGATGGCGAGGTGTAGGTTGGCCATCAGTGGGCCTCCTGACGCGTCACGTAGGCTTCCAGCAGAGGACGGAGCGCGCTGACGTGGCGGTTGCAGATCGACTGCAGCAGTTCGTATGCGCCGTCGCTGTCGAGCATGCCGGCATTGATTCCGGCAGCGATCGCGCCGGCAGCGCCGAACATGGCGACCTGGCAGCGTTGGAGCTCCTCGACAGCGGCGGAGAGAAGGCGACGACGGTCGCGGAGCTGGCTACGGCGCAGGCGTGCGCTTGCAGCACGTTGGGACGCGGGCATGGTCAGATTCCTTTTTGATGTGGAATCCGTCATCCCGCTGCTAAACAGGGTGACGGACGACGCAGGGTTAGCAGACCGGTCAAAAGGAAACCCGGCGAGCCCGAAGGCTCCCCTGCGCCGCCCGCCATAAGCTGGCTTGCGGTGTGCGTACTCGCCCGCGCGAAACAGGCGAAGAAAAAGCGCCGGCATCGACAGATGGGCGCTTACGCGCCTTTTGAAGTTCGAGCTGCTAAACCCGGTCACCGATTTTGCGGTGACGGTCGAAGCATCCCTCCGAATGTGGGCCACTGTCAACGGTGCTTCGAACGTTTTTGCTTTCATGGGGCAAGCCGTGTCCGTTCCGGCCGCCTGGGGCGGCCGGTCGAGGTAATAGGGGAGGCGCAGGGCGCCGGTTAGGTCAGATCAGCGCGCCGGCCACAGGCACGCACGGCGTGCTTTAGGTTGGCCACGGCATCGGCCTTGTTCTCGGCCAGGGTCAGCAGCTCGCTCGCGGTGAATGCCACGGTCCTGCCGCTGCGCGGGTCGATCACCTGAACGACATAGGACGTGCTGTGGTTGATATCGACGTAGGCAGGCCGCTCGCGCGATTGCACGTCGTGGAGCGCATGCAGCGCGATGTCGATCGCGAGGCGGCGCGATACCGGGAAATGCGCCATGACGTGCCTGGCGCAGCGATCGATCAATTGATCGTCGTGGAGGTGCTGGGCCGAATGCGCGTCGATGAATGCGACGGCGCACTGGTGACGGTCGGCGCAAAGATTCGCCGGGTCTTGTTCGATCTCTACAGACACAGATTCCCCCTGGTCAGTTGAAGGTGGTTACCGGCTGGCCGGCGTCATCGGATGGCTTTGGCAGCGGCTGGCTGCTGGCAGGTGCAGGTGTATTCGCCTGAACGATGATGTCGTTGGGTCGGCGGTGAACCAGGCCGTTGCTCTCCAGGCATACCTTGAGGCTCGGTACCAGTACGCGCACGACGCCCAGATGGGCGACAAATCGCGTTGCGCAATCGACGTCGACGCAGTCGAAGTAGATCTCCCGCACTGTGTCGCTCAACTTCCTAGACGTGATGGTCTTTACCTTGCCGTGGCAGGTAGGGCACTCGATCGCGTTGCGATTCGCCATTTGTTTAGGCCTCGTACACCGGCTCTACGCTTTCTTAAACGCCGCGCGGGCTTCGGCCCGTTGGCGACGGTAGTGGGGGAGGCCGACCAGGTAGACCTCGCGCAGCAGCGCGGATTCGGTCAAACCGGTTTCGGCCCTCAATTCCAAGAAGCCGGCCAGCTCGTCGGGCTGTAAACCCGTCCGCAGCCGCTTCGTTTTATCCGCACCACGCGGGGCATACGACCGCTTACCGCTGGATGCTTCAGCCATGGACAGAGACATGCTTGCCGCTCAAAATGTGGACCAGAGTCGAAATGTTATTCCACATAATGTGGAATCGCAAGGCCTTGTAGGGGAGAATTCCACAATGCGTGAAGAATCGGCCCTGCAGCTGGACGCGGGCGAGATGATCGATCGGCTGCGCAAAGTGTTCGCGGTGCGAACCGACGCGCAGCTGGGCGAACACATCAGCGCATCAGTCAGCGCGATATCGAATTGGCGCACGCGTAATGCACCGCCCTACGCCGTGCTAGCGAGCGTCGCGAAGGCTAAGGGCGTATCACTAGACTGGTTGGTTTTCGGCGTAGGTGAGGATGCTGGTGACGTGTGCCCCGGCGTCGGCGAGAAGCCGACCCTCAAAACGGCTCAGGCAGCACGAATTACACAGTTTGTGGAATTCTGGGACCGGACCCGAACGGGCGAAGAGGTTATCTGGCTGGAGCAGCAGATTAAACGCAGCGTCCCCGAGTATCGGGACTGGCTTCCTAGCGATAGCATGATGAACGAATAGGGATGTCGTACCTAGCGATTCGACGACGGTCGAAAAGCAATCCCTAGCATCTGCCCCGGCAATGCCGGGGCTTTTTTTGCATCGTCTTTCACGAGTTGGAAGCCCCTAGCAGTTTCCCACCTCTTGGTCTTCAAAATAGGGGTCTCCCTCGAAATAAAAGTCATACTTCTTGCTGAGTCTGCGCAAATAATCCTCAGCTGCACTAACCGCCAATTCGAGAGCTTGAAGCGTGTCGCCACCTATTACCGTACGCCCTTCCTCCCTAAGACCCTCAAAGCTTATTAAGCAACCTGCGGCACCCTCGGCAACAGGAACATCGACTGATCCTTCAGTCAGCAAAAATGGCTCGCTAATACAGACGGTAACTTCATTTATCGTCGAATCGCCTTTCAGCCGGTAGGACAGTTTTCGCGTCGCAATGACGCGCTGTGATGCCTGATTCATTGTTGCTCCAAACATTGTTTATAGGTCTCTTCAGCATACCCGTAGCACTTGAGCATGGCTTTACCACGCATCGACTTGCATCTGCTTTGCATAGATTTCAGAAGCTCGTCGCAGTTCGATTTGTGATCAACCTCGTCTTCCGGGCACTGGAGCGGAATTCGTCGTTTAATGAAAGGAAATTTCACGATATTGTCATTGTCGTGATTTTCGTCCTCCGGGCCACCTGCTGCTCGTGGCCAAGAGGCCAATACAACGCCACACACTACTGGATTCGACGCGCATGCCCGGACAACTGTGCCCAATCCTATCTCCTCACCGGGGTCAAACTCAGGGTCGTTTGCGGGCGGCCCATAGTTTGGCAATGTACCTGGATTAGTAGAAGGCACGGGAATACGTGCTGGCACTGAAGGAGCTGTGCCCGGACTTGGCGTTCCGACCGGACTTGGCGCGCCACCCGCAAGCCCAAGAGGGTCGACGTTATTTAAAGGATTCGCGTTCACATAGCCGTAGGTGCTTAAGCTCGCCTGGAGGCCCATTGGGTCGCTTTCCAGATATCGTCCCAAGGACGGCACATAGTCGCGGTTGACGTTGTACACCACTCCGCTTTCAGCGTCGTAATACTGTCCCGGGAACCGAAGGTTATAGGTAAGGCTTCCTGTCGGTTGTTGCTCACCGAGTGGGTTGGCCTGGTACGCCCATTGCCATACAGGCGTCCCGGTTGCGTTGGTGATCACTCGCGGTGTACCCATGCCGTCGGCCATGACAAAGTTGATGCTTGCCACACCTCCGCTAACGTCAACGGCGGCCACAGGTAGGGAGCCGAACCAGATGTAGTCTCGGTTTGAAGTGCCGTATTCGCCAAGGAGCTGGCTCGCCTCGTCGTAGGCAAAGCGTTCACTACCCTGAGGTGTTACGACCGTCTTGCTGACGCGCTCGCCGAGCGCGTTATAGGCATAGGTCGCCACTGTCTGCTGATTCGCCTGCACCAGGCTCAGACGATTCCGATTGTCGTAGCCAAAGCCAAACGTTTGGCCACCAGACGCGCTACCGATCGTATTGCCGTTAGGATCGTAGCTTCGCGCGGCGCTACCAATCGTGGTCAACCAGTGGGTGCCCGTTTGATAACCATACGTGCCTGTGGCCAGCCCTCCCACGCTCGTTTTGCTTAGCCGGTCCCCGGTTCCATTGTACGTGTAGCTCTCGATTGCGGTGGCTCCATCCGTCACAGACGTAAGCCGGTACAGAGGATCGTAGCTGTAACTCTCAATCGCTGGATTAGCTCCGGCGGCGTTGCCCAAGGCGTTGATGTTGCCCGTCGCATCACGCGCGAAATGCAAGTTCAGCGACGGACTAGTGACGTCACTGACGTTGTAGTTCGCATCGTAAGTGCGGGTTATCGTTTGACCGTTACCCAAGGTGTAGCCGGTCACAGGTCCGAACGGTAGATAGGTCACTGCGCTAACCACGGTCTGGGTTGCTCCACCCAGGGGCGCCACCTGAACCAGCGTCAGTTGACCCAGCGCATTGTAAGTGTCAGTCACGACAGTGCCATCCGGCTCTGTGAGGGTACTCAGTCGATTGGCAGCGGTATACGTGTAACTGATAGCGTCGGTGGCGAGCGAGGTGATCTGCTTCTTCTGGATGACATTGCCGCGTGTGTCATAGCAATACACGGTGGTCACCGCGCTCTCGATGATGCGAGTTAACCGGCCAATGGGTGCAGAGCTTGAGCAACCGGTAACAGCGTTGGACTCATCGTAGTCATAGGTGATATTCGATGATGCGTCTGGAAACGTGGTCGCAGTTGCACGATTCAACGCATCGTAGGTTGAGGTGCTCGTGATGTTCTTGGCATCAGTGTGCGTTAGACGATTGCCCGCCGCATCGTAGGTGTCGCCGCTAGTACCCGTGTCTGGACTTTGGAGCGCCGTACGGTTGCCCAAACCATCATAGGTGTATTGCGTGACTATGTTGCTGGGGTCGGTAAAGGCAGTTAATTGATCGAGGGCGTCATAGGCCAGCTTGGCGGTGGTGTTCTGCGTCGTGCCGCTGCCGTTGTAGTTGTCGATGCTGGTGGCCACGCGATTCAGCGCATCTACGGACTGCTTATGTTGGATGCCCAGCCCATCGGTGAAGAGCACCAGATTGCCGTTGTTGTCATAGTTACCCGAGTTGCCCGCATTGAATACCGTATGGTTCAAGCCATCAACGATGGTCGTTAGTCGACCCAGCGTGTTGAAGTGGCGTGTCAGCGAGCGAACAGGAGTGGTGCTGCCGGCCGGATAGATATTCTCCGCAGTACGGTTGCCAGCCACGTCCAACGTGTATTGGATCGAGTTGCCTGCGCCGTCAGTGATCTTAGTCAGGCGATGTGCGTCATCATAAGCATAAGTAAAGACCACGCCATCCGGATCCGTTACTGTCTCGATAGCGCCGAACGGCGTATACGTAAAGGTGGTCGTCGCTCCACCGACACTGTGTGATGCAAGCCATCCGCGCGGCTTGTACGTCAGCGTGGTGACGATGCCATTGGGGTCCTGGACACTAGTTGGACGCCCGCTGCCATCGTAGGACAAATATGTGGTGACGTGCCCAAGCGCATCCGTAACCGTCTTAACGTCACCGTGCTTAGCTGCGGCAGAATCGGTCAGATAGTAAGTGTAGCTGGTGAGGTTGGCGCGAGGGTCCTGGTCACTCAGCTTAAGACCAACTACGGGGCATTGTGTGCCGTCCACAGTGTCGCAGTAGGTGGACAGCGTTCTGCGCACACCCGCCGGTGGTGTGCTAGTGATAGAACAGACGTAGCTGGCTGCAGCGGGTATTGCCGGGTCCATATCGCAGCTGGCGAGAGCCTGCCCTCTGGTGTTGTAGACCCAGCCGCTCAGCGCAACGGTGGTACCGCTGGCGTTGAGAATGGTCCTCGTCAGCGGAACGCGGAGCGTTGAATCCCACGTGGTATTGGTCGTGCGCTGCGCAGTCGTATTCTTGGCTTCGATGCGTTGCGTTTCGAGTCCCACGGCGTTGTGCGTCACATTGGTGACGTTGCCGTTGAAATCGGTATAGCTGCTCGGGTAACCGTTGACGTCGTAGCCGATGGATGACCACGGTTGATTACATTCGTTGCCACATATCTCGTTGCTACCGTGATTGTTGTAGACGCCTTGGGCGCTACTTACATTCAAGTTGTAAAAACCGCCAAGCGGCGTGTTCGTACCGTCATTGGCACTGTATTTGTCGATGTTGTTCGCGAACCAAGTCGATGTCGCGTGCCCTTGGGAGTTGTAGCTAGTGGACTCGTAACGCGTGCCCTTCTCGTCAATGACGCCAGTGAGTGCGGTTTGCACTTGGCTGGTAAAGACGTAAAGAGAAGCCTCGTTATACACGTACTGGCGCGAATGAGAGTCCGGGTAGGTTACCGATGCCAAACGCCCATTGCTGTCGTAGGCATAGCCTAGATTGCCGCCGTCGGGCAATGCGACGTTGATCAGCCGCGCAGAGGCGTCGTAGCTAAAACCCAGCGCTCGACCATTCGGATCGGTGACGGTTAGCAACAGGCCCGGCTTTGGCGCCTGAGTTGCCGGCGTGCTGGCCGTGCTGTATTGGAGCGTTGTGACCGCGCCCGATGCGGTGGTTATCGAGAGCAGAAGACCATTGGCGGAGTAATGCTCGGTCTGTCGTGATGCGGCGGTAAAGGCCGTATAGCCGGTCGGAACGCCATTGGCATCATCTTGTTCCGTCAGCGTACTGGGATTGTTCGGTGACGCCTGCCATAGGCCGTTGACATGCTGAAAAGTCGGTCGGCTTCCGTCAGGCCGGTCGAACTCAATGGTGCCGATGGCCCCGGTCCCTGTGGTTCCCGCCGCCGGTATGAACTCCAACGACCGGTCGAATGTATGTCGCCACTGCGGTCCAAGCTCAGCGGTATTGGCGGTGATGTCGCTGTTGTAGAAGCGTCGGAACGTCAGTTGCCCTGGTGATCGGTAATCGGTCTCCTGTTGGAATCGGTTGCCTGTCTGCACGTTGTAGGGGTCGGCGGCATCGAGCGAGCCAAGCACGTTATTCCCGGTCGAACCGTCACCGCTGCTTCCTCGGGCATGTGAATCTTTCTTCGGAGAACCCGTGCCATCTGTAATGCATACCTTGCATTCGCCGATATTTTTTCGCGTGTCAAAGGGAGAATCGGTGGCCCAGACGGTGGTCGAGCCCTCGGAAGGGTTGCACACCGTATCGTTGGGTAGGCAAGCAACGACAGTTGCCACAGCCTGGCTTGATCCGTAGTTAACGTGCAAAACACAGGTGGGACAATAAGCCTGCAGGCCAGCGGCTGTGGCCTGTATGGCTGCGCTTTCGTTTCCCCATTCAACCGGGATGCTTGTATTCGTGTAGAAGCTCCCGTTGTTATAGGGCGGACCATAGGTGCTTTGGGCATTAGCATTTATTGCTATTGCAAAGAGAAGAGCCCATAACCCCAACAAGCCAAAACCTCGCGCGAAGCGCGCACCAACATTTGCAACCGACATACCCTTGTCCCCTGTCGCGATGTAGTGAGATTTTCCGGGCTACATTAAGCGAGGCGGAGCGTAGGTAGGTTGCACTGCGTCACGTCAGCGTTTGCCTACATATCGAAATATTTTGCGATGCTGGGCGGCTTTTTAGGGTTAATACAGATCGTCGCTTCATTGTAACTATGCTTGTCATCAGCAGGCTGGAAATACCGCGTCTGTCAGTGCTTGATCGCGAAGAAGCGGAAACGAATGCTCTTAAGTACTTACTGCCTCAGCTTGATGTAATGAAAGACTTGGTTAACTACGGAATCAATCTCGCCTTTCACGCGTCATTCTCCGGCTCGTCCGTGTCGTCCCCGCCATCGTTGTCATCCCCCTTTGCAGGCGTCTGGCTGGCCGTCGCCTTGCTTTCCAAATCAATGTTGGTGATGAAAGCGCTCTCACCCGAATACGTGTGTTTGACCTTCGTGACGATCCAATCCACTGCCGTGATGGTCGGATTCCAGCCGACGAGCTCCACTGGCATCTCGGGATAGATGTCGGGTCGGCCCTTGGCCAGGCGGAGCGCAAAGGTCTCGGCGCCGCGTTTCAGACGTGCATATTCCGCCGTCGCCGCGCGCTTGGCGTCTTCCTCGCTGGCGAAATGCTCGCGGATCACCTTGACGTGTTCATTCGTGCCGGCGGTGACACCTTTGGCTCGGGCCGCATCCATGTCGTGCCAGCGCGCACGCACGCCGGTGTATTTGTTGCGGTCCGCCGAGTGGTAGGTGTGGTCGTCACCGTCGCGACGCGTGATCCTGATGGTGGGCAAGGCGGTACCGCTGACGGTTGAGGCCTTGCCAATCGGGGAGAAGATCAGATTCCCGGCTTTGACGGTGGCGACCGCATCCCATTGCTTACCGATACGGCGCAGAAACGCCATGTCGGACTCGGTCTGGTCGATGTGGGTGACAAACTTCGCTGCCAGGTCGGCTGACACACGCGGCGTCAGACCGTGCTCGCGGGCAATGACGCTCACGATATGCCCGACCGTGGTCTGGTCCCAGCTGCGTTCCTTGCGCGTGCGCAGCGGCCCCGACACGCGCGCGCTGCGTGCTGTGACGCTGATGATATCGGGCGTGCCACGGTGTTCGACTTCGTCGACGTTGTAGCTGCCTTGCACATGTGTGCCGACATTCTGGTAGCCGAGCGTGACTTGGATTGCCACACCTTTGCGAGGTATGGCTACCTTGCCATCCGTATCGCTGAACGACAGGTCCAGTTGGTCGGCGTGATCTTCACGGCTCGATTCGATCGACAGCGACACCAGGCGCGGCATGATGCGGCTGGTGAGGTCTTTACCGTCCAACATGACCTGGCACACCGGCTTGGGCATGGTCGCAGCGGCGGTCATACGCTATTCCCGTTGCCATCGGTGTCCGCCGGCGCGTCATCACTTCGCCGCAGCGACAGTGAGAACTCCACCTTGCGCGGTATGCCGTCGTCGAAGTGGAACGACTGATCTGATTCCAGGCTGTCGATGTAGTACACGCCGTAGACGTAGCCCGCGCCGTCGACCAGCACATGCGTCAGGCCATCCTCGCCCATCTGTTCGAGCTGGGTGATGCTGGACAGTTGCCCGGTGACTTCGGGCGCGACCATGCCGGTGATGTTGATGACTTCCTCGCCGGGGTTGACGTTCTGATAGGCATCGCGTGCGCCGACGCGCGACGTCGACGGATGCTTGAATTGCATCTGTCGTTGCAGCGCGTGGTAATTGGCGGTATTCATCCCGAACGAAAAAGGTCCCAGGGCTAACAGCGTGCTCAATGCTTAGTCCTCATCCGAGTAGGCCGACCGAGCGCGGGCCGCCTTGTCGCGTTCGTGCTGTTGCAGCGCTTGGCGCACCGAGTCGGTTGTGTCGGCCGGGTTCTGGCCACGTGCGTCGATGTGGATCTGCACGGTGTCACCGGCGACCTGGACCGGCTTGCCGGCGGCGGCGATGGGTGCGGGGCTACCCACTACGCCGTTCCCATCACCGCCGCTCACCGGCGTTCGGGCGAGGGCATCGGCAATGCGCCGCGCGCGCGCCTGGTCGCCTTCCGAGCCGGTGATCCAGTCGATGGAGCCGGTGCCCAGCGCCGGCGCCGTATCGCCGTGTAGGCGGCGCCAGGCGGCGGCCAGCTGGTCGATCACGGAACGCACCGCATCGAGCTTCTCGTTGATCCAGTCGAGCGCGACGGCAGCCGCCTGCTTGATGCCGTCCCACAACCCGCCAAACCAATCCGCCACGGGTTGCCAGTGCGTGACCGCCCAACCGGCCGCATTGCCGATCGCCTCGCCCAGCGCAACGAACATGCGCACGCCGAACGATGCGGCCTGCAGCACGCCACCGAGCACGGCGCCCAGTGCCTGGCCAAACGCCACGCCGTTCTCGCGCGCGCCGTCCAACTGCTCCTTGGTCGCCTGCATCGGCTCCAGCAGTTGGGTAATCCAGCGCCACACGGTGGCGATACCTTCGGCCACGAGGTCCCACGCCGGCTTCAACGGCGCGAGCGCGTCGGCGATCTGCGCGAGGACCGGGCCGACGGCCTGCGCGATGCCTTGGCCCACGCCTTCGAACCAGGCCGCGATGGGTTGCCAGTATTTGCGCACGACCAGCGCCGCCGCGACGAAAGCCGCGACCAGCAACAACAACGGCACGCTGATACCAGCCAACGCAGCCATCGCCGCGCGGGCGGCGACGCCGATGCTAGGCAAGAGGGTAGGGAGGCGAGACAGCAAGCCGCCGCCCGTGATGGCGCCCAAGCCGATCCGTATCCCGCCCAGGCGCAGGGCGTAGCGCAGCAGCGAGAACTGACCGACCAAGCCGCCGATGCCGATCATCAACCCGCCGGCGGCAGTCAGCAGCACGCCCATGGAACCACCCAGGACCACGATGCCCTTGGCCAACCGCGGATTGCGCTCGGACCAGGCGGTGACCGATTTCAGGATCGACACCAGGTGCGTGAGACCGGCGACGTAGAGCGGCAACAGCTGGGTGCCCAGTTCGCGATAGAGATCGTCACGCCGCGCGCGCAGTTCCACTTCCTGGCCAGCGGCGGTACCGGCGCCCTCGGCGTAGAGCGCGTCGACGCCGTAGGCCTTCGGTGCGGCCGCCACGTGCTTGGCGATGTTGGCGCGCTCGATGAACATCGAAGCAAACAGGTCGCCACCCTTGCGGCCGGAAAACAGCGCGTTGATCTTGCTGACGACCTGTTGATCAGAGAGCTTGCCGTCCGGGTTGATCTTCGGCACGACACGCGTCATCAGATATTCGAACGGGTTGGTGCGATAGAGGTCGCCTTCCTTGAGCGCATCGGGGAGCAGCTTTTTGACGTGGCCGGTGCTGCCGTATTTGACGGAGTCCTTGTCCAACAGACCGAGATTCATCAACTCCTCGGCCGACTGCTGCGTCGTGCGGCCTGCAGCCCAGTTCTGGTAGGCGGTAGCCAGGCCGGTACCGGCGCGATGCCCGCCCATTTCCTGCATGGTGTGCAGCAACCCGAAAAAGAACGTCTGGTTATCGAGCTGCTTGGCAGCAATGCCGCCGGTCTTGATCATGTTGAGCAGGTCTTCGGGCTTCACCAGGCCGCCGCTGGCCACGTAGGCCTGCGTGGCGAAGTCGAGCACACGCTTCAAGCTTTCCGGGTTCTTGGCTGCACCGCGCAATTCCGCGACCTTCAAGAGGTCCATGAACATGGTCTCGGCGTTCTCGCCGTGGCCGTCGCCGTGACCGTTCTGCGCCATCACGGTTTCGATGCCGTATTTCATGCGCGCCAGGTAGGGCGTGACTTCCTCCGCTTCGTGCATGTCGCGCAGGACACTGTTGGCCTCGCGCAGCAGCTTGAGGTTGTCCGTGGCACTGGCACCCATGATGTCCATACCACGCGCGAATTTGACCGCGTCGGTCACCGCCTGGTCGCCGACACCCTGGGCGCGCAGCTGCGCGACCTGGTTCTGGAACGCTTTGGCGGCGTCCAGTGTCGGGTCGATGGCTGCGATGAGGTGGTGGCCCGTCTCCATGGCGGCATAGCCGCCCACGGCCATATGCGCGGCGGTGGATTGCGACTTGTCGAAGGCCTGGCGCGCGACGCTCGAGCGACGTTGCGCCTCGGAGACTTGCTGCATTTTGGCCTGCTGTTGACCGAGTTGCGTATTGGTGCCGGCGATCGCGTCCCGCAGGCGACGTTCCTCGGCGGCCAGGTTCTTGGTGCTGATGCCGGCAGCGGAGAGCTTCGACCGCATCTGTTGCAGCTTGACCGCGTTCTCCTGGCAGTCGCGGCCGAGCGAAGCGGCGGCACGTTTGGCCGCTTCAAATTCTCGGGTTTGTCGACGCGTGGGGTTAGTGGTCGCGGCCAGCTTCTGGCCTAACTCGGTCGTCTTGTTCTTGGCCTTATCCAGCTCGGCGGCTAGCTTCGTCGACGCGCCCTTGAGATCGCGGAAGCCACGCACATCGGCCTGTGCGCGGCCCAGGTCTTTCAAGCGTTGGCGTGTATCGCGCAGTTCCTTCGACAGCTTGGCACTGGCGCCCGTGATCGATCGCAGCGGTGCGGTCACCTTGTCGATCATCCCGAGCAATACGCTTAGTTTCAGATCCATATCAATCCTTGGCGCCGCTGCGAACGCGGGCGCGCTCGCGCCACTCGACCAGGTCGGAAAGACTCATGTCGTCGAACACCGCCGGACTCCAATGGAAGATCACGGCGATGTCGGCCATGAAGTCGTCTACGCAGGCTGGAATTCCGCTTTCGCCTGCCTCGTCAACAAAAAACCGGTGACCTCCATGCCGAGCTGCGTCAGATCGGACGGATCGAGGTTGGACACGTCGTGGCGAGTGAGCGTCGGAACGGTGATGCGCGGCAGGACGATTTCCAGCGCGGCCACGTCCATGTTCATGAGGTTGACCAGCTGAGTACCGCGCAGCTCGCCCGATTTGGGTTTGCGCACCATGACGCTGGTAATGGTTTCGCTGCCGCGCTGAATCGGGTTTTCCAAGGTGATCGTCTTCTGTTCCATGATGTGCTCCAAAAAAATGGGGAAGCGCGCCAGGCGAACCTGGCGCGAGGGGGGAGGATTACCAGTGGCCGGTCGCGTTGCGTTGGGCGGCGGTGACGTCGACACCGTCGACGATGAGGATGTTGGCCACCACGTCGATTTCGATGAAGTCGCGACCTTTGACGCGCAGCTTGTAGTAGCTCAGCGGGAAGGTGAACTTGTGCTCGGTGTCCGTGTCGGTCTTGCCATCGCCGAAGTCGATCTCGCTGTAGCGACCGCGCATGACCACTTCCACGGCGTCATAGGTGCCAGTGTCCTCGGCCTGGTACGCGCCGGCGAAGCGGAGCATGACCGCGTTATGCGTCGTAGCGCCGTAGGCTTTCAGTGCGTCGTACAAAATGCCGCCGGCTGTGAACGACGCTTCCATGTCGTCCTGACCGAAGTCGATCGAAACGCTGCCGCCCATACCGCCGGCGCGGTACTTCTCCATTTTGCGCGTGAGTTTGGGTAGGGTGACGGACGGAATCTGACCCAGCCACGACACGCCGTCCTGGAACACGTCATAGTTTTTAAGCTTTTTGGGGAGAGCCATCGGGACTTACCTTATGCAATGGGGTGGGTTCGGCGGCCGAAGCCGCCGGCGGGGAGTGGGTTAGGCGGGATTGGCCGTCGCGATCGCGGTCGCGAGATCCGCGTAGTAGGTGTCGGTAAAAATCTGATTCAGGCCCAGCTGCTCCAGCGGGGGCACCGGGCTAAAGTCATACGAGATGTTGAACTTACCGACCTTGATCGCACTGCCGCTGTTCTGTGATGCATCGACCCAGCACTTACCACCGATCAAATTGCCAGCGTTCGTTTCGGCCTGGAGTTCGCCATTGATCGACTCGACGATGTCGCGGATCAGGCTGGCGTGCATGGTTTTGTCGCTGTACTCGAACACGCCATTGCCCACGGTGTCTTTGACGACCTGTGCGGTGCGGGTGAACGACTCGAAGATATAGTCGGCAGCGTCGCAGGTACGCGAACCCCAGAAGCGGAAGCCGTTGCGGTTGATCAGCGTGGTGATGCCCGCTTCGTTGAGCAGGTCAGCATCGGTGCCGCTTTGCAGGTAGTCGAAGAAGATGTCCTTGCTGATGCCGCCCACGTTATTGACCGGGACGTTGGACAACGTTTTGGCATAGCTCTGCTCCTGATCGATTTTCGCGCGCAGTCCTGCGGCTATCGCCGTCGTCAGTGCGACGACCGGCGCAGCGTCCGTAGATTCGGTGGTGAGGAAATCCGGATAGATCAGCATTAGTTCGCGCGCGCCGAACGTGCCTCGGTATGCGATCGCCTCGGCAAGGCTGGTGGCGCCCGCGCACAGCGCGTAGCCGAACGCGGATAGCTTTTGCATCACCGTGACCATCGCAGCAGTCACGGCTGCGCTGTCCAGGCCTGGCGTGACGATGATGCGCGGTTTGACACCTGTCTTCGCCTGGGCGTTTAGCATCGCCTTGAGGCCGGTGTATTTGCCGTCCGGCGTGGTGGTTCCGACCACGTTGGCGTCGGTCGCCGTAGCGTCCTCGCCAGCGGCCACACGCACGACGACCACCGGGCAGGTGACCTGGTCGGCGATGTCCTGCAACGCGGCGGCCAGCGTTCCCTGGGTGCCCGCTTTGGCGATGCCGTCCTGCGGACGGGTGATCAATACGGGCGTGTCGAGTGGGTAGGCCGTCGCGTCCGCGTCGGTGGCGGTGGCTACCAGTCCAATGACCGCTGTAGAGACGGTTTGAAGGGTGAGCGCGCCAGTGGTCGACTCGGTGATGCTAGCGCCGTGGTGATAGTTGGTCGGGGGCATGGTGTGGCCTCGTGAGTGGTGGGGGCGTCGTGGATTACGTAGTCGGCTGGGGCGCGCCGTACATGGCCATCGTGACGGTGTAGCTTTTGGTCGTGACGCGGCCCTGTGGATCCATCAGATCAACAGTCACGGTGATCACAACGCTGCCGTGCTGAGTGGGCGAGTTGCCGTTGGTGATGTAGCCGGTAAGGTTTTCGAGCCACAGCGACCGATTGGCCGTGATCGGTGTGAACGTTGCCGCGTCGTTCTGCACGTGCATGAAGCTCTGCGGTGTACCCGTGCCGAAATAGTTGTTCGTCGTGATCACCCACGCATAGCGAACCTGATAGCCCGCTGCGGACTGGCCCCCGGTCACAAACGTGGAGGTGGCGACGTCGCCGTAGAGGATCGATATCTTGTTGTTATCCAGACAGACCTGCTGATGCAGGACACCATCGGTCTGGAAGACCAACTTTGCGCCGGCTTGACCCGTCGCTGCCTCGCCGGATGTGGTCGGGTGCTCAGTCGGGCCGGCGGTGTAGTTGATTACGCTCCAATAGTTGGCTGTGTTCCTGCTCGACCAGCCCGGGCCGTAGTCCACGTTGCCATCGCTACGGCAACCGAGCACGCCGCCTGGCTGGCCGTACCGTGACGACGCATAGCGAATGGTCTGGCCGCTCGCATTGCGAAAACCCGCACCCGGCGCACCGTCGCCGACGATGTCCGGGTCGTAGACATCGTCCGCATCCTGGCCGAGCGCGTTGCGGTATCCAGCGGTCATACCGTGGCGTGGCCCGACTGGGCGGCAAGCGCGGCGGCGACCAGTGCCGCCTGCTCGTTGAACAGCTTGTCGTAGGCCGCTTTGAGGATCAGCTCCACGCCACCCGTTGAGACCTTGCTCAAGTCAACGCCGGTGACAGGATCGATCACACCCTCATCCGCAAAACATCGTGTGGCGATGTCCTGCACATTCTTGTCCAGCACGTTGAAGTTGCCGTTGAGCGGCTCGTAGGCGCTGCCCACGAAAAGGCTCTCGCGTGCCTGGAATGACACCGTCCCTTCGCCGGTCGAAGGCTGGTAGATCAGGTGAATCTGCTCGGCAATCATTTCGGCAGTGACGCCGGGTGCCACCGCGCGAATGCGTGCATTGCTCACGTGCGTTTCTCCAATTTATGGACGCGTTTGGCCAGGAAGGCGATTGCCTTGTCGTGCTCAGCCAGGTGGAGGGCGTTGTCCATCGACGCTTCAAGCGCGAGGCCGGCTTTGTCGATCGCGAGAAGGCCGCGTCTGCGGCCGCGCTTGGTTCCGCGTTGGACGTAGTCTTTGGCGACGCGCAGAACGCGCTGGGCGATCAGGCCGACGTCATGCACGCCATCGGCGATGCGATCCCATTCGCTGAACATCTTCGCCAGCTTGAGGGCGAGGCCACGCTGCACAGCGCGCGGCTTGATGTTGGTCTTGGTCTCGCGGTCGGAAAGCTGAAAGCCACCGGATGCAGTAATGGCGCCGCCTTTGGAGATCGTGACGTTGCCCGACAGCGGACCACCATTGGTACCGAAGCCGATTTTTAGATCGCCAAAATTCGAATAAAGGGCGATATCGCTAGCGCCATCTTGCAAGCGGTAGCCGCCGCCGAATGAGCCGGACGCGTTGTAAGCGAGCTTGGCGGATAGACCAGGATTTGCCGAGCCAAAGTTAGTAGTAGTAATCCCGTTAACCGTTAGGCTGTCAGCCAGCGTGACGAGGCCCGTCTGCCTGCTGATGGTGAGCACGGCGTCGATGCCTTGGCCGGCATCGTTATAGCGACTGATGAAGAAGTCGCTGCCCGTGTTGTTGCTGTTTGTTTCGGTACCACCCTGTCCGGGGACAATCGCCCACCGATTGAGACCGTTGGTCCTGCCGAAAATAACCACCGAGGACGCGGGCGTGGGTCGATCGAGCGTAAGGCTTCCCGAACCACTGATCGGAGGCGAAATTGTCAATCCGCCGGTCATGGTGTCGCCGGCTTTGTTCACCTTCGTGGCGATCAGGTTGGTGATCGTCGTGGCGAAGTTCGGATCATCGCCCAACGCGTCGGCCAGCTCTTTGAGCGTGTCGAGTGCCGCCGGCGAGTTATTGACGAGCGCCGCGATGACGGATTGCACAAACGCGGTCGTGGCGACCTGAGTCGAGTTGGTGCCGGTGGCTGCGGTCGGTGCGGTCGGAATGCCGGTCAGTGTCGGTGACGACAGCGGCGCGAGCGCGGCCAGCGCGTTGGCCAGGCCGATGATGTCGGCCATCTGATGCGTGTGCACTTTCGCCGCGGCGCCGATGTCGGCGAGCACGGACGCCGCTGTCTTGGTCTGCACGGCACCGGTGCCATTGCCGACCAGGTAGCTACCGGTGGTAAGTGTGTTCGCGCCGGTACCGCCGCGTGCGACGGCCAGCGTGCCGCTGGTGATGTCGTCGGCCGAATGGCTCTGTTCGACCGGTGGGGGAACGTTCTGCAGGTGGTTGTAGTCGAGGTAGTAGGAGCCGTCCTGGCCATCGAGCTTGTCAGCGTCCAGGCCTTTGCCGGCCCCGGTGTCGTAGCCCGCTGCACTCTTGAGTCCCAGTTCTTGCCACAGCACCACGACAGTGGCTGCGGTCAGCAGGTTTTTGACGTAGTCCGAAGGCGCACCCACGCCGAAACGGCTATCCAGCAACGCCCTCAGCGCGCCGGGCGTAATCGCGCGCTGGCGATCATTGCCGAGCGCGGTTTCTGGATCGGTGGCCAGTTCGACCACGCCCGGCGTGTCGGTGGTCGCCGCCGGATTGTTGAAGTTGGTATCGCCGAAGGTGATCGAGCTGGCCGCCACATCGGCAAACTGGACGTCGGTCGCCAATTGCATCATGGCTTGTGCCGACTTCTGCAAGATCACCGTCGACTGCCCGTAAGACGCAAACAGCGTGCCGTCCGCCAGGTAGAAGCCGAATCCGAAGACGGAGTAGACATCGCTACCGTTGTCAGAAATCGTGACGTGAATGGTGTCGGCGGCCGTTGCGCCGCCGGCGATGGTGGAAAGGCGCTTGATTTCGTTCGGCAGCGGTTGGCCCGACGTAAACGGGGTGGCGGTGACGCCGACCTTGTCGATGCGTAGTGCGTTGGTGCCATCACCCTTCGCATTGCGCAGGGCGGCGCGACCGGCGGGGGTAACGGTGAGAATTAGCGCCATTAGGTGCCCTCGCTGGGAGAGGTCAGAAGAAGGCGCGCGTAGATCATGGGCCGGGCGATGGCGATGACGCCCACGCCACCGGTGATCTGCACGCCTTGAGTGAAGGTGAAGTGCGAGCGCACCGGCTTGGTGCGCTGGACTTCCGCGATGATGTCGTCGACGAAATCGGCAGTGACTTCGTTGCCGCCGGCGCCGGCGACGGTGAGCACCAGTTCGAAGGTGTGCGGCTTGCCGGGCGGCACCATCTGCCACCATTCGCGGATGGACACATGACCACCGAAGGCAGCGACCACGTCCTTGACGGCCTTCGCTGTACCCTTGTGGCGCGCGACATCGATCGCGACGGCCACACGGTTGCGCTTGACGTCTTCGGACCAGTAGGACTTCCAACTGTCGACCGACAGGCCCCAAGCGAACCACGGCAACAACTGGGCCGGGATCGTTGCCGGATTCCAAAGCGTGTCCAGTGGTGTGGGGATATCGAGCAACTGCCTGGCCGTGCCTTCCAAGGCACGTTCCATCGCGCTGCTATTGGGCGGGAGCAGGCTAGTCACCGATCCCCCTGTATTCGAGGTTGATCGCGATGCAGTAGGCCGCCTGCGTATCGCTGATAGCGATGTTGCCGGTCGGCTTGTTGAGTTGGACGTTTTGGATGCCAGCGACCGATAGTGCGGCGTAGATCGATGAAAGAGTGATATCGCGGCCCAGGCGACGCGCTTGGTCGACATAGGCCTGGGCGTTCTTCTTGGCGTTGGCCATGGCGACGTCCGGATCGGGACCGGCGAAGCTCCATAAGTCCGCGTCAATCTCGAACTCGACGATGTCGGCCGACTGCACGCTGACGTTGTCCGTCATGGGGCGGATGTCGTCGGCGCTGACGTAGCTGGCCACGGTATCCAGCAGCGTTTGCGGTGCCGCGCCGTTGCCTTGCCGCGACAGCACGGCGACCAACACATCGCCCGGCCAGCGCGCCGCATCCAGTGCCGCTTGCATGTCGTTGACCAGGTCGGCGGCTGCGTTGTGTGCGGCGAGGATGCTCGCGACGAGTGCCTTGATGTCGTCGGCGTCGGGGCTGGTCGCGCTCGCATCGAGCACATCGCCGGAGGCGCTGAGTGCGTGGTAGATGTACGCCGCTTCCGGTCCCGCGACCGAGAACCCCGAGGGCGCCAGGGTGATGCGGTACCGGTAGTCGTCGTCTTCTTCCATCACCGCTGCGAGGCCCTGGTCGGGACTCGCGGGTGTGATGGTCAGTCGCCTGACGCCCAGGAGCGCCCCCAGGTTGTCCAGGTCGTTGCCCTTCGACGTGGCCAGCAGGACGGCGCGCACGGCGTCGTTGACGCGCTGACGCAACCCTAAGGCGATGTAGGCGATGACCTGCGTCACCTTGTTGGCCGGCTCGGATTCGAGATCCGCGTTGAAACTCGGCCACAGTCCCAACAGGATGGTTTTGCCCTGGGCGTAGAGGGTTTCGAAGTCGAGCGCTTCGACGACGTCAGGCGGCGGTAGCTTGGTCAGGTCGATGGGCGAGGTCATGCCGAGGCCGCTCCCATGTGCAGGGGCACGGTCAGGGACACGGGCTGGCCGGTGTCTTTGCGGGTGCCGACCAGGTCAACGGCGAATTGCCCTTGCTTTGCGTCGACAGCGCGGAATCCGACGCGCTTGAGCGTGATGCGCGGCTCCCAACGCATCAGCGCCGTCGCCGTGGCGGCGAACAGCTGCACGCGCGTGTCCTTGTTGGCCGGCGCGTCGATCAGGTCAGGAAGGCGTGATCCGTAACCACGACGCTGCACACGACTGCCCAGCGGCGTGGAGAGAATGTCCGTGATCGATTGCGCCAGGTGTGCCGCGCCGGACAGTACGGCACCGGTGTTGCGATCCATCCCGATCATTGCGGCGGCCCCGAGATATCCGTGCCGCTTTTTACGGCGCCGTGCGGATGCTTGAGCAGGCTGATGGAGCCCGCCTTTACGTCGGCATCGCTGGAAATGTCGCCGCTCGCTTTGATGGTGTCGCCAGCGGTGACGGCCTTGTCGACGTGCAGGGTGTCGTCAGCGGTGATCGCTTTGGTGACGTGCAGCGCGCCGTCCAAATCGACATCGCCCACGAACCGAAAGCCTGCCGGCGCGGTGAACTGGACCTTGCCACCCTCGGGCAATGTGCCGCGCAAAAGGTGTTGCGCGTGATCGTAGAGAAACGCGGCGCCGTCGCCGAACACGATCATGCAGTTATCTTTCGATGCACCGTTGGGTTTGCTAAACGCGCTGCAGAAAATCGACGGAAGGGCAAATCCTGCGGCCAAGTCGCCGTTGGGCGACAGCACGATGACCTGCTCGCCCTTGCTGGGCGGATTCCACATCGCGGTATCGCCGGCGCGCGGCGTGGCCCATTTGATGGGCGCGGTGACCACGTCTTCGAGCTTCACGGTGATGCGCTCGGCGTCGTAGTCCACGGTGGCTACGGTGCCGAATCGGATCAGGTTGGCGAGGATTCGCAGGATGTCATCACGCATGTGCACCATGCTGCGGACGACGCGGATGTCGTGCAGCTTGTACGCGTTCTGTAGCTCGGTGCTTAGAACGCCACCGTTACGAAGCGAGGTGTTGCAGCAGCAAGTCGCGGATCATCTCGCGGTCTTCCGGGGTGAAGCCGAGCAGCACACGTTGCGCGTACGTCACCGAGGGACCGTTCGGTGTAACACGATCGGATAGGCCTTCCTGATGGACTCTGGCCAGGCGCGCGACGCGACCATAGAAACCCACCTCGGCACCTTCGGCGGTGATGGCTGTTTTCAGCCATCGAGCCGTGCGCAGCTTGCTGAACATCGCCGCTTGTTTGCGTCGCAGCTGTCCACGCTTGCTGCGAAGGGGTTCAGCGCGTTTGCGTCGCGGCGGATAGCTCGACCCATCGGGTGCCTTTTGCATCGCGATCCGCTGTGCCTGAGAGCGTCGCAACGCAATGGCGATTGTGCGAGCAATGCGCCGACGCCCGGCCGGCTCGACCTTGGCCAGCAGGCTGGCCGCCCAGAGTTCGAGCTGCTGCAGATCGTCGTTCATCCGTAGAGGAAGGATGCGGACGGATCGGCGGGCGGCTCCGGTGGATGCACCCAGGTGCCCGGCTGGTCGCCGGCGACGACGGCTTCAGTCAGATCCATTTCGATGCACACGTCGGCCAGCTCGGAGGAGAGCACTTCCGATTCAAAGCGCACGGCCGTGGCGTTCTTCTGGTTGTTCTTGAGTGCGGCTGGTTCGTTGATCCGCATCCAGTCCATCACAAAGCTGGCCAGTGCGTCGAAGTCGTCCGCAAAGTCCTGGATCAGGACCGTCAGCTGGTAGTCGTATTCCCAACCGGTGGCGAGCTGGCCATTGGTACGGATGCGGCCGCGCTCGACGTGGATGGACACGCGCTGTGGGTCGGTGGCCAGCGAGGGCAGGGCGGCCAGCAGCGCGGTACGGAAACTCGATGGCTTATTCATGGGAGGGTCGCTTACTGCGGCGCGCAGCGAATGGCCTGTGCCCGCAATGCTTTGTAGTTGACCGCGTCGTCATCCTTGATCGTGAGCAGGATGCGGGCGCGCGTGTCGGCATCCAAGGCCTTGAACCCGGCAGGCAATCCTTCCAGCTCGGTGGCGAACGCGCTCAACCCGGCCTTCGTGCATTCACTGGGTGGTAGCAGCGGGTGCAGGGTCGGTGGCGCCACCACGCGCTGCTTTTCCATACAGCCCGACAAACTCGTCAGTGGCGATAGGGTCAGCGCAAGAACCAGCAGACGCAGGCGAAAGAGTGAACGCATGGGTGATCTCCAGATGTAGGTTGTTGCCCTGCTGATGGATGAGTGACTGCTGCGCGGCAAGCGCCCCGCTTTGTGCGAGTTGATCGTTGGCCTGGGCGACCTGTGCGGCGCTCTGCTGATTCACGGAGGCGGTGATGGCGTCGGTGTCAGCGTTGGCTGCGGCGACATCAGCCTGGGCAACGCTGTAGCCCTTGTAGAACCATCCGGCCAGGCCGCCGCCGAGGAAGGTCAGCGCCAAGACAACGATGGCGATCAGAAGGGTTTTCATGCGGCGTGTTCCTCGCGTTGTGAGGCGGCTTCACGGAGTCGACGTAGGGAGATATCGATATTCGTCGCGTCTTGTTCGGAGCCAATGAATCGACGGCCTTCGAGAACGGCCGCGACGCCAGTGGTGCCCGAGCCGGCGAAAGGGTCGAGCACCACGCCGCCCGGCGGGCAGGCCTTGACCAGTACGCGCATGAGTTCGGTAGGCTTGCCGGTGATGTGGTGTTTGTCGGAGCGCCGGATCGACTCGATGTGATATCCCGGCAGGTAGCCGACGTCCTCACGCGCCGGCATTTCGCCGTTACTACCCCACACGGCGAACTCCGTTGCGTTGCGAAAGCGGCCCGCGCCGCCAGGTCGGCCAGCGGGTTTGCACCATGGGAAGATGCCCCGCCACACCGCGCCGGCCGCCTGTAGTGCATCCGTGGTGCTCGGTAGCTGACGCCAGTCGGTAAACATGACGACCGGTGCGCCCGGTTTTGCGACGCGCATGCACTCGGTCAACCAAAGCGTGCACCAAAGAATCCAACTGCGCTGATCGCGGTTGTCCCCCGAAAAATCGTGCAAGTCCGTGCGAGCTTGGGTGTGGTTGACGACGTACTTTTCCCGCGTCGTCCGGGTGGTCCGTGCGGTGCTGTGCGTGCCGCCGCTGCTATAGGGCGGATCGGTGATGATGGCATCGACGCTCGCGGTGGGAAGCGAACGAAGAAAGGTTAGTGAGTCGCCATGGTGAAGATTGAACAATGTCACGTTGTTACGTTCCTACTCGATTAGAAATCCAGCCAAACGCGTACTCCCGCTGGCTGGGGTTGTGTTCGGTGATGTCGATGTAACGCGCGGCCTGCAGGCCGTTTAGTGCCTTCAGCAAGGTTGTTATGCCCATGGGGCCACGCCAGCGTACGAATGCGCGCAACGCGCCGAGGGTGGTGTCGCCAACCTTGCCGTCTGGTTTGAGCACGGCGTAACGCGTGCCCGTGTCGTTGAACGCATTGAGGGCGCGCTGCAAGAACGTTCCGGCGATGCCGATACCCATGTTGACGCCGGTGTCGATCAGCTCGGCCGCTACGCTCGGGTCGATGGCCTGTACATCGGAAAAGCGTGGATCGTCGACATACTTCTTGCGATAGATGGCCCTGGCCGTGACTTCCGGTAAGTCCTTCATGGGGCCGGTGTAGCCATTCGAGCGAGCCACCGCCGCTGTGATACCCCATCGCGTCTCGCCGCCGGCATCGTTGGGGTCGTTGGTGTACTTGTCGCCGCCCTCTGCCTTGATGACGGCGGTGAGGATCGATTCGATACGTTGTTCGGGGAGAGTAATCATGGCGCGCTCCGCTTGAAGAAGTGATACAGGAACGCCACGACGGCGCGGTGCGCGTGCGCCAGGTTGCCCCGGTGATACAGAAACAAGATGGCTGCGAGCGCGCATAGGAGCGCCTCAGCCGGACCAGGCGGTGGGCGCACACCGAGGGCGACCTTGACCGCACTCAGCGTGCAGACGGCGATGTAGGCCCACGAGATCCACGCCCATACATGGCGATGTGCTGCGTCGCCACGGCGGAACGTCAACAGGCGGGCGACGATGGCGACGCACGCCATCACGACGATGAATGACCACAGGAACGAAAGGCCGTGCATATCAGGCTCCGCGGTTAAAGAAGTTGGACAGCAGGCTGTTGACGTCCAGCGTTTTCACGCGCTCGATCAACAGGGTGGTGACGGTGACGGCGAGCGCGCCGCACAGGAAGGCGGCAATGCCGGTGCTCTTGAGTGGCACGTGCTGGATCAGCTCCGGCGCGCCCAGATAGCCCACGCCGGCGCTGATCAGCAGATAGATGACGCGGCGGGTGATGGGTAGATCGCGTGCGCTGGTGACGAACAGCGCGCCGCCGGCGATGGCGCCGACCAGGGCATTGGCATCGACACCGGGGACGAAGGAGCCGGCGGTCGCCGCCGTGGCAATGACGGTGGAAGCGACGGCGATCAGTGCAGCGCTTGCGGGTTCGGTCATGAGTCAATCCCAAAGCTGGACGGTAGGCAGGACGGGAGCAGTGATGTCGGCGGGGTCGGGCAAGATCACCGGCGTTCCCATGGGGAGGATCGGCCCCAGATCGGCGAGGCCGCGATTCAATTCGTAGACCTGTACCAGCACGGACGTGGTGCCCAGCACACGCCAACACAGTGCGTCGAGCGATTCCCCTTGCCGTGTCCGCACGGTCTGCATCAGATGAGTTCCACTACGTTGCGTCGAACGCCACGGATATCCGCGATCGCCCACCAGGCGTTGCGCCGGAAGTCGTCGGCGGCCACGGTCTCGATGTCGGCGCGGTAGTCACCCGCGCGGGTGTTGTCCCAGTCGCGGTAGGCGTCGGCCAGGTCGGCCTGCACCGTGCTGGTCACTGCGCGCAGATACAGCTGCACGATCTGCCGCTTGCCGTCGATGGACTCGCCGATGTCAGAGGCGCTGTCCCAGCCACTCGCCACTTGCGTGGCCTTGTACGCGGCCAGTTCGCCGTTGACGTAGATGATGGCCGCTACCGCTGCGGAGCGAAGGCGTTCGGGTGTGACGTTGCCCGTGAGGCGCGATACCGCACGCATCGTAGGCAGGTCGATATCCGGCCAAAAACCGTCGTTGGTGATGGCCTGGCCATCGGCTGGGGTGCCGGTGGTGGGTGCAGGTCCGCCGTTTGCAATCAATCCGCCCATGGTTTCCTCGAAAAAAAGCCGGCGGTGGACGGGTGGTCACTGATGGCCGAGTGGCTCAGATCGCACCCGTGCCGCCGGGCGCCGGGGGGAGGCTCAGGTGTCGCCGTTGGACGACTGTTCTTTACGCAGGCGGCGTTCCAGCTGCTCGATGTCTTTCTTTGCGCCGACCTTGTCGTGCAGTTCCACCGCGCGACGGAGGTTCGCCAAGGCCTGCGCGGGTTCGTCCTGTATCTGCCACCGACCCATCGCGAACAGCAGCTTGGCGCGTACCTGGTCGGGCATGTCGCGGTCGCGCGTGATGGCCTCGACCTGGCGCAGTACGTCGATATCGAAGGGCTTTTGCGCGTCGTAGGCCTTAAGTGCCTGGACGGCCGGTTCCTCGGCGATCAGCGTGGCCGGCGTTCGCTGGAAGCGGTCGGGAAGGGACAAGTTGTGCTTGAGCACATAGCGCGCGACGTCGAGCGCGCCGGCAAAGTCACCGGCATCGATACGCCAACACATGACGTAACCGACGACATCGTCGGCACCACCCCTGTCGGCGGCGAGGACGCCGGCGATGTAGTCGGCATAGTCAGGCAGTATTTTTGCCTTGACTTCGATCTTGCGCTGCACGGATTGCACGTCACTGAGGCGACGGCGATCGGTGTCGAGTTTGGCGCGCATCATGGCGTCGATACGCGCGGCCGGGCTGGATGGGGTCGCGCCGTGTACCCTCCCAGGCGCCGCGTGAGCGGTCGCCTGGGAGGCCTGCATGCGCATCTGGTGGCGTTGTGCGGGCGATGACATGGGCGTGTCCTTAGCTGCCGGTACCGCCGGCACCGCCGGACGTCCAGTTGCCCATGACGATGTTCTGAATCAACACCGCGCCCTGGTTGTCCTCGACGACGTAGGCGTCGTTGCTGGACTCGTAGTTGGCGATGCGATCGCGCTTGGGTTCATCCACCACGTAGCGACGACGTGCACCATCCTGGTAGTAGATCGACAGGTTATCCGGGCGGGTGATGAGCACGCTGTTGGTCGGGAAGAACGGAACCATCAAGCCCTGCAAGCTGCCGATGGTCTTCTGGGTGATGAGGATCTGCGATGCCAGTTCGTCCATACCGGTCTGATCGCGGTTGACCTTCGGGAAATACTTGTCGTGCAGCATCTTTCGACCGACATGCACGCGCAGTGCCGTGTCTTCCTGATACCACGGTGCCAGCAGCGTGACCGCGTCGTAGACCAGGGCGTCGAGGTTCTCGTAGTCGCCGCCAGGGCCGACGCGAACTTCGGTGTTGGACTTATCGCCGTGAGCCATCACCTGGCCGGGTGCCTGGTCACGCAGGTTTTGGAGCCAGCCCTTGTTGACGTCCTGCAACAACGGGTTGTTGGCCAGGTTGGTCTGCGCCGCCACGCTGGTGCCGTTCCAGCCGATCATCAAACGGTCGAGCGCCTGCTGACCAACAATGGCTGCGGCCAGGCGTGGTTGGAAGTCGGGGAACTTGGCCCACGCGTCAATGAGTGCGTAGGGGAACGAGGTATCGAAATCCGTCTTGACGCAGTTATAGCCCTGGTCAGTCAAGTTGGAGACGTCGCGCGGGTTGCGGTCGTTTTGCGTGGTGTCCGTGCGGCTTGCGATAGGGCCGTTGGTGCCCAGGCGTAGCTTGTCGCCGGACTTTTCGGTTACGCCGATCATGTTGATCAGTTGGAGGTACGCGCTCGATTCCTGGATTGCGTTTTCCAGTTTCTGCTGGATGGTTGGCGTCACATTGAACTGCTCGTTCGCCGACTGCACGCCATTGAGCTTGGCGATATGGGCGAAATACGCGGCCAGCTTGTTTCGGGTCAGCTGTTGCATGATGTCCTCGGTGGATGGGTGGGGAAGGTGGCCAGGCAGGTTTAGAACTCGGCGAGGACTTCGCCCTGACCCGTTGCAGCCGGGCGCTTCACCGTCGTCGCGGGCGTGGCCTGGAACTGTTCTTCGAGAGCGTTGACGCGTTCGGTGAGCGCGGCCAGGTTGTTGGCCCCGTTCTGCAGATCACCGTCGACTTTTTGCAGCTTGCGAGCGGTCTGTTCGCTCTGTGCCTGGCCGTGCTGGGCCACTTCCTCGATGGCCTGTTCCAAGGTGTTGAAGCGTTTGGCGTCCACCGTGTCCTTGCGGTTGAACATGGCCTGCAGGCGTTCCAGCAGGCCGGGCCTGGCTTCCTCGCCGTCGAAGTCGATGACAGTCTCGGTGGCCACGCTGAAGTAGTTGTCGGGATGTTGTTTGCGCTTGGTGAGCGGACTGCTGTCGGGCTTGTTGGCGGTGAACTCCAACATGTCGGTGCCCAGGCTGGCTGGCGTGTCGGTCACGGCTAAGCCCTGCAAGTACGCTTTGCCGGTGTCGGCGAATTTCGGGTTCACCTCGATTGAGGTAAACGTCTTCTGGTAGCCCTTGACCAGCTTCACCAGGTCATCGGACGGGGTGATCTCGGCAAGCAGCTGCAGCTTGCCTTCGCCGTTCTCCTGTGTGCTCAGCGATTCGACGTGGCCGTAGTTCTTGAACGGGCTGTCGGGAACGACGCTGCGAATGTGTTCGACGTTGATGCCAGCCTTGTAGGTGGCCGGGTTGTAGTTCGCAGCCATCTGCTCGATCCACGAGCGGTCGATGGTGCGGCCGTCGACGGTGGCGCCTTCGGTGGCGATAACAAACTTTTTGGACTTCTTGCCGGCCATGGTGTGCCTCGATGCGGGTGGGTATCTGTGCGCGTTGATCGTCAGCATCGGGAGAGGCACGCGTAGCAGCAACGCGACGGCGTTCTGTACGGTTTTCGCTAGAACGTAAGGCAAGAGAGCGGGGTCGTTTGCGTCCCTACGCTGTTGCCATGCAGCTACCTATCGACGTCATCGACCCACGCCGCGTCGCGCGCAGCCTGTTCTTCCAGGGTTGGAGCGTGACGGCGATCGCCGAACACATTGGCCAGGCCAGGTCCACCGTGGAGGCCTGGAAACAACGCGACGGCTGGGCATCCATGGCGCCGATCGATCGCGTGGATCATCAGCTGGAAGCACGCATGTGCCAGCTGGTCATGAAGGAAAACAAGACAGCCGGTGACTACAAGGAGATCGACCTGCTGGGCAGGCAGTTGGAGCGCATCGCCCGTGTACGCCGCTACAGCGAGCCAGGCGGGCACGAGGGGCACCTCAATCCCAAAGTGGCCAATCGGAACAGCGGCCCGAAGAAAGCGCCGACGCGCAATGACTACAGCCCGGAACAGGCACAGCGCCTGGTCGAGGCGTACATGGACAGCATGTTCGGTTATCAGCGCACCTGGCACGACGCGCTGTCCTACCGCATTCGCAACATTCTCAAGTCGCGTCAGATTGGCGCGACGTTCCACTTTGCGCGCGAGGCGTTAGTCGACGCGATCAAGACCGATGGCAATAACCAGATTTTTCTATCGGCCAGCCGTGCGCAGGCCAACGTCTTCCGGCAGTACATGCAGGAGTTTGCGCGAAGCGCGGCGGATATCGAGCTGAAGGGTGGTCGCGATTCCCCCATTGTGTTGCCCAACAGCTCGGAGCTGATCTTCCTCGGCACCAACGCGCGCACCGCGCAGTCGTATCACGGCAATCTCTATTTTGACGAGTACTTCTGGGTTCATTCGTTCCTGGCGCTGCGCAAGGTCGCGTCGGGCATGGCGATCCACAAGCGGTGGCGTCAAACGTACTTCTCCACGCCATCGGCGCTAAGCCACGACGCCTATCCCTTCTGGTCGGGTGCGCAATACAACAAGGGCCGCCCCAAGGCTGACCGTATCGACGTCGACATCAGCCACGAAGCCCTGGTGCGGGGCATGCTGTGCGCGGACGGGCAGTGGCGCCAGATCGTCACGGTGCTCGATGCGCTCGCCGGCGGTTGCGACTTGTTCGATATCGACCAGCTGCGCCTGGAATACAGCGAGGATGAGTTCCTGCAGTTGTTGATGTGCCAGTTCATCGACGACACCGAGAGTGCGTTTCCGTTCTCGCTCGTGCGTCGGTGCATGGTGGACAGCTGGGACATTTGGGACGACTTTCGCCCCGAAGCGCCTCGACCCATTGGCAACGCGCCGGTGTCGATCGGTTTCGATCCATCCAAGGGCACCGGCAAAGGCGATCCCTCGGGATGCACGGTCAACGCCGTGCCGACACCGCAATCGGACAAGTTCCGTGTGCTGGAAAAGGCGCAGTTGCAGGGCCAGGACTTCGAGGCGGCCGCGATGCACCTCAAGCGATATGCCGACCACTACAACGTCGTCGACATGGGTATTGACGTCACCGGTATGGGCATCGGTGTCTATCAGTTGGTCAAACAGTTTTTCCCTGCCGCACGTGCCATCCAGTATTCGCCCGAAGTGAAAGCGCGCATGGTCATGAAGACCCACGACCTGATGAGCAAGGGGCGCCTGGAATGGGACGCAGGTTGGACGGATGTCGCCGCCGCCTTTATGGCGATCCGCAAAACCATGACAGCCAGCGGTCGCCACGTCACCTATGAAGCCAGCCGTGCGGCCGATATCGGTCACGCGGATCTCGCCTGGTCGGTCATGCACTCGACGATTTACGAACCCCTCGAAGGCCGCTCGATCAGCGGCGCCAATGTTATGGAGATCAGTTGATGAGCCGCAAAAAGGCGAAACGAAACCACCGCGCGCGGGAGCAAGAGGTGATTAGCGCGACCAAGGAGGCGAACGCCGGCGTGCAGGCTTTCACCTTTGGCGAGGCGGAGCCGATCGACCGCGCGTCGCTGTTCGAATACGCCACGGTGTGGCGTAACAGTCGATGGTACGAGCCGCCCATCAATATGCTGGCTCTGGCGGGCATGGTGCGTGCGTCACCGCACCATGCATCCGCGATCTATCTCAAGCGTAACCAGCTGCTCGCGTCGTTTGTTCCCACCAAGTATCTCAGTCGAACCGAGTTTGGCGCTTTCGCTCTGGACTTCCTGATTTTTCAGAACGCGTACTTCGAAAAACTGCCGTCGTTGGCGGGTACGTTGCTGTCGCTAAAGCACATTCCCGCTGTCTATACGCGGCGCGGTCTGGTGGATGGTCAATTTTGGTTCGATCCGATGCTTGGCAACGGCTTGCCGTTCGAGTTTCAGACCGAGGTGGTGCAGCTTCGTGGTGCGGACCCGTTGCAGGAAATCTATGGTGTGCCCGAGTACATGGCGGCGGTCAACGCGGCGCTGCTGAATCAGTCGGCGACATTGTTTCGTCGCCGCTACTATGACAACGGTAGCCACGCGGGATTCATCCTGTATGTGTCCGATCCGGCGCAAAGTCCGGGTGATATCGACGCTATGCGCGAGGCATTGAGGAAGTCCAAGGGGCCGGGCAATTTCCGCAACCTATTCATGTACTCGCCCAACGGAAAAAAGGACGGTGTGCAGCTGATCCCGATCAGCGAGGTGGCAGCGCGCGACGATTTCGCTGCGATCAAGAACACGTCACGCGATGACTTGCTTGCGGCGCACCGTGTTCCACCACAGTTGCTTGGCATCATCCCAAACAATACCGGCGGGTTCGGCGACGTGGAGAAGGCGCGTTCTGCGTTCAATGCGCTGGAGATCGAGCCGCTGCAGGTCGCCATGACTGCGATCAATGATCAGCTGGGCGTCGAGGCAGTACAGTTCAAACCACTTGCAGCGCTGCAACCTAGCTAGTGATCTCCACAAACGGAAGCCATATGTACTGATGCCGCGTTACAGCGGCATTTATATTGATGTCGCGGGACTACGAATTGGCGATGTCTCGACAAGGAGCGTTCATATCAGAGCGTGTAGCTCACCTTCGTTCCGGTCACGGTGATATGCCCCTTCGCTCTCAGAAGCTCTACTAAGTTGGCTACGTCGTTGTCTGTCAACTGTTTGGAGAAATGCGCATGGATGGTACTGAAAAGGGTCTTCATGGTGCGCGGCCTCGCTGCACCTCTCTGGCGAAGGTTGGCCAAAACTTGGCTTAACCTTTCCTCGGCGTTGCCGCCCTTCGCAACTTGGCTTGCTTTGAGTAGAGGTATCTCGCCAATGTCCTTGGATCTGCATGCAAGGACCTTTTGGGCCTTCAAATGCTTGATTAAGGGGTCGAAACCCGAATCCTTGCTGATGATGTGGAAAAAAGCATTCGCGTCCTGCGCGGCGAGTAGGCCTATGTAGTAAGCAATGTGGAAGTCCAGAGCATTGGGGCCGTTTCCGGCTATCTTGATGTAACGGCCATGCTCCCCGAGAACCTGCATTGCCTCTGCCACCTCGAACGAAACCTTTGTCTGGTTGGCTCCCACGAACAAAAACACTTTAAAAAGGTGCTCTCCCCTCAATGGCTCCAGGGTCTTCGGTTGCACGTTTTCATAGTCGATGAGGACGTAGTTGGTCTTCATGGCTCCCCAGTTTGTCAAATGCAGACCTGTATAAACCTGCCAGGAACGTCCGCTGGTTCGCAATAGCTGGGAGTCCCGCCGGTATCGGGTCGATTGAACCTGGTTCTATGTCCAACTTGATCCGGCCCCGTGCTTGGCTGGTCAGGGCATATCGGACCAGCGTACTCGCTCCGCAATGGCAGGGGGTAAAGGGTTGTCGCGGAACCTGTTGCGTTCCCCGAGCGATCGCCAAGCCTTCCGCAGGTCTGCTATGTCGATGTCCTCGCGTGGCATGGCAACCCAGCCTTCACCGTTGCACATAGCACACGATGCGAAGCGTTCACCTCGGCAGTGCGGGCACAGCGATAGATGCCACCAGTCGGGCGCCATGAATACTCCGACGTGGCAGTGAAAACAGGTAATGCCTGCATGCATGGCCATGAAAGCAAGCCGGCCGCAGTTGTCGCAGATGCCGGACGGTTGTCTTGGTTGATCGATGTATCGGCCCATGCAGGGCAGGGTACGGCGCCCAAGTCTCAGGCCGCGCGATTCCCTATTGGGCGACGCTTGGCGCTGCGCGTTGCTTCGTCGCCAGGCGGAGGCGTGCCTGCGCGGTGGTGCGTGCAGGCACGCGTGTACGGCGCCCAGGGCTGGTCAAAAAATAAGCAGGCATGGGCTGTCCCGCATCGGCGCGCGCGGTCGTCCCCCCTCCTCGCCTGCGCGCTTCTCCCCCCCACCTTTGATGCAGGTGCCAACCTGCAGCCAGGCTAGGCGCCGTGGGGGCTAAACTTAGATTTATGGATTGGCTGGAGTGATGCAAATTGATGCAGCGAATAGATATTTATTGGATAGACGCCGAGGCCAGGGTTTCGCTGAACGCTCCGTGCCACTGCGGCACCGGTAAGCGATACCGTAAGTGCTGTGCCGAGAAGGATCTAATTCATATTCCGAAGCTGATGCGGAAGGCGCAAGCTGCACTACAGCGATCAAAGCAACGCCAGCGTGAGTTCGAGCAGCTTTATGGTCACATTCGTATGCCGGAGTCAGCATGGTTGGATGGACACCTCATGTTCGCAATGGGTGGCAAAATTCTGAGGCAGCGAGAAAGTGGTCCGCGCGACTTTGCTACCGTTGTACACGACATAGGCCTGATGTTTTTCGGTGAAGAGTATCTCGAGCAACAAGAGCAGCTGCCATTTGAACAGCGGCATGTGCCTATTCAGTGGATGCATGCATGGTGCGAGGAACACAACAAAGCACTCGTTAGCGATCCAGATTCACCTGAGGCCTTTCAGATCGGCGCGGGCGCTGCTTGGCAACGCTTTGCGTTCGATGTTTACACAATTTCTGATAATTCTGAACTTCGGCGCGAGCTGAGAAGGAAGCTGCTTGACCCCTCCGACTTTCAGGGGGCTAGGCATGAACTCAGGGTAGCCGCATGGTGGATTGCCGCCGGCTTCGATATCGCCTACGAAAACGAAAAGAATGTAGAAAAAAAGCACCCAGAGTTCGTCGCGAAGTGTCGTTTTACAGGCACAAAAGTTGCTGTTGAGGCGAAAAGTAAGCACCGTACCGGGGTGCAAGGTTTCAATAGTGGCAATCCTGCAAATGCTAGGAAGGCGCTTGTTCGTGAGCTGCTTGTTGCTGCTCAAGAGAAGCATGTTGAAGTGCCACTTTACGCTTTTCTCGATCTAAATCTGCCGCCGCCGGACGATGATATAGAGCGGGACAAGTGGCTGAGCGAGATCGAGCGAACCGTCGAGGACATGTACGCAGAAGGGCTTGGCGAAGCGAGTCCGCTCAACGCGGTGTTTTTTTCTAATGATCCATCTCACTATCTTTTGCGTGATCGAATTACATCAAGCGCGCACAATCTCTGGTTTATGCGCCACACCTATGCAACCCCTCGGTATCCCCACCCAGACGTAGACATCGTCGGTAGGATCGAAAAGGCACATCAGATGCGTTGCGCGCCGCCGGCGCACTTCTGGAACGATGAGGAAGAAGAAGTTTAAAACGGTGGACTGTTGCTCGCTTCTTCAATTTTTTCGTTGACTTTGGTCGCGAACTGAATAACGCGATCGGCGAGTTCGTAAACATCGTCGTCGGTAACAATGACAGCATTTCCGTCGATATCCACTCCAAGTCTATGGACTATGTCATGACGTTTTTTTATATCCGTTTCAAAGGTATTTAAACCAATTGATACGTCTAGCCCGTGCTTAAACATGGGTCCTACCTGATCTGCGCGGTGCCATACAATATTTCGCATATATGCCATCACTAACTCTGGCAGTTGATCTTGGTAACTATAGATTTGGGAAAGCTTGATCTTTGTATCTCGAAAAAAAGGATGATTCTTAATAATTCGCTCGACAAATTCAGGCTTCTCGGTTAACCAGAATTTCATTGTTTCCCACAGGAATGTCTCTAGCGCCCCGATAATTCCGCTGTACGCCAAATTTCGAGCCACTTCTCGTGCGGCATCGTTGCCCGTAAGATTGAGTATTTCTTTTAATTTGTCGATCGTGGCCTCTAGCTTTTGTGTCGGCTCGTTACGATCTTCGATTTCAAGGTCGTAATCACCTAGGTACATCAGCCGCGTAGGGGCCCACTCAAAAATCCCATCGCTTTGTACGGAGTCGGCTGCTTTTTCGATGGTATCAAAATCAACATACTCATGAAATCTGGTTTCGATTTCTTCCATAGCGTCATACGGTCCACCATGGATCCATATGTAACCGCCCTCTGACGACATGTAAGGCGTTTCTTCGGCGGGGTCGCAAAATCGACTCAGAAACCAGTGAATCATGGCATCTATTTTGTTTTGTTCGTCGGCCTGACGAAGCCAATCGTTGTTTATCTCGCTTATTTGGCCCTCCTCTAAGGCACCCTCTGGCAGGTCTGGCAGCCCATTCGCATCGTTGAGCAACTCCTTAACGCGTCCCATCTCTATCTCCCCCTGTTCGTGGCATCGATTGTGGGCCACAAAGAGAGTCGACGCGCGGGGCCGAACTTCCGTGGCCTGTTTTGTAGCGGGGAAAGGTAATTTTGGTAATCAGGAAAAGGTAATCAGGCCTAAGTAGTTGACTGGAAAGGCCTAAACAGATGATTGGAAAAGGTAATCCAAAGGTAATCCAAAAGGTAATCTGCCCCTAAGTGTCTGATTTTTATAGATCGTCAGATTACCTTTTGAAAGGGTAACTAAATTACCTCAGATTACCCGCAGATTACCTTTCGCCTCTCTCGCTAAGTCTTTGGCTGTCTTGAGAAATTCGTCAATTTCTCGGATTGGATTACCAAAATTACCTCTTTCCGACGATGCCAACCATTGGAGAAGCCTTATATATGGGCAGAGAACCTTTCCGGGCCGCACGGCTACGCTGCCTGTGCCGGAATGCAGCGGACTAGCTCGTCCAGCCGTGCGCGCACGCCGGCGGAATAGGTTTCCAGCAAGGTCTGCACGTGGTCGGGGTCGATCACGCCGGCGTGCAGGCCAGCAGTGAGCGCCGCAGCGAGGCTGTCCAGCGCGGACACTTGGTCACGCACGCGTTGGATCGAAAGTGGCAAGGGAAGGGGAGGTTTGTTCATCAAAGCGGTTCCATGTGCTACTCGGTGTTTCGCCAAGTCGCTGGCCAACTCCTGCACGCGATCGGGAGGCAAGCGCCGTCGACGCCGGCATCGCGTTGCAGGTGATCGTCTATCGCTCGACCACGTCTTCGGGTTTGAGGTGCGTGTAACGCTTCAGCGTTGCCCATGAGTCGTGCAGGGTGAATTGAGCCACTTCTTGGATGGAGTACCCACGCTCGAAAAGCCGCGACGTCGCCTCATGGCGTAGGTCGTGAAAGCGCAGGTTTTTGATCCCTAGCAATTTGCAGGCCCGCTCCCACCGTGCCCCGATAGAACTCGGGTTGTAGGGAAAAACAAACTCTCCGACCTGGTTCTGGCGATCGATGACCGCCCACGCTTCCGCCGTCATGCGAAAGCTGCGGCGATTTCCGACTTTTTGCGTCGGGTGCTTGACGTCATCGAGCCAGCCGATGCCCTTCTCGCGATCGAGGTCTACCCATTTGAGGCGCGTTATTTCCTCTTGCCGGCGCGCGCTGGCGATCGCGAAATCCATCACGTCGAGCATCTGGATTTGAGAGCGGCCGTCCTGCTTTCGGAACCGCTCCGTCAGCAGCGTGTGTTCGCTCGTGGTGATACGACGATCTCTGTAGCGCGGCTTTGCGATCAGCTTGCGTTGCCGCAGCTCGTGCCGGGCGTCGGCAAGGGCTTGCAAGTCGGCGGGAACGCCCAGGGTCGGGCGCGCGGACCGCAAAGCCTGGCCGAACCAGACCAGGTCATTGCCGGCGGTTGCCGGGCCGGCACCCTCGGCACGGCGGGTCTCGACGTGCTCGATGTAGTCGGCGGCCGCCAGTGCATAGGCCAGCTTGGCCAAGATCGGGTAACGGTCCTCGGGCCGGCTTGGCAGCGGTCGATCCTCGCCATCCTTGCCTTCGAGTCGACGCAGATCCGATTCTTTGCTGATGCCCCACTTGGCCGGGCCGCCGATTTCCTTGCGGTACCATTGCAGTACCTCAAGTAGTGTGTAGCGAGCCCCTTCCAGGACGCCTTTGGCGCGTAGCTTGTCGAGTTCGGCTTCACGCCGACGTAGCCATTCGGCGGCCAGCGCGCGGCGGGTGAAGGTCTCCGATTCGGAGTGGATGACCTTGCCGGCGCGTTTGAGACGAATTTGCGCGGTATAGCGCATGCCGTCTTGGCGACGGCGAGAAGTGATGGTGCCCACAGTGCTACTTTTCCCCCTTGGTAGCACTGATGGTAGCACTGACAACGGAAAAACCTACGGAAACGCGCAGAAAATGCCCGACAAAGAAACTACTGAAAATGCCTTAGAAACAGCTGGAAAGCGCGATATGGCAACGCTTTCCAGCGATTGGCAATTGTCGGTGGCGCCGATGATGGACTGGACCGACCGTCACTGCCGGTACTTCCATCGGCTGCTGTCGCCGCACGCCCGGCTCTATACCGAGATGGTGACCAGCGCGGCTCTGGTCCGTGGAAAGCAACTGCGCTTGCTTGAACACAGCCAGCAGGAGCACCCGGTGGCCCTGCAACTGGGTGGCAGCGACCCGCAGGAGCTGGCGATCGCGGCACGCTTCGGCGCCGAGGCCGGTTACGACGAGATCAACCTCAATGTGGGCTGCCCCTCCGATCGCGTGCAGTCGGGCAAATTCGGTGCCTGCCTGATGCGCGAGCCGGCGCTGGTCGGCGATTGCGTCAAGGCGATGCGCGATGCGGTGGACGTGCCTGTGACGGTGAAATGCCGCATCGGCGTGGACGATCAGGACGAATACGCCGATTTGCAGCACTTTACCGAGACCATGCTGGCCGCCGGGGTCGAGATTCTGGTGGTGCATGCGCGCAAGGCATGGCTGCAGGGCCTGAGCCCGAAGGAGAACCGCGAGATTCCTCCGCTCGACTACGAACGCGTCTACCGGCTCAAGCGTGAATTCCCCCGGCTGGTGGTCGTTATCAACGGCGGGATCACCACGGCTGAGGCGGTGCAGGCCCATCTGGGGCAGGTGGACGGCGTGATGCTGGGGCGTGCGGCGTATCACGATCCCTATTTGCTGGCCAAGGTCGAAGCCGCGCTTTACGGCGAGCCGATGCCCGAGCGGGCCGATGTCCTGCGGCGGATGCAGCCCTATGTGGAGGCCGAGCTGGCCCGTGGCACGGCGCTCAAGCACATCACCCGGCATGTCCTGGGGCTGTTCCAGGGCGAGCCGGGCGCTCGCGGTTTTCGCCGAATATTGAGCGAGGGCGCGCATTTACCGGGTGCCGGCTGGTCACTTATTGAGCAGGCGATGGGGCCGCGGCTGGCTGCTGCGTAACTGATCAACACGATTTAGACATTTTATTCAGCCCGCATTGCCCAAGCTGAACGACCATGTGCCCCATGATCGTCGTTTCGAACCGCCCGCCAACCTCCGTTAAGCTGCCCTGGCTCCTGTTGGGGCTGCTTTTGCTTGGGAGTGGGTCGGCGGTGGCCGCGCAGAGTGCCGAGCCGGCGATGACACTCGAGCAGGCGATCAGCCAGGTACAACAACAGACCGGCGGCAAGGTGCTGTCGGCCAATACCATCGGCACGATGCGGCGCGGACGCGGCGCGTTCGAGCACCGCATTCGGGTCCTCACCCCCAACGGCCATATCCGTGTGGTCTCGATCTACACGGATGCGGCCAAGTCCCCGACACCGGCCGAAGCCGATTCAACCAAAAACCCCGCCCCTACGGGCGATGGCAATAAGGAGAAACACTGATGCGCATCCTTTTGGTGGAGGACGAGGCGCCGTTGCGCGAGACGCTCGCCGCACGCCTCAAGCGCGACGGCTTTGCCGTCGATGCCGCTCAGGA
>Ga0105240_10000243_pt1 | contig 107903 bp, 78 predicted proteins | sample KBSC54metaG_FD_80426 | JGI IMG/M metagenome (GOLD analysis project Ga0105240, IMG submission 80426) | Corn rhizosphere microbial communities from Kellogg Biological Station, Michigan, USA - KBS C5-4 metaG | ecosystem: Host-associated > Plants > Roots > Rhizosphere > Soil | place: Michigan, USA...
CGCGCTGCTACATCCGCGATCCTGACGGATATATCATCGAGGTTGGACAGAGTACCGACCTCGCGTATGGCTAACGCTCGAAAGTTCAATGGAGGGGTGTAGCCTCGGGATCGCGCAGGCGTACCCATCACGGCGGGTTCCGTTTGCGCTTGCGCACACGAGGGCTGCTGCGCCGTTTGGCGAGCAACGGGGACTCGCCAGTGCGCGTGGCGGGTACGGGCTTCTGGAAATCGGAGAATCCGGCCTCCTCGATGATGGGAGCCAAACTCACAGTTGAGTTGGTATTGCGAGTATCCTGCATGCCGCGGTCCCAGGCATGGAGCATGTTCTTGATGATGTTGTGCCAGCGCTTCTCGCTGCCGGCAAGCTTCGCGAGGTCGCGCCCGACCTCGACAGCGCAGTCGCAGAGCTCCTCGAGCATCTGTGAATACCGCCGTGAAGAGATCCCCAAGCGGGAGGCGAAGAAGTGCGGCAGTGTTTTTCCGGGAATCCAGCTCTTGCGGCCCTCGATGGACAATCCGGGAGTGCTGTCCCGGAATCCATCATAGGCTTGCGTGGTCACGAGGTCGTAGACGGGGGTGAAAGCGACATCATCGAGACTCGTGTAGTAAAGAGCGATGTTCTTGGAATGGCAGTCGGCATTGCGGACCACGAAGTTGGCTAACAGGTGATACCCGAGTTGCTCGAGCTGTGCCTGGCGGGTGGCGCCGGGGAGATAGGCTTCGGTGGCCTTCAGCACTCGCTCCATGCTGGGGGCGTATTTCTCGTGAGGGGGCAGGCCCAAAAGGCTGCAGGCGTCCTCCAGGCCGTGTGATGGAATCCCGTGTGCGTCCACGTCGAAACGCTCTACCAACAGAACTTGGCCGTCGTCGGAGAGCTGCGTGCGAGCGACCGGTACTTTGTTGAGCCGAGCCAGAACTCGCATGGTGTGGTGCTCGTTGAATGCCAGGTAGGGAAGACTGCTCGAGCCTTTCACGACATACCGGTCAGTGCGAAGTGTCATCCGCCCCGGCTCCTGCGGCTCTCCTGTGAGATCTGGCGAGAGAAACTTCGGGACCACGCCTGACACGGCGCTGCGGGCGTACCGGCGCACGAGGTCGTCGAAGTACTTGGGGCTGAAGTCCGCGTGCAAGAGTGCCTCGAGATCCAGTGATTCTTCTGTGGCACGGTCCTGCGTCTGCGGAGGAGTCACGGTGACTCGGCCAATGCCATTGCGACCGACGACCGCCAGGAGCGACAGGTCAGTGCCATCCAAGGCAGAACCCAACATCTCGCGCAGAATGGTGAGCAGATAGCCTTCGGGCAGGTTCTGGCGAAAGAAGGGATGCAGATCGCGGGGCCACAGCCACGGCGATGCCTGCACCGGCATGGTCAGGCTCACGAAGGCAGCGGGCGCCGTCGCGGGCTGGTATTGCAACACGTACTGGTCGCGTTCGCGGAAGAGATGCGCGACCTGCCGACCCTGGATACCCACAGAGAGTCTCACTGCCCGATGCTCAGGACTCTTCGCCGCGTTGCTGCTCCGCCAGCACATCCGTGAGGGTGCGCTGGCGTCCTCGCTCAACCAGCCTGAGCTCATAGCCCAGTGCCCGGGCGAGCCGCAGAAGCGCCGCAAGGCTCATGTCGGTTTTGGCTGCGGTTTCCATGCGGGAAAGGGTGACGCGGGAAACGCCTGCCTGTTGGGCCAGCTCTTCCTGGGAAAGCCGTTTCTGGAGGCGGGCTTGCTGCAGCGCCTGGCCGACTTCAGCTAGAGTTTGCACTATGTATCTGCAAAGTTACAATATAACGGATGATGTGGATATTGTAGCTTAAAGGATTCTAAATGGAAGAGGCTTTTGTATCTTTGGGGATACTATAGAGGGTATAGAGGCCGCTTTGAATCTGTGGAGTTACAGATCCTGCTGCGGGGGTACGCCCCTGGAGCCGCCGTCAGGGGGGACTGCTGTTCACGGAGGCGGCCAACATCTGGCGTAGCTCGCGGATCCTGGGGGGTTTGCTCAGGACGCCATCGACGTTGGGGGGGATATCACCGTCATCCAACAGCCGCTGGCCCCAGCCGGTCAACAATATGACCCGTGTTTGGGGAGAGGCGGCTTTCACGGCGCTGGCAACTTTTCGTCCATCGACGTGCGGCATTCCGAGGTCGGTAATCACGATGTGATATGGAACACCTGCGGCCTGTGCGGCGAGGAACGCGTCTATGCCGGCCTGCCCGCCCTCGGCGGCGACCACGTGATGTCCATCCGCCTCCACGATGACACGCAGGGCTTCAAGGACGAGTGAATCGTCATCGACCAGGAGAAGGCGTCGCGACGGAACCTCGACGGGCACTTCCGCGGCTTTCTCGTTACTCGCCGTAACGGCTGCAACCGGGAAACTCAGGGTCACGGTGGTGCCCTGCCCTACCGCGCTCTGGATGTCGATCTCGGCTTCATGGCGCTGGAGGGCGCCATAGACCATCGCAAGGCCAAGTCCGGTGCCTCGCTCACCTTTGGTGGTGAAGAACGGCTCGAGACAACGGCGTCGGGTTTCATCATCCATCCCGACGCCCGTGTCTTGCACCTGAACCTGGATTGTCCGGACTGCGGTCGTGTGGGTCTTCAGAAGCAACGTTCCGCCGGCGGGCATGGCATCGACGGCATTGAAAATCAGGTTGGTCAGGGCATCCCGCAACTCGCTCTCCACACCGAGGACGGCGGGTAACTGGGGGGCGAGCTCCAAGCGCGGCTCGATGACCGCTCCACGCCCTTGCGCCATGTCGCTCCATCGGGCGCGGGTAAGGTCGAGGACTTGTAACACGAGGCGGTTCAGGTCGACGGGGAGCAGGGTCTGCTCTGGCTCTCGCGAGCGGTAGAATTCGCGCATGCGGGCTACCGTGTGGGAAACATCCTCGATGGCACGTTGTATGATCTCCAGCCGGCTACGCGTTTCCGGACTGATCTCGGAGGCGCGTGCCAGCAGCATGTCGGTGTAGATTCCGATCGGTGAGATGGCGTTGTTGATGTCGTGAGCAATGCCGCTCGCCATCTTTCCGAGCGCCAGCAGCCGCTCTTGTTGCATCACAGCCTGTTGGGTCTGCCTGAGATCGTCGTAGGCGCGTTGTAACGCCTGGTAGAGTTGGGCCTGGTGTGTGGCCAGCGCGACGTGCTCACTGACTTGCCGCAGGAACTCGCAGTCGCTACTGCTGAAAGCGTGAGGGCTCACGCGGGCGGCAATGAGGACGCCAAACACCGCGGTCTCGAGCGAAAGGGGTGCGGCGACCAGGGAGCGGAGTCCGCCGGCGGCAAGCCGTTGGGGAAATGGGAATTGAATCTCACCAAGGTCGGGCTCGTACACCAGCTCGCCTTTTGTGCAACGGGAGAGTCCGTTGTCACCGATCTCGATCTGTGCGTGCTCAGACAATCCCAGTTTGGTTGCGAGAGGCGCACTGTGTGTGCCGATGCTCGTGACGGTCAATAGTTTCTGGGCTGGCTCGTACACGCAAATGCAACAGAAATCGACCGGCAGGTGCTCTTCCAGAGCGGCAATGACCACGCGAAAGATACTCTGCGCATCCTGGCGCTCGCCGATGGCTCGCGTGATCTGACTCAGGAGGTGTAGTCGGGCGAGTTGGCGTTGTAGTTTGAGCTCTGCCTGCTTGCGATCGGTCACATCGCTGGCGGCACCAAACCACTCGGTGATCTCGCCGTTGGCCCCGACGATAGGGATGGCGCGTGAGAACGTCCAGCCTACCGTACCATCCGCCCGCCGCACCCGATGCTCGAGCTCGAACGTGCTCTTGGCTCGAATGGCCTGGTGAATGACATCCAGCACCTGTGCCTGGTCATCGGGGTAGATGTACTTCTCCAGCCAGCCATGGTTGGTATCCGACGTATCGCTGAGGAACTCCTGCCCCTGGAGGTGGAACATTGCGCTCCAGTCCGGGCTCATGCGATAGATGACATCCGCGGTCGCATGCACGTAGGCGCGCAGCCGCTGCTCGCCCCGCCTCAGGGAATCGTTCGAGTGCTGGAGCTCTTCTGTGCGCTGTTTGACCCGCAGCTCTAACTCCTGGTTGGCGGCGCGGAGGGACTGTTCCGCCCGGTGGCGGCCGGTGAAGTCCCGTCGTATGGCGGCCAAGGCCAGCGCGGCGACCATGATACCGAGCAGACCGCCGCCGATGATGGTGGCCTCGGTGGCGATTGAAGTTTGACGAGTCAACGTCTCACGACCCTCGAGCAGGCTTTTCTCGGTCCCTTTCATGACTTCGATGGCGCCGCGGAGCTCGTCGTAGAGTTGCCGCCTTCGACCGGGGTCGGCATGTTGGGCGGCCGCTGCTCCTTGCGACTGCCGCAATTCAATACCGGCGGCGAGGTCGGCGAGCTGCTGGTTGGCGAGATCTTCGGCCGTGGCGAGCCGCCTTTGCTGCACGGGGTTGTCGGCGGTCAGTCGTCGAGCCTGTTGTACTGTTTCGTGGACGGTCTGGGCGGCTTGCCGGTACCGCTCCAGATTCTCGTCGCCGCCGAGGGTGGCATAGCGGCGCCCCCCGATCTGGGCGTCCGTGACCGATGAGAGAAGGTCATCCAGCCGGTTCATCACCTCGTAGGAGTGTGAAACCTGCGCTGTAGCGCGGTTCAGATGAAGCACGCTCATGAACGAGACGGTACCGACGACGGCAAGGCAAGCGAGCGCGAAGGCAAAGCCAGCATGCACTTTACGCTCGGTGGACCACCACGCCTGCTCGCGCGGAGTGGGATCGTCGTTATTCGATCGCGGGTCGATAGACAATGGAGCGGGATGTACCAGGCCCGATACAAGTGGTAACGATAGCCTACTCTGATGCTGTGCGGGCGTGGATCGGATGGTGCGATGCATCATCCGGCCGGCCGGCGGGGAGCTCGAAGAAAAAGATGGTGCCGCCGGTGGGGTTGGACTCGAAACCGATTCGTCCACCCATGCGCTCGATCAGCGCCTTGGAGATGGCCAGCCCCAGCCCTGCTCCGCCCTGCGAGCGTGAGTCGGAGGGGTCGGCCTGGGTAAACAACGTGAAGATCTTCGAGCGAAATTCGGGTGAGATCCCCGGACCCTGGTCATGGACACTGACGCGGACGTGATTCGCTGTGCCGCGACCGAGGGATACCGTCACGCAGGTGTCGGGGGGTGAGAACTTGACCGCGTTGGAAAGCAGGTGGGTCATGACCTGGGAGATGCGCTCCTCGTTGACCCGCACCATGACGTTGGTTTGCGGGGAATCGGACAGCTCGAGTCGGACGTGGTGCTGAGCCGCGAAGGGCATGTTGGCCTCCAGGGCCCGGACCATGAGCGCGCGCAACGGATGCTCGCGCAGATCGAACTGCAACTTGCCATTGTCCAACTGCTGCACATCGAGCAGGGCCTCGATCAAGGCTCCGAGTCGTTCGGCGTTGCGAACCCCTACCCGGAGGAGTGACTTCGCGCCCTCGGGGATCACTCCGGCCGAATCCTTCAGAACCAACCCCAGGGCACCCCGGATGGAGGTCAGCGGTGTGCGCAGCTCGTGCGACACCGTCGATACAAACTCGCCCTTGACGCGCTCGAGGCGCTTGAATTCGGTCACGTCCAGGTTGATTCCAACCAGCCGCGCTACGGCGCCGTCCGGCGCTCGCTGCACATCGGCGGCGGCCTTGATGTGCCGCTCCTCGCCATTCGGCCACAGAATACGGAAATCACTCCTGAAGGGAGCTCCGGCAACCACGGTGGCGGTGAGATCGGTCTCCACGCGCGCCAGGTCCCCAGGATGGACCCGACGACGCCAGACATCCCGATAATCGGCAATTGCCAGTGTGTCTGCCACGCGATAGATCTGGTGCATCCGCTCATCCCAGAAAACGTGGTTGGTTTTGACATCCAGCTCCCAAACACCGATCTGGCTCGCATCCGCGGCCACTCGCAGCCGCTCGTCGCTGGAGCGTCGTTGGCTCTCGCTCGTGTTGAGTGCCGCGCGACTGCGCTGGGCGTCCAACTGCGAGGTGACCATGCGCTCCAGTTGCAAGTGGCCACGGCGGGCCACCAACACCATGACCCCTAAATAAAAGCAGGTCATCGCCCCCATGAGGACATGCAGCGTGTCGCCGGCGAGAAAGAAGCGAACGGCCAGAGGGCCTATGCAGGGTATGACGAAGGCGTACGCCGCGAGCGGCGTGACCGACAAGCTGGTGACGGCCCCGGAAGACACCCCTGCAATGACGAAGGCCAGAAAGAACTGCAACTCGGGGGCGTGTGGGAGAAACAGCACTGGCGCGCAACCCCAGGATATTCCTCCGGCCAGGCAGCCGGTCAGCAACTGGCGCTCGAATGTATTCAGATCCTGCGCAGCAACACTGCTCTGAGCGCGGAAGCGACGGTAGTTGAGGAGCCGCAATGCGTTGACGCTGGCGAGACAGGCAAACCAGCCGATCACGACCGGGAATGTGCCGGACGCACGCAACGTGAAGGCGGTCATTCCGGCCAACGCAACCGATACGATCAGGGACATCGGCAGGCCGCCGAAGGCGAACTGCAGGCTTGCGGCCTGGACGGCCTCGGAAACTTCCCGGCTCGAGGGGGCGTCGCTCGGGCGATGCGGCGGCCGCGCGGGCGTCTGAAGTCTCATGTTGGTCTGCGGCAGTCGTGAAGGTGGGATGTTAGCAGCGGTGCGCTGCGCTCCGATATGTCGGGAGCTTGGGGGTGTGATCGGGCTCACTAGGTAGAAACCGCAGTTGGCGATCAAACTCGCTCTGAGCGGCTCACAGATCACAGTGATGCAGCAGCCGGAAGAAGAAGAAAATCAACCGCTATGTGGCCGACGCACCGCACGCATTTCGAGCGGCATCTTTGGCGGCTGGCCCGGACACCTGGCTGAAAGCCTCGAGGACCGTTCGGGAAGGGTTATGTTCGGCCTCCTTGGCGGTGCAAGGAGGCCGTGAGCCGGTAGAAGCTCGCACTTTCGGTGCTATATCTTTGGCTGTATGGGGAGGCTCAAATTCCCATCTCTGTAATTCCAACATGACATGTTTGTATGGTTGGATCGGCCGCTGGCTGTAGGGATACAACTCGCGCGCGCCAAAGACACGGCCATGACACGTCGGTCACGGCCGCGGAGCTGAGCGAGAACTACGCCTATCGCAGGGCTATCGCTGCTGCTCTGCTGCCACTGCCGTAGACGGCGCCTCCGGATGTTGCGGAGAGCGTGCGAAAGCTACGAGCCCCAGTACCAGCGCGGCCACTACGGCGCCAGCAACGCAATCGGCCGCTCGCGGTTTGCCGACGGCACGGAGCCACGAAAGTTGGCGCCGGTGCTGGTAATACGTCGGTACCCAAATTCCATCGGTCGTATTCATCGTATGCATTCCCCGTCTGCTTGTTGAGCTTCCCCGGACATGTCCATCCGTCCAGTGGATCGAAAGGACGCGCGGACCCGGAAACGGTACGCAGTTCACAGTCAGCGCGCCATGTCGAAAAAAGGAAACGGGACTGTGTGGGGTTGGCGACGGAAGGCTGAGGATGTCTACGAGTTTTCTCGAGCGGCAGCGCCGCTGCGGACTGGAAACATCGCTCGCAAGCGAGCATCGCGGAGCCAAATCCCTCCCCAGATCATCAAACCGAGGATGGCAGGGAAGATGTAGGCCTCAAACACGGGACTGCCGGCGCGCACGTGTGTGGCGATGGCACCGCCCAGAACTCCAGTGAGCAGGACCGCTCCGAGGAGCGCAGTTCGTGGAACTGCATAAGCGATGAGGCAAAGAAACTCGACGACTCCAATGCCCACCGACGCGCTCAATGGATAGCCCAGCCGGTTAAAGGCCTCCACGACAGGTGCCGGTTTCAACAGGTGGGCGGTGCTGTCGAACAGCATGAACAGGATGACCAGGGCGTACAGGGTCCGGGCGGTCCACAGTGTGCCGCGCGAAATGGGGGCCAGGGGGCTGACAGAAACCATCGCTCGCTCTCCTCGATTGTGTTGGGGTTGGGGTGACTCGGTGCGGGAGCATCACTCCCTTTGGCCAAGGACGGGTGGGGTGAGCGGAATCCGACAGGGTCGTGGCTAGGGATGGGGTATCCGGATCTTTCGGGGCGCACTTTCCGGGTTTCGAGTTCCGTACACGCAGGATCGCCGCTAGGATGGCCCCTGGAGTCCAATATTGCGTGGAGAATGACCCGGAATGACTGACGAAGCTGCTGGCGGCGCGGATCGCCGCCTTTGAGTGAGCTCGAGCGGCCCCGGCGGGCACTGGAAAAGATCCGCGTGGTCGATATGACTCGCGTGCTGGCGGGTCCCTGGGCCACGCAGCTTCTGGCGGATCTCGGTGCGGATGTCATCAAGATCGAGCGGCCCGGGAGCGGGGATGACACCCGCGCCTGGGGGCCGCCGTGGTTTGAGGCCCAGGATGGGCAGCGGGAGTCGGCCTACTTTGTCAGTACCAACCGGGGGAAACGCTCGATCGCGATCGATATCGCGGACTCTCGCGGGGCGGCCCTCGTGGCCACCTTGGCCGCCGAGGCCGATGTGCTGGTGGAGAATTTCAAAGTCGGTGATCTGAAGCGGTACGGGCTGGATTACGCAACACTCGCGGCGCGCAATCCGCGCCTGGTGTATTGCTCCATTACGGGTTTTGGCCAGGAGGGGCCCTATGCGGACCTGCCCGGTTATGACTTCATCGCCCAGGCCATGGGGGGCATGATGAGCCTGACCGGTGAGCCCGAGGGCGCCCCTGTCAAAACAGGTGTGGCGCACGCCGACATCCTGACTGGCCTCTATGCCTGCAATGGGATCCTGGGGGCCCTGTTGCAACGGGAGCAATCGGGTCGAGGGCAACATGTCACGACCTGCCTGTTGGATGTGCAGATCGCCACGCTGGCCAACCAGGCCTCGAGCTATCTGGCCACACAACGTAACCCTCAGCGCTGGGGCAATGCGCATCCGAGCATTGTGCCGTATCAATCTTTCCAGACCGCGGACGGTCTCATCGCCATCGGCGTCGGCAATGACTCGCAGTTCCGCCAGCTCTGCCAGGTACTCAACGTCCCGCAGCTTGCACGTGACGGTCGTTTCATGACCAACGCGGCGCGCGTCGAGCACCGTGGGATTCTGATTCCCTTGTTGCAAAGCGCGTTCATGCACGGGTCGAGTCGACAGTGGATCAGTCAACTCACGGCCGCGGGGGTACCGGTTGGTCCGGTGAATACGCTGGCGGATGTCTTTGCGGATCCTCACGTCATCCAGCGCGGGTTGCAGACAGCGATGCCCCACGCTGCGCTGGGCAGCGTGCCGGGCGTTGCCTGTCCGGTGCGCCTGTCGGACTCACCCCCCAGGGCTGACCTGGGGCCGCCGGTTCTGGATGAGCATGGGGAGGAGATCCGACAGGGCTTGGAGGATAGGCCGCGCGATTGATGGCTTACCTTGATGGATTATGGGCTCGTGGTGGTCTGCGGATCGAGGTCAATAATCAAAGCGTCCTCTGCGAACAGGAAAGGCAGGTAATCGGCCTCGGTCCCGATCACCAGGCGTTTTCTGGACATGGCCATGGAGGTGCCATTGGTACCGTAAGGCGCATCGACGTCATACACCAACTGATCGCCCTGCCATTTATAAAGAAGGGTCTTGCCCAACCCCGCCCCAATCTGTTCAGTCGATGAGGGTGCCGCGAAGGCAGCGTACTGGTCATTGAATGCGACCGTAGCGCCCAAGCTGCCATAAGCCCTGTCCAGGCTCGGAGTGGGACGAATGCGCTGACTCAACGTCCAGGTGTTACTATCTCTGCCGCTCTTGCGTAAGTACACATATCCCGCCCCGCCGCCCAGGAGGTTGTAGTTGGAATCGACATCGACGTCTTCTTGCGGCGCGCCCACCAGGATCACGTCCTTGTGGATCGCCACGGACGCCCCGAATTCGGCGCCAATAGCAGTAGTACCCGCGAGCGTTTGTTGCAAGTCCCAGTGATTGCCGCGGCGTAAGTAGACATACGCGACACCGGGAGGATACGCCTGCGTCACCGGTCCGGTACCCGCCGGACACCCCACAACGAGTGTGCCTGCAGCCAAGGCGAGACTGGCACCGAACGCACAACCCACCGACCCGTTCGGTAAGACAACTGTACCCGCCGCATCTTGCGGCGCCGCCAACTTGTCCAGCAGCCGGGTACGACCGTCATGGCCTACTTCGTAGAGGTATACGAAAGGAGTGTACTGCCAACCCCCATTCACATCCTGCATTTCGGTCACCTCGGCTGCCACAACACCGTCATCGTAGGCCAGTGCGCCAAAATCGAACTCGGTGTCGGTCACTGGAGGTGGACTATCCGTCACGGGGGCAGGCAGATGGATCGTTGCGCGCAGATCCCAGGTCTGCGCCGCGCCGGTCCCATGCAGATCAAATGCGTACAGCGTAGAAAGCGCCTCGACAATGACCCGGTTGTGTTGCATGGCCAGCGCCTGGCCAAAATAGTCGCCCTGCACCGGATTCGGATTCTCGATCGAGCCGGTTCGCGACCACACCTCACCGGTAGCGGCGTCCGCCGTGAATACCGCCACGCGTCCCTGCCCGGTGGGAAAGCCATATTGGTTGTTCGGGCCGTAGAACGGAATGCCGGCTAACATGGTCAAGCCCTCTATTCCCACGGCGCTGCCAAAGCCCGTTGGTGAGCCGGCTTCGGGATTATCCAGCGTCGGCGAAAAACTCACTTCCTGGCTTGGAAATGGAAATTGTTGGGCCTGTGCCGCCGTCACACCTAACAAGAGACTTCCGAACAGGCAGACGAACGCCCGCCTCGCGAGATGACCGTTCATAATTTCTCCCTGACATGAGCTGCAAGTGATGTGCTACGGACTCGTAATCGCCCCCGTAGCGGTGGGCTGAGCGAAATCAATGGGATCTGGTCAAATCCTCTCCAAGGCAGAGGTCACGCCCACGGTGAGGCGGCCTGGCTACCCGCAAGCTGCGCCGATATAACGAGCCGCTGTGTGAGGGGTTCCTTGTTGCAATGCCAGCGCCTTGGTGTTGGAACCTGGAGTTATGTCGCTTACGGAGATGGAATGGCGAAGTCGCGATTGCACCCGTCGCCGGAGACATTCACGAGCGTTGTCGGCAGTTGTGTTTGATGGGGTAGCGGAACCACGACGGTCATGGAAGCGGGTGGGGCAACGGGGGTGACGTGGGCGATGACGGGGAGCTACGGTTTTCTGCAAAGGTCAGCGGTGACGCGACCTTAGCCTCACCCTGAATTTGGGGTCCATTTTTCCGCCTGCCCCCCTCTATTCATAGTCGGCCGTGCATTCGAACACGCGACGGGGGAGGAAGGTGACCGACGGGAGGCAGAAAGTCCGCATCTCGGAGTGGGTGCGGCGCTGGAATTTCGATCTCACGCGCTTCGCGGAGCGCCGGGTCCGCAGCCGTGCGGACGCGCAGGACCTCGCCCAGGAGGTGTACCTGCGTCTGCTGCGCTCGAGCACGATCGATCTGATCGCCGAGCCGCAAGCGTATCTCTATCGGGTGGCCAGCAATGTCGCCGCCGAATGGCGCATGCGGGCGTGCGAGAGAAAACCTCACAGCTCGGATGCGCTCGAGATGCTGCTCGAGACCCGCACGCCGGAGGTCCGGCTCGACCAGGAATCAGATCGGGCGCGATTGCAGGAGGCACTCGGCCACCTCGACGTCATGCCCAGAGCGGTGATCTTCCTGAAGTTGAGAGAAGACATGAGCAACGAGGAGATCGCCGCTCACCTGGGGATCACCCGGCGCATGGTGAAGCGTTACCTGGTGATCGGATATGCCGAGCTGCGCGCTCGATTGATACCGGAGTGAAGCTCGTGAGCCAAGTTTTCAACAACCCCGGGGGTGGCGCCCGGCACGCCGTTGTCGCGCGGGAGGCGGCGGAATGGCTCGTCAGGCTGTCAGACTCGGAATGCACCCGCGAGGAGCGGGAGGAATTCATCGCCTGGCTGCGTCGCTCGAATCTCCATGTCGAGGAATTCCTGCGCATCAGTGAGCTGACGGGGACTCTTGCCCACTACCAGTCCTGGCCTGACGACTCGGTCGCCGACCTGATCGCCAGCGCACGCGCCGGAGATAGCGCGGGCGTGGTGCGTATCGGCACGTCCTCGAGGCCCGACATGCAGCTTTCAGAGTCGTCCGGGCCGGCCACGCGCGGCCGCTGGCGCGTGTTTCTGGCGCTGGCCGCGTCCTTGGCAATCGTAACGTTGGCTGTAGGAGTGGTCGCGGGAATGTTCGACTGGGGCTCGAAGACCTATGTCACGAATGCGGGGGAGATGCGTTCGATTACCTTGGAGGACGGGTCCGTCGTCGACTTGAATACGCGCTCGAGATTGCGAGCGCGCTTTACGGCCACCGAGCGGCGTCTGCAGTTGCTTGCTGGGGAGGCCATTTTCAACGTGGCGACCAACCCCCGCCGGCCATTTCGGGTATTAGCGGGCTCCAGCGAGATTGTCGCGATGGGCACACAGTTCAACGTCGACGCGCATGATTCGCGGACGGTCGTTACGGTGTTGGAGGGGCGCGTGCGAGTCGCCAACAACACCGACGCCCGTTCGCAGGGTGCCGGACCGATGGAGCTGGGTCGCGGGGAGCAGGCAGTCATCGCCAGGCACCAACCTCCAAAACGTATTCCTGGGGCCGATACCGCCAAGGCCACCGCGTGGACCGAGCGCAGGCTGTTCTTTGAGGGGGCAACACTCGCCGATATCGCAGCGGAGTTTGCCCGCTACAACGACAAAATCATTCGCATCGACAGCCAGGCTCTTGCTGTCCGACGTATCACGGGAGTCTTCAACGCCACCGACCAAGCCACTTTCGTAGAGTTTTTGCGGACACACAGTGACGTTCGTGTGCGCGAGGACGAGCGGGGTTGGGTTCTGGAAGACGGCAGCGGCGAGAAAGGCGCTGTCGGAGCCGAACGATGACCCAAACATTACCGGCGCGCGGCGTGGTGCCCGCGCTGTTGGTGTCGGCGGTGGCCAATCTCATGTGGTCCCAGCAGGCACTGGCGGATGACCCGTTGCCGCCTCACAAGGAGCACTTCGAGATCCGTGCACAGTCGTTCGCGGGTGCCCTGCAGGCCTACGCACGACAAACCGGAGAGCAGGTTGTGTTCTTCTCCGACATCGGCGCGGGCCGTACGGTTGCGCGCATTTCAGGCACCTACACGCGCGAACAGGTTCTGGAGCAGATCCTGGCGAATACAGGGCTGATCTATCAACACCTCAACGGCAACACCATCGCTATCGGCCCGAACGTTCGTCCGAGCCCGAAAGATCCCGACACAAGGCAGTCCACACCCCCCGAGAAGGAATCCTCGATGAGCCACCGTCATTCGCTACTGTGTTGTTCCGCGACCGCGCTCGCCATGCTGAGCATCGGCTCGAAGTCCCCGGCCCAGGAAGCCCAAGGCCCGACCAAACTCGAAGAAGTCGTCGTCAGTGGAATACGCAACAGCGTGCGTGAAGCGCTCGACACCAAGCGGAAGGCTGACGCCGTGGTGGATGCCATCAGCTCCGAGGATATCGGTAAATTTCCGGACAAAAATGTGGCGGACGCCCTGCAGCGTGTCCCCGGCATCTCCGTGGACCGTATCTGGGGAGAAGGCCGTGACATCTTCGTGCGCGGAACCGACAACACCATGAATCGCACCCAGATCAACGGCCAGAACATGGCTTCGGCGTATTGGTGGGCCAACGACAATCCCAGCCGTGGTTTTAACTATGACATCCTGGCGTCGGAGTTGGTTTCGAAGCTCGAGGTATTCAAGAGTCCGGAAGCGGACATGGACGAAGGCAGCATCGGCGGCCTGGTGAATGTCACGACACGCCGCCCGATGGATCTGAAACCGTTTACGATCGAGGCATCGGCCGAAGCGCTCTACAGCCAATTGCCGGCCAAGACCGATCCGCAGGCCTCGGGTCTGTTTAGCTGGCACGACGCCAGCCGTACGTTCGGCGTGCTCGCCTCCGTGAGCTACCAGAGGAGGCACATGCGCCGGGATGGCCTGGAGGGATTCAACGCTGACAACACATGGGACATTACGGACCAGAATGGCAAGGTCACGAAAGGCGTTTACGTCCTCTATGGCGGAGGCTCCGCCTACTTTCAACAGGATCGCGAGCGCACCACCGGAAACGTGACTCTCCAGTGGCGCCCGACGCAGGCCTGGGACATCGATCTCAACTTCGTCGACTCGGGCATGAACATGGACAATTCGAACCAGAATTACCTGTTCCTGCCAGGAGGCTACCAGTTGCCCGTGAGTACGACCGTGATCAACCCAAAATTCATTCCAACCAGCGACGGCCACAAGGCGCTGGTCGGGGGCATCTTCGGCACAGGTGTCGACGCACCGGGTGCCGCCATCGAGTCCATCGACCGGCAAGCGTTCGTCAAGTCGCGCCTCACTGATCTCGATGCGGGTTTCGAGGCGGATGGCTGGCGGGTTCACGCACAGGCCGGTACCACTCACGCCCAAGGCGGCAGCAGCCACGATCAAAACTACTGGTTCGGGGGCCCTACACGCCTGAGCCTGAACCTCGGCCCCCAGACGATCGAGCCGACCTATCTGGATCTGAGCCCGACCAACGCCGCCGCACTGCACTTCTTTCCCGGCAACGAGCGCGACTGGATCCGCACCATGAAGGAGGACGAGAACTACGGGCAGGGCGATGTGGAGTTCGATCTCGGCAGCGGTTTTCTCAAGTCCTTCAAGACAGGTCTCAAGTATCGCGATGATACGGTCGAGAACGATCGTCTGACTGGCTCGGTGAGCCCCGACAACCCCAACTACGCCGCGCTCAGTGCCATCACCCTGGCCCAAGTCTCCAGCAGACTGTCGCCCGCATTGAGCCAGGCGGCCGCGACCTCGGGCTCGCTGACCCGTTATGCCCTGGTCGACTTCGGACTGGCTCACAAGGTCATCGACCCCCTGTTGGATCTGCAGTATTCGGTGGACCCGCTGGCCTACTACAAGATCCAGGAGCGTATCAGCGCCTGGTACGGCAAGCTGAATTTCGAAACCGGGGCTCTGCACGGAAACGTGGGAGTGCGCGCGGTACACACGCTGCAGGACTCGACGGCTTACATCGGCAACGCCATTGGAACCGTTTCACGCTCTTACAACGACGTTCTGCCCAGCCTGAACCTCACCTATCAGTTGAGGGACGATCTGATCCTGCGCGCGGCGGCTTCGAAAGCGATGGCGCGCGACACGTTTCAGAATCTGAGCTCGAACATCAGTATCAATGCGACGACCGGCAGCGCTTCCGCCGGCAACCCTAACCTGAATCCCATCAAGGCCAATCAGTTCGAGATCGGCTCAGAGTGGTATTTCGCCGATGCCTCACTTCTCTCAGGCACGTATTTCTGGAAGAGCCTGGATACCTTCGTCTACAACCGCAACGCCCCGGAAGACATCAACGGCATCACCCTGGACGTCACCCGCCCGTTCAACAGCGACCACGGCGCGAAGATTCAGGGCGTGGAGCTGCAGTGGCAACAAGCGCTGATCGCCGGATTCGGCATCCTCACGAACTACACCTACACCAACGCCTCCGTCGATCCGATTCCCGGTCAAGCCAAATTTCGGCTTCAGGGCAACTCCAGAGACCAACTCAACGCCTCACTGTATTTCGAGAACGCACGCTTCAGCGCCCGCCTGTCGTACAACTACCGTTCGGAGGCCTTCGGTGCGCTGACCATGGGTTCCCAGATCGTGACGGACGCCTACCACCAGCTCGATGCCACGGCAGGCTGGCAAGTCATGGAGGGGATTTCTCTGTACGCGACCGCCGTCAATATCACCAACGAGGTGATCTATATGCACACATCGGACGGCATTCCCATCGGGTTTTACGAGAACGGGCCGCGCTACAGCGTTGGGGTGCGTGCCAAGTTTTAGTACGGGGGCGCCTGGCCCGGGCCGCGTAGGCGGGGGTGGCCGGCAGGCCGTCAGGACCACACGGCGGGCCCGGGAGGTGTGCCACTAAGTCATAGCTCCCGCCGACAATTTCATTATTCGCAGCCTGACACGTGGGGCTAGGATGGGGGTGGCGCGGGGGGCGCTGGGGAGGGGAGCCATGAGGCGATTGACGGTAGGGTTGTGCGTAATGGTCGCAGCTCTCGTGCTGGCGGCCGGAGGGCGGGCGGCAACCCCGACCTATCAATTCCACAACGTCCAGATCGTAGGGGGAGGATTCGTTACTGGCCTGGTGGCGCACCCGATCATCCCGGAGTTGTTTTTCGCACGCACCGATATCGGGGGGGCTTACCGCTGGAATGCCTCGAAGCGGCGCTGGATCCCCATGCTCGATTGGGTCACGCACGACAATCTCAACGTGGAGGGTACGTTGAGCATTGCGGTAGACCCGGTCAACCCCTTCAACCTGTACCTGGCGCAGGGTGAGTACGTGGAGAGCTTCGCGAGCAATGGGGCTCTTTATATCTCGCACGACTTGGGTAACACGTTCTCGGTGGTGAGCCTGCCCTTCCAACTGGGCGCCAACGAGACCGGGCGGTCTTCGGGCGAGCGGCTCGCGGTGGTGCCGTGGTCGCCTGCGACGCTTTATCTTGGGACGAACGTCAATGGGTTGTGGCGGAGCCTGGACTCGGGCAACACGTGGGCGCAGGTCACGAGCTTTCCGGTTACCGGGGTGGTTGACAATGACAAAGCCGGTGTGATTTTCGTGATGTTTGGCCCAAGGCTGGGGCAGGCGAAATATCCGACGATTTATGTTGGGGTTTCGGACCCGACCACGGGCCTGTATCAAAGCGTGGATAATGGGGTGTCCTGGCAGGCGGTCTCGGGGCAGCCGGTGGGGGATGTGCCTCTGAGTGCGGCTTTGAGCGCCAGCGGGAACCTATATGTGACCTATTCCAACCAACCGGCTCCCAACGGTGCGGGGAACGGTCAGGTTTGGAAGTACAACGTGCGGTCGTCAGTCTGGACTAACATTACTCCGCCGGATGGAGTCAGCTCGCCGCAGTACTACGGGTATGCGAAGGTGGTCGTGGACCCTTGGCATCCGGATACGGTCATGGTCTCAACGCTCGACCGTTACTACCCAGGAGACGAGATCTACCGGAGTAAAGACGCTGGGGCGACCTGGGTAGCACTGGGTAACGAGCCGTATGGACCTCCGCCGCACTCGTCTTTCGATTTTTCGCTGTCACCCTGGATCACCAATGGAGCCAGCTCGCCGGCAGACAACATGGGGAACTGGATCGGGGCGATGCTCGTGGATCCGTGGAATCCGGATCACCTGATGTATGGAACCGGTGGCACGATCTGGGAGACGGATCACGTCAGCAAGGTCGATTCGGGTGGGGTGATTCCCTGGAGAATCGGGGCTCTGGGCATCGAGGAGACCGCGTTGAATATTGTGCTGAGCCCGCCGTCGGGGGCTCACCTGTTGAGCGCGATGGGCGATGTCGGGGCATTCCGTCACGATGACTTGCACGTTTCGCCGGTGCAAGGACAGTTTCATGTGCCTCAGCTCGGGTCGACGACGGGACTGGACTTCGCACAACACAACCCTCAGGTGATCGCGCGGGTGGGTTATCCCACCTATGGACAAACACAGTGCGGGGGGTATTCAACGGATCAAGGCAATACGTGGACGACGTTTACGAACGTGTCGGGTTGCGCGAACGGGCCTGGAACGATCGCCATTGCGGCGGACAGCTCCGACTTCGTTTGGGCGCCCAGTGGGGCTGCGACGGCTTACTCGACCGATGGGGGGACAACATGGATTCCATCCGCGGGAGCGCCCTCTTCCGGCGCGATTGCTTCGGACCGCGTGAATCCACTGAAGTTCTACAGCTTTGATCAGTCCACAGGGACGTTCTACGTGAGTGCGGATGGTGGCAGAACCTTCACGGGGACGATGACGGGGCTGCCTACGTATAGTTTCAAACAGATCAGTGTGAACCCTGGCACCGAGGGCGACATCTGGCTTTCGTTGCAATGGGGCGGGTTGTGGCATTCGACGGATTCGGGGGCGACGTTTACGTCCGTGAGCTCGGTGGTCTGGTCGGATTCGATCGGGTTCGGCGCGGCGGCACCTGCTTCCTCAGCGTCGGAGGGCTATTCTTCGGCCGTTTACTTCGTCGGGCGGTTGACCTGGAGCGGGTCGGGGTTTCCGACGAGTTTGTATCGATCGGATGATGGTGGGCTGAGTTGGAACCCGGTGCTGGATGCCCAACACGAGTATGGCGCCATCATTACGGTGAGTGGGGATCCGCGGATTTACGGGCGGGTGTATATCGGGACGGAGGGGCGCGGAATTGTGTACGGGGATCTGCTGAACTGACCGGCGAGCGACCTCGCGAGGCCCACAGGGGACAGTGTGAGCCTACGCGAGTCGCTCGCAAGCCAGAGAGGTCACTTCGCGTTGATGTTTGCGGTTACATAAGCCCAGCCGTTACCGCGGGTGATTTCGAGACCCGCCTCGACGACGTCCAGATACATCGAGTTATTGTAGAGTCCTGCGCTGCTGCGGTTGGCTTGCAGCCAGTTGAAGAACGTCTTCATATCTACATTCAGGCTGCCTCCGGTCGGGAGATTCCCCTGCCCTGCCGTGCCGTGTGGAATGAAAGTGTAGACGTAATACCCCGCGGCGGAATTGTTGCCCTCCCAAAGATCGAATGTATACCCCCCCGCGCTGACTACATTGGTGCCGGTCTGGGTACCGATGGGCCACGAGTCGTTTCCGGCCCACACCATCACCTCGAGTTGGGGTGTGGACTTGGCGGTGTCCCAGCGCAGGAACATGTCGTAAGCGAAGTCGCCTGCCATGTTACTGCCTCCCGAGGAGTAGTTGAAAGTGCAGGGAATGGACGACGTCGCTGAGAGCTTCTTGGGAAACAGGTTGTCGCCGGCTGGATTCCAACCATAGTGCCAACCGCGGATAATGGCTGGATAGCCGTACAGGCTGTAATTGGAAAAATTGTACGACACGGTCATGCCGGGCACGCTGTTGGTACTGAAGGTGCTGTTGATCGTGCTGTTGTTGAAGTTGTTGACCCAGGCGAATTCGGTTCCATAAACCTTGTCCGGGCCGGCATACGCCAGAGAACAGAGCGAACACAGTATACTGACAGAAACGACGCGTCCTGCAAGGGACGCGCACAATCGACCGGCCGCTGACGGCAACGGTTTTTCCATGGTCATCTCCCCCTGATCGCCGGGTGTCGGCGAGACGCTACGATCCTATTCTCCGGATGGTTGCGCTACCAATGAAAATATCGGCGGTAGGTATGCGCAATCGTGATGGGAGTGCGTGACCTGCGGATAGCGCGACACCGGCCGGCTTGGGTTGCGGGCCTCGAGACATACCCATCCGGATATCCCTCCCATCCACATTTTCATTGTTCTGCATGGATCTGGTAGCGCTATCTTTGCGGCGCTGTCAGATGTGGGCTGATGGCCATGAAATGAGGGGGGAATCGTGGTTGTAGCGAAGCAAGAACAATTATCGACATCGGCGGCTGAGTGCCCGCGGATCAACCTGGCTGTACGGCGCGCCATGCGCCGGCGCGGTCCGATCCTGGCGGTGGGTGCCCTTGGTGTATTGGCTGTGGGGAGTGGAGTCCTGCCCGCGATGGCGGCTGATACTCCCTCGGACACGAACGACGGCACGAGCTCCTATCCTCAAGTCGAGGAGGTGGTCGTCACGGCGCGCAAGGCGGCTATGGAGTCCGCCATTACACGCAAGGAGCAGGCTGAGCAGATCCTCGATTCCGTACAAGCGGACGATGCGGGGAAATTGCCCGACAACAGCATCACCGAGGTGTTGCAGCGTATTCCAGCCGTCAGCATTACGCACTTCATCTCCAGCGGCGACCCGGACCACTATTCCACTGAGGGTAGCGCGCCGACGGTGCGGGGGCTGTCCCAGATCAGCAGCACTCTGAATGGACGCGAATCGTTCAGCGCCAACGGTGGCCGCGCGCTGCTGTGGGAAGACGTGACTCCGGAACTGATGGCCGGCGTGGACGTGTACAAGACTCCTACGCCGGATCAGATCGAGGGAGGCATCGGCGGCTCGATCAACCTGCGCACGCACATGCCTTTCGACTACAAGGCACCCGAGGCCGATGTGACAGCGGGCTACAACTACGGCGACTTCGTCAAGAAAGGCGATCCGGTCGAATCGGCGCTGCTCACCAACACCTGGGAAACCGGCGTGGGCAAGTTTGGTATCCTGGTGGATGTCGCACACTCGGAGCTGCACTCGCGCGCGGATACCTTTCAGGTCAACCCCTACTTCCCACAGATCATCAACGGCTCGCTGGACTACATCCCAGGCGGCGTACACTTTCAAGAGACCCTGCTGGATCGCAAACGCACCGGCCTGTATGAGGCGATGCAATGGCAGCCGCGAGACGATCTGACGCTCTCGCAGACATTTTTCCGCGCCGACTATTCCGCCGACCAGACGCAGATGTTCGTCGCCAATGACTCGGCGGAGGGCTACACGGTGTCGCCTGCCGGCCACAACGTGTTTGGATCCAACGGCGCACTCCTGTCGACGGACGCCCTGCAGTTTACCGGCTGGAATCCCCTCGCGGGCTCGGTCAGCGGCGCAAGCCTCGCCTCGGCTGATACTGGGGTGAACGAGACCTACAACCGCACCAGTGACTACAGTCTTGCACTCGACTGGCATCTGACAGATCGCGTGAGGCTCGCCAGTGCCCTGCAGTACGTGGAATCCACATCGCACTTTAAAAGTATGGATGTGTTCACCCAGGACTCGGTTCCTCCGTTTGGCCTGGATCTGACCACGCGAGTGCCCACGTGGACTCTCGCGCCGGGCAGCACGCTCGCCGATCCGGCCCAGAGTGTGTGGGAAGCCACGATGGATCACTACGAGCAGCACAAGGGCATTGAAGTCGCGGGGAATGCAGACCTGGAGGTCAAACTGTCTGACGAGGCCTTTTTGCGCGGCCTGAAGGTCGGGGCCCGGGTGGCCAACCGCCAGGAGCAGGATAATCTCACGACCTACAACTGGACGGCGCTGTCACCGGTGTTTGACCCCATTCAGTATCATCTGAGCACTGCCGCGGCCGGCGACACCATGCTATGGACGTTCCCCAACTACTTCCGTGGAATGGTTGGGCTTCCGTCGGCTGTCATCCTGCCCTCCATTGCGTTGGCGAACAGCTACAACGTGTTGGGTATCCATCAGCGATATGGGCAGCCGGGCGACACTCAGGGTCCGACTCCATTCATCCCCAGCGACCTTTCGTACGGCCACACGAAGAACCAGGCGGCCTATTTCATGCTGTCGTTCGGGGAGGAGAATGCCCTCGTAGTACCGATGTATGGCAACATCGGCGCGCGGGTGGTTCACTATCAAAACAGCGCCAATGGCTTCATTCTTCCGCCGAGCGGTACTATCACCCTGTGTAACCCCGATGGAACGGCGACGGCAAACTGCACGCCCACCACGTATTCATTGGGAAGCGGGGTCAATATTCCCAACGCAGGTGGACGCGACTACACCCGGGCATTGCCGGCGCTGAACGTGCAATTCCTGCTGAGGCCGGATCTGCACCTGCGTCTTGGAGCATCGCAAAGTCTCACCAATCCCAGCTTCTCGCAGATGAGCGCAGCAGGCTCGGCAAACTTCGTGACCCAATCGGTCGCGGGTAACGCGAACACTATCGTCGGCGGAACGGCCACGACCGGCAACCCGAACCTGCGACCGCAGATCGCGACCAATGGTGATCTTTCACTGGAGTGGTACCCCAAGCCCAATTTCGAGACGCATGTGTCGCTGTTCTACAAGGACATCCATGACTATCTCTCGTATGGCACCTTCAATGAGCAGATCCCGTTCGCGTTCCCGAACGGGGCCATCAAGAACCTCACCACGGCGGTGAACGGATCATACAATCAGCCGTTGGCGGCGATCATCAAGGGGGCCGAATTCGGCTTCCAGCGCTTCGCGGATTTCCTGCCGGCGCCCTGGGACGGTTTGGGCCTGCAGGCCAACTACACCTACATCGAAAGTTATGCACCCGGTGACCGCGCATTCGACATGCTCGGAAATCCGATCACGGGGCTGCCCATCGATCAGCTCTCGAAGCACAACTACAACCTGGTCGCGATGTATGAGCGCAATCCATTCTCGATCCGGGTGGCCTACAGTTGGCGCAGCCGCTACCTGTTGACGACCTATTCGAACGGAACGGAGGGCACTTACAACGCCCCGGCGGGTGTCCCGACCGCTGGGAATCCAGTCGTCTACAGCATGCCGATATTCAGCGATTCGTACGGCCAGTTGGATGCGGGCATGACGGTTCGGATCACCGATAACCTGTCTGTTTCGGCTGAAGGTCAAAACCTGACCGACACGCTCGCGAAGACTCTGCAGGGTTACGGCAACACCCAGTTCCGCAGAAACACGTATATCGCCGATCGCCGGTACGCTCTGACAGTGCGCTACTCGTTCAAGTAGGCCGGTTCGTCGATGCAATCGAAGGGCTTCGGGGCCGCCACGCGGGCGGCGCCCGGAGTTCCACCTGAAGGTCAGGTATGGTCAAACATCTGGTGATCGTCGGCGGCGGGACCGCGGGTTGGCTGACCGCCGCTTACCTGGCACGGATGCTGGTGACCGCGGCAACGGGTGGCGTTCGGATCACCCTGATCGAGTCGCAGGATATCGCGACGGTAGGGGTCGGAGAAGGCACCTTTCCGAGCATACAGCGTACCCTGCGGCGAATTGGGCTGGATGAGCGGACGTTTTTGCGCGAGAGCAGTGCGACGTTCAAACAGGGGATCCACTTCGTCAATTGGCAGCGCGACCCGGGGAGCCCGGGACGCAATGATTACTTTCATCCATTCCAGTCGGCACAGATTCGCGCCGGCGGGCTGGATCTGCTGCCGTACTGGCTGCTGGGGCTGACTCCCGGGGTGCAGCTCGATGAGGCGGCGACAGTCCAGAAGTATGTCGCGGATGCGGGGCGTGGGCCCAAGCGTCCCAGCGACCCCGATTTCGAGGGGCCGCTCAGCTATGCCTATCATTTCGACGCGGTGTCATTCGCGCGAACCTTACGGGCGCGCGCGCTCGAGCTGGGTGTACAACATGTGACTGACACCGTCGAGGGGGTCAACCTCGATCAAACGGGGGCCGTAGCCTCGGTGGCGACTCGCGAGCACGGTTGCATCAGGGGCGATCTCTACGTGGATTGCTCTGGTTTCCGTGCCCAGTTGATCGGGCGTGCCTGCGCCATTCCATTCAAGTCCTGTCTCTCGAGCCTGTTCTGCGATCGTGCGGTGGCGATTCAGGTTCCGTACGCGCGTGCCGATGCGCCCATTGCCTCATACACGATCTCGACGGCGCAGGAGGCTGGCTGGACGTGGGACATTGGCCTCAGCACACGGCGGGGCGTGGGCTATGTGTATTCGTCGTCTCACACCACTGAGGAGCGAGCCGAGCAGGTGTTGCGAGACTACATTGGTCCGGCCTCGAATGGCCGCGACATTCGCGCTTTCAAGTTCGAGGCCGGCTATCGCGAGACGAGTTGGCACAGGAACTGTGTCGCGGTCGGGCTCTCGGGTGGCTTCTTTGAGCCGCTGGAGGCCACGGGGATTCTGTTCATCGAGGTGGCCGCTCTCTTGCTCGCACGCCTGTTCCCCTGGAATGGGGAGATGGAAGCGGCGGCCCGGCAGTTCAACCGCATCATGAAGCAGCGTTACGAGCGTGTGCATGACTTCCTCAAAATGCACTACTGCCTCACGGCTCGCACGGACAGTCCTTTCTGGCGGGACAACCGCTTGCCGCAGACCATCCCTGACTCATTGCGCGAGCGGTTGGATGGCTGGCGCTTCCGGCCGCCGGAGGGGTTGGATTTCGACATGAATGTCGAGAGTTTTGCCGAGGCGAGCTGGCAGTTCGTGCTGTATGGAATGGGGTACCGGACTGATCTGACCGCGAAAGCGGCTTCGTATGGCTATTCGGAGCAAGCTCGGCGGGAGTTTGCGGCAATCCAACGCGATGCGCGGCGCGCGGCGACGCTGTTGCCGAGTCATCGCGAGCTGGTGGATCGAGTTTATAGCGCGTGATAGTTGAAGTTTTTTGCGGTGATCTGTCCGTCGCCGGCGCAATAGAGGGCGACTTTCAGGCTGGTGAATCCGCCGAAGACGTTATGATGAAACCCGGAGACTTCCATTTGCCAGGGGTGTTGGGTCCAGGTCGTGCCATCCTGGGAGTAGTGGAATGTCGCAACGCTCGAGCGGTTGGTCACTTTGATGTGTACGACTCGTGTCGTCATGTGTTGGCGCATCCAGGATTGCTCCTCGCCATAATGGTAGGTGAACATCTGGCTGTTGCTGAAACCGATTCCGCAGAAACCGCGCTGGTCATAGAACAGAGACAATCCTCCCTGGGCGCCCGCGGATATCTCGAGGACCACTGAAGCTTCATAACTTCGGTCGCCCACGATAACGGTCAGCGGGGAGCAGTCCGCAACGGACGTGCCTTTCCCCCGGATGGCCAGGCGGCCGTGCTGGTAACTGACACGCTCCATCTCATTCGGACCGGGATTGAAAAAACTCCATTGCACGCCGAGCTTGTTGGTGGAGAAGTCATCGGACAGCGGGAATCCTGAGACGCTCGCACGCCCTCCTCGCGGCTTCGCCAAGGGTGTGGACAGCGTGCCGCCGGTTGCCCGGAACCATCCGTCATCGGTCCACTCGATGGGCTCGAGGAGGGTTTGACGGCCCAGCGTCCGGAAGCCGTTTTCATAGCCGTGATAGATCATCCAGCCATCGCCGGCTGGCCCATCGACGAGCGTGGCATGACCGCGCGACCACCAGGGCTCATCGGCACTTTGGGTATGAACGATGGGATTGTGGGGACAATCCTGCCACGGTCCGTGAATCGATCGAGAGCGGGCCGCGATCACCATGTGACTGGTCGGAGGGCCCGCGGTGCCCCCCACCGCGGCCACCAGATAGAACCAGTCGCCGCGCCTGTACACTTTCGGTCCCTCAGGAGCGAACATCTCCACAACCCAATCCGCTGGGTACCGCCAAGGGCTGTAGACCTGCTCCAGAGATCCCACGGTCGAGAGTCCGTCGTCGGCGAGACCGATTCGGCGCACGCCATTGAAGAACAGGTACCGCTTGCCATCCTCGCCGACGGCATGTCCTGGATCGATGCAGCCTGCAATTTTGAGGTCGATCGGGTCACTCCAGCGGCCGCGGATGTCATCGGTGTAAATGACGAAGATCGAGCCGACGCCGTTGGGATTGGCCGGGATGTAGATGTAATAGCGCCCGTTGTGTTTGACGAGGTCCATCGCCCAGACGGAGCCCAGCGGCTTGGTCAGGGCAGCGCCGATGGGTGCCCAGTTGACCAGGTCGCGTGAATGCCAGATGACCACGCCCGGATTCGAGGAGAACGACGAGAACGTCATGTAGTAGTCGTCGCCATCCTTGAGAACCGTGGGATCGGGGTGATCGCCCGAGACGATCGGGTTCAGGAAGGTGCCATCACCCAAGTCGGCGTTGCGCTGTCCGTCGAAGCCGCGTGCGGCAACAGGGGCAGCTTGCGCAGGCTTTCCAGGCACACCCAACGCAGTGCGGCCGGGAAGTTGGGTAGCAGCCCCGGCTCCCGCCAAAGCCAGTTTGAAGAGGTCGCGACGTGAGGGGTAATTCATTATTTTATGTTACCGCTACCATAAGTGCGCGGACATGAAATAGTGGATGTCAGTTATGCCCTTTTGGCATGGCACGGAGGGGGATACCGGAATCGATATGCCTGCGCGCCCGAAATGTTATGGTTTGGGGTTACGAAGATCATGACAATGGGAGCGTGAGGCAACTGATGAATGAGACAATGATGAGTGAATGGGTTCGGTGAGTGAGGGGTTGGTGAGTGAGACCATTGGTGACTGAATCTGATGCCGCTGACGCGTTGTAATTTCTGGCTGGGGGTCCTTGGGCTGTCTGCCTGGGTGTATGTGGGGGTTGTGTGGGCCGCCGGGGCGCCGTTGCCGTTGGTGTCGGCGCCTTCACCGCACTATGTATGGCGCAATGTGGTCGTGGGTGGTGGAGGGTTCTCACCCAATATCCTGTTCAGCCCGGTCGAGCGGGGGCTGGTGTATCTGCGCACCGACATCGGTGGGGTTTATCGTTATGAGCAGAGGGAGCAGCGCTGGATTGCCCTGCAGGATGGGATGGCGGAAGGGAACTACTTCGGCGTGGAGAGCGTGGCGCCGGATCCTCGCAATCCGGAGGTTGTTTACGCCGCGGTTGGAATGTATGGGTCGGAGCCGGCTGCTATCCTGCGATCTGACGATCGGGGGAACCATTGGAGTGTCTTTCCCGTGCCGTTCCGCATGGGGGGCAATGAGGATGGGCGGGGGCTCGGGGAGCGCCTGGCGGTGGATCCGAGCGACACTGACGTTGTTTACTTTGGTTCGCGGCATGATGGGCTGCAACGTAGTGTTGATCGTGGTCGTAGCTGGGCGCGTGTCACTGCTTTCCCGGTAGCGGGGCTGGGGCGGCCGGCTCCGCACCAGACGCATGCGGGGGTCAGCTTTGTGCTGTTTGATCCGCGCGGCGGCGGCAGTGGCGGTAGAAGCGACAGGGACAACACGCCCACACGCACGATCTTTGTTGGGGTTGCTGATCCGGGGCAACATCACTTGTTCCGGTCGGTGGACGCGGGAGCTAGCTGGCAGGTGGTGCCGGGGGAGCCGCGTGCTGATCTGCTTCCGGTGCGTGCTCAGCTCGCGGCGAACGGAATGCTGTATGTGACTTACAGCAATGGGATTGGGCCGAACGGCATTACGGACGGGGCGGTATTTGCGCTCAGCACTTCGAATTTAACCTGGCACGACATCACGCCACGTGGGACGCACGGTGGCTTTATGGGCGTGGCCGTGGATGCTCAACGACCTGGCACTCTCCTCGTTGCGACATTGGATAACTGGCAACACGACACCATTTGGCGCAGTACCGACGCCGGGCGGCACTGGGAAAGCTTGCGTGCGCGGAGTGAGATCGATGCCCGGGCGTCGCCTTTTCTGAGTTGGGGTGAGGCGCGGGCGGATTTCGGCTGGTGGATGGCGGGTGTTGCGATTGATCCGTTCGACTCGAGTCACGTCGCCTATACCACTGGGGCGACGGTGTATGCGAGCGAACTGCCGCTGGACTCGCGGCGGATTCTTTGGCGACCGTGGGTGGAGGGGATCGAGGAGACGGCGATTCTGGCACTGGCTAGCCCTCCTCTGGGGCCGGCGTTGCTGTCGGGGTTTGGGGATATCGGGGGGTTTGCGCACGCGGATCTGGGCGCCTCGCCGGTGACTCCGTTTACCCAGCCTGCCTTCGATAACACCGACAGTGTTGAGTTTGCGGGGAAGGCTGCGAATGTTGTGGTACGTACTGGGCGTGGGCATCACGGTGGAGGCCCAATGGCGGCCTGGTCGGGGGATTTTGGCAGGAGTTGGACAGCGCTGCGGGTGCCGGCTGATTCGGAGACTGCGGCTGTTACGCCCATGAGAAGTCACCCTGGAGGTGAAGTCCCTACCCTGGCGGTGTCGGCCGACGGGGTAACGTTCATTGCCATGACGCGGGTACCGATGGTCACGCGGGAGCGGGGGCAACATTGGGTGGCGGCGCGTGGGCTACCTGACTTTGCGCGTGTCGTGGCGGATCGCGTCGATGCGCGGCGCTTCTACGCGCTGGATTTCGGGCGCTTGGGGATTGCGGTGAGCGACGATGGCGGGGAGAGTTTTGCGGTGCTGGGTGGCGGGGGATTCCCTCGAGAAGGCTGTGCCACACGGGGCGGGCGGGGGGATGAAGCTGGGGAACTGCTCGCGGCGCCGGGTGGGGTTGGGGATTTATGGTTGGTTTGCACTGGGGGGTTGTATCACTCGCTGGACGGAGGCCGTCATTTTACCCGGAGCGGCGGGGATGTGGGTGTGAGGGCGCTGGCCTTTGGTAAAGCCAGGACGGAGGGCGGGTATCCCACTCTATTTGCGATCGGTGCGCGTGGGAATCTGGAGGCTATCTGGCGCTCGGATGATGTTGGAGCGAGTTGGGTGCGGATCAATGATGCTGAGCATGAGTATGGGCGGCGGTTTCGGGTGATCAGCGGGGACCCGCGGGTGTTTGGGCGGGTTTATGTGGGGACGGATGGGCGGGGGGCGGTGTGGGGGGAGTTGGGGCCGTAGGGAGTCATACAGGCGGCAGCCAGCATATTGACCGAACCGTCTAGGCTGAACTTGTCAATCTTCCGCGCAGTAGGTCATTGAGCCGCGGCTGAGTGATATCGAAGCGCTTCGCCCGCATGAGCTTGCGTCGTGCCATGTAACACTTCGTGGATCTCCGACATCAGTCGCGCTCGCAGCATCAGGTTCTCGGCTACTGCACCCGAAAAGCCGAGGTCAGTAATATATTGCCGCTGCCCCGCTCGATTTTTACCCGTCCGCTGATGATCGGCTCCTCCTTCGCCTTTCAACCAGGCCCCGAAACCGGACGCCTGACCAGGCGCCCGATGACGAGAAGGGGAAGTGGGGGGAGTCACGGACAACCCTTCCCATTCCCAATTGTACGGAGCTAGATTACCAAATCGAGGCCCGCCGGATTGTCAATTGGAGGCGTCTTTTTCTCCGTGCCCGCCATGAGAAAGCTCAGATTGCCTGGGCGGATCAAAACGTTTGACTGAACACGCAGAATTTATGACATGAATACCAGATCGAAGAAGAAAGGATCAGGCGGCGCGGCGAGTCCAAAACTTCCTGTGAAACGCCTCACCAACGCCTCCAGGGGCGGGGCCTTGGCTACGCCTAACACGGGCATTGGTGGGGTTGCCGATAGCCGGCAAGGCGCTGATATGGGGGACGTCTTGCTGTACCAAGCTCAAGGTGGAGTCGCACTGGAAGTGAGGGTCCAAGGCGATTCCGTCTGGTTAACGCAACTGCAGATGGCGAAGTTATTTGGTCGCGAACGCTCCGTCGTGACGAAGCATCTAAATAATGTCTTCAGTGAAGGCGAACTGGACCGAAAAGGCAATGTGCAAAATATGCACATTGCTTCCTCCGATAAACCGGTCGCGCTTTACAGCCTGGACACTATCATTTCGGTCGGCTATCGCGTGAAGTCCAAGCAGGGCACTCAATTCCGAATCTGGGCCACCCGGATCTTGCGGGAGCATCTCCTCCGCGGTTATACCCTGAACGAAAAGCGACTTCGAGAGCTGGGTTTCAATGAGGTAGAGCAAGCGATAGAGCTGCTTTCGGCCACCCTGAGAAACCAATCGCTCGTCACCGATCAGGGACGCGCCGTGATGGAAATCGTGGAACAGTACACCCGTACTTGGCGGCTGCTGCTGGAGTACGACGAGGACCGTCTCCCATCCTCACCTATGAGTCCCCTTTCCCCGTCAAGTAAGTTGTTGGTAACGGACGCTCGCGCAGCAATTCAAACGCTGCGCCGAGCTCTTGCCACTCGAAACGAATCAACGGACCTTTTTGGGCGCGAACGCAGCGATCAACTCGAAGGCATTCTCGGCGCCATTGAACAAACCTTCGGCGGCGAACCGTTATATCCCACCGCACAAGCGCGGGCAGCGCACCTTCTCTATTTTGTAATCAAGGATCACCCCTTTTCTGACGGCAACAAACGAATTGGCACCTTGCTATTCCTCGAGTATCTGCGTCGCAATGACCTATTATTGCGAGCGAACGGACAACCACGACTTGTAGACAACGCCATCGTGGCTTTAGCGTTGCTCGTCGCCGAAAGCGCCCCCAAGCATAAGGACCTTATGATTCGATTGATTCTTAACCTGCTCTAACTGTGTTGAAACTCCACCTCCTGAGCATCTAGCGCGCCACCAGCTTGGGGATAGCCATCACAGATAATAAGACCTACTAACTATTGTTAGTTTTGCCAGACAAGGAGCATAGTCCATAGAGGAGCATGCTTGGAGACCCGCGGAGCTAACAATAAAACAAGATGGCTATCACTTTTGCGCACGCCTGCCAGGCATTACTGGCTGGCAAAACCTTGAAATGGAATAATTTTAACGATCAGAAGGCCGGCTCGATCAGGTTGGACGAGCCGTCACAACGACGTCTCTTCGCCTACCTCTTGAGCCAGAACGCCACCAGAGTAGCCCAAGCTAGCGACGAGCTATTCGCGGGCCTGATTTCTGCGTGGACGGAGGTGGAACATGATCCCGCTACCGGGGCCGCAGCGGACTCCGCAGAAGCGACCACAAACGTCTGGCGCCTGCATCGGATCGAGGCATCCACATTCGGCGGACTGACCCTATATGGTGGAATGCCATTCAATTTCGTCATTGATGGCGAAAACTGGTGCTTACTCGGACAGAACGGATCGGGAAAAACATCTCTCGCCAGTTTGATCGTGTGGACGCTCACGGGCAAACGCATTTGCGAGCAGGATGGCCCCATCGACGAAATGGGCCTGCGAGAACCAGTCAACAATGCCGAAGGTAAGAAGATCGGTGAATGGCCACCGCTTGCGTCCTACCCGGCTAGCGCGGCTGATCTCGTCAAACAGGTTGAGGTGTGGGGACGCCTCACCTTCAAAAACGAGAAAGGCGAAACAGCAATTGCTTATCGAAGTATCGCTTCTCCGCTAAGCGGTGTATCGAAAGTGGATGTTCAGATTGATTCTCGGCTCTTGGCTCATACGCAATTGATTGACACCGGCATTCTAATGCCCGCGCGCTTGCAGCGCATCGGATTTGGCGAAAAAAGTCAATCGCTTTACGAAGCCGTGAAAGTCTTGACTGGCCTGGACCAACTCGCCGACATCGCCGATGGTTGCGGGAACTTCACACACAACGGTCGCCGATTTTTGAAGTACGGAAAAGAGAACGGCATCGAAAGCTTCAAGCAGCGCTTCGAGGAGAAAGTGGCGCACGCAAAAGCCAAGGCATCCGAGCTGAACTTCGCTTTTCAATATGAAGTCGCCATCGATACCCCTAACATCGTAAAGGTACTAAAAGACGCGGCGGCAAGTGCCTCCATTCAAGCGGGTACCCACCTCGCGACACTGAAAAGCGAAATCGCCGCGGCAGTCGACACTGCCAAACCGCAGGGACGCACAGATGTGCGGAACGCCGTCTCCACCGCGCGCGGCGTTGTCAACCAAAAGACAAACGGCGTTTCGATTTTTGCGGCATGGGATGCGCTAGCCGACGCAGCAGAGTCACAAACCTTCTCTACCTTGCCACTAGCAATTCAATCGGCGCGTGCCGAACTGGAAATCGCGATAAAATGGCACACGCGGCAAGTTGAGGATGCCAAGTTTCGTTTGAAAGCGCTCGCCGCACATTTCTTCGTACCGCCGCATCAACACGACGACTCGGTGCATTGCCCGGTCTGTGAAAGCCAGCTCACAAACACCGCACAGAAGGCGCTGGCCGGCGAATTGGAACAACTAAAAAAAGATTCTACGCAGGCCGAGCGGAAGCTCGAAGATGTCTGCCGTACATTGGATCACTCTCTGACAGCCCTACTTACGCCAGAGCTGAAGCGCCAACAGGATCTCTTAGGCGACATGAATCCACGCGATTCCTATCGAGCGGCCGTGGTTCAGCGCTTCTGTTCGGCAGCCCCATTTCAGGATGTTCTGACAGGCCTCGCCACGAATATCGAGGTTACGGCCAACCAGCAATATGCCGCGCTGCCGGAATTCCTGTATGTAGGGTTCGTGGCGCAAGATGAACCTGAAGCCGCGAAAGCTTTACAACGGCGCATGCATGCTCTGGAGCGCCTAGTAACTCTGGTTGCCTGGTGGTCTGAAAATGGTCAGCAATTTCGAGATGCCTGGGGCACTTTGCTTGGCCGAAAACAAGAGGATGGCAATTACCCGACCGGCAGCGTAGAGGCGCAACTCGCCAAGTTGGAAGACGCCCTCCATAAGGCCGCCCCTCTTGACGAACTCTCCAAATTCCTACTCGAGGCTGCGACTGCGGCCGGAAGCTGGGGGCCTATCAATTCTGAGCAGAGGCGCCGCGAAGCCATCGCCCAGGCACTGACCCCATTGAAGGATCTTCGCGCATTGGTTGGAGCTGAAACCGCTCGTGCAATTGAGAGCTTATCTGATCGCACGAAGACGATCTTAGATCGTATCCACCATCGCGAGCGCCTAGCCTACGAACAGACCGCCCTGGAAAAGAAGACGATCACGGTCGAAGGTAGCTTTGCGTTGGGAATGCATATCGACGCCGCGTTCGTGGCTAACACGTCTTGGCTTCGCGCGATCCTTTGGGCTTTTGTTCTTGCCTTGCGCGACCAGACCATTGAAGAACTGGGTAACAATCCCTTTCCACTTGTCGTGCTCGACGATCCCCAGGCGACGTTCGACCCACGTAACAAGGTTAAGTGGGCCGAGGAAATAGCGGGGTTGGCCAATCTCCCACCCCATGACAAGTTTGGGCTTCAGCTCTTTCTGACAACTCATGAGCGCCAATTCTACCAATGCATGGTAGACCACCAGAAACTCAAGGGCGAGCAAGGATTGATAGGCGGCGTCAACAAAGCGTCAGGGGTCGCGAAGATAATCAATGGTGGATGCCTTGAGCGTGTGTACAACGAAGCCGCGGAAAACAACGACGATGCGCGTGCACGGGAATATATCCGCGACGTTCGCATCTATTGCGAAGACCTGTTGAAATTCATGCTTCGTGGCGAAGGATCTCAAATTCCAAGCCTGTCGCTCGGAGATTTGAAAGTCGAACTAAAGCGTCTCAGGGAGGCGCACACGCCGCCTTTCGATCGACCACCTTTCGTACGTCTTTTTAACACGCTCGACGGTGGCGGCGGCAAATCAATGAAGCTGATAAACGCCAGCCACCATAAAAACGACGAGACGTTAGGGGTTTCGGCTGCTACTGACGTCAAGAACTTTTGGGAAGAGACGCTGCGCACTGAAATCCATGATGCATTTGAACTCTACGACACCTATGAATCTTTCTACGGCGAGCCTAGGACATTTCCTTGGGCAAAAAACATAGTACCGTTTCCTAATGGCTTTAAAGATCATATCAAAGGCATCAAACTGCATCAGACCGGCGTCGCCGCCGCCGCGAAAACTGCTGGCGTTGCTGGTGACGGTCTGGTCACGGTAAACGAATGGGAGGCGCAGAATCCGATCACCCTTCCTAACCACGGAATTTATCAGCTCGCGGCCGGCACTCTCGATCCCGTGGCCGACATCGGCGATGTTTTGATCGTCAGCAATTATGCTCCAGTTCATCGCCGCAATCTCGTAATTGTCTGCGTAGGCAATGCGTTGCTGGCTCGCCGCTTCAATGGGGTTGAAGCTCATCCAGAAATAGCCGTCCTAACTGGCCAGACCGTGGATCCAACGGCGATTGCCGAACCGGTGATCATCGCACCCAAGGCCACCAACTGGCGCAAGATAGTAGGGACGATATTCACATCACACACCCTGAAACCTCCGCCTGCGGATCCCAATCGTGAGATTGTGCCGCTGGCTGATCCCATACTCGTCGCGAATTTGCTGGATGGCGCCAAACTTTTTCAAGTAAAGGGCCGAAGCGCTGAGCCGATCGCGCTCGATGGACAATACCTCATCACGCGACAGATCACGACCGACTTGGCAGGTGTGAAAGCACTGGATGGTCGTTTGATCGTAGCAATCGATGACGCTGGTACTGGTATTTCAAGCGACTTCGCTGCAACGGGTCGTTAATGGTATTGGAAAGCCTAAATCCTGATGGCACAACAGCAGCCGAAATATTGAGTATCGGCGGTGAATTGGGCCTTCCCAAACTGACTCATGCTCTGGAGGTCATTGGCGTGCTGTTCGAACTTCCCAGCTGAACGATCCGCGTCATCGTCAGAGCGACGCGACTCTGGATCGCAGTGTGCCCACGCGCAGCGTGTGCGGCTGGCTACCTGCCTGGGGCAAGTTTCAGGAGCACGATGTCATTGCTGTTCATGGGTATCGTGATCTGCAGTGTTCCCTGCGGTGAGCTGCGGACGGTGCGGTGGGTTTCCGGGAGGTCGCGGGTCAGGTCGTTCAGGTGTTGGATCTGCGCGGGGGTCAGGTCCTTGGGGGAGCCCATCTCTAGGTAGGCTGAATAGGCGTCGTTCGCGTGGTATCCGGTTCGGAAGACCTCGAGGTGGTAGGCGGACCGTGGTGGGAGATGGGTCACTTGGAAGTGTATGGGGGCGGTGGGATGTGAGGGGACTGACTTTGTGTAGAAAGGTCGATTGCTGACGGATTGCTGGGGTTGTTGGAAGTCCCAGATGACGGCGGTGAGGCTGCCCTCCTTCTCAGTGGACACCATGGCCTGGGGATCGCTGGTGACGAGGGTGTTTCCCTGGAGGGCGTGGAGGTATTTGTAAGCGAACCAGGCGGGCTTGCGGATGCCTTCGCGGTTGAGCAGGCCGAATCCGCCCTGAAAGGAGGCTGTGGGGGGACCGGGCTCTTCGAACAGATCGGTGTATGTCCAGTAGCTCATGCCCTGTGCCAGTCCTTCGGAGCCTTTGAGCTTACTCAGGATGTATGGTGCGCTGATGTAGGAATCGTGCACGGCATCGCGTGGGGTGTAACTCGTGCTCCACTCTGTAAAGTACAGCGGCAGTCGGGGAAACGCCGATGCGGCAATCTGTTGGCGCACGCGCCGTACATCTCCGATGATGGCATCGGGAGAGGGAGACAGTTTGGTATCGCTCCTGCCCTCTTCGTCGAGGAAACCGCCGTCGACGCCGTAGGCGTGTGTGGTCACAAAGTCCACGCCGGCGCCGCTTTGCTTCACGTGCGCCAGAAACTCGGGAATCCAGGCCGCGCCCGCGGTGGCGGGGCCTCCAACGCGCAGAGCGGAATCAATGGCCTTGATGGATCTGGCGGTTGTGTCATAGAGGTCGAAGTAGGCCTTCTGATCGGCGCCTTCCCAGAAGCCGGAGAGGTTGGGCTCATTCCAGACCTCGAAATACCAGGTGCGCACTTCGTCGCGACCGTAGTGATCCTCGACATGGTGGATGAAAGCACTGACCAGGTCGGCCCAGCGGGTGAGATCCGGATGCGAGGTATTGCCCTTCCAATAGAAGATGCTGTTGGGCGAGGTGGCGAGCGCCTGGGGGGTGAAACCGAGCTCGACAAAGGGCTTGATGTGCCGGGTCAGCAAATCGTCGTAGAGCTGATCGAGTTTTGACCAGTCGTAAGTCACTTTGCCGTCGACGAGTCGCACGGTTTCCAACACGTCGTGGAAAATCGCGTGGAATCGGAGATAGCGGAATCCCAGCTCGTCCGCGGCGAGTTTGAGTTGTGCCTGACTGTCGGGACGCCGCAGCGTACCGGGGAAGTCCGAGCCCACGGACAGGTCGAAAAAATGATCGACGGGGCCAGCGGGGGCGCCGATGTTCACGGCAATCTGGCGTTGGGGGATCGGCGGCTCGTGCGCGCTGACGGATGAGGCGCAAGAGAAGGCCAGAAAAGCCAGGACGACGGCGGACAGCCGCCGTCCGTGAAATGAAACAAACATGGATAGTGTACCTATGGAGATCCGAATGCGTGGGCGCGGGCTGTCGTGATCAGGTCGCGATGGGGCGGAAGGGTGCGGCATGCCAGGGCGGCCTGGCGTTTGATATCGGCGAAGGCAGCGCGGGCTTCATCGTGGTGTTTGAATGTTCCGGCGCGGGGGTGCAAATCGGTCTTGTATCCCATACCGTAGAGCACGTATTGCCAACTCGATTCTTCGAACAGGTCGCTGTTGTGGTCGATGTCGATGGGGCCGGGCGGACGGTGCTCCCAGGTGCCCAGCAGCTCCTGGAGGCTGTCGGGAATGCTGGCTGAGTCGACGTTGTCGAGCCAGAATCGGGAGTCACGGCGCTCGCTGAGACAGTAATGAAGTTTGATGAAATCGAGGACGCGCTCGTAGCGCCGGCGCATGATGCGGTTGTACTGTTTGGCCGCGCTCTCCAGATTCGCTCCCCGGGGTAACAGGTTCGCGAGGCTGATCGCAGCAGCCTCGGCGAATGCGACGCGGGTGGCTTCGAGCGGCTCAAAGAAGCCGCTGGACAGTCCGATCGCGACACAGTTCTTTTTCCAGTTGATCTCGCGATAGCCGGGCTCGAAGCGGATTTTGCGGGCCGCCAGCTCGTGCCCTGCCCTGCCGCCATATTTCCGTAGTAGTTGCTCGGCACGCGCATCGTCCATGTGATCGGAGGAGTATACATTGCCGATGCCACGGTAGCCATCGAGCCCGATCTCCCAGATCCAACCCGAGTCGTGCGCGGTGGCGATGGTGTAGGAGGCGATCGGTGCATCGGGCCGCTCGTACGGCACTTGAATCGCCAGCGCGGTGTCACAGAACAACATTGAGCGGCACGAGGTGTACGGCACGCCGAGTGCTGCGCCAATGAGTTGTGCCCGAAAGCCTGTGCAGTCGATGAACAGATCGGCTTGCAGCTCTCCATGCGCCCGCGTGGTCACTGAACGGATCGAGCCGTCCTCGGCCAGATTCACCGTGTCCGCGGTGTCGAGTACGTGTTGTACACCGGAAGCGACGGCTTGCTTACGCAGCAGCGCGGCCAGTTTGAGGGTATCGAAATGATACGCGTAGTTGAGCGGGGCCTCGTAATGCGGATGTTGGATGAGCTTGGGTGCGCGGCCTGAGTCGGCGACTCGCTTCTGCGGTGTGCTGACCTCGTCCCAATTGGCGTTGTGGCCGGCAACTCCGAGCAGCCAATAGGACAGCAGATCCAGGCCGCCGGGCTCCTGTGTCGCCTGGTAGGAATGCAGGTAATGGTCGGGGAAGCCGCGGCCGGGAGGGTAGCGCCAGTGAACAAACTTGGTGCCTTGCTTGAAACTGGTACCGCACTCTCTGACGAGGTGGGTCTCATCGACGCCGATCCGGCGTAGCGTCTGGCGGATGGTGGGGAGGGTTCCTTCGCCGAGGCCAATGCCTGCGATGTCCGCTGATTCGACGAGCGTGATGTGCACGCCGTCGGGAAGCTGCGCGCCCAGTGTGCGGGCAAGATACGCTGCGCTCATCCAGCCTGCGATTCCGCCGCCCACTATCAAAATACGCTTGATCATTAAGCGGTTACGATAGCCTCAACAGGAACATCGGGACTATTGAGAAAATTGACCGGAGGGATGTCGGAAATGGAATGTCTCGCGCGGCAGGGGCCGGGGCAGTCGGCGCGTCGGCAGTCAGGGGCAGCAGGATTGCGGCGTGGCGTACGCGGGGCTTGTGAAAAACCGTGCCTCAGGGCGCGGGCGCTAACATGATCTCGCTTTGCTCATCGCCGGGCTGGCTGTAGAGCAGCCAGTGACCATCGGGGGAGACGGCGATTCCGGCACCGCCGCCGGGGATCGGTGTTCCGCTCAAGGTCATCAGGGTCCGCCGGGTGTGGCTCGAGAAGTCGTAGAAGTTGACCGTGATGGGTGTTGATGAGGAGTCGGTGTAATAGATGCCCGCGGTCGTCGTGGCCCAGGCGTCGTCGTAGCCGAGCCGGGGCATGCCCTCGAGAGGCGTCGGTTGTCCGCCGCTGACCGGCTTGCTCCACAGTACGACGCCCTTCGGCTCCAGAACGTTGAAAATCAACCGATCGGCAACCGCGATGTCGTAGGTCGAAGGGTCCTCGGTGAAACGCTCGGCTCGTCCCCCGGAGGACGGGACACGATATAACACGCCCTGCGCATCGCTCGCGAACAGCCAGCGGCAGTCCTGGGACCAGACGGGTCGTGACAGGCTATTCTGGGACGTGACGAGCTGGCGGGGGACGCGCTCGTTGATATCCTCGATATAGATGGCGGGGACACCCGAGGCCCGGGAATCAAACGCAATGCGCCGCCCGTCGGAGCACCAGTTGGGCGCGCTGGTGAAGGGGCCGTTGAATGAGGTCAGGCGGTCCGGGTCAGCGCCCTGGGCATCGGTCATCCAGATCTCGACGCTGCCGGAGCGGTTGGATTGGAATGCAATGTGGACTCCATCCGGGGAGTAACGGGGAATCGATTGCATCCGGGTGGAGTAAATCAGTTTGACCACGGAATCTTCCGGATGGGCCGCCGTGAGATCGGCTCGCCAGATATCAACAGTCTTGCGCCCCCGCACATAAGCCATGCGCGCACCGCGGGCAGCAACGGCCGGAGCGGAGCCATCCTCGCCGAACGGGAGTTGCTCCAGGTGTCCGTCCAGAGTGAGTTGCCACAACTCGCCGCCATCGCCGGGATCGTTTGAAAAGATGAGGCGGCTTCCATCTGAAGCCCAGATGAGCCCCTCTGGATCACCCAACATGGAAGCCAACGCCCGCACCGGTCCGTCCGGCAATCCCACAACATCTATAGTGTAGACCGCGGAGCTGGAAAGACAGGCAAGCGCGAGCTGCTTACCGTCTGGAGAGAAGGCAGGCTCCATGGCGGCGTGACACTTGGGCGCCGGCGCCAGAAGCTTCGTGCTCAGAGTCTGCAGTGACACGACAAACACCTGAGGTACGCCGCCCTCGCCGTAGGCGGAATAGGCCAGTTGGTGGCCATCCGGGGACCAACTCACCTGGATGATGCCGCCCACTGTGAGCCCGCTGCTCACGATACTGCGCTCGGAGCCGCCGAGCGCGGGAATGACGAAGATGCCGGCGTGCTGTCCCATTTGTCTCACGAACGCAATCTCGCTTCCGTCGGGTGACCACGCAGGACTCATCCATCTGGATGGATGGTGAGTCAGTCGTAGCAACCGCTCGGAGCCGAGTGACTTGACGTAGAGATCGTACTGATGGCCGGCACCCGTGCCTTCGTTCCAGGCGAAGGCGATGTGGTTGCCGTCGGGGGAGAACGTGGGCGCAATCTCTTTCCCGGGTAAGGTCGTAAAGGGGACGACCTGGCGGCCGAAGGTGGGGGGTGTCAGCGAACGGTGGGAGATCGTCCAGATCGCAATGGCGATGAGGATGACACACAGGCCGGTCGCGGCTGCGAACAGGAGCTTGCGGCGGGGTCGCGGTGGGGGTGTGTCGAGGGGGACGGCTGCGGAGCTTGGCTGAGGGGGCACGGGCTCGTGAGAATGGGAGTGCGAAGTGTTGGCTTGTGGCGCCCTCGCCGCCTCGTGCGGGGTCAGGGGGTTCGGCGGGTCAGGGGCGAGAGGGCGCGTGCGGGCGGGTGGCGCGGCTGGGGCGGCGGGATCAGTTGAGGCGGATCGCTCAGTGGGGGCACTTGGCGCAACCGGAGCGGCGGGATCAGTTGAGGTGGATCGCTCAGTGGGGGCACTTGGCGCAACCGGAGCGGCGGGATCAGTTGAGGTGGATCGCTCAGTGGGGGTCGGTGGTGCAGCCGGGGCACGCGGCTTGGTTGAGGCGGATCGCTCGATGGCGGCGATGAAACGGTAGCCTCGCTTGGGGAGGGTCTCGATGAATCGGGGGGCTTCGGCGGAGTCGCCCAGGGCCTCGCGGAGTCGGTTGACCGCGGCATTCAGTCCCTGGTCGTACTCGACCGGTGCGCCGGGGGGCCACAAGGTGGCGCGGAGCTCGTCGCGTGTGACGAGCTCGCCGGCTTGGTCGAGCAGCATCGCCAGCACTCGGAAGGATTGGTGGGGCAGCCGCACCCGTTGGCCTGCTTTGGACAATTCCTCGGTATACAGGTCTGCCTCAAAGTCGGCGAATCGGACCCGTTCTGGGCGGCCGGCCTGGCGCGGCGGTTCATTCAAAGTGGTGGCTGCTCGGTCCCACGGCGCTGTGTATGTAACAAAAATGCCAACGCGATCAAAGGGATGTGTGTTGCGAGATAAATGTAATCCACCTGTGACCCTGGCGCAATTGCAATGGGGATCAGCCGCAGCGTTTTATGGGGGAGATTGAGGCGAGCTCTCGAGGGGGGTTGGATGAAATCACACAGCGGCGTTGCCGAGGATCCTCGGCATTCGGGCCACGTCAGTGTTCTGGCCACGCGCCGGATCAAACCCGTCAGCCGTTTCCATCTGAAGACACGTCAGCTCACCTTTCTGGTCCGGCTCGACGAGGAGCGCTGTCTGTTGAGGGCCGCGGAGATGGCGGGCCTGACGCAACCGGCTGCCTCGAAGCTGCTGCGTGAAATCGAAAGCGGTCTGGATGTGAAGCTCTTCGACCGCCATGCTCGTGGGGTAACGCCCACCTGTTATGGGGAGATCCTGATTCGTCATGCCCGGGTGGCTCTGTCTGAGCTGGGGCTGGCGCGGGAGGAAATCGCGGTGCTCAAATCGGGACTATCTGGCAAAGCAGCCATAGGGACGGTCTTGAGTCCGGGCACTCACCTGGTACCGAGGGCGATCGTGCGGATGAAGCGGCAGTACCCGGGGGTCCTCGCCTGCGTTGACGTGGGGCCCAGCAAGGAGCTGGTGCGCAAGCTTCTGCAGGGGGACCTGGACATGGTCGTGGGGCGGGTGCTCGATTGCCCCCGCGCGGATGACCTGGTGTATGAGCGGCTCGCCGCGGATGAGCCGCACGCTGTCATTGCCGGCGCCCAGCATCCGCTCGCGGGGCGCAAGGAGCTGCAACTCCAACACCTGGTGGAGCAACCCTGGATTCTGCCGCCGGCCGGGAGCCTGGTGCGGGATAAGCTGACGGATCTGTTCGTGCAACATGGCCTGGCACGGCCGACCAACATCATCGAGACGGACAGTCTGCCGGCGATTACCAGTCTGCTTCGCAACAGCCACATGGTGGTGGCTCTGCCGGAGGAGGCGGTGCAGTCCTGCTGTAAGGCGGGGGACTTGACGGTGTTGGTGAGGAATCTGCCGTTGAGTGTGGGGGCGTTCGGGCTCATCACGCGGCGGCATCACAAGCTGTCGCCGGGGGCGCAGGTGATGTTGAGTCTGTTGCGGGAGGAGGCGCGGGAGATGTGGGGTGGTGGCGGAAGTGGGGAATTGCAGGGGGCGGTGCGGGTGAGTGGCTGAAATGGGCCTATCTTTTGCGCTGGGGGCGAGTGCTCAGGAGATAGCGGGGGCCGGGGCCCAGGCCCGCTGCGTAGTCGGCAGGATTGGCGAGCTGGCAGTGCTTGAGGGACAGGCAGCCGCAGCCGATGCATTGAGTCAGGCCATCACGCAGGCGCTGTAGCTCGGCAATCCGCTCGTCGATCCGGCGTGTCCAGCCGGCCGAGAGGCGCGCCCAGTCGGAAGCCTGGGGCACGCGGTTCTCGGGAAGCTTCGCGAGCTCGGTGGCGATCTGGTCGAGATGCAAGCCCATCTTCTGGGCAAACACAATGAAGGCAATCCGTCGCAACACGGCGCGTTGGTAGCGCCGGTGGCCGGAGCCGGCGCGCTCGGACCGGATCAGTCCGCGTTGCTCATAGAACCGCAGCGCGGATGAGGCGACTCCGCTGCGGCGGGACACTTCGGTGATGGTGAGCAGCTCGGGCATACGTGGCCCAGCATACCTGAAAGTCATCGGGTATTGACTTCAAGTTCACTTTAACTTGTACATTGCCCTCCATTGAAAACACGGAGTGGAATGACATGACATGGCGCGTGGCGATTACGGGCGGTACGGCGGGGCTGGGACTGGCGTTGGTTCGGGAGTTCCTGGAGCGCGGAGCGGATGTGGCGTTCGTGGCTCGCGGGTCCGATGGGGTGGTGCGTGTGGCGCAGGAGTTTCCTCGGGCGCATGGCATCATCGGGGATGTGTCGAAGAAGGAGGATATTCACCGGATCGCGCTGCAGATCCTGGGGGCGTTGGGTGGGGTGGACGTTCTAATCAACAATGCCTCGGACCTCGGACCCACACCGCTGCAACTGCTGGCGGATACGGAGTGTGAGGACTTCGAGCGGGCGCTGGTCACCAATGTCCTGGGGCCGTTTCGTCTCACGAAGGCGCTGCTGGGGTCGTTGGCGGCACAGGCACGTGAAAACGGCGGTGCGGTTGTGTTGAATGTCTCCAGCGATGCGGCCGTCACGCCCTATGCAGGCTGGGGCGCGTACGGGGCGAGCAAGGCGGCGCTCCATCACCTGAGTCGTATCTGGGATCAGGAAGGAGCCGGCTCAGGTGTTCGCTGGCTCAGTGTGGATCCGGGCGATATGGACACGGCGTTACATGCGGCCGCGGTACCGGATGCGGATCGGTCGGCATTGAAACGGCCTGAGGTGGCGGCTCGCGAGCTGGCGGATGCGGTTGCCGCGGCGCTGGAGGATGCGGGGGTTGTTGCGCTGGAGGATGCGGGGGGCGCGGCGCTGGAGGATGCGGGGGGCGCGACGCTGGAGGATGCGGTTACCAGGGCGGGACAGGGGGGGCCGCAGGAGACACGAAGAGGCAGGAGGCACGAAGAGAATGATCGCGGCAAGTGAGCCGATTCAGCGACCGTCGGAGGCGAAGTTGCTCGTGATCGGTCGTGGGGGAGCCCTCGAGCATTGGCCTCGGTCGGCGCTGGTGGAGTTGTTGCAACCGGGTGATCTGTTGGTCGCCAACGATGCGGCCACCTTGCCGGCGAGCCTGGCGGGGACTCATGTTGAAACGGGTCGGTCTGTCGAGGTGCGGCTCGCGGGACGCGGGTCGCTGGAGCCCAATGATGTGGGTCGCTTCCTTGCGGTCATCTTTGGTGCGGGTGACTTCCGCACGAGGACTGAGGACCGTCCCCTACCCCCTGAGATCGAGCCGGGTGACCGGATCCGACTGGGTCCGTTGGAGGCGACAGTCGAGAGCCTGGAGCATCACCCGCGACTGGCGTGGATCCGTTTCGGGGGTGCGGTGGACGAGATCTGGTCCGGGCTCGCCAGACATGGGAAACCCATTCAATACGCGCATGTCAGGCAACCGCTCGCGTTATGGGACGTGTGGTCACCCATTGCGGGGCCTGCGGCGGCCTTTGAGGCTCCGTCGGCCGCTTTCGCTCTGAGCTGGAAGATGGTGAGCGCGATGAGGGTCAAGGGCGTTGAGCTCGCGACGCTCACTCACGCGGCGGGGATCTCTTCGACCGGCGATCCGGATCTCGATGCCCGGTTGCCGTTCGACGAGCCCTATCGCATTCCGGGGTACACGGCGGATGCCATCGGCAGGGCCAAAGAGCGCCATGCTCGGGTCATTGCCGTGGGGACGACGGTTGTCCGGGCGCTCGAGGATGCAGCGCTCACTGAGGGTCTGATCAAAGCCGGGACGGGTCTGGCGACCCGGAAGATCGGGCCCGCGACACGCCTGCGCATCGTTGATGCGCTCATTTCCGGTACCCATGAGCGGGGCACGAGTCACTACGAGCTGCTGCGTGCGTTTGTACCTGCCGGGACGCTCGAGGACATGGAAAGGCAACTCGATTCGCGGGGCTATCGGACACACGAGTTTGGGGACTCGATTCTGGTGGAAAAGGCGGTTGAGGAAGTGAGGCCAGGTGGCGGGGAGCTGCGGTAACGCACGGCGACGCCGTTGCCCGCCGGGACGGAAGTCTTCCATTGGGGACACTCTCAAACAACCGTAGAGTCGCCTCCACTTCGAAAGTATGAAAGCGTGCGGGGGCGGCCTGCCGCGTCAAAAATGGACGCGTTTCGTCAGGTGGCGTCAGGGGCTTGGCCGGTTGTCGGCATTCGTTGACAGTTTTCCAAACCAGTTCGGATGTTGCTCCTGCTGCGGCAACAGGTGTTGGCGCAGTAGGATTCTTCCCGTTGATGGAATCACGACAGTTGGATCAGCGACATCGCTGTTTGGAGATTGAACTTGGAACACGACGATCAGGTGGGAACAACGGGACGTTCCAGCCGCGCTAACAAAGTAGTAGGACGGTTTCTGCGCCTGGTGGAGACACAGAGTCTGACACCGGCCGTGGCCGCCGATGAGCAGGCGCCGCGGATCGAGACCAACCCGCAAGGGTGGGAGGCGTCCATCTCGGTCTTCTGGGATCAACCGCCCTGTGAGATGCCCACGATCAGCGAAGGCTCGCGCTAAGCGCGCAGCCCCACGACACGATAACTGACTTCGAAGACGGAGGAAGATCATGGATATGATGACGGCAGGATTCCTCTCTATCGCTCTCATCACGATCAGCGTGACCACCATCATGGCGGCGATCAGTGAGGAGGCTCGTGCGAGATTGAGCAGCCCGACACCCCGGGCACGCCCTCGACCTGAGCCCCGGCGGCAGGCAACGCCAGTCGCGAGAATCCCACATTCAGCCAGGCGGATTGGCCCGCAGTATAGGGCAGCGCTGGCGCGAGCCCGGATCATACGGGCGCAAACGGCTTACCTGGCGATTACAACAGCCCGTCGGCGCCAGGTGGTGCGGGCGGCTCGCCTGTCTGGATCAAGCGCCGGAGTTACGGGGGCGGAATAGCGCTTCCAGGAGACGCAGTTGCTCCAGCGTCGCTTCGCTATGATTGCGCGTTGAGGTCAGATGCATTTCGGCAGCGGTGGCCGCAGGTTTGGTCACGGACTCCGGTGGAATGACTGACTTGGGTGGGGTGATGGGCTGGGGTTGAGCGACGGGCTGCGCTTGCGCAACCGGCTGGGTTTGCGTAGCCGGCTGGGCTTGGGCCACGGGCTGCGTTGGGGCTACCGGCTGGATTTGGGCTACCGGCGGCGTTGGGGTGACGGGCTGGATTTGGGCTACCGGCTGAAGCTGGGTGACTGGCTCAGGTTGGGTTGGCCCGGCGTGGTTGGCACTGACACCGTCGTTTGCCGGGTTTCGCCACGCTCCGGTAACGGCATTCTCGATCACGACCGGGGCGACCGGAGCGGGTCGCCACGGTAAGCGTGGCCCGGAGAGCTTGCGGTACGCGCTCCACAATTGGATCATCCGCGTCGACAATCTAAACATCCGGGCGATGCGCTGGCCGCCGGCCAGGACGATGTCGCGGAACATACTGGGCAGGCATTCTCCGGTCCGGTCGTGCAGATCCTGCAGCTCAGTCAACAGTGACGGGGTCACACCCGACCAATGCTCGCGGAGCTGATCGAAGCCGGGGCCATTCGCGGTGAGCAACTGTTGAGCAGTCTTGCCCTCCATCGAATTCACATAAAGCCGGTCGGGGATGAGGGCGCCGATCGCGCTCTTGCCGCCTCGCGGGGCGCGCATCAGGCTGCGACCGGATGAGGATACGCAGCGATGTCCTTGATTCAAGAGGTGTAATAAGGCTAGGTCGAAAGCGGCCTGGTTGTTGATGCTCACTCGACTCGGATTCCTTGGGTCATCAAGACGGTGCTGGGGGCACGGTATGGCGCCATCGTAGCGTATTTGAGGAGGTTTACGAATCAGATTGGGCCGAAAAGAGGCCAATCTCGAAGCCAAGGGGTTGAGGTCGGTGGCTCATCGGTATTGCAGGTATTGCAAAATGCTCTCGCGGACCGTAGTCGAGGAGCCGCGGCTCTTCGGCTCGCCAAGACTGCTGCTGCCGCACAGCTTCCATCAGCGGGTCCTCACACCGGGCACTCGTTCGCCCTCCCCGCCTGGCACGGGAGTCCGCACGCCAGGAAAATCGCTCGATTCAACTTCAAACAGCGCTTCCGCAAGATCGGGTCGGTGACCGGCAGAGGGTAGCCCGTGGCGGGGCTATGACGCGCGCAGGCGCTTTTCCATCCGGAAGTTGGTCATTGACTCGCCGTGCAGGGCGACGGTCTGGGGGACAATGACCCGGAAGCCCGCCGTCTCAAAGACTGGGCGGGCAGTCAGACTCGCTTCGGTGTACAGGCGACGCAGATCCAGCTCGCGGGCGGCGGCCTCGATCTGCTCGAGCAGAGCCCGGGCTACGCCACGACGGTGGAAATCGGGATGGACGTAGAGCATGTCGATATGCCCGTCGGGCTCGAGATCGGAGAACCCGGCGATGCGATCCTCGATCTCGGCGACCCACGTCGTTTTGCTGGCGCATCGTTGTCCGAACTTTTCCTCATCGATGGCATCCGGTGCCCACGCCCGTCGCTGCGACGTCGTGTAATCGTGTGCCGCGAGGACCCGCACGGAGGCGCGGAAAAGGTCAACGAGACTTGCAACGTCGGCTGTACGGTAGAGCCGGAGAGCGACTGGCTGCATCGGTTGGGACATACGGGTGGGGCGCGCATCCGCAAAGGTGGCCGACTAACCGGACGAGCGGCTTAGCGGGGCGCGGGAGTCTACGTGGGGAGACCAGGGAAGGGAAGAAAATTCAGGCGAGCGCCGGAAATTACGAAACCAACATCATGCGAATTTGCGACCTTGACAAGGCACGGGGACTGAGATTTGAAAATGATCAAAAAACGCGCAATGGCTAAAGTCATTGATTTGTTTTCTGAATCGGGAGTTGTCCACAGGGTTATGCACGCTTTCCGGGGACAGTTCCGGGGTTGACCTGAGTTAGAGCCGGTGAGTCTCAGAGCCGATGAGTTGCGGAGTCGATCACGCGTGAGCCGGATTCGACTGAAGAGGCGGCGGACTGCAGAAACTCGCGCAGCGTGAGAGCCACTGGGTCAGGAAATTGATCGACGAAGAAATGTCCGCCGGGCAAGGAGGCTTCCGCGGGATTGACAAAGCGCTTGCGCCATTCGTTGGGGAGGTCAAAGAGGCGGGCCATCTGCCCTTTCGATCCGTAGAAGACGAGCGTCGGGCACGTCACGCGGCGATGGATGTCGGCTTCGTCGTGCTCGAGATCGATGGTCGCGGTGGCTCGATAGTCGGAACAGGATCCGTGGATCATTGCGGGGTCGCGCCACGCGCGGCGATAGTCGGCCAGCATCTCAGAATCGAATTCTGTGATCTGGGTCGCGCCCCAACCCACGAGGCAGGTCTCGTAGAAGAAGTCGGGGTCGTTGCCGATCAGGCGCTCGGGAAACGGCTCGGGCTGGGAAAGAAAATACCAATGCCAATAGGCGCCGGCGACTTTGCGGTTGGTCTCCATGAGCATGGCATAGGTGGGAACGATATCCATCACGGTCAAGCTCAGGACCGCATCGGGGTGGTCGAGTGCCAGGCGATGTCCGGTGCGACCGCCACGGTCATGCCCGATCACGTGGAACCGGTCGAAGCCGAGCGCGCGCATCAGGTTGAGTTGGTCGTTGGCCATGGCCCGGAATGAATAGTTTGATCTGTCGGGCAGGCAGCGGGGCTTGGAGGAGTCGCCGTAGCCGCGCAGATCAGCGCATACGACGGTGTAGTGCTGGGATAAGACGGGGGCTACGCGCGCCCACATCGCCTTGGTTTGCGGATAGCCGTGCAGCAGCAGCAGCGGGGGGCCGGCGCCGCCGACCACGCAGGAGATGTCTGCGTCGCCGACGTTTATCGTTCGGGCGGAGAAGGAATCAAACATGGATCGTGCCTACTCTCATGTTGATTGGCCATGAGACCGGATGTTTTTGGGTAGGGTCGCCCCAGAGTTGGGAGATGTCCTGTGCGAAGTTGGCCAGCGAGCCACTTTGGCCGGCGGTATCGAGACGTTTTACGGCCGACCAGGTGGAGACGTAGCCAAGGAATTCGGCCAGCTCCCAGGTGCGCTGGATTTCCAACTTGGGCGCTGCGGCTTCAGGGAATGGGAAGCTCAGGTCGCGATAGCCGCCGTCCACCAGTTTGCGCTCCGGCGGCCAGTAGGGACCGATCTCGTCGTGGTAGAAACGGCTGAAGCGGTCTTGGAATTCGGCAGGGAGCCGCAGCACGCCATAGCTGATGAGGGCGATGACGGCGTTGTCGGCAGCTATTTTCTGGGCTTGCGCGTAGAAGGCCGGGAGATCGAACCAGTGCGCCGCCTGCGCGGCGGTGATGAGGCTCGCGCTGCGAGCCGGCAAAGTCACGGCGATCTTCTCGGCTGGGGTGCAGATGTAGCGGACGTGCGGATGGGTGGTGGCGCTGGCGATCTGATCGGCACTCGGATCGACGCCGATCACTTCGTCAAAACAGGCGGCCAATTGGACGGTCAGTTGGCCATTACCGCAGCCGACGTCAACCGCGCGGTCGCTCGCGGGGGCGATCTTGGCCAGGAATTGGGCCAGCTCAACCGGGTAATCGGGTCTGAAGCGTGCATAGGCCTGGCCGCCTCGGGCGAACCAGTTTTCGGGGACTTGGGTGTCAGTCGACATGGGTGGGCTGTGGCGTGTTGGATTGTGTCCTGGCGGACTCGAGGCGTGAGGCGAAGTCCTGGCGCTCGAGGGCGCGGGCGGTTTCCTCCAAAACCTGGAGTAGCGGATGGCCGATTTCTTTTTCCAGGGCGTCGATGGCCGCAAAGGTGATTCGCCAGTGCGGCTCGAGCGCCTTGAGCAGTCTCTTGCCCTCGCGGGTGAGATGGAAGCCGCTCTTGCGGGCGTCTTCGAGACTGTGTCGGGCAACGATTCCGTCGGCCGTCATGAGGGTGAGTGTTTGGCTGACTGCGCCTTGGGTGAGATGGGTGCGGGTGGTGATGTCGGTGACGGATTCGGCGCCGGCGGCGATCGCCCGAAGCACCGGGGTGTACCTGGCGCGGTAGGTCAGCTCGAGGGCGCGATAGTGGGATTCGGCGCCCTGCTCTACCAACTCGCTCACGTAGCGAAGTAGCTCTCCCAGGCCTGGGCGGACTCGCGGGGTCATGAGGGGACTTTACATTAGCGCTAATGGACTTTCAAGGGAGGGACGGAGTGATGGGGAGTGTCCGCGGCGGGACGGAGGGTGTGATGTGCGGGGAGGGGACGGCTAAGCCGCCACGTCCTAGCGGCGCAGCACGCGAGGTCATTGTTTTGCCCTCCTTCCGCAGCTCCTTGACGATACCGTGGTGTAAGTCGGCGGCGCTGATGCGATCGCGGCCGGCTCGCACGGCGCAGAGGGCTCCGTAGCGGGCGATGTTGGCAATCGCGCCGCCGGACAGCTCGTGCGCTTCGGCGAGGCCTGGGACGTCGATGTCGGAAGCGAGCCTGCCGGTATGGCGGGCCATGCCTTCCCACAAGCGACGGCGCTGGTCGGCGTCGGGCATGGGGAAATAAACTTGTGACTGGAAACGCCGGGCAAACGCCTCGTCTATGTTGTCTTTGAGATTGGTCGCCAGGATGACGACGCCGGGAAAATCCTCGATCCGTTGCAACAGGTAGGACACTTCCTGGTTGGCGTAGCGGTCGTGGGCGCTCGAGGTCGCGGTACGCTTGCCAAAAAGCGCATCGGCTTCGTCGAAGAACAACAGCCAACCGCGGCTCTGGGCCTGATCAAACACGTGGGCGAGGTTCTTCTCGGTCTCGCCGATGTATTTGGACACCACGAGCGACAGGTCGATGCGATAGACATCAGCCTGGGCGGCCTGGCCGATCAGGGTAGCGGTGAGTGTTTTGCCGGTTCCGGGGGGGCCGAAAAACAGGCTGCGATATCCGGGCTTGATGGCCTTCTCGAGCTGCCACTCGCACATGATGCGGGCGCCATGGCGGACCCACGTGACCATCATGTCGATCTCTTCGCGAGCCTCGTCGGTGAGAACGAGATCGCTCCACAGAAGGGCCGTGGTGATGCGTTTGGCAGGGAAGCTGGCGCTGTAGTCGGGCTTGTGGCGTTGGCCGGTGGTCAACAGGTCGAGGTATTCCTCGGCCAACAGCAACGGCGCGCTGAAACGTGGCTCGCCGGGGGCATCGTGCGAAATGCGCAGAATGCCGAGTCGATGCAACCCATGCTCTTCGTTGAACAACTTACGGACCGCGATGCGTGCGCGCAGCGCCTCCCCTGCCAACACAAAGGCGGCGGTCTCGAGGGTGGGGAGGAAGCCGCCGTGCGCCCTGCCCTTCCAACCGCCGAACTCGGTAAAGCCGCGCTCCAAGTTTGAGTTTCGCACCAACAGGGTGTCGAGAAGGTTGGGTCGCAGATGGGGAGCCAGCGCGAGTATCAGGACGATCCGCTCGTCGAATCCGAAGTGCTGCTCACGCACCAGACGGGCGTACTCGGAGTTGTCATGCTGGAGATCCGGCGGAGGAATGTCGGTAACGGCTTGGTGTTTGCACTCATGGCCGAAGTGGAGGGCGAGACGCGCGCTCAATACTTCATCGAGCCAGTGGAGCTCGCGGTCCAATGCTGCTGCAGGGTCGGCGGCAGGATCGCCGCACCCGGAATGAGGCGGGACAGCAAGCGCGAGTGCGGCGTCGAGCATCGCCAGACGATAGGAGCGGAGTCTATTTGTGTTAATCGGTGCTATGCGGAGATGGGGCTTCCAAAATTCCTAGGGTCGTGCGAGTGAGCTGGTTGCATTGCACGCGAGAAAAAAGATCGTGGAGGCTGAGATATCTGCGGGGGTCAGCCTAGAATTTATGGATGCGGGTCACCGACAGCTCGTGAAAAAATTAGTTAAAAACGCAGCATGCGCTGATTTGAAGGGCAGCTCGCAGCGCGGCAGGAGCTTGAGCCCGGCACGGTTTGGGAGCACTATCGCTTTCCCTCGAGGCGACAACGAGGGTGGCTCGCTCAAAATACAACGTCGCGGTGGGGTTAGGAGTTTGATCGCATGAGCACTGACAGGATGTCGGGTGGCGCACCTCTGCAGGTCGATGCCTCCGGCATTCGCCCAAACGCTGGCTGCTCCCCCACCGTTCGGGACAGACCCGGCGCGAGGTCGCAGGGCCGCCGCCGCGCGAAGACTCGCCGTAGTCTGCAAACTCTCGCCTTCGAGCTGACGGTGGCGGAGTCGCGCGAGCGTGAGCGCATCGCTCGCGGACTGCATGACGTGATCGGCCAGGTATTGACTATGGCGCGTTTCAAGCTTGGGGAGCTGCGGGACGTGTCGTTGCCTGAGGTGCGTAACCAGCTCATGGAGGAGCTCGGGGAGCTTCTCGCTCAAGCTACACGCGCGACGCGCTCAGCGACCTTCGACCTGAGCTGTCCCTCGCTGCAGTTGGGGCTGCTTCCGGCGCTGGAAAGCCTGGCGCACCGGATGCGGCAGGAGACCAAGCTGGTCATTCGAGTGGAGGGCTACCTTGCGACTTTAGCGATTCCCGAGGCGGTGGTGGCGGTGCTTTTCCGTGTCGTGCGTGAATTCGCTCTCAACGTACACAAACATGCGACAGCGAGCAGTATGGTTTTCGAGGTAGGCTCGCGGGCTGACGAGCTTTCGATTTGTGTCGCCGATGACGGAGTTGGATTTCAGCGCGCGGCGTCGGGGGCTAAATTCAGTCCTGATGGGGGATTTGGGTTGTTCAGTGTCGAGGCGCAGGTGGAGGCGATTGGGGGGCATGTCGAAATTGATACCGCGCCGGGGCGCGGGACGCGGGCTACCGTGATTCTGCCGTTGCCTGGTGAGTGGCGGGGGCAGACCACAGCGGGGGCGGCGGGGACGGTGCTCGCCTCATGACGATTCGGGTTGTATTGGCGGATGATCATCGCATGATGCGGGACGGGTTGCGTGCGTTGCTGGCACGTGAGTCCGAATTCGACATTGTGGGTCTTGCGGAGGACGGACACGGGGCAATCAAGCTGGCACGCGAGCTGCGACCCGATGTTGTGGTCACCGACCTCGCCATGCCCGGTCTCAACGGTGTCGAGGCGATCCGACGTATCCGCGCTCAAGATGCCAACGTGCGGGTGCTCTGCCTGTCGATGCACAACGAAAGTCAAATGGTGCTGGCCGTGCTCGATGCCGGCGCTTCCGGTTACGTCGTGAAGGATGGCTCTTTCGAGGAGCTCACGCTGGCCATTCGGAAGGTGATGGCCAACCAGATCTACCTGAGTGCGGACCTGGTTGGCATTGTTGTGAACGAAGTGCGCTCGCGGGGGGTAGCGCCCGGCCCGAAATTCCAACCCACCCAGTTGACGCCGCGGGAGCGCGAGATCGTGCAACTCCTCTCGGAAGGGTATTCGACTCAGCAGATTGCCAATAGGCTGCACGTCAGCGGGAAGACGGTGGCGACGCACCGGGAGAATATTTTGCGCAAATTGAAGCTCGATGGCATTGCGGCGCTGACCCGTTATGCGCTGCGCGAGGGGCTGAGCTCGTTGGACGCGCCCTGTCATTCAGGGCTGTAATGGGGAGGAAGCCGGCCCGGCGTCAGGCTGGACTGCGCCATCAGCCTGAATTGAGGCAATCTCTCCGCAATCCTCACCCACGCTCTCCGAATTTCGCGGATTGTTTCGCCACTGAGTGCAGCGCAACTTTCGCGACTCCCACGTGGGAGAAGGCTCAGTGGCGATTCGTGTCGTTCTGGTGGATGACCACGCACCCTTTCGTAGCTACCTCGCTGGCTTGCTGACGCAGCAAGCGGAGCTGGTGGTGGTCGGTGAGGCTGGGGAGTTGGACTCGCTATTGCACCTGATGGCCGGTCTCGATCCTACGCGTGCGCCCGATGTGCTGCTGGTGGATGTCGAAATGCCGGGGTGCAGTGGGCCGGCGATGACGCGCGCCGTACTGACGGCATATCCGACGCTGCGGGTACTTGCACTCTCCCTGCATGATGAGCCGGTATTTGTTGCGGCGATGGTGGCTGCTGGCGCGCGCGGTTATCTGCTCAAGGACGATTCGCTGGGGGATATTGTGGCTGGCATCCGGGAAGTTGCCGCGGGGGGGCAGTTTTTCAGCCGGCGTCTGGGGGAGCCCGACAACCTCCTAAGAAATCTCGAAGTGCGATCTCCGCATAACACTGATTAACATGAACGGGCCGCGCGCCTATTGTTGGGGCCTGTCAATCAATCCAACTGTCGTGGAACATGCGATGCTTGACGCGGCCATCGGGCTGATCGCGGCTCAGTTGAACCAGGCACTTCGCAGTGCTTTTCAGTTGAGTGAGGATCCGGTCGTGGTGACGGGCCTGGTCGATGTGAACGACAGCGCGCCCGTGATCGCGGCCAACAAGCTCGTTATTTTCCTGGCGAACATTGAGCGGGAAACGGTAGTGGCGGCTCAGGGTTTGCGTGCCGCCGGTGCGGGCGGGGATGCTGTTGCGCAGACCTCTGCCGCTGTGCATTTGAACCTGATGCTGATGTTTGCCGCGAACTTCGGGGGGAGTAAATACACCGAGGCGCTGAAATTTCTTTCGGCGACCATCGCCTTCTTTCAGGGGCGGGGGCTCTTTGATCATCACAACTCGCCTGATCTGGACCCGCGGATCGAGCGGCTGGTGCTGGAGATCGAGAACCTCAAATTCCCGGAATTGTCGAATCTGTGGGGCATCCTCGGTGGGAAGTATGTGCCGTCGATTCTCTACCGCGTGCGGATGATCACCTTCGACTCGGGGCATATCAATCAACTCGTGCCGCGTATCGGGCGTGCTCGGGGCGGCGTATCGAGTGCCTGAACATGGAGATCGGCCCGTATTTCACGCTGTTTGACTTTGAGGTGGAGCACACGTTCTTTCCGGACGGGCGCTGTGCCAATGCGCTCAAGTTTGTGCTCACACCGGTCTCGGCTCTGCATCTGGAGCGATCGGGGTTTGTCGCTCGCGCCAGTGATACGGGTGTTGCCGTGTTTGCTGATTCCTCGCGCATGCAGGTGCTGAGGATGATTGCCGGGGACGCGGAGGAGCCGTTTCGTCTGACCTGGCTCGCTTATCCGGCCGATCCGCTGTTTGGCAATTACACCGAGGGACTTGTATACCCGCCAGAAGGTCTGCCGGTGTTTGATAGCGAGAGCGCGGTGGCGGATGGGACGACGGGGCGTTGGCGGCTGCAGCGTGAGGCTTACGTGTCGGCTGCGGATGCGCGGTCGGTTGCCGATGAGACGGTTGAGCAGGTGTTGGCAACGCAAATTGTGGCGCCGTTGTTTGTGGTGACGTTGAGGTTGGGGGCGACGGGTATTGGGGAGCCGGGGTTCGGGACGACGGTCGTTGGGACGCAAGCGGCTGGGACGCTGGCCGGCGGACCGCAGGGCGTCGGCACGCGGGACTCTGGGGCGTTGCCCGCTGAACTGACGCCTGAGCCGAAACACTATGTATTGCGCTTCGCGGCGCGCGAGGCAGTCTGGAAGTATTGGTTGATTGGTGACTGGAGGGAGTCGGAACCGCAGGTCGTCGATCCTGACGGTGCGGCGACCTTCTTACAGGCGCAGGAGGCAACGCTGCCTGATGGGCGGCCGGCGCTCACGATCCGGTCGGCCGATCCGATTACGATTTTCCGGCGCTCGCCGTATCGATTCCAGCTACGCGGACGCGCGGGTAGCGGTGAGCGGGTGTTGGTCAAGCGCTTGCCGGTCGCGGGGACTGGGCAACTGATGCGTGAGCCCGGCGCGCCGGGTGGCGCCCTGGTCTCGGAAATCTATCTACACCGTTAATGGCGAACAGGAGACTGCAATGGCTGTGATGAAGACGCCCGGCGTATACATCGTCGAGAAGAATGCGTTCCCGAATTCAATTGTCGAGGTGGCCACTGCGGTTCCGGCGTTCATCGGTTATACGGAGCGCGCAGACAACAAAGGCAAGTCGCTCACGCGACGGCCGACACGGATCAGCTCGATCAGTGAGTATCAGCAGTATTTCGGCTTCGGCCCCACGCCGCAGTTCGACATCCTCGATCAGACCACCCCACCGGGCAACGCGGCCTTCTCGACGAGCGGGAAGGAGTACCTGCTGACGCCGACAGCCGGAGTCGAGGGGGGCCGCTATCTGCTTTATTACTCGATATTGCTGTTTTTTCAGAACGGTGGTGGGCCGTGTTACATCGTGTCGGTCGGTAACTATACGACGCCTGTGATCGCGGGAGATGACGCCAGCGGGCTGCTCAGTGGCATTGCGCCGCTCGTGAAGGAGCAGGAGCCGACCATGGTCGTGATCCCTGACGCGGTGCTCCTGGAAGACAAGGCCGCGTGCATCTCGGTGCAGCAGGCAATGCTCAAGCACTGCGGGGAGCAGCACAATCGTGTTGCCATTCTCGATATCTGGGGTGGGTTCCGTGATCGGGCGGATAACACGGGGGACTGTGTCGATGATTTTCGGAACTCGCTGGGGATCAACTACCTGAGTTTCGGGACGGCCTACTATCCGTGGGTCAACACAACCATCGTGCAGGAGAATGAGCTCGACTACACGGCGATCCATAACCGGGACAAGCTGGTGGAGCTGCTCAAGAATGACATCGGGGGCATGAAGGATGTGGACCCGACGGCGGCCAACGTGCCGTTGAAGATCAAACAGCAGCTCGAAGCGCTGGGTGATGTCATGAAGACGGATGCGGAGTGGGCGGCGAAACTGGCGCCTGCGGCGGGGGGTGGTGTGGCTGGCGCGGGTGGCGCGGCGGGCGCCTCGTCGGGTACGGCGGGGGGCTCCCCTGCCCCAGCGGGCGCGCCAGGTGCGGCGGCGGCAGCGCCGGTTGTCATTGACGCGGATATGAAAGTCGCGATTGCGACTCACAAGGGGTTGTTGACGAGCTCGCTGCGTACCATGAGCCCGTTGTTCAAGACGATTCTCGATGGGGTTCGGCAGCAACTCAATCTGCTGCCGCCGAGTGCCGCCATGGCGGGTGTCTACACCATGGTGGACGCCACGCGGGGGGTGTGGAAAGCCCCGGCGAATGTCAGTCTCAACAGCGTCGTGTCGCCGGCCGTCAGTATCTCGCATGCGGAACAGGAAGACCTCAACGTCACGACGCAGGGCAAGTCCATCAATGCCATCCGATCCTTCATCGGTGAGGGGGTGTTGGTCTGGGGGGCGCGGACGCTGGATGGCAACAGCCTGGACTGGCGCTATATCAATGTGCGGCGGACGTTGATCATGTTGGAGGAGTCGTGCCGGCTTGCGGCCAAGGCGCTGGTGTTCGAGCCGAACGTGTCGAGCACCTGGGTGACGATCAAGAGCATGATCAGCAATTTCCTGACCGGGATCTGGAAGCGCGGCGGGCTCGCCGGCGCAGTGCCCGATGATGCGTTCAGTGTGCATGTGGGTCTCGGGGAGACGATGACGCCGGATGACATCCTCGAGGGGATCATGCGCATCACGGTGTTGGTGGCGGTGAGCCGGCCGGCGGAGTTCATCGAGATCACCTTCCAGCAGCAGATGCAGAAATCATAAGTAAGGAGCGACTGACATGGCAGACGACGGCTCAGCACAATCCACCACCCTGTGGCCCATTCCGAAATTTCACTTCTCGGTCAAATGGGATACGGCGGTGATGTCCTTTCAGGAAATCTCGGGCCTGGACGTGGAGGCTCAACCCATCGATTACCGTGCGGGGGACAGTAAGAACTTCAGCGTGATCCGGATGCCGGGACTGAAGAAATACAGTGATGTCACCATGAAGAAAGGGGTGTTCAAGAGTGATAACAAGCTCTGGGACTGGTTCAACCAGATCAAGATGAATGTCATCAAGCGCATCCCGGTGACCATCAGTCTGTTGGACGAGGCCGGTGGGGACACCATGATCTGGACGCTGACCAACGCCTGGCCGACCAAGATCACGGGCACGGATCTCAAGGCACAGGGTAATGAGGCCGCGATCGAGACGATTGTGGTGGCGCATGAAGGGATTGTCATTGCGAATAAATGATGGCCGGGGAAGCCGGGATCAGGAGTGAGACTGGGATGGGGCGCGAAATCCCGTTGGGCACCGGAACCCTGTGATGGCTGGAGACACCGCGGCGTATCCGCCGGTTGCGTTTCACTTCGCGGTGGCGTTCGGGACTCAGTCGCAGAACGTGGATGCCTCATTTCGGGAAGTCAGTGGCATTGGCCCGGAAATCGAGACGGAGCCGCTCATCGAAGGTGGGGAGAACCGCTACGTTCTGCAACTGCCGAAGGCGGTCAAGCACCCGCGGTTGGTGTTGAAGCGGGGGATTGCGCCGCGCAACTCGCCGTTGGTTCAGTGGTGTCAGCAGACCCTCGAACAGGGGTTGTCGCAGCCGCTGGCGCCGAAGTCGATGAACGTGTTCCTGCTCGACCAGGACGCGAAGCCGCTGGCGGCCTGGTTCATTGCCAACGCCTATCCGGTCAAGTGGGAAATCGAGGGGTTCGACGCGACTAAGAATGCGGTCGCCGTCGAGCGTGTCGAGTTGGTGTACGCATTCTCGAAGCGGGACCGGTGAAACCATGCCTATCGAAGTCCGCGAGTTGCAGATTCGGTCGCGAGTAGACGGCTCGGCGCGGTCGCCGTCTGCGCGGGGCGCTGCCGGGGAGCCAGAAATGGCTGGGGACGGGCAGTTGGAGCGGCTCCGTGAGACTCTGCTAGCGGAGTGCAAGGCGTTAGTTGAGGCGGCCTTGCGAGAGCGTGAGGAGCGCTGAGATGCCGAGTCCGATTGGCGCGCGGAAGACGCTGCTGAAGATTACCCAGTACGTAGTCAACGACGACGGGACGATCAAACAGACGCCGTCGGCGCAGTTCACGGTCATGTTGAATCCGGCCGAGCTGAGTGAGGGCTACGCCATCAGCTATGACCCAACGATGCGATTGGGGCAATCGGCTGCCAATCCGCGTTTCGCGGCAGTCAAGCCTCAATCGGTCACTTTCTCCATTGTGCTCGATGGCACCGGCGCGGTGCCGTCGGATAGTGGACCGACGGAGGTCAAACAGCAGCTCAAGGATCTCAATGACGTCATCTACTCGTATGTGGGCTCGAGGCATGAGCCGAGTCATGTGCAGTTGGTCTGGGGCTCCTGGATCTTCCAGGGGCGTTTGCAGTCGCTGGCCGTGCAGTACACGTTGTTCAAGCCGAACGGAGATCCACTGCGCGCGAAACTGACGCTCACCTTCACGAGTGCCATCACCGACAAGGAGGCGGAGCTGCGGGCTAATCGTCAGTCGCCTGACCTGAGTCACCGGGTGTTGGTACGGGACGGGGATACGCTGCCGTTGCTCTGTGAGCGGATTTATGGTGATCCGGGATACTACATCGATGTGGCGCGGTTCAATGGGCTGGTGGATTTCCGGTGTCTGGAGCCGGGGACGCGGCTGCATTTTCCGCCGCTGGAGTGAATGGTGGCTGACTCACCCCTGGTCAATGCGGAAGGTGTCGTCCGGGTTACGGTCTTCAGTGGGGGGACCAAGCTCGCTGATGAAAGCCAACTGATCTCATTGACGGTGACGCGAGCGGTCAACCGGGTGCCGGGGGCGCGGCTGGAGTTTGTGGATGGGGATATGCCGAACCGGAAGTTTCCGCTGAGCGATGCGGAGAGTTTGACCCCGGGCACCTCGATCCGCATTACAGCGGGATACGGTGATGATGAGGAAACGATCTTCGAGGGGATCATTGTCAAACACTCGATCCGGATCGGTCGGGAAAACGAGGCGCGTCTGCTGGTCGAGTGCCGGGACAAGGCGGTGAAGATGACGGTGGGCCGTAAGAACGCGACCTACTCGAAGATGCTCGACAGCGCGGTGATCGGGAACCTGATTTCTGCCGCCGGGCTGACAGGCGATGTCACATCGACTTCGACTGAGCACACTGACCTCGTGCAGTACTACGCGAGTGACTGGGACTTTGTGTTGTCGCGCGCGGAGGCCAATGGCCTATTGGTCATTGCCACGGACGGGACGCTCTCGGTGAAGGCGCCCGACACTTCGAGTGAGCCGACCCTGGAAGTGACCTACGGTGCTGACCTGATCGGATTCGAGGCGGAGATCGATGCGCGTACACAGTTCTCCTCCGCGAGTGCATCGACGTGGAGTCCAGGTGATCAGGCGGAGCAGACCGCCACCGCCACGCCGCCGCAGTTGAATCAGCAGGGGAACCTGTCTGCAGTCACGCTTGCGGGGGTCATCGGCCTGTCTTCCTATCAGATGCAGACCGGCGCTGCCATAGAAAGTACGGCGTTGGATACCTGGGCGAAGGCGTTGCAAACGAAGGCAGGTTTAGCGCGGATCCGGGGAAAGATGAGCTTTCAGGGCAGCCCCAAGGCGAAAGTCGGTGCGCTCATCAAGCTCGTCGGCGTTGGGGAGCGCTTCAGCGGCGATGTCTTCGTGGGCGCGGTGACTCATCAGATCGAGGCGGGACACTGGGTCACGACGGCGGAGTTCGGGGTGTCGCCCAACTGGTTCACGGAGCAGCACGATGTGATGGCGCCGGCGGCGGCGGGACTCCTGCCCGGCATCGGTGGGCTGCACGTCGGTAAGGTCATGAAGCTCGATGAAGACCCGGACGGTCAGCAGCGGGTGCAGGTCTCGATACCGGTGTTGGGAAGCGCGGCCCAGCCTGTCTGGGCACGACTGTTGCAGTTTTATGCGTCCAACGCCTTCGGTACGTTCTTCGTGCCGGAACTGACCGACGAAGTGGTGCTCGGCTTCTTTGACAATGATCCGACTCACCCGGTGATTCTCGGCAGCCTGTACAGCAGCAACCGCGCGCCACCGTACACGCTCACCAAGGAGAACAACACGAAGGCGATCGTCACCCGGTGCAAGGCCAAGATTGAGTTTGATGACGAGAACAAGGTGATCACGGTCATGACACCGGACAAAAACAAGATCGTTCTGTCGGATCAGGACCAGTCTATTCTGCTCCTGGATCAGAACAATAACCGCGTTGAGCTGAACTCCGCTGGGATTACCCTCCAGAGCCCCTATGACATCAAGATCAAGGCGGACAAAACGATTACTCTCGATGCGGTGGGGGCAATCAACATCACTTCGCAGGCTGACGTGAAGAGCACTGGACTCAATGTCACGTGCGAGGGGCAAGTCGGCTTCGCGGGTAAGGGAAGCGCGACCGCCGAGTTGTCCGCCTCGGGCGAGACCGTCGTGCGCGGCGCGATGGTGATGATCAACTGAGTTTTGCGAGATCAACACCATGCCACCCGCCGCGCGACTGACCGACCTGCACGTCTGCCCCATGGTGACGCCCGGGTTGCCACCCGTTCCCCATGTCGGTGGGCCGGTGCTCGGACCCTGTGTTCCCACCGTGTTGATTGGAAAGCTGCCGGCGGCCGTCGTCGGGGATAACGCGACCTGCGTGGGTCCTCCGGATGCCATCGTCAAGGGATCGGCGACGGTGTTCATCGGTAAGCGTCCGGCCGCCCGCATCGGCGACACCACCGCGCACGGCGGCAACATCGCGCTCGGGGAGCCGACCGTGATCATCGGCGGATAGCCTGGAGCACACATGAGCATCGACACCAAATTTCTGGGCACGGGCTGGGCATTTCCGCCTGCATTCGATCCTCGCACCCGGGAAGCGGTGATGGTCACGCAGCAACAGGATGTCGAGGAGAGTCTGCGCATACTGTTGTCGACCTCGCCGGGCGAGCGCGTCATGCACCCGACCTACGGTTGTGGTCTGCAACGCATGGTTTTCGAGAACATCGACGAGAGCCGGCTGACGGAGATCAAGAGCCTGGTGGATCGGGCGGTGCTGTTCTTCGAGCCGCGCGTGATTCTCCATGACGTGAGGATCAACACGGACGAGTTGTTCGATGGCGTTCTGCGGCTGCGGCTCGATTACAGTATCCGCAACACCAACACGCGGCACAACCTGGTCTATCCGTTGTATCTGGAGGAAGGGAGCATGCGGGCGGTGGGCGCGGGAGCCCTGGCCACATGAGTGCGGGCCACGCGAATCCTGATCGGGCGCGTGAGCGCTGGGCAAGCGCATGAGCCCGGCTCGTATGCACCCGGGTACCGAGCAACGTGAGCGATTTCCGGCTGCCCTGGAGGAAGGAGGCTTTCGGGTTGATGCGACCCGGCTGGAGGAGCGTCTCGCGATGACGGGGCGGTTGGCCCGTCAGTTGTTGTTTTTTGATCTGCAGGATCGGGAGGCTGGGGACTGGGGGGAGCTGTTTCTGGGCGATGAGTCCTGTGTGCTGGCGCGCATTGCGGCCACTGACCTGGAGGCGACGCTCGCTGAGTTTCTGCGCGATTTGAGGAAGCCTCACAACCGCGCACTGCTCGCGTCGCGCGTCATTGAGCTCGCGCTCGAAATGGACCTTTGGTACAAATCGCTCGCGGCCAATACGGCGGTCGCGGCGGTCGCAGTGCGAGCCCGTATCCGCGAGCTGGTGAGCCAACACCTTGCCGCTGAGATGCAACCGCTGCTGGAGGTTGCCACGGCTCGAGGCCTGTTCCGCAATGGTGACCCGGCAGGAGGGTTTCAGCGGATGGCCTTGGCACGCTCCTGGCTCGACCCGATGTGGCACCAGGGGGTACGGGTCGGGCACGGAGCGCCGGGTGTGGGCGCCAAGACTGATCGGCCATCGGATGTTGATGGGAGCCAGGACGTTGAGGGGCGTTTGGTTTTTGAGAGGCGTTGGGATGTCGATGCTCTGCGGCGCTGTTTCGCGGCCTTTCTGGGGGCGATGACCCGGGTGCAGGAGCTGGCGCGCGAGCTTCTGCCAGACTCGCTGACGACGAAGTCTCACGCTCCGGCCGCGGGACTGGTGTTGGCATTCGCGCAGTTGATGTCGGTCATACAGCGGCAGGTCAATCGATTCACGGACCGGCACGTCGACTTCTACTATCGGGACTGCTTGCGCTTTACGCCCCGGGCCGGGCGCTTGGAAAGCATGCACCTGGTGTGTGCTCGTAACCTGCGATTTTCCGCGGAAGTTCGTGTTCCTGCCGGTACGGTGCTCATCGCTGGGAAAGATGCGGGCAACGACATTGAGTTTCGTACCGACTCGGATGTGCTGCTCACCGATGCCAAGGTGGAGAAGGTGGCGATGCTGCTGCTGGAGCGTGACCGGCTCATCTCTCCAGAGCGCGATTTTGACTATGTCACGCGGGTCAAGGCGATGCCGCCCATGGCAGTCGGCTGGTCCGATCCGGCGCGCGGCACGCGGCGGTGGCCGTTGTTTGGGGGCGCGGGAGGAGAGGATGCGCGAATCGGGCTGGCGCTCGCGACGCCGCTGTTGCTCTTGCAGGAAGGGAGTCGGGAGATTCGGGTGACCTTGCGCTTCGGCGTAACCACGCCCGCCGACTTCGAGACGCTGGTCGCGGAGACGGTGAGCGCAGCCGATGCGCCGGGTTTCAACGCGGCAGCCGGCCGGTTGTTGTCGCGTTGGCTATTGTCAGCCGATGATCCTCTGTCCACGGCCGATCTGGACAGAATCCGGGAGGCCGCGGTGAAGATATCCGGCCACGCGGTATCCGTGCCGGATCACGCGTCGGACCTGTTGAATTTCCTCGCCGCGGGGGCCCCTCCGAAGCGCGACCTCATCTTCAACGCGCTGTTTGCCAGTGTGCTTCGGGTGCTCCTGAGCACCGCCGATGGTTGGCTGGAAATGCAGTCAGCTTTTGTGCGGCGGCCGTCGGCTGAGGAGGCTGGCGGACGCGCGGGATTGCAAATCGTTCTGCGTCTGCGCCCCGAAGATCCGCCTGTGGTGGGCTGTATGGCCGCCGTTCATGGTCCGCAGTGGCGGACCCAGCAGCCGGTGTTTCAACTTCTGTTGCAACCGAGAGCTCACCTGTATGCCTACTCGCTCCTTTGTGACGCACCGCTGGACGATGTGACCGTGGCGGTGCACGTCACCGGTGTGCGTAACGTCGTCGTTTACAACAACTACGGCAGGCTGGACCCATCCAAGCCGTTTGCTCCATTCGGGCCGCTGCCGACACTCTCCTCGTACCTGGTCGTCGGTGCGCCGGAGATTGCGCGGAAACACCTCGAATCGCTGACGTTGAATCTGGAATGGGGTCAACTGCCGCAGGATGACGGTGGCTTCGAGGCCTTCTACCGAGCTTACAGCGGAGACTTTCGGACGGGGTCCTTCGTGTCGACGGCCGGGTTGCTACACGATGGACAGTGGCACGCTGCCGGGAGCCGGCCACTGTTCGCGCTCGACCCTGACTCGGACCGGCTGCGAGCCTCCATCGACATCCCCGTTGACGAGGCGGAAGTTCGCAAACACTGGCGTGCGAGCCCCGAGGCATGCCCATTCGACAAGGGTGCGCGTAACGGCTATGTCCGCCTGCAGCTCGCCGGTCCGCGGGGGGCCTTCGGCCATGAGCAATACCCGACGTTGCTTTCCGAGACGGTCACCGAGAATGCGCGCCTCAAACGTTCCTCGAAGCTCCCGAGTCCGCCCTACACTCCCCTGCTGGAACGTCTGACGCTGGACTATAGAGCCCGCACTACGATCTCGCTGGTCGGCGCGGCGGGGTCCACGGCGAGTGCGGCCGATACGGTACTGCATCTTTATCCCTTCGGGGTCCAGGCCCTCGGGTCTGTGGGCACCGGCAGATATCACCCGCTGCTTCCGCGTGCGGATGATGATGGAAATCTGCTCATCGGCATATCCGCCAGCCAGGCGCCACAACGACTGAGTCTGCTCTTTCACATGAGTGATGCTGGTGCGGCGGCCGGATCGGCCTCCGCGCCACGGATTCACTGGGCAGCGCTGTGCACGGACCAGTGGCGTACGTTGACTCCAGCACAGATGCTCGCTGATTCCACCGAGGGCTTTCTCACCTCTGGCATCATCACGGTTGATATTCCCGGTGAAATCACCAACAACAACCGCCTGATGCCGGCCGGTCTGTACTGGCTGCGCGTTTCAACGACGGTGCCCGATTTCACAATGTTCGCGCGCTTGCGCGGCGTCTATGCACATGCCCTGCGCGCCAAGCGTGTGAGTACTGCCGGTCCTGCTCCCGCCGCCGCTGTCTTTCAACCCCGTATCGCCATTCCAGGTCTTGCCTCCATCGCGCAGGTCGGGCGTTCGTTTGACATGCGTGCGCCGGAGGATGCGCGGTCAATGCGCATGCGCGCGGGCGAACGACTGCGTCACAAGTGTCGTGCCAGTACCGTGTGGGATATCGAGCGCCTGGTATTGGAACACTCGCCGCAGGTTCTAAAGGTCAAATGTTTTCCGACTACGGTCCAACAGGGTGGCGGCGACCTGGCGTCCGGCCGGGTCCTGGTCGCTGTTGTACCCACCGTGCGACGTAATGATCCTAACGACAGCACCCGCGCGCCGCGCATCAATGCCGCGGGGCTCAAAAGGATCGCCGATTATCTGCGCAGCCTCGCTTCGCCATGGGTGCAATTCGATGTGGTCAATGCCGTTTATGAGCGCATCCAGGTGCGGTGCTGTGTAAGGCTCACGCCTGGTGTTGCGACGGGGCTGGTCCTCAAGCGTATCAATGAGGCAATCATCGAGTTCCTTTCTCCCTGGTGGGATGGCGGGCGTCTCCCGGTGTTTGACTGGGTCATTCGGTGTGAGGACGTGGAGGCGCGGCTGCGCCAGGTTGAAAATGTGGAGGGAGTTACTTGTACCTCGCTGTTGCATATCTCGGAGGCTGAGGAGGAGAGTTATACGTTGGGGGATACTGCGAGACTTGGCTCGGGAGAGGCTGGGGGTGGGGCTGGGGCTGACACGTCGGACGAGGTGCGGGCCCGTTGTCCGTGGAGCATCGCGTTGCCGATGCCGAATCACCTAGTCACGCTGGTTGATGCTGCTGGGGTGGTCGACTCGGGGCCAATCCCCACGGGGATCGGGCGCCTGGCTATCGGGAGCACCTTCATTGTGGGGCCGCAGGGCGTCGGTTTTGAGGGTGTGCCATGACCAGCCGTCATCGGGAGACACTGAAGCATTTCTTCGCCGACGGGCGGATGCCGACCAGCGATCACTTCAGGGATCTGATCGACTCGACGCTCAACATGACGGATGAGGGATTCCGGAAATCAGCCGATAACGGGCTGGAAATCTCGACGCCGGTGGGTTTCGATGCGCTGCTGAGTTTCTATCGTGACCAGGACCCGCAGTCGGTGGTCTGGTCAGCGAGCTATGGTGCCCGTGATCAGCTTCAGTTCCATTTTGGCTCGACGGCCGCGACTCGGGACTCCTCCCCTGCCCTGACGCTCGACGGCGGCAACCACAGTGTGGGTATCAACACCGCTGAGCCCCAACATACACTCGATGTCGGTGGTGTGATTGGCGCCCACGGCCGCATCGGTCGATATCCCTTGGCGCGGGACGCGAGCCTGCCCGCTAACGGCCAATGGCAGTTCCTGACCGATGAGCTGCAGGGCTGCCAGGGATTTGAAGTGGTTGCGGGTGTGGGTGGGCAGCGGGGCCGCGGCCGCTACTCACTGATCCACGCTATTGCGTTGAATACCTACAATCCTGACCCGGGTTGGTTCCGCCTGTTCTCGCGCAAGCGGCCCATCCGGGTGACCTGCGCTTACTACGGGCGACGCTGTGACCGGCTGGAGCTGAAGTGGGTGGGCGACCACGGGCGGGATTGTCGGTATCGGCTGCAGATTCGCAGTAAGTGCGACTATGGGGAGGGAATCTTCATCAAGGCGCAGCTCACGCGGCTGTGGTTCGATGAGGACATGCAGGGAACGGTGCCGTGAGTGAGCTCCACGGCATCAAGCGCTCCAATCACCGCGAGAGTGAGTCGAGTTTCGAGCGTCTGCGTGAGGAAGGGGTGAGGCTGGCGCAAGCCGCAAGCGGTGATCAATGGACCGACTACAATCTGCACGATCCCGGGGTGACGGTACTCGAGCAACTTTGCTACGGGCTCACGGATATTGCCTACCGCATTGATTTTTCGGTCGCCGATCACCTGAGCGGCCCTGGTGATGTCATTCCCTTTGCTCAATTGGCACTGCATCCGCCCGAGGTGATTTTTCCGTGTGGAGCGACGACGGCGCTCGACTATCGTCGGGTGTTACTCGACGAGGTGGAGGGGTTGGAAGATGCGCAGCTCGTCATAGCGGAGGAAACCGGATCCGGAATCGCTGCGGTGCCTGCCGGCGTTTACAGGCTCATGCTGAGGTTGGCGCCGCCCGTTGCGTCTGGTGTTGATTCGCGGACTGTGGATGCGCGGGCGGCTTACTGTGCGCACCGGAATCTTTGTGAGGACATTGATCCTCACATCACGACGGTTCGGGAAGTGAGCTGCGAGCTCCGCGGGGATATCGAGCTCAGGGGGGCGCGCGACGCGGTGGATGTGTTGGCGGATATCTATGACCGCTGTGCGCGGGTGATTGCGCAGACGCCGGTCTATCGTAGCGCCGGCGAGCTCGTGCGAGAGGGGCAGACCGTCGAGGAGGCTTTCACGGGGCCACGCACGCCGAACGGGATCATCGACGATGCAGAAGGATCCCCTCGGCTGTTTGTCAGTGCGTTGGCGTTGGTCATCGAATCGGTCGAGGGTGTTGGGTCTGTTCACAGGCTGGCGTTGAAGAGCGAAGAGGCTCCGCATGACACCGACTCACTGCCGTTGCGGGGAGTGGATTGGGCGCTGCGCCTGCATGTTCCCCGGAATGCCGGCGAGGCGCGGGCGGGGGCTATTCAACTCAGCCGTCGCGGTAAACCCCTCGTCATCGGGGCACAGGAGGTCTATGACAAGTATGAGAAGTTGCAGGCGCGAGCCCGCGCGCAGCGCACGCGCGTCGATCGGCGTTCAGACACAGCGGGCGAAGCTGACGTTGGCGCTTCGGAAGCCGATCTGGGCTACGAGCTGCCGCGGGGGACTTATCGCGATCTGCACCGGTATCGCTCAGTGCAGGAACATTTTCCGCCAATCTATCACCTCGGTCGGCATACCCTTCCGGAGCACGCGCCGCTCGGGGAGCGGGCGCAGGTCAAGCAACTGAAGGCCTATCTGCTGTTGTTCGAGCAGATGATTGCGAATGCCGCGGCTCGGGTGCAGCACCTGCGTGAGCTGTTCACGGTTGATGCAGCGGCCCGGAACCTCTGGTGGCAGGGTCTTGGCGACGATTCGGTGCCTGGTGTCGAGGCGTTGTATCGGGGGCAACAGCCGCCTGAGGCAGTCGCGGCGGCGGCGTTTGGGCCGTTCGACCGTTACATCGAGAGCAAGAACCGGGCGCTCGATCATCTGTTAGGTTTGCACGGCGAGACGTACGCGCAGAACTCTCTGCGGCAGTTCTACGGACACGCGAGTCCCGATGAGATGGACGTTCTGCTGCTGCAGAATAAGGTCGCGTATCTGCGTGATGTCGTTGAGCTCAACCGGGATCGGGCGGGAGCTTTCAACTATGCGCAACCCGCCTGGAATGCGGAGGGTAATTGCTCGGGTCTGCAGAAGAAGGTGTGTCTGCTGCTGGGGTTTCCGCCTGGCCGTATCCGGCCGTTGACGGAGGCGCTTCGGAGGCAGCGACGGCGAATTTCGGCTCAGCGGCCTCGGGTGGCACCCGAGTCTGTAACGCCTGATCACGTTCGGCGCAGCGTACCTGCGGGATCACGCACTCGGGTGCATAGTCACGCGGAGATGGAACGGCATCTGGGTCGGGTGCACTGGTTGCGCGGCGCGGAGATCCCGGCCGCGTTCTTTCGCGTTGGTGCTCATGCGGACCGGTATCACGTGCAGCCGCTCGAAGCTAGTTCGCGTTTGCTGCTCGGGCCGGACGAGGACGATCACTGGTGGGGTGTGGGCGATGCGTTTGCCACAGACGATGAAGCCCTGCGCGTTGCTGACAGTGTGCGTTATTTTCTGCGGCGACTCAACGAGCTCAGCGAGGGGCTGCACATCGTCGAACATGTGTTACTGAGGCCGATTGGCACCGGTGTTGGTCATGCGCGTTTGGGGGTACCGGCTGACTTTTATGCCTTCCGGCTCACTGCGGTATTGCCCGGCTGGACAGTGCGCACGCATCAGCCGAGTTTCCGGGCATTCGCCGAGGAGACGATCGCTATCAACTGCCCTGCGCACATCGTGCCCCGGGTTGTGTGGCTCGACTTCGTTGACATGGCGGCGTTTGAGTATCTGTATGAGGCGTGGCTGGAGGCCAAACGCGCATGGTTTGGTGAATCTGATGTGACGGTGGAGTCCTATGGGGCGGCCAGTGAACGGCTGGATTATGCGTCGTGTCGGTTGATCGAGGTGTTGCTGGCTCAGGAGACGGGCTCTGGCGAGGACTTTGTGCCTAAGACGGATGGGGCGTCATGATGGGGGCGCATGTCGTTGAGGAACTGTGCTTTGAGGTTGAGTTTGCCTCGGAGGATGAGGCGTTTGAGGCGCAGGAGCGGTTGGCGCGTTTTGCGCAGGTGCGAGGGCAGCGGGTTATTGGGGACGTGTTTGATGAGGTGGTTTTGGGGGATGCGGTTTTTCGGGTGGAGCGGCTGGAGGTGGATGTTGGGACGGTTGCCGTGGTGGATTTTGAGGAGCGGTTTGCGGAGAGGTTGAGGGAGGAGTTGCGGAGGGTGTTGGGGGAGCGGACGGCGGGGATGGGTGTGGAGCCATCCGTGGGTGGGGAGAGATATGCGGGGCTCGACTCGGCCGTGGAGATGGGGGCGTGCGCGGGTTTAGAGGCGTCGACGGGGATCGGGCGGGCCACGAGCGTGGAGCTCACTTTGGGGACGGGTGCATACGCAGGTGTGGAGTCGTCTGCGGAGGTCGGGCAGGCCATGGGCGAGGCGCCCTCTTTGGGGATCGGGGCATGCGTCGGCGTGGAGGCGGCTGAGGGGATCGGGCGGGATGATTCTCTCACCACGGTGGCACGGGCTGAGCTCGAGTGGTTGTTGCATTTCATTGAGTATGGGTTTCTGCCGTGGCATGCGCCGGGGGATATCGGGCGGGATGTGCAGGGGCTGGCGGTGCGGGTGTTGGAGAGGAATGGGGTCGAGCTGGCGCGGGGGTTGCGGGGTGTTCCTGCCTCGCGGTGGCGGGGGATGTTTCGGCGGTTGGTGGCGCAGTTTCCGGCGGAGTGGCTGGGGGAGTTGGGAAGGGAGATTGGGGGGCGCGCGCGAACCCGTGCTCAGATTAGCGCGGTGCTCAGTGAACCGCTGGACTCTGACTTCGGCTCTGTCGCATCGGCGCGGGTGGAGGCTGACACCTGGCGTCGTGTATTACGGGATGACGCGGCCTGGTTGAAGGAGACACTGGAGCGGCTTGGTCGTGGAGTTCGTGGTCGTCGGCGTCTTGCGGCTGTTTTGCCGTGGGAGATTGTCGCGGATGTGCTGGGGTTGTGGCTCTCTGCGGTGCAGGTTGATGTGGTGTTGGCGACGATGGGGGTTAGTGGTGGGTCCTTCATTGGTGAGGTGGGGAATACGGGGGTTCCGCGTGGAGTCGTGCAGGCTGGTGGGTTGTTTGCTGCGCTGACTTATATTTTGGTTGAGGGGGGTGGCACGGAGTTCAGTGAGGTTGGGTATCGGCGTTGCCTTGGGAATCAGGGTGTTCGCGGTGGGGACGAGGCTCTGGAATGCGAGGGAGGCCTCGCCAGGGAGGCTCCAGGGCATCAGTTGAGTACGGACGTTGAGAAGAATGAAACAGCGGCTGCCGCGTCTGACTCCGTCGCGTGCGGGGCGGGCCGGTTTGAGATCCTTGCTGAATTCGATCCGGTGGCACGCGACGCCGCGCACTTCCGGGCTAACTCGGATTGGGTCGAGGAGGCTACGGTCAGCTCTCGCGAGCCGAACGGTTCCGAGGGACCTGGATCGACCAACACTGCTGCTATGGACGATCCATACGAAGCCCTCGCGCCGTCACGAGCACGTACGCTGGTCGAAGCGGTGCTCGGCCAATCGACGGAGTCTCCGGGTAACCCTACGAAGCAATCCGTTCGTGGCAAGGATGAGGCCTTGGAGCGGGAGAGGATAGCCATCGGGCTGAATCTGGGGACGCGGCTGAGTGAGGTCAGGGAGAAAAAGCAAACTACGGTAACCGAAGTGCGCGGTGCGGGAGCTGTGACCGCAACGGATACCGTGAATGTGTCGGTTTATCAGGGCGCTCACCCAGATTCACAACTGCTGTTGCACGTGGCAGGAAGCTCCGATGCCAGCGCTGAGAGATCCGCAAGTGCGCGGTCCGACACTGTTCCAACGGCGGCTGCCACGCCGGGTTCCGCCGCGCGAGAGGCGGGTATCTCGCGCTCGCGAGCTCGTGCCTGGGTCGAAGTGATACTCCGCGAATCGCTGGAATCCGACGCCGCGCTCGGCACATCCGCGCCGATGGCAGCGGATATCTGGCGTAGCGTCTTGAGGGATGACGCGGTCTGGTTGAAGGCGATTCTGCTGCAGCTCGGACGCGGAATTCGCGCGCGCCGCCGTCTCGCGGCTGTGTTGCCTGATGTGGTCGTGGCGGACGTGCTTGGGCTGTGGCTTTCTCCAGGGCAAGTTGACACTGTGCTTGCAACGATTGGCGGTCCCACGACGCCTTTCACAGATGTGCTGGCGAGCGCGGAGTCGCCGCGCGAAGCCATCAGTGTTCGTGGGTTGTTTGCTGCGCTAACTTATCTGCTGGTTGGGGGCGGGGCCTGGGAGTTCAGTGAGGCGGGGTATCGACGTAGCCTTAGGGATCAGGCTGTTCGCGGTGGGAAGGAGGCGCTGGAGCGTGAGGGGATAGCCGCTGGGTCGACCGCGGGAGGTGCGGCTCAACTTGCTGGAAGGTCTGGTTCGCCCGTTGCAAGTGAGTCGGAGAAGGCGGGACAGTCACATCAGCTTCCGGATAGTGTTGGGGCGCTGAGTGGCTTGGAGGTGCTGTCGCCACGGGCGGGCGGGGGCCGTGGTGATAGTGAGCGTGATGGGGGTGCCAGTGCGCCGGCGCTGCGTGGGCCGGGACTAGAGGGGCTCGCGTCGTACGGGGCGGCGTCACATAGGACAGCGCTGCATGGGACGGCGTCATACGGCGCGGCGCCATGCGAGCCGGAGTCACACGGGACGGCGCCACATGGGACGGAGTTACACGCGACGGCGCCACATGGGACGGCGTCACGCGGCGCGGCGCCATGCGAGCCGGGGTCACACGGGACGGCGCCACATGGGACGGCGTCACGCGGCGCGGCCCCACACGGGCCGGAGTTACACGCGACGGCGCCACATGGGACGGCGTCACGCGGCGCGGCCCCACGCGAGCCGGGGTCACACGCGACGGCGCCACATGGGACGGCGTCACTCGGCGCGGCCCCACGCGAGCCGGGGTCACACGGGACGGCACCGCATGGAACGGCGTCACACGCGACGGCGCCACATGGGACGGGCTCACACGGGACGGCGTCACGCGGCGCGGCGTCACGCGAGTCGGAGTCACACGGGACGGGGTCACATGGGACCGGGTCACATGGGACGGAGTCACGCGAGCCGGAGTCACACGGGACAAGGTCACATGGGACGGGGTCACCTGGGACGGCGTCACGCGAGCCGGGGTCACACGGGACGAGGGCATACGGGCCAACGTGGCACGAGGCGCAGTCGCACGAGGCGGTGTCGACTGACCGGCGGCCTGTGACTTTGGCGGGACTCGGCGATTTGGGGGACGGAGGGGCTCTCGCTGACTTGGGCGTTGGTCAGGTGCCTGGTGGCGTTGAGCTTCTAAGCCATTTGCGCGGGAGGCTGACTCCGAAGTCTGCGACAGATGATTTGCGTCGGGCGATGATGGCTTTGTTGGATCAGCGCTCGGCCTCTGGGCGGCGCGTACTGCTGTCGGTGTTGGAATATCCGGGTGCAGGGCGTCGTTTGGCTGCATTGTTGGCTGTTGGCGATCTGGCGGAAGTGTTGCAATGGTTGTGTCCTGGCGATGGCGCCACGGTGCTGGCGGTCGCTGCTCGGGTGGCCGGGGTCAGCTTGAACGCCGCCGGCCGCCACATCGGTCGCGGGCAAACCGAGGCGGGGGATTTGCCATCCGTTGGCGTTGACGGAACCGGACGTGGAAATGACGACAATGCGGTGAATAGCGGAAAGCACGGAGATCACCAAAACACTGGCAACGCGGCAAACATTGATGATGACGTACTGACACGGGTGGTCGGTGAGTTCTTGTTCACCGAGCTCTTCGAGGAAGGGCGCACGTTCGACCCTGAGCCGTTTGCTCAACGATTGACCGCCGCTGTTGGTGGCACAGTTGCCAGCACGGTTGGTGGCGCTGCTGGTAGCACGGTTGGTGGCGCTGCTGGTAGCACGGTTGGTGGCGCTGCTGGTAGCACGGTTGGCGACGCCGTTACCGGTGCGCTCGGTGCTACTCTGGCGCCGCGAACCAAGTCGGGGGCCGCTGTCCCTAAGCGTGAACAATCGGATTACTTCGCGCGAGTGAGTGCTCGCGGCGCGGCCGACCCAGGCCGAGCTCAAACCGCAACTCCGATAGAACCCCCGTTGGCGATGGACGACGGGGCCGTTACGCAGCGGATCTACGTTGCCAACGCGGGGGTCGTCATTGTTGGGCCGTACCTGCCGCGCCTGTTTGGCATGCTCGGGCTGACGAACAAGGAGTCGTTTATCTCACTCGACGCCACACACCGTGCCGTGCACCTGATCCAGTACATCGTGACTGGGGTGACCGTTACGCCGGAGCCGATGTTGGTGCTGAACAAGATCCTCTGCGGCTTGCCGATATCGGCTCCAATCCCATTGGATATCGACCTTCGGGCGCAAGAGCAGGCCGCGATCGAAGAGATGCTTGCGGCGGTCATCGCTCACTGGAAAGCCATCGGGCGTACGTCTATCTCAGGGCTGCGGGAGTCGTTCTTGCAGCGGGAGGGGCGGCTCATTTCGGCCGACGAGGCGTGGCGGCTGCGCGTCGAATCCAAGTGCTTTGACATGTTGCTCGACCGTTTGCCGTGGGGATACGCGATGGTGAAGTACCCTTGGATGAAACGGGTGTTGCATGTGGACTGGCGTTGAACGGGAGGCGCGGTGTTGACCGTGGCGGCACTGACCGCACTGACGGGGGCAGCAGGGTCATGATGCGATGGCGTGGCGTGTTGGTGTGGGTTGTGGGGTTGGTGTGTCTGGCCAGCCAGGTGTTGCTGCCGAAGGATTCGGGGGCGGTTCGGGCGGAAGAGACGGGGGTGCTGGCGGGGGAAGTACCGCGGGGGAACGTGTTGCCGGCGAATGGATCCAGAACGCCGGCGCCTGTGGTACCACCTCCGGTGAACGCGGTTCAGGCGCAGGGGTCTGCAGCGCAGGCTGCTCCGGCGAACGTGGGTTCGACGCAGGGGTCTGCAGCGCAGGCTGCTCCGGCGAACGTGGGTTCGACGCAGGGGTCTGCAGCGCAGGCTGCTCCGGTGAACGTGGGTCCGGCGCAGGGGTCTGCGGCGCTCGCGGCTTCGGTGAACGTGGGTTCGACGAAAGCTAGAGATGGTGCTAAAGCACAGGCACCGCTGCAATTGATCTATCGTACGGTTGCGTTGCCTACTGGGCATGTGGGCATGGCGTATGGGCCGAGGCGTATTGTTGAGGGTGGTATGCCGCCGTATACCTTCGCGTTTACGGGGAAGTTCCCGCCGGGGCTGGAGTTGGGGGCGGACGGTATGCTGGCGGGGACGCCGACCACGGTAGATCGGTACGCTTTTCAGTTGGTGGTTCGTGATTCTTCGGTGCCTCCAGTGACTACGCAGCAGCCCTACGTGCTGCGGGTCGAGTTGGAGAAGGCGCCAGCGCAAAGCCCACCGGTGATGCTCACCCGGGAGGAAGCGGATGCGATTGCTAACCCGCATCCCGATGCGCCAGTGACCTACCTGTTGACACTCGACGCTTTGAAGGGCGCGCTCGCGCAGCGTTCGGGCTCTGCCGCGACGGATGCCAACACGGAGATCAGTCCTGTCGCGGACTCGAGCAACGTCGTGAGTCCGAACAGACCTGCGGCTCAAAATGCCATTTCGGCTGGCGGCGCCGTGTCGGCTGTTGGCCCAGCTTTGGCTGCTGATTCTTCCGCCATTAATGTTGAGCAGCTCGAGGCGGTCGTGGCGCCTGTCATCAATGTGGAGTATCCGTCTGTCGTCTTATTCAAGGCGGCCTTGGGGGCAGCCCACTGTGCCTACTATCAGGAGGCCCTCCTGCAGCGCCCTGCCGGCAAGAGCCCCGTTGACCTGACGTGCCCTCCCCCGCCGGCTACGACGAAAGGTGTCAAGAGTTCCACTGCCGCCACTGTTCCTGGAGGTAAGGCCGTGGACGCATCCACTCCAGCGGCCGGAGCCGCCGCCGTGTTGACCTTGCGTGAGTACTATGACCAGCTCCTACCGGACTCCGTGCGCGATTCACTCGTCAGCGCGGCGGAGACGTTCCACCCACTGAATGAATCATTGCCGCCGGCCGACATTACCGGCAACGGTTGCGGGTGTGCCCCACGGAATGGGCAGGACGATGTCTACGGCTTCTATCCGTTCTGGGGTGCCACGAAGTCAGCCCAGCCGATCGACTTCAGCCTGTTCACGCGCGTTGGTTACATGGGCGTCGTTCTCAACCCTGCCGGTGACTACACCACCCCACCCAACTGGCTCGATCAAAGCGGGAACTTCGCGAGGACGGTGCATCGCTTCAACACGCGGCTCGACCTCGTTGTGTATCGGCAGGAATGGAGTTGGCTTCTCGCTCTGTCGGATAAGCAGATCTCTACCCTCGCGGAACAAGCGGGACGAACGGCGGTCGGCATGGTTGATACGCCGCTCGAGGGCCCGTTCACCTTGAAGCCTTTCTGGCTGCCATTTTGGCAGGAGTCTGCCCATGCGTATGACGGGATCACGGTGTTCTTCGACTATCCACGCGACCGCTTGCACTTCAGTGCGGCGGGTGTCGATAAATTTCAGGCGTTCCTTCTCGAGTACCTTCGGCAGGTCGTCTTGGCCATGCAACACAGGGGCCGCGCGTATAACTTGAACATCGTGGTACCCGATGATCTCGTCGGTGAGGAGGGTCCTTTCAGTTTTCACAACCTGATCCGCTATATCGAGCTCGCCGAGCCGGCAACCACTCGGAAAGGAACCGCCTCGCTGGACGACTTCGCCGATTACAAGGGCATCAGTCCTATTACGGTCGATCTTCTCGTCTTGATGCGGGAGCCCACCTCGGATCACAAGAAGTTACTTCGCGCCGGCATCGACCAGCTCACGGCACCCTATGATGGCCACCGGAGAGTGGCTTTGCTCCAAAGCATCGTTCCCGTGGTCTTTCACCGCGGAGGCCTGCAGCAGGGGGCGGCCACCGCTCTGCACGGTACAGAGCTCGACAAGGATATCGCTTACTACCAGTGGACCTACGGGGGTGTTGGATTCTGGCCTGTGCCAGTCGCGACGGTCGGTGATGGCGCCGCTGTCATGTCAGTGCTGCACAAGGACTTCTCTGTCGAAAACTCGGCTGCGGGTCCGATGTTCGAAGCCGCCTCAGAGAGCGGCACGCTCTGCCGGCTCGTTTGCCCCAACCGAAACCTGGTGCGACTGCTGTTTGAATTGCTGGTGCTGGCCAGCGTGGGTCTCGGGGTCGCCTACATGGTGACCTGCCGGGTCCGTCGAGCCGGTTGGCCTTACCTGGCACTGCTGGTGTCCAGCGCGCTCGCGCTGGTTTGCGGCGGGCTGCTGCTCAACTGTGACCCGACGTTGTATGAATTGAAGCAGGGGAACTGGTTGCTGTTGGCGGTAGTGGCTGGGTTGGGGGTGTTTATTGTTTATAAGTCGTATAGGCCGCGGGTGTCGCGGCCGTGAGTGGGGGGGCACGGAGCGGCTAGAGCCTGCGGCGCGGCATAAGGAGGCCGTGGGGCGCACTCTTCGCGCCGAACGGCATCCTAAGGCTTCTCCAGCCGGGCACTCACTCGATCACTGGGGAGGCAGTTTGCGGACCCAGATGTTGCGGAAGCTGATGGGCGGGGAAGGATCGCCGTGGGCCTGGAGTTTGATGGGGGCTTGCTGGTAAGGCTTGAATGGGAGGGTGCCGGTATTGGTGGTCTCGCCGGTCAGGCGGAAGTGATTTTGGACCAACACTCCATTCTGGAGCACGGTGACGTAGGCGGGACTGGTGACCTTGCCGTCGGCGGTGAAGACGGGGGCGGTCCAGATGATGTCGAAGGTTTGCCAGGCGCCGGGGGCGCGCATGGAATTCACCAAGGGAGCAGACTGTTTGTATACGGCGGCGGCCTGGCCGTTGACGTAGGTTTTGTTGTTGTAGGAATCGAGGATCTGGACCTCGTAGCCGGTGTCGCCCGGACCGGTGGAGGCGAGGAAAACGCCGCTATTACCGCGATGCTGGCCCTCGCCGGTGACGTCCTTGGGGATTCGCCATTCCAGGTGGAGCTGGTAGTTTCGGAACGACTGTTTGGTTTCGATGTTGCCGGCGGATTTGTCCACGGTGATGATGCCGTCGGCGACTTTCCAGTGGGCTGGGCCGTGATCATTGGTTGACGCCCACTGATCGAGATTGTGGCCGTCGAACAGGACTATGGCATCCGAGGGCGGGGCGCTGTCGGTGGTGCCGGGGGTTACGATTGGGGGAACGGGCTCCCACTGCTCTGTCGCGGCGGACGGGTCCGCCTTGGCGCTTCCGGAGTTGGTGGGGGCCGTTGGCTTTTGGGCTTGGGTGGCGGCGTAGACGGCGGCGGCCATCGCCAGGCTGCCCAGCGCGGCTACAGCGACATTGACTCTTGGTTGTTTGTTCACGGAAAACTCCAGGAATGAGACAGTCCGACGGGGCTGAAACTTTAAGCGTCTGTCACGTCAGGCCAAGCCGACCTTTTTCAGCACTTCGGGTGATGGGCCGTCGAAATGCGTTGAGGGTACGTTGCCGACATAGCGCAGATCCTGACGGCCTTGGGGGGTTGTGTAGAACCCGCCGGCGGTCAGATCACGATAGCGGGCGAAGAACTTGGCTGCCTTGGCGAAATTCGGCGTTGCCTTGTCGGCCAGGCAGATGTCGTCGCAGATTGCGGTCTGTTGTTGTTGGGAAAGGGCTGCGAACGAGCTGCCCAAGCCGTAACGCGAAGCGGCCTCGGCGTCGAGCCACACTAAACCCTCGAGAATCACGATGCGATCCAGGCGGTGTTGCTCATACGGGGCGCTGATCCATTCGTCTATGAAATCAACTACGCCGACTTCGGAGGCGCTCGGTGACGAGGCATCGGCGGGGATGATCAGGTCGCACAGGGACTTGGACGTCTCCCTTTGGGGACCGGTGAGGGTCAGGGGCCACAGGTCGCCGGGCTTGTAGACTTTGCTCAGGTCGGGGTCGGTGCCGTAGCCTTTTCGGGCGGGTAGGTCAGGAATGGCGGAGCTGCCGGGAGTGCCAGGATGGGCAGGGGCGCCAGGTGCATGGGCGCCAGCATAGGCATAGGAGCCCAGGGGGGCAGTCATTGCGGCGGCGGCGGCCAGGACCCACTTGAGGGTGGTGCGGCGGTCCGTCAGGGTTCCGGTGTCTAGCGGCGAGGCGTCGGCGGAAATTACGGCTCCGGAGTCCATTAAAGCTCTGCGGTCCGTTGGATCTTGGTGGCCCTTTGGGTCTTTTGGGTCCATCAGAGCTCCTTGCGGCGCATGCGATCGAGAATATGGTCGGAGACGCGCCAGGCGTTGGCCATGATGGTCAGGGTTGGATTCTTGTCGGCGTTGGATGGGAATGGTGCGCCGTCGGTGACGAACACGTTGGGGACGTCCCAAGTCTGACACCATTTGTTGGTCACGGAACTCGCGGCCTCCGCGCCCATGATGGCGCCACCGACCTCGTGGATGATCCTGCCGCCGGGGTGTATGGCCTTGGCACCGTCGGTTTCGACCTTACCCCAGACTCTACCGCCCATCGCATCGATGATCTGTGCAAACGTGGCGTGCATGTGCGCGGCCTGGCGGGTCTCGTGCTCGGACCACTTCCAGTGGAAGCGGAGGACGGGGATACCCCACTTGTCCTTGGCTTTGGGATCGATCTCGCAGTAGCTGTTCTCGTTGGGGATCATTTCGCCGCGGCCGCTGAAGCCCACGAACGAACCGTAGTAGCGACGCACGTCTTCCTTGAACTTGCGTCCGTAGCTGCCACCGGTGAGCCACTCGAGTCCGGCTCCGGTCGACACACCGGGCATCATGCGCCCGCCACCAAACTCGATGTGATAGCCGCGTGCGAAGCCGAGTTTGGAGGCCCCCTTGTAGAGCCACCACGGCGTGTACAAGTGGAAACCGTCGGCGCCATCCTCGTTGTGGGGCGGGAGATCCTCCAACAGGGGAATCTGCCCGCCGAGGTCGGCACCGACCGTGTCCATGATATAGCGGCCCACTTTGCCGCTGGAATTACCCAGTCCGTTGGGGAAAGAAGCCGACCTGGAGTTGAGCAGAATGCGGGCGGATTCGCATGCGCTCGCGGCCAGTACGACGACACGCGCGGTGGCATGCCGGTGTTGTTTCGTCTTTTTGTCGACGAAGCTCACGCCGTTGGCCCGCCCTGCCTTGTCGAGTGTGATCTCGTAGACCATTGCGTCGGTCACGATATCGAGCTTGCCACTGGCTAACGCAGGGGGCAGATGCACCGTGGTGGACTGGTAATTGGCCTTGACCGCACAGCCGCGGCCGCACGGTGTGGCCCACAGACACGGTGCCCGCTGCTGCATGGACTCGGCGGCGAGCTTTTGAGCGGTCTCATTGCCCGGATGGAGCTTCGCGGCGTTGTTTTTCCAGTCGAGCGGCTGGGTCAGTACGGCCTTGTGTCCGGCGATGACAGGTATGTTGAGTTTGCGCGAGCGATCGGCAATCAACAGGTCGCTCACGCGGGGTTTCGGGGGCGGGAGCAGGCACCCCGGCGGGGAGTTGGGGGTGTTCTCCAGTCCATCGTTGTCTCCGTAGACGCCGATGAGCATTTCGACCTTGTCGTAGTAAGGGGCCATCTCCTCATAGGAGATAGGCCAGTCAAAGCCGAGGCCGTCGCGGGAGTGGGGTTTGAAATCGTAGGGGCCATTGCGCAAGGAGATGCGGCCCCAGTGATTGGTGCGGCCGCCGAGCATTCGAGGTCGCCACCAGTCGAAGCGGCCTGAAGCCTCCTCGCTCGTCTGGACGTAGGGCTCTCCGGGGACGTCCCAACCTCCATCAATCGTAGCGTCGTAGAAACCCCAGGGCTTGTCGGGAGTCCCTGAGTCACGCAGCGGTGCCAGCTCCGGCGTTTGAAACATGGCTGTCTCACGAGCGGGCTCATATTTTCGCCCGGCTTCGAGCATCAGCACGCGCGCGCCTTCCAAAGTCAGTGTGTATGCGCTCTGCCCGCCGCCCGCACCGGAGCCTACGACGATGACGTCATAGGTGGTCCCGTGGACGGCTGTGGACTCGATGAAAGGCATGTTTAGATCTCGAGACTGGTCATACGGAGCAGATGCGGATTGCGTCGGCTAGCGATGTAAAGGGATCCGGATGGGTCGGCATGAACTCGTGCGCTACATAACCCGTGTAGCCCAGATCAGCGATGGCTAGCGCAATAGCGTGGTAGTTGAGTTCCTGGGTGGCATCGATCTCGTGGCGACCCGGGACACCTCCCGTATGAAAATGTCCGATCCACTGGATATTGTCCTGTATGGTGTGGATCACATCGCCTTCCATGATCTGCATGTGATAGATGTCGTAAAGCAGTTTGACCCGTGGGGAATTTACGCCCTTCATCACGGCTACGCCGAACGCCGTATGGTCGCCCTGATACGAAGGGTGATTGATACGGCTGTTGAGGAGTTCCACGCAGACGGTGACCCCGCACTCTTCCGCCAGCGGTGCGATTTTCTTGAGACCTTCGATACAGGCATCAATGGCTGCGGGGTCGTCGCGCGCGGGATCGCGATTGCCAAACATCGTTATCACGTTCGGGACGCCCGCTTTCTTTGCGAGGGGCAGTGTGGCCTCCAACTCGGTCAACAGCAGCTTGTGGTTGGCGGGGTTGTTGAAACCGGTTTGGATGAAGTCGTCCCGTCGGGCGGGATAGCCCATGGAGACAGTCAGGCCGGCGTCGCGTGCCACCGGCCACTCGTCGGCGTACAGGAGGTCGATGCCGACCAGGCCCATCTGCTTCACTCGGCGGCAGAGGTCGTCCAACTTGACCGAGCGGTAGGTCCAGTGGCAGACGGATTGTTTGAGGCGGCCTGGGGGTGTGGGGTTGGGGGCTGGGTTGGGGGCTGGGTTGGGGTTGGGGTTGGCCTTGGCGTCGGGTGGCATGGCTAGGGGGAGTGCTGTGCCGAGGAGGCCGGCGAGAATTCCGCCGAGAGCGCGGCGACGATAGATGTTGGGCACCTCGGCTTCTGGGAGAGTGACGCGACGGCCGAGAGGCATCACGCCGCGGTCGCCGAGTGGGCTGTGAGGGCTGAAATCCAGCACGCCGGTGTGGCCTGGGACACGAAATAATGATTTCCGCATAGCGTCCCTCGGGTGTCTCTCAAAACGCAATACCGGGTTCCACGGCCCAGGTCTTGCCGTTGCCGGCCTGCTGGAGGGGTTGGCAGCCGTGGTACGAGCCGGGGACGGCTACGTATTGGAGTACCTGGATTGCACCCACCTGGGAGGTAAAGAAACCGAGTAACGTGAGTTCCTTGGTCATCAGGATGAAGGGGCGTTGCAGGTGGGCGTGGGTCTTGGGTAGTTGACGTTCCGCACCTATGGCCGCGTCGTGGAACTGTTTCACCAGGGCAACTCGCTTTGTCAGCTCGAGTGCGACGAATTTCTCGCCGTGTTGGGATGAGGCGGTGGTGTCGAGCTCAGTCAGGCCGGCCAGATAACGGTCGCGATCGGCCTGGGGGTAGACCTCCTTGAGCATGACCTCAATGAATGCGGGTACGCCTACATCGAGTGCGCCAGGGGTTTCCGTGCGGGGGATCATGATATCGGCCACAGCGGATACGATGGCGCTCTGGGAAGCACTCAGAATGGAGGGGCCGCTGCCGGAGGATGGAAGAGTTGCTTTGGGAGTGGCCGCGTGGGCCTCGCCGGCTGCATATACCTTGTCGAGGGCAAGGAGGGCTGAGGCGGAGAGTGTTCCGCCCATCAGCCCGGCAACACGTATCAATGCTTCGCGGCGGTTCATACTGGCGGTCTCAGAGATTCATGTGCTTCAACTCATCGACCGCGTGATTGGCGGCGCGGGCGGTGAGTGCCATGTAGGTCAGCGAAGGATTCTGACAGGCGGCGGACGTCATACATGCGCCATCGGTCACGTAGACATTCTTGCAGGCGTGGACCTGGTTCCAGGCGTTGAGTACCGATGTCTTCGGGTCGCGCCCCATCCGGGCGGATCCCATCTCATGGATGCCGAGGCCCAGACCCACGACGTTGTCATAGGTCCGCACGTCGCGGTAACCGGCGGCGGTCAGCATCTCGGCGGCATCATGGGCCATGTCTTTGCGCATGCGAAGCTCATTCTGCTTCAGACCCGCATCGAAGGCGAGTACCGGCAGCCCGAACTTGTCCTTGCGGCTGTGGTCGAGGGTTACGCGGTTCTCGTGATACGGCAATGTCTCACCGAAGCCGCCCAGGTGGATGTGCCAGGGGCCTGGCTCGGTGGCTTTCTTCTTGAGCTCCGCGCCGAGGGCATCGTCATGCAGGAGACCGGGCCAGTCCGCACGACCCGCGCTGCCCTGGTAACCGAAACCGCGCAGGTAATCGCGCTTGTCCTTGCCGACGTTGCGATAACGCGGAACGTAGAATCCGTTAGGCCGCCGCCCGCTGTAGTATCGATCCTCAAATCCGGGAACCAACGCGCTCGCACCGACTTCGAGGTGATGGTCCATGACGTTGCAGCCGAGCTCGCCGCTGTCGTTTCCAAAGCCGTTTGGAAAACGGTTGGAAGTGGAATTCAGAAGTATGAATGTAGAACCGAAGGTGGAGGCGCACAGAAAAATGACACGCGCGAAGTATTCGGTGTGTGCTCCAGATTCGGCATCGAGGACGCGTACCCCGGTCGCCCTGCCCTGCTTCACATCGTAAATGAGCTCGTAGACGATCGAGTTCGGGCGCAAGGTCATGTTGCCCGTTTTCTCGGCGGCCGGGAGAGTGCTGGTCAGGCTGCTGAAGTAGGCACCGAAGGGGCAGCCGCGGATGCACATGTTGCGAAATTGACAGGTGCCGCGCTGTGGGCTGTGGGCCAGGGGCGCGGTCAGATGTGCGGTACGGCCGATAATGACCGCGCGACCAAACTTGTCGGCAACCGTTTTCTTGAAATCCTTCTCGACGCAGGTGAGCTCCATCGGAGGTAGGAACTTGCCGTCGGGAAGTTGGGGCAGGCTCTCGGCGCTCCCGCTGACTCCGATGAAACTCTCGACATGGTCGTACCATGGGGAGAGGTCGTCGTAGCGGATCGGCCAGTCGACCGCGATGCCATCGCGAGCGTTCCCCTCGAAGTCCATCTGACTCCAACGATAGCTCTGCCGACCCCAGGTAATCGAGCGTCCTCCGACCTGGTATCCGCGGACCCAGTCGAACCGTTGCTTCTCGATATAAGGGTTATCCAGCTCATCCACAAACCAGTGTTTGGATGCCTGGGCGTTGACATAGCCGGTTCGCGCCGCGACGGGCTGATGGAGAAGGTCTTCCTGCGTGGGGCGGTTGCCGTAGGGCAATTCCCAAGGATTCAACAGGGCGGTGGGATACTCGCCATGCCTGACCATTCGGCCGCGGTCGAGAACCAGGGTTTTGAGGCCCTTTTCGGTCAGCTCTTTGGCGGCCCAGCCGCCCGTGATCCCGGTGCCGACCACAATGGCGTCGTATGAATTACCGCCCATCCGTGCTCTCTATACAGGTGTTGGATGCGCCGATGTGTCAGGTGCGCTGGCGCCTCACGCTTTGCCGATCGAGCGCAGGTACTCGAAGTCGACTCGGGCGGCCTCGACGGTGCTCATTCTGGCGAACGGGCCTTCCTGCTCGACGAAGTAGTGTTGTAAACCGGCTTTCTCGGCGGCCGCGAAGATCGGCTTGTAGTCCACGGTGCCATGGCCGAGCTCGGCACCTTTCATGTCGGTTGCACCCTTCTGCGCAGGCAGGAAGTCCTTGACGTGGATCAAGGGGATCCGCCCGGGATACTTGCCGAAATAGGCGACAGGATCGTGGCCGGCGAAAATCATCCAGCCGCAGTCGATCTGGAATTTGACGAGCTTCGGATCCGTCTCTTTCAGTATGAGGTCGTAGCCGATCTGGCCGTTGCCAACGTCGGCAAACTCGAAGTTGTGATTGTGGTAGATGAATTGCAGGCCGGCGCGCTGGGCGGCCGTGCCGATTCGATTGGCCAGCTCGGCGGTTCGCTTGGCCTCGTCGAGGGTTATCCCGGTGCTCAGAACGTTCTTGGGCGCATTGGCTCCGAGCGCCAGGGAACGCATGACGGAGCTGACGGCGAACTTGGCGCCCAGTGCGTGGGCATCATCAAAAGCGCGGTTGAGGTTATCCAGGTCGAACTGCAGGTGGGCGCTGGGACAGGAGAGTCCGGCCTCATCCACCAGGCCGCGGAACTGTTGGGCTGTCAGGCTGCCGTAGCCCGCGGACTCCACTTCCACGTAGCCGATTTCGCGTAACCGTTTCAACGAGCCGCGGGCATCGGTCCGCATGGCATCGTTGATCGTATAGAGCTGGATACCGGGATGTTTGCCCAAGGCATTGGCCCTGGCAAGACGAGTCAAAGCGCCTGAGCCTAGCGCCATAACGCCCAAGCCGGACGCAATCAGAAACTGTCTGCGGGATCTCATGAAGCCCCCTCCATACGCCGGCCTGAAGCCACCGTGGCGCGACCAAGGACTGCGGCAGCCTCGGTGGTTGCGCCTGCGGATGTAAATGATTACATTTTGGGTGAGGCTACACCATTTTCGGATGGTTTCGCAATGCGGAGAGAATGGCGTGACTGATCAACAAAACCGCGACACACTCGCGCCCTACGCGCCCAAGCGGATGAAGCTGAGCGTGCTGACGGCGGCGCTGGGGGAGCTGACTCCTCGCAAACTTCGGGATGCGGATCCGGACCTGGCGATCGAGGAGTGGCTGGCGTTTGCCCGGGAGATCGGCTGTCCCAACATCCAGCTATCCGCAGCCATTCATCCGAGCCGGAACGATGTGCCGGCGGAGGCCCTGTTGGATCCGGTGGCGAATACGCTCGATCTGCGGGAGCCGTTCGATCGCGCTCGCGCCGCTCGAGTGGCTTCGGCCATGAAAAGTACCGGTGTGGGCCTGTCTGACATCGGCTATTTCGACAACATGCTGGTGGCGGATCCGGCGGTGCGCGCGCGCAAGCATGAGTTTATGTTGCGGGTGTTCGATACCGCGGTGCTACTGAATTGTCCGGCGGTTTGTGGCTTTGTCGGGCGCAACTTCAACATCGGAATGGACGCCAACCTCGAGATGTTCGAGAGTGAGTTCATTCCCTTATTGCGGGAAGCGAAGGCCCGGGGGTTGGTTTATCGGATCGAGCAGTGTCCGATGCCAGGATGGACGACGAGCGACTCCTGGCACAACAACATCGCTTATGCGCCTGGGCCGTGGATTGCCCTGCATCGGATTTGCGAGCGCCACGGGGTGGGCGATCAATTCCGGATCCACTATGACCCTTCGCATGCCATTCTGATGGGACAGGACACGCGCTCGGTGTTCCAGTATCTCAAAGACGAGGGATTTGGCTTTCTCATCGGTGGCTTTCACGTGAAGGGGCAGGTTATTGACTCCAGAGGCGTGTCTGCCTGGGGGTATGGCGGTCAAACCCTGTTACGGGGGGATCGTGTTGGGGATGAGCCTGCACGGAATGCCGCGGATCGGGCTAATGCATGGAAGAAGCAGACTGTGTTAGCGGAGCATGAGCTGCCGGGGACGGCGCGTCATGATCCTTTGGCGTATTTGCAGAATCGCAGTGTGGACTGGCTCGATCATCAGCTTGCAGCTCGTGAGCTGTTGGATATTGATGCGGCGGAGACTTACCTGGTGGTGGAGCATGAGTTTCCACCGGCCCGGGTGTTGGATAAGGCGCGGCTGGCGCCCATTCTGGCGGGGTCGCTCGACTTTGTGCGGGCGATGGATGAGGCGGCGGCGGCGATGTATGCGCTTCAACATGAGGTCATGCGGGCGCAGGGGATTGGGGTTCAGGGGGTTGGGAGGGAGGCGTATCGGAGCTGAGGAGGGTTAGCCTCACGAGGCGCGCACTTCATGACGGCTCGCCTCGCAAAGTCTCGTTGCGGAACAATGCTGCGAAAAGAATAAGAACTAACACGGCAAAGGCGGCGGGGAGCAGCCAGATATGGGTCCAGTCGTGGGTGCCCGCCGGCAGTGCATAGAGGTCAGTGACGCGACCGGCCACGGAGAAGCCGATCAGCATTCCCAGGCCGTAGGTGGCGAGCGTGATCAGTCCTTGGGCGGAGCTCTTGATGGTGGGGCCTGCCTTGGAGTCGATGTAGATCTGGCCCGAGACGAAGAAGAAGTCATAGCAGACGCCGTGGAGGGCAATGCCGATCAACAGAAGATAAACCAACGAGCCGGCATCTCCGAATGCAAACAGTGTGTATCGTACGGCCCACGCGAGCATCCCGGCGAGCAGCGTCAGCTTGATGCCGAAGCGGCCCAGGAACACCGGCAGTGCCAGCATGAAGAGCACTTCGGAGGCCTGACCCAGTGTCTGCTTACCGGTGGGGTTGGCGACTTTGAGCTCGGTCAGGAACTGGTTGGCGTGTTGGTAATAAAACGCCAGGGGGATGCAGATGAGGATGGAGGCCAGGAAAAAGATAAGGAAGTTGCGCTCGGCAAGCAAACTCAAAGCGTCGGCGCCCAGGATGTCGCGGAGTCGCTTGCCAGCCTGCCCCTGGGGCGTCGGAGGGGTTTTCGGCAGCGTAAAGCTATAGAGGCCTAACAACAGGGAGGCGCTTCCGCACATGGTGAACGTGTTTCTCAACGCGCCGCTTGCGACGGATGTCGGTGAGTCCCAAGCGAACACATAGCTGATCGCCACGCCGGCGACGATCCAACCGATCGTTCCCCACACGCGCAACGGGCCGAATTCGCGCGCGGGGTCTTTCAACTGACGGAACGAAATGGAGTTGGCCAGGGCCAATGTCGGCATATACAGGGCCATGTACGCGAACAGGATCGGCAGAAATGACGTGAATGTGGTCACGCGGGCCAGGACGAGCAGCAAGGCTCCGCCGACAAGATGTAATACGGCGAGCACTCGCTCGGCGTTGAAATACCGGTCTGCAATCAGTCCGACAATGAACGGGGCGATGATGGCGCCCCAGGACTGGGTGGAATAGGCGGCGCCGAGCTGCACACCTCTGGCAGACACGCTTTGCGCGAGGTAGCTGCCGAGGGTCACGAACCAACCGCCCCAGACGAAGAACTCGAGAAACATCAGGACGCTCAGGCGCAAGCGCATGGACTCTTCCCCCCTTGTGATGTCGCGCTTTTCTGACGGCGGCGACCTGTGCGAGGAGTAATGTAATCAATTACATGAGGGGTGTCGAGGGAGGGACCTCCGTAGCGCGGCAAGGCCGCCAAGGATCGAGAGTGTGAAGACCAAGCGTTCATGAGCGAGCTGCTCGCGCAAGCGCCGACGTTCCCCGAAGGGGCTGTCGGCGGCTGGCTACGGACCTGTGGAAAGCCCTTGATCTCGTCTTCTGGCTCCAGCAAGCTCCAATGGCCGCTATGCTGAGCTCAACTCGATGGCCACCGATCCGATCGAACTGACGAGCGCCCTGTCAACGCGCGAAAAGGCCGCCGAGGCGATACGACTGTCGCTACCGCTGCTTCCAAACGAAGCGCGCACGACAGTTCAGCAGATGCTCCAGCCGGCCTCTCTGATCGTGATGTCGTCGACGGTTGCGATCTGGGCGGGATCGCATTTCTTCGGTGTGGGTGAGATCGTCGATCTGGTGTTGGTGACTGTTGGCGTCGTTGCGTTGGGCTTTTCTGTTTTCGATGGTGGCAAAGCCCTTTACGATTTCGCGGTGACCATCGTCAGGGCGAATTCGCAGCAGGATCTGCAAAAGGCCGCGAATTACTTCGCGCAGGCCGTGACGATACTCGGAATCAGCACCGTCCAAGCGGTACTGCTGCGTGGGCAAGGCCGCGCAGTGATCTCTCGGGGGAGACCTCGGGTTTACCCTCGAATCCAAGTCAATGAGCCACCGCCGCCCGGAAATCAGTTGCGCGTGAGCCGGCCCCCGTCTCTCTCCGGAGGTACTCTCGGCCTTACGGATGAATACGGCTCGATCGAGATATCGAGAGACCAGTCGCTCACGGAACAGAGACTGACCTTGCTTCATGAGCTCGTACACCGCTATTTCTCACCGCGAACAGGGCCATTGAGGAAATTGCGGGCGGAACTCAACATCAGCGCGTATGCGCGCTCTGCTCTGCTGAGATATCTCGAGGAGGCCCTCGCTGAAGGATATAGCCAGTTACGCGTGAACGGCTTCGCTGCGGGACTGCGTGCGTTGCGATTTCCTCTGCTGGGCGGCTATGTCACTGCTTCGCAGACTGCCGCTGAAGGTTTGGCGATCGGGACGATCTCACTCGGCGGCGGCTTGTTATATGTGTCGGTCTCCAGGGGACCCGTGCCAGGAGTCAAATGATCACTTCGGAACAAGCGGCCACCATTGCTCGCGAGCGTGCCCAAGCTCAAGGCTGGGGCTTGGTTGAGCCGCTCGCTGTACTACCGCGCCGCGCCTGGTTCGGTAAAGTTAGAAGTTATACTATTGAGTCGAACCCGTTGAAACGGGGGACTAAGGCTCGGTTTGAGATTGATGCGCGGACGGGGGCGATACTTTCGGAGGGGTATCTGGAGCGGTGAGGGGTGTGTTGGCGCGCGCCGGAGAGGAGACCGTCTGAAAGGTCATTCCCGGAGCAGCACGTGCGGCGGGACCATCAACGCCGCCGCGGCCGCGGTGTAGGACCCAGGTCGCCGAATATCGCGGCGATCTCCATCATCGCCTCCAGCTCGCCCGGCTCATCGTCCAGGTCATACTGCTTCAGCCGCGCGCGGAGTCGCGCCGGATCGCGAAACGCTACCAGGTCCCGAGCCAACAGCCGTACGGATTCACGCAGTTCGGTGATATCCTTGGTCATTTGTCGATCGACCTCGGCCACGGTCAATGGGCGCGCGGATCTCAGATCCATGATCTCGCGGAAAGGCTCGATGATGGTCTGCAGCTCGGCTTCCAGCCGGACGAGTTGCTCACGCAGAATCTGGTTGTAGTGCGCGATGTGCTCGGCACTGGTAGACGACAGGTGCGCGGCATCGATCTGCTCGATTTCGAGCTGCAATTCCAACAGTGACAGCAGATCGTTGGCATCGTAGGCCTGGTTGACACGCTGCATGAGTTGGTTCTTGCGCGCCCGCTCGGCGGGATCGGGCTCACGATCCGGATGCAGCGCACTGACTAACTTCCGAAAGACATCTCGAAGCGACTGGCTGACTTCCTTCGCGGCCTGTGCATGCTTGGCCTGCTCCCTGCCCTTGGCAGCGCCGCGCGCGCCTCGCCGGCGGCTCTCATCGGCCCGCTGCGACTGTTCGCGCTGTTGCATTTTCAGGTGCGCGTGATCGAGCAACTCCTCTACGCTGGCAGCGCCATGGTTCTCATCGATCTCCAGGCCCAGAACGTCCGTCAACAGGCTTTCGGTGAGCTCCATCTCGAGCCGCTGGCCCTCTCTGGCAGACGGCGTCGTGTGCTTCTCGCGCAGGGCCGTCAGGACTTCGTCATGCCCCTCCGACGAGGCAGAGTCCAGCAGGCTCATCAGTATGTCTCGGAGCTTCGTCCGCTCCACACGGCTCAGGCGCGGGCTGCGCCCTCGCTGGGAGAGCAATTCATCGATGAGGACTGCCATCTGTCGCTGCTGCTGGAGCAGCTTCGAGCGCACCGGCTCGAATTCGCTCGCGAGGCGTTGGTGATAGCGTTGCACATAGGCGTGCCACCGACTCAGCTCCTCCCGCTTACGCTCGATGTTGGCCACCAGTTTGCGGAAGCGCTGCTGCGCCTTGTCCGTGGGCTTACTTCGCGCCAGCACTTCCGACAGGCACAGTTCTTTGGCGGCACCTTCATCGAACAGGGGCAGGGACGAGCTCGGCACGGAAGATCCTCGCAATGGGAGCGGGCAAGGCTGGGAATGAGGCGCCTGCAATTTACGCGAGGGCGCCCTCCTCCACAAGCGATCGCCTGCAGGGATGGTGGCCGGGATGATCGCGGGGGTTGTGGCTGAAACGTTCTCTTTACGGATGGATATAATGCTTGCCCACGGCGTGCTTACCCTCCGGGCGGGAAACATCATGAGTCAGGCTCAATCCGCACCTCAGACCTGCGACAGCTGCCGGGAGCCGATCCCGGTTTGCGGCGGGGTCAGTTACGGCTCCATCGAGCTCGGCTATCGCGAGCTCTGCAACCGATGCTTCAACGAAGAAATCGCACGTCGCGGCGACCTCGATTTTCAGCACGTCGAATTCCAGCCGCTGGAGATGCTCGATGCGGGCGGGCAGCGTCACGAATTTCATTTCCGTGTGCGTCTGCTCGGCGATCAGGTTGCCCTGGATGCCTTCGAGCTTCGCGGGGATGGGCCTGGTGGCTATGAATTCCAGGCCCTCGGTGGTCCACAAGATGATCTGTTCGCCCTGATGGGGCAACTCGTCGAGCGCATGCGCCGCACGCTGGCATTGCGCCACCTCGAGTACGACAAACAGTTCGGTTGGGGGATTGCTGATTTCCTGGCACGCGGCCGCATTACCTGGGATGAAGAACAGGATGGCCACGCACCACTGCTCGTGATCGACGGGCGGGAGATCACCTGGGAGCAATTCGGTCGAATGTTGATGAGCTTCGAAGGCTGGCAGTTCAAGCTGGAGATTCACGATCGGAGCAAGGAGATCTGACGATTATGGCCCAGCGACGACGGCGACAGCAGTCTCAGGGGGAGCAAGGCGCGGAAGCGTCCTCATAAAGTGGTGACGTTGCGTTGCACGCGATTGGCTCGCGATCGCCTCCATCTGCCGCGGCAAACGGCTCCCAAGCCGCCACCGTCGACAGGCCGGCTCGGCGACTGGTATGTCCATCTCGTCCGGTTCGGTCGTCCTGAGTTTGTTATCGCGACCAGTGAGCGTTCGCTGCTCACGGTGCTTTTCCCGGCACGGACCTTGCGGGCCACGCTTGTACCGAATCTGCGTGCCGCCGTCGGCTCGCTGCTGGAATCCCTCGCTGTGCCACGCGAAGCGATCGCGCGCGAGATTGCTGCGATGGAGTCCGTCACTTTCGGATCTGCGACCAATCGGCGTGTGTTGGGTTCCATGAACGAGTTGGCGTTTATGGCAAGCGTACAGCTTGCGCACGGGGATGATCTGCTCGCCATTTCGCGCCGGCTGGCGGAGACGCTGATGTCGGCGATTGGGGAAAAGCGTGGGGGTTACGGATATCCGGGGGAGCTTGCGCGTGAATTGCTGGCGGCGAGTGTGGATTGAATTATCACATTTCACCGTCGCGAAACAGGGCATCCGCGTTCAGCGTCAGATCTACAACCTGTTTGGAATGTTCGTTTTCGCGGACACCTTCGGGAGCGAGTAGACAGACAATAATGCTGCGACGTCCTTTGAAAAGACCGCTCAGGGCCTGCTTGCGGAGTTCCAGTTTCTGAGCCTCCACACGAGTCATAGTAAAGGGGCCCTCGCAGAACTTCAGCTCAAAAAGGTAGACGGCGCCACCTCGCACATCGAACAATAGATCGATCTGAGCCTTGCCCGCGCCGTTCTCGAGATCAGCCCGGGTTACTGTATAGTCGCTCTTGGCAATACCGAGGGCACTGGCAATCGAGTGCGCATGATTCCACGCGACGATCTCGAACGCGTGTCCGCACCACGACGTATATTGCTGACTGCTCGAGATGGCGCTCCAAGAGCGCATCCGGGGCCGGCCAGACAGCCATTGCAGATGGAAGAGCGTGAACATATCGCATGCACGATAGCGCCAATGGCGCTCCCCGCCCCCACCAAGCGGCTGGTGGATTTCGAGAAAGCCAGACTCCTCCAGATTTTCCAGGTAGCGAGTCAACTTGCCTCCCGAGGATAAACTCGCGGATGCGCTGATGTCAGAGCGGGTCAGGCCATTCTTGGTTTTCGCGACCTCGGTGATGATCTGCTTGTGCGCCGTTGAGTTTTTAAACAGGGAGTCGAACAGCTCGTCGAATTCTCCCCGCAATGGCGCATCGGTGGAGAAGAATAGGCGATTCACGAATGCCGCAATAGACTCGCCACGTCTCATGAATGCGAGATAGTAGGGAACCCCTCCGAACACCATATATAGCTTTAGAACGTCTATCCGTGACAGGCGGATATGCTGATGGGCCAGGTAGTCCGCGACCTCGTGCAGCTTGAATTGCGGTACGCGGATGAGATCGGTAACCCTTCGATGCCAGCCTCCTTTGCCTTGAACAATCTTGTGAACAATCCAGGAAGCAGCCGAGCCGCAAACGAACAGCTTCAGCCTCGGGATCCGCGTGCCGCGGGAATTCCAGAAGTATTCCAACGCATCTAAAAAACCGGAGCGCCGTGAGTCGAGCCAAGGCGCCTCATCGAAGAAAACGGTTACGGGCTTACCATCCGATGGCAGAGCTTCAATAGACCTTCCCAGCTCGCCGAAGGCTTCTTCCCATGTCGACGGCGCACGTAAAGCCACACCATTATGGAACGACTCGGATAGCGCCTTGGCGAAATGCCCCAATTGCACGCGTTGCTTTCCATTGCGCTGGCCTGTCAGCTCGAAATACCAGTCCGTCACGGGTGCCCTGCCGTAGCGCAGGAGAAATGTCTTACCTACTCGCCTTCTCCCCCATACCGCTACCAGCTCTGGTTTGTCGGAAGTCAGCGCATGATGGATGGTTTTCAGTTCTGGGATGCGGCCGATGATATCCATAGGAGTCTGTATAAGGGGCCAGAAACGCCATTAACTACCTTAGTTCTGGCCCCTTATAATTTCATATATGGGGCCAAAAGTCGATATTCAGGAGGTACTTTTGGCCCCTTATAGAATCCCAGGTGGGGAACCCGGCGGAAAAATCAGCAGCAGCGCTCGATTGTGGGAGGTCGGAGGAAGACGGGGGTCAGGGCGAGCTGGACTACGTGGGCTGCGGCTTCGAGTTTGTAGTCGGTCATGAGTCTTGCGATCGCTTTCGGGGGACGGTGGTTATCATGCGGCGTTCTGGTCATCGACGAACAGGTTGATCTGTTGATTCCCTTTGTCGTGTTTCGCGCGCCCGGTGCGTAGGATGGATTTCGCACGGGCGGCGGCGTTGCGTATTTCCGGAGTCGGGCCTCGTGTTGTAAACCAATCGATGAGCTCGGGTAGTGCGGGGTGGGGCTTGAAGTTGTCGTTAGAAAGGGTATCGCTGGCATTGATCCCGCTGCCTTCGAAGCAGGCTCCGATGAAGAAGGCGGCTTGATCATAGTCGCTGGTCATTCCACGGCGATGCTTGCCCGCCCAACCCTGAGCGAGGGTCAAGGGAGAGATCAACTGATAGATTTTCTTCTGCTCTACACACCAGCCTCGCTCCTCGAAGTCGGCGGGGGCGAGGCCGGTACCGCGAAGGTACTTCTGAATCTGATCGCGGGGAAGCTCGGTGACGCCTTCGAAGAGGCGCAGGAATTGTCGGGTGAAGGGCTCGGCATTTGCCGGCGGCGGGTCCTTGACGGCTCCCGCCTCTTCTTCGAGAAGTTGGTTGATTCCGACCAGGGCGTCGATCACCCTCATTGGGTGTCCGTCGTCGATGAGCACCTTCCCGTAGTGTCGGGAAAAATATTCGAGCGCTTTGCCGCGGCGGATAACCTGGAGGTCTGCCTCGGGTAAACCGGCCTTCTGGTGGTCCTCTAACATGTGTTTGAGCGCGCGAACATCCTGTAGAACCTGGCGGCGCATCTTAGCCCAGCTCACGGGCTGTGGATCTTCTGTCCGCTTTCGGCAGACGTGAACGACGTCGAATTCGACTTTTTGGGCGCCAAAAGTGCCTGGGGTTCCGCCCTCCCCTTTGGTTTCATCGGAACGGACCGGGTAGGTGGCCTCGAGATAGAAGCCGGCATTGAACAGGCTCTCGAGGACCGCAACCCACGGTTTGTCTTTGTCGTGGTGGAAGGTAAAGGTGAGAATCCCGCCGGGTCGGAGAATCCGATGGGCTTCTTTCCAACAGTCCGTGAGAACGCGACGGTAGAAGTCGTTACTGTCGCGTCCGTGTCTCGAAGCGTTTTCGACAGCCTCCAAGGCGCTTGGCGGTTGCTCGAATTGGAATGCCGGGTACCGCTTGCCTAACGGAATGCGGAGCCAGGCATAGAACAGGCCGGACAACTCGGAATACTGCATGATGTCGCCGAAAGGCGGATCGGTGACGACCAGGTCGATCGATCCGGCCTCGTGGAGGCTTGCGTCGGTTGAGCTTGCGCAGCGGATGTCTACGTTGGACATCAATGGATCGCCGGTGGGGACTCGGACGCTCTTTGCGGTGCCTACCTGTTGAATCAACTCGGGAGGCAGCGCGTCCCGGGCGACGAGTTCCCAGGGCTCCTCGCGCCAACTGATGGATTCCAGGACTCCCGCGCTACAGGAGGACCAGTTTCCGCGTCCCAGTTTTCCGAACACGGAATTTTCTACGGGGCGCGTGGGGGGCTGTAGGTTGTTCTTGCTTAAGAAAGGCTCCAGCGTATCGCGTTGGATATTCCAGATGCAGAACATGTTGTTGTTGCGGAGGTATTGCTGGAAGGCAGCTAGCGCGACCTCACGTGCCTCGGTGCTGAAGCCAGGTAGTGTATCGATGGCGCGAAGGATCAACGCATGGGTCAGCAACTGGCGGGCGTTGAAGAGCTGGTTCCATTGCTTGTAGCCGTACTTATGTAGCGGGGTGCGGACGGTGGTCTCCAGCCCTTCGGGGATGGATGTTGTCGGCCAGTATTGAGCCAGGTCTGTACGGCTACGTTGGGCCCATTCCAACTCGGCGGCGGCCAGCGTGTCGGGGTCGGCCGTGGTAAAGAATCGTCCGCCGTAGGCGCTGCCAGTTGACTGGAGTCGGGGTGACCAGGCCTGAACGGCGTAGGCGGCGCAGGAGGCGGTGGTGCCGGAGGCGGCGACCGTGGTCAGGACATCCTGGATGTTGCCGCAGGCTCCGCAGGCGACGTGGGATTTTTTGGGGACGGTGCCTTCCGCGGTTTTTATGGGGAGATCGGTGTCGGGACAAGTCAGCTCGCTGGGCACGGGGCCGCGCACCTCTAGGAGTCGGATGCCGGATGAGCGGAGGTGGTGCCAGCGTGCGTTCGCGTCTGCATCGTCGGCCGCACGGCCGCCGAGGGGTTGGGCGGAAAAGTCTGTTGACGGGGTTCCTTCGAACCAGCTTGGGTGGATCAGCAGGGAGGTGGAGATGGTTTTCCGGGAGGGTGCCGTGGTTGGGACGAAGGGCTGGGTCTCGCGACAGGCGGGGCAAGTCACATGGCTGTCAGGAGTGGCCTGACTGTCAGGGACGGCACTGCTGTCAGCAGTGGCCCGACTGTCAGGATTGGCACTGCTGTCAGGAGTGCGCTGGCTGTCAGGAGTAGCCTGACTGTTCGGAGCGGCACTGCTGTCGAAAGAGTGCCGGTTCTCAACTATGCCGCGCTTCAGGACCGCGTGGGCGCTCTCGCCCGCGGCGACGACCAGGGGGGCATCGGGGGCGATGCGGGTGTCGCATTCCTCTACATCGAAGGGTTTCTGGCAGGCAGAGCAGACGTGCGACCAGGCTTTGATCTTGAACTCTTTCACCGAAATCAACGGTGAAGCCATGATGGGGGTGCGGTGGCCGCAGCCGAGAACCTGACAGGGGCTGTGCTTCGCCCAGAACACGCAGACGATCGTAGGTCCGTCGTAACGGTAGCCTTTGCGCTCCTCGGGGTTCAGCGCTGATGCGTCGAAGTCTTCGCCCATGACGTTTCCGTCGGACAGGCGCGTCCATGTTCCGTGCTCTCCGTGGGGGCCTCGGCACGCGTAAAAGGGCATGATCTGGGATTTGACTTCGGCCTCAATGGCGGCGAACAGTGCTTCCACTTCGGCCTTTTGCGCTGGTGCGAGTTCGGTTTTGACCACGAACCAGGCGACCGGGCTGAGGTCGTTGCCAGAGACCTGCATCCCTAATCGACTGCCTTCGATGACGGTGGTCCCTCCTCCCATGAAGATATCGGCGACTTTTAGGTTCGCGAATGAGCGCTTTTTCTGGTGATTGGCGTAGTACGCGTCCCAGATGACTTTGGCGGACTCCGAGGGGTCCTCGGGCGCCTTGGTCGCGGCGGCGAGGAGCAGCGTGCGGAAAACACTCGAGCGTCTTCGGGCCCACCATTTCGACATCTGGTAGATGGGCTTGCCGGCATTTCCTTCGATGGGGGCGACGCGGTTCACGGGCAGGATTGGGAAATCCACCTCGAGACAGGTTTTCGGGCGCTGGGGATCGCTGAAGTCAACAGTGGACAACTCAACTTCGCAGCCGGCGCCTACGGCGCGGCTGACCTGCCCGACGAGGAGGTTTGCCTTCTTTTTGGGCATCACTTCTCTTCCTTATTGAGTGAGAGCTCATAGGTGAGGTCGTCGGGGAGCTTTCTCAGTAGCTCATTGAGCTGGCCGCCGGTGAGGTGGGGGATCTTCAACTCGGCATTCTGGACACGTGTATCGGATGTGATGCCCCAGCTCTCGAGTTTGCCTAGAAGATTGAGGACGGAGGTGGCGCTCGAGATGCTCAGAGGTCGGACGGTGGCTCGGGTGCTGGCTTGTGTACTGAACAGGTTCTGGGGGGGCGTGGCGGCCCCGGATGTTGGAGTACTGTTGGGTGAGGCGGTCTGAGGTAAAGAGAGACGCGTGCCGTCAATGGCGATCTGACCGCGCGCGCAGAGTCGGGTCAGCTTCTCTCTCATCAAGGTCTCGCCCAGCCAAGGGATGCAGTCCTTGCCTCCGGGGCGAGGCTCTTGGAGCTCGCGCAAAACTTTTTCAATCGGGTTGTTTTGTGCGGCGGCCTCGAGAATCAATGCGTCGAAATCCTCTGAGACGAACAAGTTTTTGGCGATCAGGTCTTCGACGGTTGCGGGAATCCGAGCCCCTTCCGCCTTGTGGCTCTCAACATGGAACGTGCACTGGGTGGGATTCCGATAGTTCCAGGTCGCCAGAATCGCGAAACGATCGAATCGGGACTTGAGCTGCTCGCACAGCTCGCGCTCGTACTTAGTCTGAAGCTGCTTGTATTCCGAGCTCTGCCCTTTCCATCGGTCGGCCAAGAGCACCACGCGAGTCAGAAACACGAGATCCCGGTCATAGAAGAGGTTTTGGGTACCGTTGCGGGGTAGGAGAAACCGGACCGCATTACGTCGCGACTGGAGCTTCTCCTTCAGCCATGTACCGAGTCTTGCATCGAGGTTATCGGGTGGCTCGGGAATGACTAACATGACAATGCGTTGGTCATCCCACCGTGCCGGCGAGTCTGCATCCTCCAGATTCCAGTTGCTGGAGAGGACGGCGATTTTGAATGCGCTCTGAGCATTATCTGCTCCGCCCAGGACACACCGGATTTCGCGGGCGAGCCGTTGTTTGTCAGACTCGTCGGCAAAGAGCCGGTCGTTGCGGGCGAGTGCGGTCAACTTGGCCTGGGGATTCTCTTCCGCCCGGAACACCAGACGGGTGCCATCGGTGTGGATGTTGAAGCAGTTCTCGACTATGGTCGAGAGCTCTACCTGAAAGGCATTGTCATCGATTACTGCCGAGCGCGTGAGGTCGATCTGTAATTCGTGGGGCTCGGCGCCCGCGTTCCTGATGGCAAGGGACCGCAGCCACAGGGCACTTACCATGTCGGACAAATGCGGAACAGCCTGGTCGGGAGATTTCACGGCATCGCGAACCGCGCTCAAATTGCGTTGGGCTTTCTCTCTCAGGGTGGCATGGTGTTGATTGATCACGGAGTCCAGGAGTGCGACGACACCACTCTTGTCATCATCCAGGCGGAAATCCGCCGCAGTGATCACTGGAGAAGTGTTACCGCGAGACTTGAACACATCGGCGAGGATACGGATCAGATCGCGGGTTTCCTGCGCCTGGGTCGCTTCCAGAACCTGGTCTTCGAGCAGTTTCATCAACTGGGGCGCGAACGGCCAGGACTCCACCACTTCCTGTCGGATGCGCTCGTGCTCGGCGGACGCAATGTTGGCCAGACGGAGATATTCGGACACGTAAGTGGCGGCGGTGGCCGCGATTTGCCCTTCGGGGACCTGCATCCGGTTCTCGAACAGTCGGTGCAGGAGCAGGCGCAGACGGTCCCGGCGGGCGTGGGGGCCCTTGAAGTCGATCAGCCTCGGAGCATTGCGGTGAATCTGCTGAAAAGCTTCGGTATCGCCGTTGCGGACGGAGACGACCAGCACGAGGAAATCAGGATGCTCTGTCGCGATCTCAGTCAGTAGCTGGACGAAGTTGAACGCCCACTGTCTCCAGGGGAACTGCTTGGTGTTGGTGAGGCCGTCGTACCAGGTCTGGAACTCGTCGAGCACTAGGGAGGTGGGAGTGTGTTTGAACAGGTTGACCAGGAGGTCGCGGCCTGGAACGTTGGTCTTGCTGTCGCCAGAGGCTTCCCACTCGGCGCGAATGTCGGGGCCGTGCGGGTGACGCTCGAACAGGAGATCCCACAGAAACTTGTAGTTCTGGCGGTGGAGGCTTTCGGTGATGACTTGCGTCGGGGGGCGGAAGATCATCTCGGCGAGCTTTGGCTGGTTGAGTCGGATGGACCAGCCTTGGAGCCACTGGGTGGTGGTCGTGGGGTTAGTTAAGGCGTGATAGAGGACGGCCAGCAGGTGGGATTTGCCTTGGCCGCGCTCGGCTATCAGGACTACCGGTTGGCCGCGACCGGGGCCGATTCCGTCGAGTGCTGCGATGAGCGCGGAGGTCGGGTAGGTGATGTTCAGGAAGTCGGCGGCGCTGATTTGGGTGGCGCCGGTTTGCTTTTCGTTGGCTAGCTCGATGGCGGTGCCTTTCAGGCGGGGGTATTGGAATTCCTGGCGGAGAGTCAAATCGAGCATTCGTCGGTCCGTATGGGGCAATACGTGATAGGTGAGGGATTGCAGGGCAATCCGTGAGTGCCGAAAGTAAGTGTCAGGTTAAACTTGCATCACAACGGGAGTCGCGCTGTACGCCGGTACCGGATGATCATCGCTCGTCAGCAGGCGCACGAAGTTCGGGTGAATGAATAGCTTTTCGCGGCCCACCTTCATTTCTTTGAGTACACCGATTGATTCGAGCGCCTTGAGATAGACCGAGGCGGTCTGGCGTTTGGCGATATTGGACTCAACTAGATTCTGGATGCGGCAATACGGTTGTGTGAAGATGATGTCCACAAGCTCGCGACTATAGATCTTCGGCGCTCGTACACGAACGTAATCCAGTGCCTGAGTTTGTAACTGTTGGATTGCTTTGATCTTCTGCATCGTCCAACGAGCGGTTTGTGCAACAGCGCTCAGCATGTAGAGAATCCAGTCTTCCCAGCGCGCCTGAGCTGTTACACCCAGCAGCAGTCGATAGTAATCTGCTTTCGACCGAATGATTGCGCGCGATAAATAGAGCACGGGCAGCTCGAGCAAGCCAAGCTGGACCAGTATCAACAGGTTCAACACACGACCGGTTCGACCATTGCCGTCGGTGAAAGGGTGAATGGCTTCAAACTGATAGTGCGCGATGGTCATGCGAATCAAGGGATCGATGGACTCATTTTCATGAATGAAGCGCTCCCAGTTCGCCAGCTTTTCGCGTAACAGCGGCTCACCCTCGGGCGGTGTGTAGACCACTTCGCCCGAGGACTGATTGCCGAGCGCGGTACCAGGCACCCGGCGAATCTGCATCGCGATACCTTTTATCTGAGTGCAGACCTCAATGGCGGTGTTCGTGGAAATTGGCCGCTGCGATAAAGAATCGAAGCCGCATTGCAGGGCTGTGCGATAGCGCAGCGCCTCCTTCGTCGCGGGATCAGGCGACTGATCCTCGATCTGTGCGTAACGAAAGAGAGCGTCAGAGGTCGTGACAATGTTCTCGATCTCTGAGCTGGCCTGAGCTTCTAGCAGAGGAATGCTATTAATGAGGACTGCTTGATTCGGAAGCAGCGCTCCGGCCTGCCTCAGTCCTTCGAGTGCCGCACGGGCATCAATACAGGCTTTGAGGACCAGCTTCGTCTCGAGCTCACCCGAGGGTGGCAATAGAGGTAGATCGTTGAACGGCTGGTTTGGATCGAATATGGCCACCCTACCCCCTCCATCATGCAGCCGCGCTCGCGCTTGTGCCGTGTGTCTAGCGGGTGCTGGTACGGGCGATATTGGGCCACTTCATGTCGATATTTTCAAGTTTTTTCGACATATTATTGGGTTGTGTCGATGGCGTCGACGGGTGGGGTGAGATCAGGAGAACCCCGTGTGGGCAAGTCGTAAGTGACTGATTTGGCGGAGGGGGCGGGTCATGGCATGGGGGCTAAGAGCGCGGCGATCGAAGTCCGGGGGGCGCGGGGAGCTTCGCGATTGGATCAGACGCGGCCTGGTTGTGGAGCGAGAAGGCCGACTTCACGCAACCGACTCCCTCGAATCCGCGCTCAGTTTCGTCGACGCGCTGGACTATGGGATCATGACCTCCACAGCACCGCGGCTCTCGGTCGTGCAATGTGAGATCGAGAGCGTCGAGGCGGCCCTGAAGCGCATTCTGCGATGGCGTCTTCAACAGCTTTTCGAGACATCAGAAGAGACAGGTTTGCTGGCACGTCCGAATCATACGCGTCTCCACACGCTGTAAATAGCGTCCGGATTCACGCGGAGATTTGGACGTGGAGCCGAGTCAATAGAAGGGAGCTCGGGCTTGGGTATCGGCGCTGGGACCCAACCGGCTGGTAATGTAGCCGGGGGCGCCGCGAAGGCCCGTTTATGAGCCGGCCTATTTCTTGGAGAGAGGGAATATGACCATCGAGATGGCCTGGGGGGCCACCGTGGAGACTGCGATCTAGGAGTCGATGGATCTCTTGCGCGGTCGGGGGCTGGCGCCGGAGGAGAGCGGCCTCTTAGTGATGAGTTTGCTCCTGCACCGCCTGCAATTCACGGCTGCAACGGGTCCGGCACGCACCTTGGATGTATGGGCGAGCGGTGGACTCGAAAATCCGACGGGTACCGTGGACAAGATTCTGAGGGAGGCGGAGCAGGCTATCGCCCCCCTTCCACGCGTGAAATTCAATCCACGCTCAGCCGGGCAGTTGCTCCAGATCATCCACAAGATGCCTGCGCGCCCCCGAACTGCGCAAATGGTGGTCGAGTATCGAGAACATCACGGCGGCCAGCGATATCGCATAAGGACTGTTCACCCCCGAGACGGTCATCTCCTTGATGGTGAGGATCCTGGACCCACAGCCGGGACATTCAATACTCGATCCCGCGTCGGGTAGCGGTGCGTTGTTGCTTGCGAGCCTGGAGTATGCGGGAGACAAGGATGGGAGCCGGCATCTGGTCACCTCAGGCATCGACAGGATGTTGCAGGCGGTTGCGCTCGGGACGATGAAAATGATGGCCCGAGGTTTTCCGGCCGATGGGCTGCAAACCGGTGACGCCTTTGTGGTGTCCTCTCGGGAGGGCGAGTCTCGAGGTGGATTTTAACTATATCCAGTTGGCCATTTCTGTCTTATGCGGAAGCGGCGCATGTGCGTCCGTTAGGCCGCCCCCACAACGGGCCCGACACGGTGGACAATCTGTTTGTGCTTGTGTCCGAATCATCACTATGTCTTCGATGTGGGCGCTTTCGGGATTAAGGATGATCTGAGCCTGATTGGCGTGGCGGGACAGTTGCGTTTGGATCGGCGACATGCGCTGAGTCCGGAGCACCTGAGGTATCACCGGCAACATTTTGGATTTTTGGCAGAAGTGTAAGCTCGGCTCACTCTGCGCGTAGCCGGACCTTCACGTCCAAGTACGCGGCGTGGAGCAAACTCTCGAGAGCAACTGCATCGGGCTCGCGTCCGGGTTTCAGTTTGACGTGACGCATGTTCTTTCCGGTGCCTTCCAACAATCCTGTGGGGTCGTCGAGATGGGCGCCGTAGAAGAAGCCTACGTTGGTGTGGGTCTTGAAGACGTCGACGTAGGCGAACGGGACGTCTTCTACGCATGCTGTGGGGTGGCCGTCGTGCATCAGCTCTAGAACGTCGTCACCGCATGCGCGGATTTTCTTGAACCAGGTGCGGGCGGTGGCGGTCGACGCATCTGACTTGTTCAGCCATTCCTGAATGGTGGGGTCGCGTTTTTCTGCGCCTGAGAGGCGGAACAGTGTAGTCATGGGCATGCACTGGGGTTCATTGCTTAGGGAGATCAGTCGTCGATAGGGTCGGGGCCCGACTGGGGGTCAACGACAGGTGAAGCGTCCCAAAAATGTTCGTTTTACCGAACATCTGATATACTGTAAACATATTTTGTTCGATTAAACGGACATCGTGAAAACCGCCTACTCTGCCAAGGTACTGGGTGCCCTGGTCCGCGCCGAGCGCAAGACTCGGAGGCGCTCTCAAGATTGGGTCGCTGAGCGCGTGGGCTGCCGTCGACAGACCATAGCCGACCTCGAGGCCGGGCGAAATGTCGCTCTCAATATTCTGATGGGCGCGTTAACGGCCTTGGGCAAAGGAATAGCGATCGTGGACGCTCGCGTGGAGCTCGAACGGCTGGAGGAGATCTTCGGTGACGACGCCGACGAAGATTAAGCATCTGGTTGTGGGAACACCTCAGGGCGTCGCCGGTAATCTGCTCAAGGAGGCGCGATACGCCTTCAATTACTCGGCGCATGAGTCACCGTGCGAGGTTTCGCTAACGATGCCTTTACGGGCTGAGAGTTATGCGAGCGGCGCGCTGATGCCGGTCTTTGAGATGAATCGGCCGGAAGGATACCTGCTCTACAAAATAGAGGAAGCTTTCGCGAAGGTGGGCGGCCTCGATGATATGCGCCTGCTCGACATTGTTGGCGGGCAGCAGATAGGGCGGCTAAGTTATGCGCGGCCGGATGAGCGGCGTGAAGCGAAGACTCGGCAGATCGGCTTGAAGGAGATTCTTCAACGGAAACCGACTTCGGAGTTGTTTGACTTTCTGGTGGCCACTTATTTTGAGTCGGGCATTTCAGGGGTGCAACCCAAGGTGTTGGTTCCGGACGATGACCGTTCGACCCCAGCAGCGGAGCGCGAGACCGTGGTTCATGCGGATCTGATCGTAAAATCAGGGGACGCTGAGTTTCCGCATCTGACTCAGAACGAGTTCATGTGCATGACTGCGGCACGTGCGGCGGGAATTGAGACTCCTCGATTCTGGCTCTCGGATGACGGCGGATTGTTCGTTGTTGAACGGTTCGATCTGAAGGATGGGAAGCCGTTGGGTTTCGAGGATATGGCTGTTCTCATGAACAAGACGAGCCGACAGAAGTATGAGGGCAGCTATGAGAATGTCGCGAAAGCGGTGCGGCTGTATTGTGCGGAAGCTGACTCCCTCGCCGATCTCCATAGGCTGTTTGAGTATATTGCGTTTATGGTGATGGTGCGCAATGGTGACGGACACTTGAAGAATTTCGGGTTGCTGTATGAGCACCCGGGTGCCAGGGGATCCGTTAGATTAGCGCCTTTGTATGATGTGGTGACGACGAGCCTCTATGGCGCGACGAACCTGCGGACCTACATCACCAAGTATGATCGGACACTTGCACTCAATTTGAGGAAGTCGAAGAGCTATCCGGACCTGGAGACCCTGCTGAGGTTTGGGCGCGAGGTGTGTCAGGTAGCGCGGCCGATGGATGTGATTGAGCGGATTGCGGAGGCATTGTCGGATACGCTGAAGGAGCACCGGACGCGGATTGCGGAAGAGTTGTGGCGGGGGTTGAGTGTGGAGTGGGGTATGCCGGCTCGCCGCTGAAATGCGGCGTCATTTCAGATCGCGAGCGGCCGAAGGGACACGAGTGGTCTCCAAGCTATGAAAGGCATGATCCTGTTGCTACGCGATAGATCTTGCAGATGCGCACAGTCGAAGACCTCGTCGACATTGTCAAAGCACTGCGCGGCGCGGTGATTGGGGAGGTACTCGGGGATGATGCCTACGTTGTCCATCCCCAAAAGGCGTAGCGTCAGTTTTTGTGCGTCGTGGATTTCGACAGGGAGGTCCGCCTTCGCCAATGCCAAGGCGATTCGGATCGTTTCGGCCATACGTGTTGTGCTGGAGCCGCCCAAGAATACAGACCAGCCATTGTGTCTTTCGATGATGCCGAGATCGATGTGCGTGGTGTTACCTCCGCGATAGATTTCCCAGGGGTGGCCGCCGCCTTGACGTGAGCGGTACCAATTTGCAAAGGCGTCTGCGGAGTTCACGGGCAACTCCGTTAGTCCTTCATGGCGGCCATCGGCGAACCGCCGATACATATCGAGGCCAGATGTCGCCGGCTCAATCGCGCCTTTGCGTCGAGCGGCGTTGGCTTGGTAGGCCACCTTGCAGTACTGCATGTACAGTGCAAGTGTCATTTTCTTATGGTGGCCTCGGTATTCCTCGTGGAATTTATACGCCCGCTCGTGCGCTATGAATTCACGGACGGGCGTTTTCCCCAATTCGATATCGACTCTGTAGGTGTCTGGGTAGTACTTCCAGAGGATCGCTTTTGGAACAGTGCCGTAGCGCATGGTGAGTGGATAGTCCCGCAATGTCTCGCGGTAAACGCGTACCCAGTCTCGCTCGATCTGGCGGACCTGGTGATGGAAGTGTTTCAGCGCGTAGGCAAGCTTTTTCCCCTTTATGCGATCGAGATTCTCGCCCGCGCCGGAGCGTGCGTGGCCCTGTGAGTCCAACTCCAGCGACAGATTGTCCAGAGTCCAGGAAAGGTAATACGTCTCCTTGTAGTGCGTGACACTCAGCATCGTCCAATCTTTGCGGCTATCTCCCGTACGCAGGGGCAACCGCCAGATTCTGTCGGCGGAGGAGTACTCGGGTTGCAGGAGATTCAGGTCTTTTATGAATCGAGGCAGCAGTTCGGTCACTCCGGCCTTTTCTCTTGTCGACATAGATGCGAATGGATGGAAGTTACGTCGACATCATGATGGCTGTTATTCCGGTACGTCAATGGTCTCGCCTACGACCGATTGAGTGAAGTTGACGTCGATACCCTGGGTTTCGAACGTGCGAGGCATCACGCTGTTTAAGCGCGCGCGTGCCTTCGGGCGATTCTCTCTCGCGATAGCGGAAGCTGGTCGTGCCACACACGGGGCGCCGTCGAAAACGCGCGTACATGGCACAACGTCAGATCGCACACGCAGTGCCATCGTGAGATCACACCGTCGGAGTCCGCACGCACTGAAGTGGATCGTTGCTTCGATCTGGCAACCGTCGACTGGTACCAAGTACAATTCGCCCGCCGTAGTCCGGAACATGGCCAGCACGCCGATCCTATCGGATTCTTGCTGAACTGGAATTTCGTCGTCGAGCGAACTGGCGAGATGCTGCTCACGCGTGCTGGCGTCTTGCTGTACGGGGCGGACCGCTATGTGCGCCAAATTCTGCCGAGACCGGTGTTTGATTATCAGCGTATCGATGTACCTTTCGATCAGTGGTCGGTGGAGCAACGCTGGCACGATCGCTACGTTTTCGAAGAAAACATTTTCAAGACTTGGCAGGGGTTGGTTGCCCGCTACATGCGGATTGCCGAACATCCGTTCTCACTGGATCGCGCCATCTTCCGGAATTGGCACGACCTCGGGCGCGTACCGACACAGTTGCGGAATAACAAAGCACGCAAGGAGTTCGAGCTGAAGTTGCTGAACTCGCCGCTGATCACCGAGGCGATACAACGATTTCATCAGACCATCGAGGTTAATCTGGCGCGGGATCAGGCAGAAGTGCTGGCGCTGGCCTTGGGACAGCAAGACGGCGATCGCGTCAGCTTGACGGACATTCGCGGGCTGGGAATGAGTACAACGCTGCAGGCCAAGCGAGTCGCCGAGGGGCTGATCCGGCAGCAACTGCTCGAGCCGGTCAGCGAAACGCTGTTCGAGGTGCCGGAAGCGCTGCGACGGCGATTTACCCAAGTGTCTAAACAAGTTACCCCTCATGTCGCCCCGCAAGTTACCCCGCAAGTCCTGGCGCTGCTGGAGAAGGTGTCCGGGGACATGCCGCGGGGCATGAGCGGCCTCCAGATTCCGTCAGGGCTAAAATCGTGTGGAGTCGAGGTATAGGGCGGTGACCCAGCTGTCGGCGTACTCGTTGACCTGGTGGTATTGACAATGAGCCACCTTGGCAGAGCGCGCGACAGTCGGAGCGGGATGTCCGTAGGTATTGGTCTGGGAGGCGCACGCCAACGCTACCGGCGGATGAGCCGAGAACAGATCGGGGTGAAAATTGTGCTTGCTGCCGTGATGGGGAACCGTCATCACGCCGACTCGGGTTAGCCAGCGATCGTAGTGACTCAACCAGGCGCGTCGATACGAATACTGCTTCAACGTGCTGTCTCCCATTTGCATCCAACCTAGTCGTTCGGTCTCACGGAACATTCGTCCGCCGGTTTTCGCGGTACGCGGGACGTCAACGTACAGCCTCGGACGGCCATTCCTGGATGGGACGGGGGCGGAAAACAACGATAGGGATACGGAGTTGTGATCGCCGCGAACGCTTTTGTAGAGGCGTTTGAGGGCGGCACGGCTTGATGGTGAGGCAAGCAGGGAGTGGAGTGCTGTTTGTAACCCATGCGGTCCAGCATCAACGCCGATGCTGTCCAACAACACGTAGGCGGACTGCATGAAGCGCCCGATCCGTAAGGGCTCGAATGGATGTACGTAGGGTGTCAGTTGCCAAAACGCTCGGCAATCGGGGCCCACGAGCCAGAAGGTCGTGGCGTGTGAGGCGACTTCGGTGCGTGCAAAGGGATTTGGAATTCTTCGTTGGAATGGCGGCGGATCGATGATGTCGAGGCTCTCGCCGTTTCTATTTCGATCGGGTCTGTCGGGAGGAGCGTCGGGCGCCCCTCTGGCTTCCGGATCCTGATCGTTCTCGGGTGCTGATTGCACGAGAACGACGCGCCGGACCTTACGTCGTTCTGTCAGGTAGGTTCCGGGACGTGTCAGGAGCTCAACAGTGATGTCGTTCAGAGCGTCGTGGGCGGCCAGCCGTGCGGCGGTCAATAAAGCGGCGCTGGGTGAGAGGAATGGCATTACAACCGTGTCGACTTGGTTCTGTTCCAGCAGGGTGTCCAAGCCGGAAGTGTGATCCGCATCGAGATGAGAAATGAACAGGTAGTCGACCTTGCCGCTACGCGGACGATACGTTTTCAACGCGTGGTCGAGCCCCCCGGGGGTGGAGGATCCGCAATCGTAGACCAACTCAAACCACCGCGTGCCGCCGTCGCCGATATGTGTTCTGTCGCGATGATAAATGCCATCACTGTTATAAGCTCCGGAAGTTGTCCAGAAGCCGCCCTGTCCTACCGACCATTGTGTCATGGAGGCTGTGCAGACGGGCCTGGGGACTCGGGCGGATTTTTGGGCCTGACGGTGTGACGGATTCAACGGGTCCTGCTCTGCCCAACCTTCGTGTGAGGTCAATCCAGCGCCGGCGATGACTTCGGAGAGTTTGGCATATATTTGACGAAGCGCGCTGTCAAGCCCGTCACGCTGTCGTCGGTGCTCTATCATGAGGTCCAGGGATTCGAACGACTCGAACATGTCGTTCGGACGGAACGAAATCAGGTCGCGCTCGGCGATCCACAGATTGGCGATTTTACGCGCGGACTCGACGGCGAGCTGGGGGAAACTGGTGCGAATGGCAGTCGTCAGTCGCGTCAGCAGGTCCAATCGGGCGTCGATGGAAGAATGAGATACTGACTTCAAGGCGTCCCAGGTCCCCGCAAAGGCGGCCGATAGAATTTGCCACACGAGCCGCACGAAGTACATCCGCGGCTCGTGCCCTGCGTGGGGCCCGTTGCATCCGGCGGCTTTAAGGGAAAGACGGTTGGGGGAGCGAGCGGCCTTGGATTTCTCGCAGCGCGTACTAAAGGTGTCAGCGCACCTCGGCGACCCAGGCGGCAAAGGGTGGCAAAGTCAGCCTATTTGCCGCCGCGCTCTTGATCCCCCGCGGGCTGGACAGCAGGGTTTTCAAGTGTGAGAGCTGAAGGCCGGCGACTTGTGGCTTGAGGGAAATGGTCTGCGGTTCTGGCGACATGTTGAGTGACACAAGGATGGCGTGGCCGTCGGGGGCGAGGCGCACGTAGGTCAGGACATTGGCATTTGTTTCATCGAGCATCACGGTTTTTCCGTCGCGTAGAGCCGGGTTGTTGCGGCGGAGGGTGATGAGTTGGCGATACCAGCTCAGTAAAGAGTTCGGGTCGGCGAACTCTGTCTTTACGTTCACGGTCGTGTAGTTTTGGGTTACCGGCAGCCAGGTGTGGGGGTTGGTGCTGAAACCGGCCTGGGCATTGGAGGTGTCCCATTGCATGGGAGTGCGTTCGCCGTCGCGGCCCCTCTCCTTCGGCCAGCCGGTTTTGCCGATGGGGTCGCGTACATCTTCGACGCGTGTTGGGGTTGCGGTTGTTTGGCCGATTTCCTCGCCCTGGTACAGGAGTGCGGCGGATTGGGAAGTCAGCAGCACTGTGGCGATAATTTTGGCGATTTGGGCATTGTGGACGCCGTCGCCGTAGCGGTCCCAACTGCGGATGTTGTCGTGATTATCGAATACGAACAGGGGCCTGGACTGGTGGAGTTGTGTTTGTGCCTCGATGAGGTGCTGGCGGAGGGTGTTGGCGTCCAGTTTGCTGCCCATGCCGAGCAGGGTGTCCATGGGTAACTGGAGCTCATTGTGGGAGGCTCCGCCGTACCAGGGGTCGAGATCCTGGGTTTTGGGGACGTAGGTTTCGCCAATCAGGACGCGATTGCCGGGATAGCTGTTGGTCATCTCGCGCATGCGTCGGATGACGCCGTGGACCTCGGGTAGATTGTTGGTATAGATGTCGCTGAGATTTGGATCGCCCTGGGCATTGAGTCCGCCGAGGGCGGGGTTGTCGCGTAACTTCGGGTCCTCGAAGAGTGTGGTGATGGCATCGAGGCGGAAGCCGGCGACACCGCGGTCGAGCCAGAAGCGCATGGCGCCGAACATGGCCTGCTCGACCTGGGGATTGCGCCAGTTCAGGTCGGGCTGCTGGCGGTAGAACATGTGGTAGTAGAACTGATCGACCGCGGGGACCCACTGCCATGCGGAACCGCCGAAGAGGCTGACCCAGTTGTTGGGGGGCAGGTGCTTGGCGGGGCCACTGGATTTTGTGGTGTCATGAGGCTTGGTGGTGTCATGGAGCCTGCTGGTGTCGTCGGGTTTGCCGTCGTTCCAGACGTAGAAATCATGCTTTGGGGAGGTGCGTGAGCGGGAAGCCTCGAGGAACCAGGGGTGTTGGTCGGAGGTGTGGTTGAGTACCATGTCGAGAATGACGCGGATGTGATGGCGTGTGGCTTCGGCCATCAGCTCATCGAAATCCGCCAGGGTGCCGTATTGGGGATCTACGGACTGGTAATCGGAAATGTCATAGCCGAAGTCGACCTGGGGTGAGGGGTACATGGGGGCGATCCAGATCGCATCGACGCCCAGATTCTGGAGGTAGTCGAGCCGCTGGGTGATA